>SCPO01001249.1_pt1 | contig 346856 bp, 359 predicted proteins | sample 6106821 | NCBI WGS metagenome assembly SCPO01 (sample SAMN10720448, study PRJNA508395) | human gut metagenome | isolation source: Participant 2 stool, 0 month | host: Homo sapiens | collected 2017
CCTTGGTTATAGATACCATCCTTCATATAGGCATTAATTGTGAAATAACCGACTCCGAAAGAAGTCAGATTCTGAAAGAAGTGAGTTCCCTGACTAGGGTCCACACGATAATTAGTCAGCCCCGCCTCCACAATGACACGTGCAGCCGAAATATGGGGCCACTTCACAGGAATGCCCAGCCACGAATCGCTGCTTCCCCAGCGTCCCGGACCTACCAATATATAATGTTTCCCTTCATCCAAGAATTTACGGTTCATCTTTTCTATTTCATAAGCAATGGTCGGATTATTGGAAGCAGTATAACCATCTGTCTTCACATAAATCACATCCTGAATGTCCTCCATAATGCCATGCCCCAGTGAATTATTACTCTTTAAAAGAACATCCTCATCCTTAATAAGGTTCAAATCCTCCTCAAGATTGGCTTTCACATCGACCATCGGACGAATCTGCAATAAATAGAAAGTACCATTCTTCTTTTGCTGGTTCAATGTCACAGCAAACTCTATCTCAACAGGACGTCCTCATCTCACTTTGCCCGTATTCCTGTACCAACTGCAAAATACGGGGCAAAGGAAATACATCGTGTTGCAACACATTGGCAAATGTTATCACCTTCCGGCCTCCGGATAAATTCCGTCACGGATAATCATATCATACGGATCACGTGGAAGCAATGAAAGTTAAGGCTCCATCATTATCAGCTTCTTTCACCGGAAGCTTCAACAAATTAAAGCCGTCATCCAAAGAAAAGTTATGCCCCGTATTCTTCAAATCAAGCGCATAAAACTGAGTCTGCGTTTCACGAAGAGCTATTTCCATCTCACTGGTCTGCAACACTTGGTTAGGATGATAAGGACACACCCTCAGAGTCAGACCTCCGTCTACAATATATTTACCCAACCCAAAGCAAGACTTACAGTTCCCTCTTCGGCTTTTTCATCTCCTATGGGGTAATAGTTGAGCGAACGTGCCACCCCGAAATAGAAGGATAGAAACGGTCACCATACTGTGTGCCGACCACCTGTTGTAAAATAACAGCCATCTTCTCTTGGTCTATCACATTGCTGGTTGCCTGCATATACGCCTTGCTGTCTCTGAAAAACAGAAGCATACACCCCTTTATGGCATCGCTCAACATACGGAGCATCTCATATTTATCATCTAAATAAGGAATCATATAAGTAGAATATATCCCAGCAAAAGGCTGATAATGAGAATCTTCCAGCAAACTGGAAGAACGGATGGCTATAGGCGATTTCACCACATCAAAGAAAGCAAAGAAATCTTCCACCAGACGGTCGGGCAACTTGGCACGAAGAAAAGCTTTCAATATCGTGTCATCATCCGCATCACTCAATGCTACTTGATATAGGCTATTGGTATCCATGAATTCATCAAAGATATCCGTACAAAGCACCACCGTTTTAGGAATGACCACCGTCGCATTTTCAAACTCATCAAATTCCACGTGGCGCTTTACCATATTGTCAATAAAAGCCAGACCACGTCCTTTTCCCCAATGACCCCTCACCGATACGGGCAAAATTAGAATAACGGTCAAAACGATCACGTTGGAACACAGCCACCACACCTTGATTCTTCATCTTACGGTACTTCACAATAGCCTCAAAGATTATACGGCGATGAGCATCAATATCCTGCAAAGAATCCCAAGTTATCTGCTTTAAGAACTCGGCAGGTGGAAACATGGCACGAGAATACAGCCAGCGGGATACGTGATTACGACTGATATGGTAAAGGAGAGATTCTTTAGGAATAGCAAAAATAACATTCTGTAATTCCTTCAAATTATGAACACGGGCCACTTCTTCCAATGTATCGGGATTACGGAAAATGAAATCCCCGAAACCAAAATCATCAGACACAATTTCACGCAAGTCTATATTCATCTTCTTGGAATTCTTATCCACAAAGCTAGCACCATACCGGGAAGCATACACCTTGTTGTCTACCTCAGCCGACTGTAAAATAAGAGGAACAAACGGATCCCTGGAACGTACCTCCGCCAGCAACTTAATACCTGCCATTGGATCCACCACACCACCACGCGGGTAACGTGCATCCGTAATCACACCTAATACATTATTCTGATATTTATTATATAAATCCATCGCCTCCTCGTAAGTACGTGCCAATACAATTTTGGGACGTCCCCTCATACGCAATGTACGCTGGTGAGCATTCAAAGCCTCTGTGGCAAATTCCTGACTTTGCTTCAACACAAATTTATATAAGTTAGGCAACACGGAAGAATAGAACCGGATGGAATCTTCCACCAATAAAATCATCTGCACTCCCACCTCTTTAATATCATGTTCCAAATTCATCTTATCTTCTATCAGCTTGATGATAGACACTAACAGGTCCGTATTCCCCAACCAGCAGAACACATATTCAAAGATGCTCAGATCCTCATGCTCCATACGTGCCGTAATACCATGCGAGAACGGGGTCAGTACCACCAGCGGAATATGAGGGTATTGTTCTTTTATGCTGCGTGCAATCTCAAATGTATCACTGTTATCAGATCCGGGCATACAAATCACCAGATCAAATGTAGTGTTCTCCAATTGCTTCCAGGCAGCTTCCTCAGTAGAAACTTGTGTAAAACGTGGCGGATAGCGAAGACTGAGGTTCATATATTCATTAAATATCTTCTCATCTATACGCCCGTCATCCTCCAACATAAAAGCATCATACGGATTTGCTACCAAAAGAACATTAAAAATCCGTTTGGTCATGAGGTTTACAAACGAAGTATCCTTGAAATACAACTGATTTAATTTTAACTTGCTGAGCATGGTTATTTGATTTACATGGATAATGTAATAGCAAAATACGTCAATAATATTGTTTTATGCAACTTATTCGCAATAAAAAAGAACTTTTGGGTAGAGAGGTCTTACCACAACGATTAACTTTTTATCACCACCAAACTAAAATTTAGCCAAAAATATTTTGCCAATTCACCAAAAAACATACCTTTGCATCAGAAATGATTTTCATTTTGTCAAAACCTTAAATGCATAATAGTTATGGATATTAATCAAATCATGACCTCCCTGGAGGCAAAACACCCTGGTGAATCAGAGTACTTGCAGGCTGTAAAAGAAGTCCTGCTTTCTATTGAGGATATATACAATCAACATCCGGAATTTGAGAAAGCGTCCTTGATTGAGAGATTGGTAGAGCCCGACCGTATCTTTACATTTAAGGTGCCTTGGGTAGATGATAAAGGAAAAGTACAGGTAAACTTAGGTTACCGCGTTCAATTCAATAATGCGATCGGCCCGTACAAAGGCGGTATCCGTTTTCATGCTTCTGTAAACCTCTCCATTTTGAAATTCTTAGGATTTGAGCAAACATTCAAAAATGCACTGACCACATTGCCTATGGGCGGTGGTAAAGGTGGTTCCGATTTCTCACCACGTGGTAAGAGCGATGCTGAGATCATGCGTTTCTGCCAAGCATTCATGCTTGAATTGTGGCGCCACGTAGGTCCTGATATGGATGTTCCTGCCGGTGACATCGGTGTAGGTGGCCGTGAAGTAGGATACATGTTCGGTATGTATAAAAAGTTAACCCGTGAATTTACAGGTACCTTCACTGGCAAAGGCTTGGAATTTGGAGGTTCGTTGATTCGTCCTGAAGCAACCGGTTTTGGTGGTCTTTACTTCGTAAACCAAATGCTGAAAGCAAAAGGAATTGATATTAAAGGCAAAACGGTAGCTGTTTCCGGTTTCGGTAATGTAGCTTGGGGGGCCGTGACTAAAGCAACTGAATTAGGTGCAAAAGTAGTCACAATCTCCGGACCCGACGGCTATATCTATGATCCGGACGGTGTAAGTGGTGATAAAATTGATTACATGTTGGAATTACGTGCGTCAGGCAATGATATCGTAGCTCCATACGCAGAGAAATATCCTAACTCAACATTCGTTGCCGGACGTCGTCCGTGGGAAGTTAAAGTAGATATTGCGCTTCCGTGTGCGACTCAAAACGAATTAAATGGCGAAGATGCTTGTAATTTAATAAAAAATTCCGTTCTTTGCATTGGAGAAATTTCTAATATGGGTTGTACCCCGGAATCAATTGATGCGTTTATTGAAAATAAACTAATGTATGCACCGGGTAAAGCCGTAAATGCCGGAGGTGTAGCTACTTCAGGTTTGGAAATGAGCCAAAATGCAATGCATATGAGTTGGAGTGCACAAGAAGTAGATGATAAGTTACATCAAATTATGTATGGTATTCATGAACAATGTGTGAAATATGGTACTGAACCTGATGGATATATCAACTATGTGAAAGGAGCAAATATTGCAGGCTTTATGAAGGTAGCCCATGCCATGATGGCTCAAGGAATTGTTTAAAGGCATTCTATTAGCATAAAAATATCTCGTTTAGTTGTATTTGTATTTTGTATTGTAGCTTGCGCTCCGCCTGTGAAGGTATGGCAGCGTTTTTATGGTATATCCAATCTTTTTATACATTTGTAGCTTCAAGTAAACGTATGTAAAAATTAAGTTATGGAAATATTACAACTAGATGGCCTTGAACCTCAATTATTTAATTTAATTGGACCATTGGCTATGAATCCTAAAGTCCTAAGGGCTAATAACAATTATCCCTTCAAAACGACCGAACGTTTTCAATGGTACATTGCCGTCGAAGATAATGACGTAACCTTTTGTCCCTGTAGAGCAGAAAAGTGGCGGTTATGTCATTAACAACTACTATGTCCATAACGATGATCAGGAAGTGCTGGTTGAATTGTTGGGAGCAGTAAAGCCTAAAACAATTTATATGCAATTGTTCAAACCAAACACGAAGCTATTTTTCCAACTGTGGTTTTCAAACCGAACACCGTTGGACTAATTATATTAAAATGATTTACAACACGAACAAAATGAATAATAAAAGAACTAAAGGGGAAAATGTTTATCAACTCGTTCAAAGAGACTCAAATTCTTATTCAACGAATTTGATAATATCTATGTTTTTTCTGGAGGAAAAGATAGCGGTGTCTTGCTCAACTTATGTATTCAATATATCAGAGAGCATAATCTGGACAGGAAAATCGAGTATACCACATGGACTATGAAGCACAGTATCAAATGACTACAGAATATGTGGAACAGACGTTCAGAGAAAATCAGGATATATTGGAAATCTACCATGTCTGTGTCCCTTTCAAAGTAGTGACTTGTGCTTCTATGTTTCAAACCTATTGGCGCCCTTGGGACGAAAGTATGCACGCCCACTGGGTAAGGCCTATGCCTAAAACTGTTATAAGAAAGAAGATTTCCCATTCTACAATGAGGAAATGTGGGACTACACTTTCCAGACTTCATTTGCATCGTGGTACCATAAAAAGCATGATGCAGTACGCACTTGCTGCCTGGTCGGCATCCGAACTCAAGAGAGCCTGGACCGATGGAGAACTATTCACGGTAACAATCGCCTGAACAGCTATCACAACCTGATGTGGACCCGCAGACTAGGATACGATTTATACAATGCCTACCCTATCTATGACTGGACTACCGAAGATATATGGACAGCATACGCCCGTTTCAAATGGCCATTCAACCAAATGTACGAACTTTATTATAAAGCCGGAGTACCTTTGGACAGACAACGTGTAGCCAGTCCGTTCCTCAGCACAGCACAGGAAACCTTGAAATTATACAAAGCCATCGATCCCAATACTTGGGGGAGAATGTTAGGCCGAGTAAACGGAGTAAACTTTACCGGAATCTATGGTGGAACCCGTGCCATGGGATGGCAAAACATCAAATTACCAGAAGGCTACACATGGAAAGAGTATATGTATTTCCTGTTAGATACGTTACCCGAAGAAACCAAACAGTCTTACTTGGAAAAACTAAGAGTAAGCCGGGAGTTCTGGAAATACAAGGGAGGATGCCTGGATTTATCAACCATACGTAAATTAACTGATTTGGGCATAAAATTCTACGTACAAAAGAAAACAAACTACAAGACAGACAAACTTCCTGTCCAAATGGATTATCTAGACGATATAGACATCGCAGAGTTTAAAGAAATCCCCACTTATAAACGTATGTGTATTTGCATTCTGAAAAATGACCATGTATGTAAATATATGGGATTTGCCCTAACTAAAAAAGAAAAGTTAAGAAGAGACAGAGTGATGCAGAAATATAAAAATATTATCAAATGAAAGAAGAATTCGAAAGTCCTGTGTATCACGTGCACAGAGTACCGGTGGAAAAGGTACGTGCCAACAGTTATAATCCAAACCACGTAGCCGCTCCTGAAATGAAGTTGCTGGAATTAAGCATTTGGGAAGATGGCTATACTATGCCTTGTGTATGTTATTATATTCCCGATGAAGATATATATGAACTGGTAGACGGATATCATCGTTATTGTGTGCTTAAAACTTCAAAACGTGTGTTCGAACGAGAAAAAGGTTTACTTCCCGTGGTCGTTATAGAAAAAGACCTTTCAAACAGAATGGCAAGCACTATCCGCCACAACCGCGCCCGCGGCACTCACAGCATTGAACTGATGGTAGATATCGTGGCAGAACTGACCAAAGCCGGAATGAGTGACGAATGGATAAAAAAGAATATTGGCATGGATGCCGACGAACTTTTACGACTCAAACAGATATCCGGCCTAATGGAACTCTTTGCTGACAGGGAATTCACAATACCTGAACCATAAAGCAATTTTCATTAATACATTATTCAGTTGAAATATAACTCATTAATAATAGGATTGTCGGTCCTGGCTTTGCAAAGCTGCACCGACAATCTTGTTTATACAGGGACCGATATCGAGGTAGTACTCACAGGCAATACATACCAAGCAGTTTTCACAGAAAGCTCCCCTGTTTCCACTTTTAACTCCGGCAATCAAATCCTGCTGAATGCTTCCGGCAGTCTTCAAATAGACAGCAGAATTCTGACTTATATGGACAACCAATGGAAAGCAGAAAATGAATTTAGCTGGAGTGACCTAACAGGAAAAACAAATGTTACGGCAGTATATCCTGTCTATCCCGATTTGGACTATGTCCAAGAAAATCTTTATAAAAACAATTCGTTGGAAGACATACTGTATGTCAAGGATGAATTTCCGGCCGGAAATTCCATCCATTTACAGTTCAAACATTTATTTTCTCTTCTGACACTGCATTTGGAGGGAAATTTACAAACCTATTTTCAGAAAATAGAGGTAACATGTCCTGCTGTTTCCTCTATTATCCCAAAATCCGCTGAAATAGTTCTAGCGGATAACGGAACACATACGACTACTATTGCCCAAGTTTCTCCTTCCGGAAATTATTCGTTTATAGTCCCTCCTGTCGGAAACATGGTCATCGCCATAAATATGGTAACAAATGGAAAGAAATATACAACACAACTAGAAACAAAGTCTTTTACCGGTAACAAAGAATATACTTATCACTTAAAAATATCTGAAAAAACTCCGGGAATTATGACTGCCGAAGATTGGATTGCATTCAGTCAACTTATCAATAGCAATACATTTACCCAATACAAAGGAAAAACATTGGACGATTTCGGAGAAACGATGAATGGAATAACCACTTATTATCTATTGAATGACATTGATTTTAAAGATGTGGATTGTACTGAGTTAAAACAAATAGGATACGCCCAAACCAACTATTACTTTTCCCAAACCTTTGACGGACAAAATCACACCCTTTACAATATACCTATCAATTCCAGCAATGGCACCACAGGTGTATTCGGAGCCGTCAATATCACCGGCATAGTTAAAAATCTCCATATAGAATCCAGCAAAGTATCTATCACATCAAAAAGCAAGAGCACAGCAGAAGGTACAAGTATTTTAGTCGGACGCAATAAAGGCAAAATACTAAATTGTTGCGTTAAGGAGTGCCAAATTGCAGCCAATCCAACCAAAACGAACCAATCAGCCAATACAGGAGGCATAGCAGGAACTTCAACAGGGGAAATCACCAATTGCTATGTTACCAACACCCAAATCATTTATGACGCAAATTCAAAAATAAAAGCAGGACCAGCCGGTGGAATAGCAGGTTCCAGCCAGGCCCAAGGTTTGATAGCAAACTGCTATTCTGCCAACAACATAATAAAGAACAGAGAGAGTTACAATGGTGGAATATGCGGGAAAGCTTCGGATGGAGCGCACATTGAAAATTGTTATGTCTATAACATAGATCTAATTACGACCAAAGGATTATTCGCAGGTATAGCTGCCAACTCTTTCTTTATCCACAACTACTATGATAATGCAAAAATAACCTTTATCGGAAAAATGACGATGGTAATCAGTTGTCTAAAATGCCCAATACACAGGTACTTTTATGAATAAGGAAGACATTCCCATCTACCGGCTTCTCAACCAATGGATAGATGAAACAGCTCCTACCCTTTATCCCGGTTACCCTTTACCCGATGGACTGATGGAGGAGAAAATCTTCCTGTTTCATTTCAGAATCCCTGAAAAGTAAGTGAACTTACTTTTCAGGGATTCTACAAATTAAAAGCCGCTTTCTCATTTCACTGAAAAACGGCTTTTATATAAAATTATAGCTTGTTCTTATTAAAGAGCACCTACTTCATGCAAAGCAGCGTTAGTCTTGCGAACAGCAGCAGCACTTGCAGCAAATTTAGCTTTTTCTTCTTCGTTCAAAGGCAATTCAACGATCTTTTCAATACCGTTCTTACCCAAGATTACAGGCACACCACAGCAAATATCTGATTCACCGTATTCACCTTCCAAATAAACTGAACAAGGAACCATCTTACCCTGGTTGTGGATGATAGATTCAACAACAAATGCACCAGCTGCACCCGGAGCATACCATGCAGAAGTACCCAGCAACTTAGTCAGAGTAGCACCGCCTACCATAGTAGCAGCAGCAACTTCCTGCAATTTTTCTTCAGACAAGAAGTTAGAAACAGGCATACCTTTGTAAGTAGCAAAACGAGTCAAAGGAATCATAGTAGTATCACCGTGACCACCGATAACCATACCTTCCACTTCATTAGCGTTGCACCCCAAGGCTTGAGACAAGAAATATTTGAAACGTGAGCTATCCAAAGCACCACCCATACCGATGATTCTATTCTTAGGCAAGCCCAAAGCTTTCAATGACAAATAAGTCATAGTATCCATCGGGTTAGAGATAACTACGATGATAGCATTAGGAGAGTACTTTAAGATATTCTGAGCAACTGACTTAACGATGCCTGCATTAACACCGATCAGTTCTTCACGGGTCATACCCGGCTTACGGGGAATACCTGAAGTGATAACCACAACGTCAGAGTTAGCTGTTTTTTCATAATCGTTAGTGCAACCTACAATGTTTGTGTCGAAGCCCAACAACTGAGCTGTCTGCATCATATCCATTGCCTTACCTTCTGATACGCCTTCTTTAACGTCCAGCATTACTACTTCGTCTGCTACTTCGTTAAAAGCAAGAACATTTGCACATGTAGCACCTACGTTACCTGCGCCTACTACGGTTACTTTTGACATAATCTCTATATTTTGTTTAAAGTTGATAATAAAATCGCCTTCTTAAAAGCACCGCAAAGTTACAATGATATTCCGAATTAAAGAAAAATTTCCATAATATTTTTCGAGCAGTCTACATAAATTATTGTACTTTTGTCCAAAATTCAATGTAACACTATGGATAAGAGCAAAAAACTGATTATTGTCATTATTCTGCTGGTTGTGATTATCGGCGGAGTTTCTTTTTATGCTTTTCATCAAGCAAAAGAGAATAAGGAAATGAGCGAACTCTTCGCTGTGGAAAAACTGGAAATGGAAAACGAATATACCACTTTCGCCACCCAATATGATGAACTTCAGATACAGATAAACAATGATTCCTTGCGCGAAAAGCTGGAGAGTGAGAAGCTGAAAACACAGCGGCTGCTAGAAGAATTACGACAAGTAAAGACCAGTAACGCAGCTGAGATCATGCGTTTGAAGAAAGAACTGAAAACAGTACGTGCCGTACTACGCACCTATGTTATCCAAATAGATTCACTGAACAAACTCAACCAAGCACTAGCTGAAGAAAACCAAGAAGTAAAACAAAAATATACGCAGGCAACCCGTCAAATCAATAATTTATCGCAAGAGAAAAAATCTGAATGAAAAGGTCACCTTGGCAGCCCAATTGGATGCCACAGGAATTAGCGTAGAGCCTAGAAATAAACGTGGTAAAACAGCCAAGAAAGTAAAAGATGTGAAAAGATAGCCATCTCGTTCACCATTGTCAAGAATATTACCGCCAAAACAGGTGAACGTACTTTATATATACGTATTGCCAAACCAGACAATGACATACTAACCAAAAACGCTTCAAACACATTCCCATACGAAAACCGTAATTTGGTTTATTCCATCAAGAAATACATAGAATACACCGGAGAAGAACAAAATGTAACCGTATATTGGGACGTAGAGGAATATTTGCCTGCCGGAACTTATCATGTTTATATTTTCGCTGATGGAACCATGATAGGACAACAAGCTTTCAGCATGAAATAACAAGGAACATTCTCTCCTTCAATATATTTAATAAAAACAGCCGGTTGGAAACGAACCGGCTGTTTCTCCACCAAAAGCAGTAAACATACAGATTGCAGAATTATAAAAATATTTTAAAATAACATCCAGAATATGGCTTTCTTGAAGATTTGTCTTATTTTTGTTGCATAAACAACTTAAAAACAACAAAACAAGAACACTATAATGAAAAAGATTGCAGCTTTTATCCTATTTATCGGTGTTTTAGATAGTATTTCAGCCCAAAGCACACTCACCTTAGATAGTTGTCGTGCTTTAGCATTATCCAACAATAAAGAGTTGCGCATTTCAGCTGAAAAGATAACAGCTGCACATTATGAAAAGAAAACGGCTTTTACCAATTATCTTCCTAAGATTGCGGCTATAGGAACCTATATGCACACTCAGAAAGAAATCTCTTTATTAAGTGACGAACAAAAGGGAGCTATCAGTCAGATAGGGACTACCGCCCAAGGCTCCATACAGGAAACTTTCCAACAACTGGCAGCTTCCAATCCCGAACTCGCACAAATACTGCAACCACTTGCTCCCCTCATCCCAGGTATTGGAAATGCACTGAACAAGGTAGGACAAGGTTTGGTAGATGCGCTGCGCACCGACACACGCAATATGTATGCAGGAGCTGTGACCCTTACCCAACCCATCTTCATGGGAGGAAAAATCGTTGCCTACAATAAAATCACCAAATACGCTGAACAACTGGCCGAATCACAGCACGCCACCGGTATGCAGGATATCATTTTGAGTACAGACCAAGCTTACTGGCAAGTCATCTCACTGATAAACAAGAAAAAACTAGCCCAAAGCTATCTGCAACTGGTCAGCCAACTGGACAGTGATGTAGATAAAATGATAACCGAAGGTGTCGCCACCAAAGCCGACGGACTAAGTGTAAAAGTAAAAGTGAATGAAGCCGAAATGAAGCTCACACAAATAGACAACGGATTAAGCCTATCTAAAATGGTACTATGCCAATTATGCGGTCTGCCTTTAAATGATGAAATACGTTTAGCAGATGAAGACGTAGAAAGCTTAACTCTCCTTGAATATCATGTAGGTGATAATGTAGCCACCGCTTTGGCAAATCGCGAAGAATTACGAAGTTTGGATCTAGCTAATAAAATTTATGACCAAAAAGTCAATATCACCCGCGCGGGATTTCTTCCTACAGTGGCTCTGACCGCCAACTACATGGTAACCAATCCCTCATTGGTAAACGGCTTTGAACGCAAATTCCGCGGCATGTGGGCTGTTGGCGCTATGGTACAAATTCCAATATGGAACTGGGGCGAAGGAATGTATAAGGTAAAAGCTGCCAAAGCGGAAGCAAACATTGCCCGCTACCAACTGGCAGATGCAAAAGAAAAGGTAGAATTGCAGGTAAGCCAAGCCAGCTATAAAGTAAATGAAGCAGCCAAACGCCTGAGTATGGCTGAAAAATCTGGAAAAAGCAGACGAGAATCTGCGCTATGCCAAACTGGGATTCATGGAAGGAGTCATTCCTACCAGTAACGTATTGGAAGCGCAAACCGCTTGGTTATCTGCCCAGTCGGACAAAATAGACGCTCAGATTGATGTAAAACTGACTGAAGTCTATTTGCGCAAATCAATGGGAGTGCTTAAATAAAAATTAAAGATTAAAAACGAAAAGATATGGCAGAAAGATCACAACACAGCAATATTTTGCTGGCATTTATTTCACTGACAGCAGTCATTGTCATAGTGTCACTGATAGGTTTCTTTACACTGGGTAAAGGTCCGGAAATCATTCAGGGGCAAGCAGAAGCCGACGAATACCGTGTATCCAGCAAAGTGCCGGGACGCATTCTGGAATTTCGTGTAAAGGAAGGAGACAAAGTAAAAGCCGGTGACACACTGGCTATCCTTGAAGCCCCGATGTAAAAGCCAAACTTTCTCAAGCACAAGCTGCCGAACAAGCAGCACAAGCCTTGAATGAAAAAGCACAACGAGGTACCCGCCAAGAGCAACTGCAAGCTGCCTACGAAATGTGGCAGAAAGCCAAAGCCGGAGTAGAAATTGCTGAAAAGTCATACAACCGTGTCAACCGGCTCTTTGAACAAGGCGTAATGTCCGCGCAAAACGTGATGAAGCCAAAGCACAATTTGATGCCATGACCGCTACAGAAAAAGCAGCACGCTCCCAATACGAAATGGCAAAGAACGGTGCACAACGTGAAGACAAAGCAGCAGCCGCAGCCCAAGTAGAACGTGCCAAAGGTGCTGTAGCCGAAGTTTCCTCCTACATAGACGAAACGATACTGACCGCGTCAGCTGATGGAGAAGTGACCGAAATTTTTCCCAAAGCAGGCGAACTGGTAGGTACCGGTGCCCCATTATGAACGTGGCCCGCTTGAATGACATGTGGGTAACATTTAATGTACGCGAAGATTTCCTAAAAGACTTTACCGTAGGAAATGAGATTAGCGCATTTATTCCTGCCTTTGACAAAGAAATAAAATTCAAGGTTACTTATATGAAAGATCTGGGTACATATGCTGCCTGGAAAGCAACCAAGACTACGGGACAATTCGACCTGAAGACCTTCGAGGTGAAAGCTGTTCCTGTAGAGAGAACAGACGGATTGCGTCCGGGAATGAGTGCCATCATCGAGAAATAACAAACAATGAACAATACTGTCCATAACCGTATATTCCGCATAGCCCGGCGTGAAGTGTTCCGCATCGCCACAAGACCGCTATATCTGTTCTGCATGATCATAGCTCCCTTGTTCTGTTATCTCTTCTTCACTACATTAATGTGGAACGGACTCCCTACGGATATGCCGGCAGGTGTGGTCGATTTGGACAACACAGCTACCACACGCAGCATCATCCGTAATCTGGACGCTTTTCAGCAGACTAAAATCATAGCACATTACCCCAGTTTCGCGGATGCCCGCAAAGCCATGCAGCAAGGAAAGATCTATGCTTTCTACTATATTCCAAAAGGAACTACCGAGAAGGCATTAGCAAGCCGTCAACCCAAGGTTTCCTTTTATACCAACTACTCCTATCTGGTAGCAGGTTCATTACTCTATAAAGACCAGCGCACCATGTCCGAGCTGGCGGGTGGAGCCATCGGCCGTGCCACCTTATATGCCAAAGGAGCTACAGAAGACCAGGCCATGGCATTCCTGCAGCCCATAGTCATCGACTCTCATGTATTAAACAATCCATGGCTCAATTACTCTGTATATTTGAGTAACACCATCATACCGGGTATCCTGATGCTGCTTATCTTTATGACCACCGTCTATACCATTGGAAGTGAAATGAAAACCAACACCCAAAAAGAATGGATGGGCATGGCAGACAATTCCATCACCGTAGCCCTGACCGGCAAATTGCTGCCCCAGACTGTAGTTTTCTTTGTCATGGCCACCTTCTATAATGTTTATCTATACGGTTTCCTGCACTATCCCTGTAATAGCGGTATACTGCCCATGCTGTTTGCCGGTCTGTTACTAGTACTGGCTTCACAGGCTTTCGGAGTATTTCTGTTCGGATTGTTTACAACAGTCCGCTTGGCACTGAGCACCGCCTCCCTATGGGGGTGATTTCTTTCTCCATATCGGGTATGAGTTTTCCGGTTATGGCAATGAATCCTGTATTACAGGCACTGGCCAATCTATTCCCGTTACGCCACTACTTCCTGATTTATGTAGATTTGGCACTTAACGGATATCCGCTGATTTACGCATGGCATTCAGTAGTCGCGTTGATGTTATTCATGCTGTTGCCTTTCTTTATACTGAAAAGACTGCGCACAGTACTATTACATTATGTATATATTCCCTAAAACGGCAAACAGGTATGAAAACATATAAACTCAAAGATATCATCTCACAAGGAACCAAGGACCTTTTCTACATCTGGTGGCAAGAGTTGAAAGCAGTTGTAAAGGATCAGGGTGTACTTATCTTCTTCATTCTGGTACCACTAGGCTATCCGCTTCTCTATACCTTTATATATACCAATGAAACAGTACGTGAAGTCCCTGCTGCTGTAGTAGATAACAACCGTTCCAGCCTCAGCCGTGAATACCTGCGTCTGGTAGATGCAGGTGCCGACTTGGAAATAGTATCTCATTGCAGTGATATGGAAGAAGCAAAAACTTTATTGAAGAACGGCAAAGTGTATGGCATCATCTATATTCCTGAAAGCTTCAGCCGCGACATTACTAAAGGAGTTCAAACCCATGTCACCATCTACTGTGACATGAGCGGTATGCTATACTACAAAGCCATGCTGACAGCCAACACCAATGCCTCGCTGGTAATGAACAAACAGATAAAGATAGAACGCTCCGGCAACACAACCATCCGACAAGATGAAGTGAGCACGTCTCCCATAGCGTATGAGGATATTTCCATTTTCAATCCGCAGAACGGTTTTGCCAGCTTCCTGATACCCGCCGTACTGATACTGATTATCCAACAAACTTTACTGCTAGGAGTAGGTCTATCTGCCGGAACTGCTCGTGAGAACAACCGTTTTCGAGACCTTATCCCCATGAGCCGCCATTATCATGGCACGCTGCGCATTGTTTTAGGCAAATCACTGACTTACCTTATGATATATGCTGTCATGGCTACCTATATGCTCTGCCTTGTTCCCAAAATGTTCAGCCTGGTACAAATAGCTCAAGCCGGAACCCTAGCGGCATTCATGTTTCCCTATATACTGGCATGCATCTTTTTCGCGATGACTTGTTCTATCTTTATTCACCATCGGGAAGCCTGTATGATGATTTATGTATTTACCTCAGTACCGTTGCTATTTATCTCAGGCATTTCGTGGCCAGGTACTGCCATTCCTAAATTCTGGGAGGTGGTTTCGTGGCTGTTCCCTTCCACTTTCGGCATCAACGGCTTTGTACGCATCAACAATATGGGAGCCACACTGACCGATGTGCTGACAGAGTACCGGGTATTGTGGATACAAACAGGTGTTTATTTCCTTACCACCTGCATCGTATACCGTCGTCAGATTACCTTAAGCCGCAGACATGTATACGAAAGATTAAAAGAGATTAAGAAAAGACGCAGAACAAATGTCGTCTGAATTTGTTTATAAATTAAGAACTAAATGAATTATTTATGATGAAAAATTTTTATTCTGGCATGCGTATGCCTGCTGATTACTTCATGTAACAGCAACTCCAAAAACACTAACGATTCTGCAACCTCCACCGAAACAACGGATATGCACAATGCAGAAAACTCATTGGATTATGACGGTACTTACACCGGAACTTTTCCGGCTGCCGACTGTCCGGGTATCAACATGACCCTGACTATTAAAAAAGACAAGACTTTTGAGTTGATATCAGAATATATTGACCGGCAGGATGCTACTTTCAAAGAATATGGAACTTACTCTGTTGAAGGTAATATCATGACTTTAATTAATGGAGAGGATAAGCAATATTATAAAGTCGGTGAGAATACCCTGATCGCTCTCAATCAAGACAAACAGGCAATAACAGGAGAGTTAGCAGACCATTATATTCTACACAAAAAATAAACTTTACTTCATCTGTCATTTTCATGCCAAAGTGAAGGGTCCGCTTCAATCTATCACAGCCGGATTCTTCACTTTGTTTTTTTATCTGCCCACAATCTGTATTCACACTAATTAACTCCCATTCCTTTTGCTTATTACGATTTTTTCGTAGATTTGCGAAAACATCGTAATCAATTCATTTTCTTATGGAAAAGCTAACGATACAAGAAGAAGAAGTGATGCTTCATATTTGGAGCATGGGAGAATGTTTCGTGAAAGACATAGTTGCTAAATTTCCCGAACCCAAGCCGCCTTATACTACGGTGGCATCCATAGTGAACAACCTGAAAAGAAAAGGGTACGTTACGGCCAAACGATTCGGCAACACTTATCAATACACCCCAGTGGTTAAACAAAGCGAATACAAACGCACATTTGTAAGTGGTGTGGTCCGGAACTATTTTGCTGACTCATACAAGGAAATGGTATCTTTCTTCGCCAAAGAGCAAAAAATCTCCGCAGCCGACTTGAAAGACATTATCAACTTGATAGAGAAAGAAGAAGATAAATAATCCTGCTAAATTCACAAATACTATGATAACTACAGCACCCGAACTCATCTACATGCTGAAAGTAAATATAGGCATCGCCTTATTCTATGCTTTCTACAAGCTGTTCTGCTGTCGCGACACTTTCTTCCAGTGGCGTCGTATCGCACTGCTGAGTTTTCTTGCCCTCTCTTTTCTTTATCCGCTGATGGATATGCAAGCATGGGTGAAAGAACAACCTGCCATCAATGAACTGGCAGATTACTACGCACTGATGATGCTGACAGAAACAAATACTTCCACTGCCACAGTAGTCACAGCTCCTGTTGCTATTCCCACACCCGACCTGCTTGATATAATAAAGTTCGTCTATTGGATTGGAATCCTTTTATTATCCGCACGATTTATGATCCAACTAAGCAGTATTTTCCGCCTTGTCTTAAAAAGCAAGAGTATAAATGTAGACCAAATATCCATACGCAGTCTATCAGAACCTGCCAATCCATTCTCTTTCTGGCAATGGATTTTCATCTATCTGCCCGGACTGAAAGAAGATGAAAAACAAGAAATCCTGACGCACGAACAGACCCACGTCCGCCAATGGCATTCCATAGATGTCATTATCAGTGAAATAGTGAATATCATTTGCTGGATGAATCCTTTTGCATGGCTGCTGAAAACAGAGATCAGACTCAATTTGGAATACCTTGCCGATCATAAAGTAATGGAATCCGGCACAAATAAGAAAGCATATCAATATCACCTTTTGGGATTAGCCAACCAAAACAGACAAACCGGTTTATATAATAATTTCAACTTATCACACTTAAAAACAGAATTAAAATGATGAACAAAAAGAACCCGCACCACAGGGCATATCAAATATGCCTTGTTTGCACCGCTGACTGCTGCTCTACTCTTGGTCAGCAACATTGAAACCGTGGCACGGACAGCCGAAAGGTTAATCTATTCCACGGAAGAAAGCACCCCACGCCCCGAAAGGGAAGAAGTGGCATCTTTTGTCAACACAACAGTACAAGGTCTGGTGACTTTCACTATTACCGTAACCAATAGTGAAGGTAAGCCTCAGCCTAATATTACTCTGCAAATCAAACCGGGTAATGAAGTAAAACTTTCAAAACCAATGCAGAAGGAAAGGCTACCATAGAAGTGGATATGACGACTCCCAAGTATGTTTCCCTAGACGTTTCCTCTCCTAAAAGTTCCAAACACCAATCACTTCTACTTTCAGCAAACAAACCGAATGTCACTGCCATTTTCGATACCGATGATGATATTGCCGCCTACATCAAAGCCGGCAAACAAATACGGATCAAGTTACAAATATCCAATAATGATAACCAACAACTTGCAGGAGTAGAACTTATTTCTTCTTCAACAAATGCCAAAGCCACGACAAACGCTCACGGAGAAGCTCAGTTAACAGTAGGAGTAGGCGAAACCATTGCCATTAACCATAAAGGTTATCAAGAAGGAAAATTCACGGTAAAAGAACTCTGCCCCATCAAAGATATGGAAAATCCGGAACTGGTGAGATTACTTCTTGTCGGAGAAGACCCCGTATACCAGATAGCAGACAATATGCCTGAATTCCCCGGAGGTATGATAGCCTGCTTGCAATATTTGGCACGCAACATAAAATATCCCGTAACAGCGCAAAAGGAAGGAGCACAAGGTAAAGTAATCGTACAGATGGTTATTGAAAAGATGGTTCGGTAGACCATGTAAGCATAGTACGCAGCATTACCCCCGAACTGGATGCTGAAGCAGCACGGGTTGTAAAATCCATGCCAAAATGGAAGCCGGCAACTGTAAAGACAAAGCAGTACGTTGCAGATACACTGTTCCTGTAACTTTCAAACTGCAATAAAGAGCATAAAAACAGAAAAGAGGCTGTTCCAAACAGTCTCTTTTCATCTTAAAAATATATTCCTAAATCATTTCTTCATCTCCACAATGTGTGTCGGTGCCTGTTCCGCATTACGCTTCTCAGTCTGCTTCACAACATTTTCAGCTAACTCTATAAATGCACGCCCGGTAATGCTGTCCTCATTCAAAGCAGCCGGAGTTCCTTTATCACCATTTTCACAGATACTCTGCACAATAGGAATTTGTCCCAACAAAGGCACATTCATTTCCTCTGCCAGCTGTTTGCAACCCTCCTTTCCGAAAAGGTAATACTTATTTTCAGGAAGTTCCGCAGGAGTAAACCACGACATATTCTCCACCAATCCCAAAATAGGAACATTTACTTTATCATTGGTATACATATTGATTCCCTTGCGCGCATCAGCCAAAGCCACCTGCTGAGGTGTACTGACGATTACAGCTCCCGTAATAGCCAAAGTCTGCACCAAAGTCAGATGAATATCACTGGTGCCCGGAGGCGTATCCAATATGAAATAATCCAGTTCTCCCCATGCGGCATCTCCAATCAGTTGTTTCAAAGCATTACTAGCCATCCCTCCACGCCATAAAGTAGCTTGATCAGGGTCGACAAAGAAACCGATAGAAAGCAACTTGATACCATATTTTTCAATCGGCACAATCAAATCACGACCGTCAATCTGCTCAGCATAAGGACGGGCATCTTCCACCTGGAACATTTTAGGCACAGAAGGACCGAAAATATCAGCATCCAGCAAACCTACTTTATATCCCAGTTTAGCTAGGGCCACAGCTAGATTGGCCGCCACAGTAGACTTGCCCACCCCGCCTTTTCCGGATGAAACAGCAATGACATTTTTTACCAATGGAAGCAGCTTACCCGGTTCGGGACGCGCCGCCTGACGGCTCTCTGTCGCAATAGCTACCTGTACATCAGGTGAAACATAAGTATGAATAGCTGTTTCGGCAGCCTTTATCATAGATTTCATAAACGGATCGGTCGGTTTCTCAAAAATCAACGAAAAGCTTACCGACATACCGTCAATGCGAAGATTATCGGCAACCATCTCCGCTTCCACCAAATTCTTTCCCGTTCCGGGATAACGCACTGTTGCCAAGGCGTCCAAAATCAATTTCGGATATAAAGTCATCATTCTGTTATTATTTACTTGTTTTCAACCCGCTTCGTTTACTGCGGTTGTAACTGCGATACTCATCCAATTCTATTTCCACATCGGGTTCATGCAACTCCTTCTCTTGCGGCAGACGGAACTTCATATATTTTATATTCAAACCACGATCCAACCATTGTTGTTCATAATAGGTACGGATGCCTAGTATGTCATCCACCAAACCGGAATGATACAAATCTTCGGTCATAAACTCTACCGGCAATTTGTTTTCCTCTACCATATAGCGGGTGTAAGTAAACATAAAATTACTGTCGGTCTTCAAATGAATCAGTCCGTCCGGCTTCAAAAACTTACGATAACGTTCCATAAAGTATGTGGAAGTAAGACGTTTAGTCGCTTTCTTCATCTGCGGATCAGAGAAAGTCAGCCATATCTCACTCACCTCACCCGGAGCAAAAACGGTCGATGATTTCGATATTGGTACGCAAAAGCCACATTCGTCATGCCATCTTTCAGCGCTTCCGTCGCACCGGTCCACATACGGGCCCCTTTATATCTACACCGATAAAATTTTTATCGGAATACATACGACCCAGCCCTACGGTATATTCACCTCGTCCGCATCCCAGTTCCAGAACTATCGGATTATCGTTCTTAAAAAGTCACGGTTCCAATTCCCTTCATATCAAACGTAACGTTATCGGCCACCGAATAAGGGTATTCAAACACGTGCGGATACTCCCGCATATCAGCAAATTTCTCCAGTTTTCCTTTTCCCATGAAAATTAGTCTATCATTAATTTGTTTCCACAGGCAAAGGTAGGAATATCCTGTGAAAGAGAAAAATAGACCCGCAATTCACTTGCAGGTCTATTTTTCTTATCTTTCTATTTTCTATATTATTCAGAAATTGCCTCAACGGACTCTCCCAATTCTTTCTTCAGATCTTCATAGAAAGCAGCATGTGATGCTTCTACATAAGGAGCCAGGAACAAGAAACCGATCCCCAAAGTAAAACAACACAGAATAGCCCAACCAATGAAGCTCAAATCCAACAAGAACATCTTCATCTTATGACCGGACATCATCGCCATACTTTTCTCTATGGCAGCATCGTACTGCAACTCCGGATAATCTTTCAGAATAAAGAGCGTCATGGCATATGAATAGGACTTCATGATGCCCGGAATGACAAGCAGCAACGTCCACAGGAACGTATAGACTGTAGTCAGCAGCATTGTACCCAATATCCGTCCATAGTCTTTAAACCCATCGAAAAGACGGGCAAAATCCAGCTTTATTCCACGAATCACATCCAAAAAGGACGGTATAGCCGAAGCCCAATGGCAAAAGCAACAAAGCGATGAGACTAAAGGAAGACGAAGCCACCGACTCCATAATACGATAGGGCAGCGTAGGGGCATTCATCACCAGTCCATAGACCAAGGTAATAACCGCACCCAGTCCCCAATTACCGGTCAACGCATCGATTGCCCGATTCTTCAATTCTGAATTTGTTTTCATAAGAATCTATTTTTCTATTAGTCTAAAATTGTCACCCAATTATGTGTATCAGGTTCATCACCATACTGAATAGCACGCAGTTTGTTATACAATTTTGTACAAACAGGACCCGGCTTTCCATCTTTAGAGATAATGTACGATTTCTTGTTTTCCAAATCATCAATACGCTGGATAGGACTGATAACAGCCGCCGTACCGCAAGCCCCCGCTTCCTCGAAGGTTTCCAGTTCTTCTTCAGGAACCGGACGACATTCTACCTTTATACCCAAATCCTCGGCCAGCTGCATCAAACTCTTATTCGTTATAGAAGGCAGAATAGAAGATGATTTTGGTGTAATGTAAGTATTATTTTGATGCCGAAGAAATTAGCCGCACCACACTCGTCAATGTACTTCTTTTCCTTGGCGTCTAGATAGAACTCGCAGGAATATCCCAAATCATGGGCTTTCTTATTGGCACGCAGGCTGGCAGCATAGTTGCCGCCCACCTTAAAGCGTCCGGTTCCATAAGGTGCGGCACGGTCGAACTCACGGATAATAACATAAGGATTAGTAGAAAAACCACCTTTGAAATAAGGACCTACCGGAGTTACGAATACCACAAACAGATATTCATTGGCAGGGTGAACCCCCACCTGAGCACCTGTACCAATCAGTAACGGACGAATATAAAGAGCCGCACCACTTTCGTATGGAGGAATGAAACGCTCGTTGGCTTTCACCACCTTCTTTATAGCGGCCACAAACTTTTTGTAGGAAGTTCCGGCATCAGAATACCGTCACAAGTACTTTGCAAACGTTCCGCATTGGCTTCAGGACGGAAAATACGGATTTTACCGTCTTTTCCACGATAAGCCTTCAACCCTTCAAACGCTTCTTGCCCATAGTGCAGACAAGTGGCGGCCATGTGAATATTCAACGTTTCTTCCGAACAAAGTTCCAACTCTCCCCATGCACCGTCACGATAGTAGCAACGTACATTATAGTCTGTCTTCATATAGCCGAAGGACAGATTTGCCCAATCAATCTCTTTCATAGTGTATCTTAATTATGTTATTATTTACGAATGAGAGCAAAATTACGTTTTATATTTGCAAATTCCAATCAAAACAGCTTTTTATTTATAGCTTTTATAATTTGCCAATATGTCAATGTGCTAAGGTACAAATATGCCATGCAGAATATAGCGCAGCCAATTGGCACATTAGCATATTGTCACATTGAAACATTATTATCCAACATTTTCTTTATCTCCTCATCGGCTTTATAAAGTTTATCCCGGCAAAACTTGATTAATTCCTGTGCCTCTTTCAGGTTCACACCTAAACTGTCTATGTCCAACTCATTACTGTCTATGCGTGATACGATTTCTTCCAGACGTTTCATAGCCTGTTCATAGGTTTGTTTCTTTGCTGCCATACTTCGTTTTATTTTTAGTTACTATACTCTTTATTTCTCCTTTGGCAAAACGGGTGGTAAGTTCATCACCCGGCTGCAATACAGAAGCATCGATCACCGCCTTGCCATTTTTCAGCGTGATACTATATCCCCTTTTCAACAAATTTTCGGGAGATGCCGCCTTCAATTCCTGCTCCAAAAGTTGGAGCCGATGCTTTTCCTTTACCAGACGACGCTGTGAAACGATGCCCAACCGAGTTTCCATCATTTTTAAACAATGGGTTTCTTTTGTCAGACGGGATTGCAGGCCTACTTCCAAATGTTTCATGATTCGTTCCTGGCGATAATGTTCCTCTTTCAGCCTCATCCGCGTCTGCATGGGAATACGTTCTACCATCCGGTTCAGCCGGGTATTTTCCCGTTCCATACGGGTAGAGATAGTATGAAGTACAGCCGATGCATAATCTTCAAGAACCTTGGCAGTGTCGTGCAAATGATTTATAAGATACTCGGCAGCAGCAGTAGGTGTCTTGACACGAGTATGAGAAACACAGTCCAACACCGTATCGTCACGCTCATGCCCTATACCGGTTATAATAGGTATAGGAAACTGAGCACAATTAGCCGCCAACTCATATGTATCGAACCCCGAAAGGTCGGACGTGGCGCCTCCGCCACGGATAATAACCACGACATCCCAATCATCACGACAGGCATGGATAGCATCCAATGCGGTAATGACAGATTGTTCTACCCGTTCCCCTGCATAATAGCAGGAAACAAACGCGGATAAAAGACAAAACCATAGGGATTCTGTTCCAGTTGATTACAAAAATCACCATAACCGGCAGCCGTAGCCGAGGAAATAACGGCTATGCGTTGCGCCAGCAAAGGAATCTCCAGTTCCTTATTCAAAGTCAGCACACCTTCTTCTTCCAATTGCTTCAAGATTTCGCGACGGCGACGCGCCATATCCCCCAATGTATAAGTAGGATCTATATCCTGCACAGTAAGCGAGTAACCATACAATTCATGAAACTCCACAGCCACTTTCACCATCACTTTAATACCTGCAACAAAAGCCTGCCCGGTTTCCTCTTCAAAATAAGGCTTCAGCAGACGGTAGACATTGCTCCAAATAGTCCCCCTTGCCTTAGCTATCAGATTATTCCCCCGTGGCTCTTTCTGTACAAATTCCAAATAGCAATGACCGGAATAATTGGAACGTACATCACTCAGCTCTGCCTGAACCCAATAAGTATCGGGCAGACAAGCATGAATGCTACGCTTAACCAACGCATTCAGTTCATATAAAGAAAGAGGATGTTCTTCCATTATTTTTTCTTCTCTAATTCTATTTGACAAGCTTTCCAGATATCAGGCACACCATAACCGTAAATATTATCCGGATACTCTTTACGGTCTCCTGCATTCCGCACTGCCTCCACCACCTGCTTGGCAGTAAGCCAGGGACAAGCCTGCCAGAAACAGGCTACCAACCCGCACAATGTAGGCGATGCGAAAGAAGTACCATTGGCATGAGAAACCGTTCCATCATTACCCGCTACGGCCGAAGCAACTCCCACCGCCATCACATCCGGTTTTACACGGCCATCTGTAGTATTTCCTACAGAAGAGAAATCAGCATTAACCAGATTCCGGTCCGCCGCCCCCACTGTAATAACATTTTCCGCATCTCCCGGAGGTGTGATTTTTTTCCATGTGCCACGCCCCGAATTTCCGGCACTGCATACCAACACCAATCCTTTATCGGCAGCCAAAGAAGCGGAATGAGACATCAATGAATAATGCCCGTCCAAATCACGGTACCGGTAATTCATGGTCGTATCATCAAACTCATAATATCCCAATGAAGTGTTAACCACATCCACTCCCACACTATCGGCAAATTCCAAAGCTTCCGCCCAATAATCCTCTTCCACAGGCTGTTCCGTATCATCATCCTCACTACGGAGAAGCCAATATGAAGCTTCGGGAGCCGTGCCGACCAATACATTCGGCTTATTGGCAGCCATACAAGACAACACTTTCATGCCGTGATAGTTCTCGGCATAAATATCCGAGTGAGAATTTACAAAATCGCGTGTTCCCAACAAGTCCATTCCTTTGAAAACACTGATTTCATCAGCATTATAAAACCTGCATCAATGACCGCTATCTGCATCCCCTTCCCACGAAAACCTGCAGCGTGAAGACTGTCCCCGTGATGAACAGCAATCTGCCGCCACGCATCCCCATAATAGTTATTACTCTTTGTCACCCTATTGGTCACCTCTTTTTTACGGTTGGCATTGCGGGCAGGAATACTGTCGGGAGCTGTCCACACTTTCCGGACAGCTGTCACAAAAGGCAATGCCGCCACTTTATCAATAACCGACGTGTCGGATACCTGCACTACCACTGTATTGTTCCATTTACTTTTGGATACAAGCTGTGCTCCTTTTCCGACCAGCATATCTATATAGCTCCGGCACACAGGAATATCTGTAGAATCAACGGGCAATCCCTGTTTCATGCGACGCTCCAAAGCACGTTCGGACAAATAAGCCGAAGGCTTGTCCAATGCATAGGTTGTTTCCGCCTTATCGCGAAAGTTTACACGATACTTATACGTTTTTACTTGTGCCGACATTTGTAAGGTGCATGCCAATAGCAAGCAGCCCACTATTCCTTTTGACTATTCATTAATTCTATTCCGTTTATTTTTAAATGCAAAGATAAACAAACTTTTCCCTCACACTCATTTTTGTGTACCTTTGCAGCCGAATTCAGGTTAAACAGGTAAAAGACAGAAAATAAAGTATGGCAAAACAGGAACCCCCACAGAATTGGGAACACAACCAATCGGAAAATTACTTTTACAATATGCAATACCCGCCATTATCGCTATGACGGCATCTTCCCTATACAATATGGTAGACAGCATCTTCATCGGTCACGGTGTAGGCCCTTTGGCTATTTCAGGACTGGCTATCACCTTCCCGCTGATGAATCTGGCGGCTGCATTCGGTTCACTGGTCGGTGTGGGTGCCTCCACATTAGTTTCCGTAAAATTAGGACAGAAAGATTATGCTACCGCCCAAAACATTTTGGGTAACGTAGTTACGCTGAACTTTATTATAGGTATAGGATTCAGTATATTAACCTTGCTTTTCCTTGATCCTATTCTCTACTTCTTCGGGGCAAGCCCGGATACCATCTCCTATGCACGAGACTACATGGTCATTATCCTGCTGGGCAATGTTATAACCCACATGTATTTGGGACTGAATGCCTTACTACGCGCTTCGGGGCATCCACAAAAAGCAATGACAGCCACCATCACCACAGTAATTATCAATACCATCCTTGACCCTATCTTTATCTATCTATTCCATTGGGGTATCCAGGGTGCCGCCATTGCCACCATTCTGGCCCAAATCATCTCACTGGTGTGGCAATTCAAGACCTTCACCAACAAGAACGAGTTGCTTCATCTCCGCCGAGGCATTTACAAACTGCGCGGTACAATCGTAAAAAACACCATCGCTATCGGTATGTCTCCGTTCCTGATGAATCTGGCAGCATGCTTCATTGTAATTTTCATTAACAAAGGTTTGAAAGAATATGATGGCGATCTGGCTATTGGCGCATTTGGTATTGTAAACCGGATTGTTTTCCTGTTCGTCATGATTGTGATGGGGCTGAATCAAGGAATGCAACCCATAGCCGGTTATAACTTTGGCGCCCAACAATATCATCGTGTAAACCAAGTATTAAAACTTACCATTTATGGCGCCACCGCTGTTACAACAACCGGTTTTCTAGTAGGTGAACTGATGCCCGAATTGGCCGTATCCGCTTTTACCACTCATGAGGGACTGATACAGCTATCAGCTACCGGCTTACGCATTGTAGTCATATTTTTTCCCATTATCGGGTTTCAGATGGTAACGTCCAATTTTTTTCAAAGTATCGGCATGGCCGGTAAAGCCATCTTCCTGTCATTAACCCGACAATTATTATTCTTGCTTCCCAGCATCATCCTGCTCCCTCTTTGCTGGGGATCAGCAGGAATTTGGTGGAGTATGCCAATATCAGACTTGGCGGCAAGTGTTGTCGCAGGAATCATGCTTTACCGCCAGTTCAAGATTTTTAAGACCCACGGTAACAAATTAAAAGTTGAAAATTAAGAATTAAAAATTAGTTTCCTTATATTTGCCCACATAATCAATAGACAACGACTATGAACGAGCATTATGTTATCAACCTAGGACGCCAACTAGGCAGTGGAGGAAAAGAGATAGGCGAAAAACTGGCCCAAGAGTTTGGTATCGCCTTTTACGATAAAGAATTAATCAAACTAGCTTCGGAAGAGAGCGGCCTATGCAAGGAATTCTTTGAAAAAGCAGATGAAAAAGCTTCTCAAAGCATTATCGGCGGTCTGTTCGGAACACGTTTTCCTTTTATCAGCGACGGAGCCATTCCCTATGGCAGTTGTCTGAGCAATGACGCTTTGTTCAAAATACAAAGCGACGTAATACGTGAACTGGCTGAAAAACAATCGTGTCTGTTTGTCGGCAGATGTGCCGACTACATTTTGCGTGACCATCCCCGTTGCGTTAATATATTCGTTTCTGCTTCCAAAGAAGCACGCATCGAAAGATTGATGCATATCCATCATATTTCTACAGAAGCCGCTGAAGAATTGATGGAAAAAGCAGATAAAAAACGGTCGGCTTACTATAATTATTATAGTTACAAAACGTGGGGAGCTGCCGAAACTTATCACTTATGCATTGATTCGTCCGTATTGGGGATTGATGGAACAGTACAATTCATCAAACAGTTTGTAAAATTAAAGTTAGGATTTTAACTACTTTAAAAATGGTATACAGACAATTCAAAGGGTTACCCCAGCTATAATGAAGGGACATGCCTGATTTTTTATTCCGTATTTAAAATAATTCAGGCACATCCCTTTATATTATACCATGGCAGGATAAATCAGAAAATATCAATCTTCAAACTTTTCCTATAAAATCAACCAATTCATTCACTTACGCAACATATCCCATAAGATTCCTATCGCCAATAATATAGAAATGATTACTATGAGCAGTTTCAAATATGCAGGGCTAATAATTAGCATAATTATCAGTCTGATATCCTGTACACACAACAAGAACTACCCCACAGCCTTCCAACCCGAATTGGCAAAGGCAGAAGCAATGATGTACAGATATCCCGACAGCGCACTGCATATATTACAGGGCATACAACCTGACATTCCTTCTGAAAATGAACAATATGCCACATGGGCATTATTGATGACACAAGCTCAATATAAAAACCAAATTGAACAATCCGATTCTTTAATAAATATCGCTTACTCTTATTTCACCAAACATGATAATGCACAAAGAAAGGCATTGGCGCTATATTATAAAGGTATCTTGCGCCATGAAAGTCATCATGCCGAAGATGCATTGTCATTTTATCTAGAAGCAGCGACTGAAATAGAGAAAACAAATGATTATCAATTAGGCTTTCTTATCAATTCAGAGGTAGGACTAATGTATCTGTATCGAAAACTAAATGATTATGCTATGGAATATTTTGAAAAAGCACATCATAATGCCGAACTATCCGACAACCAAACATACATAGCTTTCTCTTTCATCTATATCGCCAGAGCATTTTCACAGAAAAACAATATAATAAAGCGATAGAATATTATGAAAAAGCTATAAAAATAGGACAAGTGAATAACTATCCTACCATATTGGCAAGCGCCATGAACGAAAGCAGTTTTTTATTTCTTAAAACAGGAGAAAATAAAAGGCTCTTCAGTATGCAAAAGATTGTATTAAAATAAAAAGACTGATCAAAGAATATTTTCATTGGGAGATACTTATCGCTATTTAAAATGTACGATTCTGCATATTTTACCTAAACCAAGCTTGCCTGTCACCTAATATCCATACAGCCCGTAGCGCCTATCAAGCACTATATTATATTAGTCAAGAAGAAAAAGATTACAAAAGGCAGTAGAATACAGTAATAAGCTATGGTTCTATCAAGATTCAATAGGTAAAACAGAACGCAATAAAGCATTAATAGAGATGCAAGAAAAATATGATCAGCAAAAAATAATCAATGAAAATAATCTGTCACAAATAAAGAAAGACCGGATCATACGCAATGTGCTCATTGCCTTAATCATTTTGTCTTTCATCATAGCAATAACAAACTATCTATACCAACGAAAAATAGTTTCTCAAAAACAAGAGATATCGGAGAAAGAAGAAAAAATTCGTTATTTCACTATGAAAATACATGAAAATGAGACATTGATAAACCGCAACAAAATGCGGATAGAAGAACTTACGATCCAAATGGAAGGAAGCCTAGAGATAAAAGAACAATGGAAAGAACAAAATAAAATACGACAAGAAATACAACAACAGAATGAAACGCTGAAACTGGAGAACAATAACCTGCAAAATCATATAAGCAATTATGCCCAGTCATTAAAAGAAAAATCGAAAGAACTGGAAGCTATGGAACAGCTATCAAAAGAAAACCAGTATCTACATAAACGCGAGGCTTTTTTATGTAACCAACTCATTAAGCAGACAGAATTATTCAATAAGCTAAAAACAACAAAGTATATAGACAACAAACTATGGCAAGAAATAAAAGAAAAAATAGATTTATTATTCGATAACTATACTAAAAGACTATGTCATCAGATACCTTCCTTAACAGACGGTGATATACAAATATGCTGTTTGATAAAACTACGGTTCAGCAACGGTGACATCGCCAATATGTTAGCCATCTCGCCCACATCTGTGTCCAAAAGAAAATTAAGATTAAAAGAACGCATCGTACAAGAAATAGGTTCATTAGGCGAAAATCAAAGCCTTGATTTATGGCTTATGGAATACTAAAATAAACAATTGTCTATATCGTCCTCCTATAAAAAGGTAATAAGCTAGTTATTAACTTATTACCTTTTTCCATTTGTCCACATGATATCTGCACGTTTTTAAGATTTATCCTCTAACTTTGCCCCAAACAAAACAATTAAAACAAACATAAAGTCATGAATGTTAAAAAGTATAAAGAAAAAGATATGGAGTATAGTTATTATCATAACTACATTAATAGGTATTTTGCCTGTACAAGCCAATACAACAGAAACTCCTGTTAAAGATGTAGAATTGGATGGCAGATGGGATGATCCTATTAGAAGTGCTGCTACCAATTGCCCCATAACTGTATTTACCGATGGCTATCTCCTTACCCTCAAGAACGCGTCACCCGACCGTGATATGACCATCCGCATCACAGATATGGCAAAAGGGGGCGTCGTTTATGAAAATGATATTCCTGAAGTACAGAGCGCTTACATCACAATTTCTATTGCAAATTTCCCTGCAGAAGAATATAAACTAGAAATAACAGGTACACCTTCCGGACATTTAACGGGATATTTCACTCAAGAGTGACAGACCTGTTTTCATAACCCAACTAAAGTATACTTAAACCACTAACTTGATTCATTAGAAATTGGAACATGAAAGTTCCAATTTCTATGAATATAATTTGTCCAAAAAGTTCATTAAACAAATCCATATTAACGCAATAATATATGCTGAATTTCCTTCTTGACATAGCACCGGACAAAAGCCAGTTATTGCTAACCATCAAATTAGCAGGGATATTGCGGGAAAAGAAACAAGAGGTATACTATACCTACACCTCAAACCCTGCTTTTACGCCTGTACTATATGATAAAGGAATAAGCAACTGCGTACTTTATCCAGATGATTTCCGTTGGTTAAAGCCCGACCTAACGCTTCTGGATTGTCGGCATGCAGCACATGCCTCCCTCTATCGGCAGCTAGCCATTGACTATATTTTCATAGCCATGCAGTTGCCTGACCAAAAAAACATACAGGACAAAGATATTTCTATACTTTATCTGCCACCCACTCCCTACCTGTCATCCGGTTCCGGACCACGTTTGGAAACATTGACAAAGAGATTGCAGGATATTAAAAAAGACAAAGAAAGAAATATTATTGTCGGATTATTAGGAAAAGGAAATAAAAATTCAAAGATTCTAGAAGATTTTTAGAGTTATAAAAGAAGTTCCATCAGAAATCCCCGGTACCAATTCATATTATTGACCGACATACCAAATGTATATCAATCGTCTGAATTGCCCGACAACATGGAATTATTCCGCACGCTGAACCTTAACACCATATTACCATTATGCGATTTGGCTTTGACCGACTCACATTCTGACGCATGGCTGGATTGTACCTTTGCTCAAATACCGGTACTGAAATATTCGCCTAAAGATATGATAAACATAACTCCGATGAAATTGGAGCAACAAATAGAATATGCATTACAAAATAAAACAACACTAACACAAAAGGCGAAAGAGTTATGCGATTTCTTTGAGCGTAAGAATCGGGAAATAAACAAAATAGCCGATATGTTAATAGAAAGAGCAGGACGTAACAGATATAACTCATGCAGACTCCGGCCGCACACTTATTAAAGTAATTCAGCGTTCATACCTACTTCCACGTCCAAATGAACGTTAATCGCTCCAATGAATTTCTTTTTTTAAGTGATTGCGGCCGCTCCATGAGTTTTCTCTTATAAAACAAACCGGGTTATGACAGAATACGAACTTGATAAAATAAAGAAATCATTTGTCCGTTCCAATGCTAAGTGCCCTGTAGAGGTAGCTTGCCTGCTCACTGTTATAAAATATTACAACGGAAAAGAAACGGACATACATACATTAACCGAATGGTGCAAAATAAATGGAAAGCTTACCTTGGCAGGAATGAAACAGGGCTATATATTCCGGCATGAAAGCCGAAATATGTTTGCAAAACATTCATCAATTAACACAAAGAAAACTTCCCATCATCCTTTTCACTCTCAATGATTTCAATGTACCAGGATATGTAGTCTGTTACGGCATTCATGAATCCCGATTCATTATCTGGGAACCGGAATTCGGACTTATGCAATATTGGGCGGACCAAATGAAAACATTATGGATAAAAGGAATAGCCCTGACCCTCTTTCCCACACAAGATTTTATGAATTCGGCAAATCTCCATCTAAAATGGTGGGAAATATATAGCTGGAGCAAACTATGGAAAAGAAAGGTAGAACATTGGTACGAATATATATGGTTAAACGTACCTTTATTCCGCCAAATGGTATATAAGCTGGGTAAGAACAAATGAAATGTGAAAAGTGGCACTCATAATCTTTCCTTCTCACTCTCTCGGCACCACTACCCTTATATTTATTACGCGTAGCATTAAATTTATAGCGTACCGTCAGCATCACTTTCCTACTATCATAATTATTAATTTGCAAAGAAGATGCCCGGTTATAATACATACGGTTTCCCGACTTCATGCCATGGAACAAATCCGTACCACTCAGTTTCACAGACATCCTATCCCCCCAAAAGAACTTTGTAACCCCGGCATCCACATAAAAAATATTCTTGGTTTCCGAGCAATTCTCCATATCGCCTTTACTTTGATAATTCATTTCCACCGAAGCCATCCAGCCGTGATTAAAATTAAACGTATTATTAAAAGCCCCCGTAAACATCGGTTTGTTCATCTTCAGCAATCCATCGGTAGTCTCCAGATCCAGCCATTGTTTCTGCACTCCCCAATTCAATTGCGGCGACCAGATTCCAAACTTAGGCGCCAATGACAAGAATGCCGAAACAGACTTCAAGCTATGAAGATTTTTGAAAGAAATAAGCGTTACCGCCGGATTATACTCCATTTGTTCCCCCCAGTAAATGATTGCATTTCTTCTGTCATTATAATCCACACTAAACTGCATAAACTTCCATGCCCCCATCAAAGAAACGTTATGCACCACCTCATGTTCCAATAACGGATTGCCGGACTGAAGCGTGAACCTATTGGCATACGTCACATTATTGCTCAACTGCTGGTAGGACGGACGACGCGTCTTTGCCGCATAACTAAGCTGCAACTGCACTCCGCCTATTTCAGAACCCAATGAAACACTCGGAAAGAAATTACTGAAATTCCGGCTTTGTCCTTCCATATATTTCCCATCCTCATAATAATCAAAGTTCACCCACTCATAACGTCCCCCCACGGAGAGTTGCCCTATGGGGTATTGCGGCTATACTCTAAAAACGGACTGATATTCTGCTCTTTCAGTTCACTGAATGAAGTCGGCACATAACCTTCCGGATTCACATAATCATCCTGCCGCTCTGTATGACTGTATTCAGCCCCTATCAGGACATTTCCTCCAAGCAGCGGACGGCTCAGCACCAGTTTGGCAGCAAAGAGTTCACTTCTCAATGTATTGGTAGAAGTGACAACCCTATCTTCCTTATTGCTGCTTTCTTCACGTTGTATCGTATTGTCTCCGTTTTTGTCAAACAGATAATCCGCATTAAAATCAATCTCCGTTTTTCCCGCCATCCCCTTATAATAAACATTTACCGAATGCGAGGGATTATAATACGCAGTGGCATTGATATCATTCGCCAGATAGTCATAATGCGTGCCATCGGCATATACATCCGAATTAAATATAGTGTGATAGCGGGCATCCGGATTGGCTTTCAATGTATATTTTACTCCGATTGAATTATTTTCATCGAATGCATAGTTCACACCTGCGATATTGGTAAATGCCTGTTGATTCGTTTTTGCGAACTGATAATTGTCCTGATGCCAAAGCGTATCAACATGCACATCTTGAGTAAACCGACTTTCGTCAAACCCTTCACTTTTTCTATAATACACGGTGCCGAACACATCCAATTTATCACGCCGGTAATTCCAGTTCAACTGTTCCACGAAACCGGCATACTCCCACTGATTATAACCGGAACGCACATCAAATCCAAATCCTTCCCCTTTTATGGGGCGGGTAGTAATCTTCACCACTGCTTTCACAGACGCATCATATCTTGCACCGGGGCTGGTAATCAGTTCTACATTCTTAATATCTTCTGACTTCAGCTGGTCCAGTTCCGACAAATCACGCAGCAATCTTCCATTCACATAGATTATCGGGCTCCCTTTTCCAAATACCTCATACGCATCATTTTTCTTCTGAAGTCCCGGTATATGCTTCAACACATCCTCCGCCGTACCCATTTTGCTAAGTACTGTTCCTTGCACATGGGTCTGCAACCCTTCAGCAGTAAGTTTATATGACGGGCGATTCCCTTTACCACGACTTCCCCCAACAGATTAACATCTTCATGCATCACAATCGTTACCGGAAATTGAGCATAGGCTTTTGTCACCGGAATAAAGCCAAGACAAGAAATTCTGAGTATATTGTTACCGCTTGTTTGGTCTATGCTGAAAATTCCTTGTTCATTGCTAATTGTACCTTGCACAAAAGATGAATCTTTGGAAGATAGCAATACCACATTAGCAAAACTGACAGGATTTCCTTTTTCATCAACTAATGAGCCGGAAACACTCTGTGCGTCAACAATAATCACTTGTAACACTAATCCGAGTAGTAAAATCACTTTCCTCATGTTCTATACTTTTTTTTTTTGAAATTATCACAAACGTCTTAGCTCATCATTTGCCGCTCCTGTCCCTTTATACTTGCTCTTTGTTGTATTAAACTTATAGCGCAAAGTAATAGAAAATTCACGAGTATCCCATTGATTAGTCTGCTCCCAAATAATACTGCCAAAATATGTTTGCCAATAATTACGTGAACCATGAAAAAGATCGTTCCCTCGAAGTTCCAGACTTAAGGCATCCCTTAAAATGACTTACGGACAGAGATGTCAACTGTACCATAATTTTTGAACTGATACAAATTCTGATAATTTCCTTTTCCCATAAAAGCCCATCCAAACTGACAAGAAAATCACCAGGAAGTTCAAATGTATTGTTGAACCTTATTGTAGGACGAGGCTTATTAAACTCTATGCCATCTATTGTCATCCATTGTTTCTTCACGCCGATATTTAGGTTAGGATGCCAAAAGCCAATAGCCGGTGAAATAGAGAAAGAAACATTCAAAGTCGGACGATTATGATAATTGAGGTAAGTCATCATCATTGAATTGCCATTATCTATCGGATCTCCCCAATAAATGATTTCCTTACGCCACTGCTGATAACTGACAAGTAACTGTAAAAAACGCCATGTACCGACCAATGAAATATCGTGAATGGTGCACGGCTCCAGCAATGGGTTACCACGTTGCATAGTGAAACGGTCTACATAGGTGACATTGTTGCTTAACTGGCTATAAGTAGGTCGTTGCGTTTTAGCAGTATAACTCAACTGTGTCCGGACAGAACCTAGTTTTCTTGAAAAAGAAAGATTAGGAAACCAGTTTCCATACATACGGCTCTGTTCATCCATGTGCACACCATCCTTATAATAATCAAAAGTTACATGCTCATATCTTACACCCAATGAAAGGTTACCTATCGGGAACTGACGGCTATATTCGGCAAAGCCACTCAATCCATCTTCCTCTACACGACTGATGGTACTTTCCACATATTTCTCCGGATTACGGTATTCGTCATTGCGACGAGTATCTGTATATTCTCCACCCAACGAAAGATTACCTCCAAACAACGGATAAGAGAGTACCAATTTAGAAGCTAACAATTTATTTCTGATGTAACTCAGTGTATGCACATCACGACTCTCCTGCTCTTGGCTGACTTCGTGATAAAGACCTTTTCCTGTAGAAGTATTAGTATAATAGTCTGTATTAAAATCAATATTCAAATCTCCCACAGTACCATTATAATAAACATTTAGTTGATGAGTAGGCTTACCGGAAGTAGAAGAATACTCTTGATTTTCCAAGTGGTCATAAAACTGATTGTTGGCTGTAATATCATTAGAGGTAAATACATCCGACTTCGTATTTGGACGGGAAGTAAGAGTATAGCGGAATCCCAGTGAATGTTTATCATTCAGGCTGTAATTAGCTCCTATTTCACCTCGTAAAGACTTGTCTACTACAGTTCCATCCAATAAATTCTGATATTTCCATAAAGAATCAGACTCCAAGGTATGTACAATATCATTTTTCATGATATATTCGTTCTTTAAATAACGGAATATACCAAAAATATCAAGTCCATTATGGCGGTAGTTTACATTCAATTGCTCTATCAAGTCTACATTCCGGCTCTGATAGTAACTGGAACGGAGATCGAAGCCGAAACCATCTCCGGCACGCCGGATAGTCTGTATACGGATAACGGCAGTTACAGTTGCATCATAACGTGCACCGGGATTAGTAACAACTTCTACGCTCTTAATATCTTCCGAATTTAGTTGATCCAATTCCGAATCATCACGTACCTGCCGCCCATTGATATAAATAAGAGGTGTTCCTTTGCCAAGCACTTCATAGGAATTCCTCTCTTTTATTACACCCGGTACTTTTCCCAATACATCGCTTGCTGATCCGGCTTTAGAGAGTACACTATTTTGTATATTAGTCACCAGTGCGTCGCCTCTCATGCGAGTAACAGGCATATCAGCTTTTACCACAACTTCAGCCAATATCTGTGTGTCTGAAGCGAGACAGATAATTCCAAGATCTGTACTTCTGTTATCTAATGGACGATAAACAGTAGCATAGCCAATAGATGAGATGCGAAGCACATCCTTTGTTTCTTTGACATTGAGACTAAACGCGCCTTCTTCATTACTGATACTTCCTGCCACGAAAGCAGAATCGGGCAAAGAAAGTAACACTATATTGGCATAAGGGACAGGTTGTTGTTGCTCATCAATTACTTTACCTGTTACCGTAACCTGTGCTTGCAGCTGCACTGCCAACCCCATAAAGAAGTATAAACAAAAAAGTATATTCGCTCTCATATTCTATATTTTAAAGTTTCAAAAACACATTATATTACAAAGCTATAGAATAATCAACGGCACATTCTATCGGTTTATTATAGAAGCTATTACCTTGATCATAATTCCTTGCATTTTCTTTTTATGATTATTTATCCAAATAAGTTTCTATATACTTCACCACCTCCTTCATCATTTATCCGGCATATTTCCTATCTTATTCATCTTGCAATACCAGTTTCACGATCCACATTATTCATTAACTTTTCCTCTGTCTTATGTTTTAGTCCAGAATTAAAATTCCAAGAGAATGTCAGCACCACCATGTTTGCATTATTTTTGATGTAAGTCCAACTCTTTTTCTGCACCCGTTCACTCATCAGTTTCCAACCGGCACTCCAACCAGCAGGAGTAAAAGGATACAGCACTCCAATACCGGCACTCATATTTTTCCATTTATAAGAACATTGTATAACAGATTTTTTTTCTCCATAATCTATTGATTCTCCGTACAGTGAATTATATCGGTTTCCTATAGACCCATATAAAGAAAAATTCTTATAGTTCAAAGAAGCGTCTCCACCAACATACCAAGCTGTATAGTGATGTAAATAAGAATTTCCTTTGCTCTCAAAACTGTTGAACCCACCATACAAACTAATAGATAATAAATCCGGTATCACATTTATATTAGTATAAAGTCTTCCATTCCATTGAGTAAAGCGTTTCTGATTGTCTATTCCATACTCAATAATATAGCTCCCGTCCGGTTGAGATACACACTCTATCTGTTCCATGATAGGATTTTTGCTAATGCGATGTCCTCCACTTAGCTGGAAACTTACTCTCTTGTTCCCCCATGATAATTGCAGACGATTAATGTATGAACGATAAGGCTTCAAATTCCGGTTTCCTCTGTTTACCTCCAAATCCGTTGTTTGCTGGCGAATATCACTCAATGCTGACAGGCTGGGGACAGAAGGTGAGCAAGTGAAATTATATCGCAGACTTGCCCCTTTAAAAACAGGATAAGAAAGTGACAACATAGGACGAAACATATAGAAAGTAAACCCTTCCTCCGATTCATCAAAATCCTGACGAGATGCACCTATACCCAATGAATAATTTAATTTCGCCCATTTCCCTTGCGCCTGTACGTAACCGTAAAGACTTGAATTATGCATTTCCGCAGATTCATTTACATCACCTGTATAACGATTATGGGTATATGCCTGCATATATTTAATCCCACCTGTCAAAGTTATTTTATCAAATGTTTTTTGATAGATGCCCTCACCAATTAATGAATATCTGGAGCCGTCCGTACCATAATCATAAGAAGACACAGGCGCACCGGCCTCACTATATGCTTCACTATATTCACGTTCATAATCAGAGCCTATATAAGTCCCTACCACATTTAAGGCAAGAAACTGGTCGTGAGGCAAAAACTTTTTATAATATAAATCAAGTGAAGGAGAATGATAATTATATTCGGAACGTGTGTAATTATATAAATCCTTCTGCTCCGTTTCTTTTATCAATTGTCCATAATCTCCATGAGGTGAATTATAAATATTTTCCGTAAAGACAGCATTAAATATATACTTTTCTGGTTTTGTAAGATTATAACTTGCCTCAATCGAATGGTCTTGGTAACTGAAAGGAGTGGAGATACCAATCAGTTCACGCTGACGTTCCTTTGCTTCGGTAAAAGAAAACATTTGCTCTTCATCCACCTTTCGGTCATCATAATCCCGATAACTTAAATAATAATTCAGCCCGAATTGTGACAATTTATGAGTTGCACGAATATACACATTATCATCCCCAAACCCAGTAGTCACAGCATTTGTAAAGCTAACACCCCCGGATATGCCCGACTCTGCCCGACGGACTATATAGTTAATCACAGCCTCAACTTCAGTATCTGCATAACGCACTCCTGGATTATCAATATACTCCACTCTTAAGACTTCGTCCGGTCTTAATGCTTGTACCTGAGCTGTGCTTGCTACAATATCATTAATGCGCAGCTGCACACTTCCTCCGCTGACCGTAGTAATTTTTCGTTCAATACTATTCACTTTCAATCCCGCCAGTTGCATGTGGCTCAACAATTCATACCCCGAAGTAGATGATTTTACCTGTTTGTCGGTAGGCAAAATTATCTGTCGGTCTACCCGTTTCATCACATTCGATGCTTTTACAGTAACCCCTTGCAGCATTATTGCCTCATCAGCAAGTTGGATAGTACCTATATCCAACGGGCGGCTCAAATTATCCAGTCTGATTACTTGGGTGATGTAGCCCACAAAAGAGATTTGAAGCAAGTAATTGTCTGCTTCCAGCTTACTTATGACAAACTTACCTTTCTCATCTGAAGTACATCCGGTGACAAATGTAGAATCAACGCGCTGCAATGTGATATTGGCATAAGAAACAGGCTGTCCTTTGACATCTGATACCTTACCGGAAATTCCTGCTTCTCCCTGAGCATACAGAGTTAAAAAGCTACCTAGAATAAAGGTTATGCAAACAAGTATTTTCATATATCTAAAATTATAATTTAATTACAATATTTTTTCTTCAAACGACCAAGATAATACTCCCGTATAAAAAGAGGAAGATCTATATCTAGTTTGTCTTTTTTGTTCGGACATTCAATATTATTTTTATTCCTAACACATTTCCACCAAGCATAAAAACAAGGACCTCCACATATAGCCAAATATTTACAATTAAGACAAACCTGATTATCAAAAAAAGCCTGTTTATCTATACCTTGTGTTTTTTCTTTATCCCATCTTATCTGTCCATTTTCATCAAGAAACCCCAATGCCGTTTCCGAAGTATAATCCTGGGCTGTACATTTATATACATTACCATCATAATTTATATTGGCATAGTTTATTCGATCCGCATAGCATGATATTCCACCAAATTTATTATAATTTGTATTAACAGACAAATTAAACCCTTCTTTTTTCAATTTAAAAAAATTCTCATCAAGATATCTTTTAACTATTTCATCATTACTTTCATTCTGATATGTTTGCCATATTCTTTGAAATTGTATAAAAAAGCGAGATCGCAAATTTTCAGGTATTTCACGAAGTACCTCACTAAAATCATGCTGAATATTATCAGTATTATAATTGATTCTCAATTTTATAACAGCGTCAGAACAACTATTGCACAATGCTATAGAATTTTGCAATATTTTATCAAATGATGGTTTCCCTCCTTGATTACGAATCTTGTCATGTGATTCTTTATCACCATCTAAAGTGATTTGGATTTTTTTCAAATCGATAGTCTTGCATTTTTCAATAACGCTACCTGTTAAAAAAAATCCATTTGTGGTTATTGAATTTGAAAATTTGACATGATGTTCTTCTGCAAGTTGCTTTATAAAAATTGATAGAGGATAGATAATCTTTTCAAAATAAAGTAAAGGTTCTCCACCAAACCAAGAAAGAACGAAATGTTTAGTATCTCCTTTTTCAAAAATATGAGTGGCCAAACACTTTATTCGTTTCACCGTTTCCGGTTGCATATAGCCTTTAGGATGTTTTTCATAACAATACCAACATCTAAAATTACAATTTTGTGTAGGATTAAGCGTTAGGTGCCATGTGCCATCATTGTTCACTTGTTTATTCAATGCTTTCAAATATTCTTTTTCGTCATCCATATTGGTAGTCAGGAAACGAGTTTTTATCAGTTTATGAGTTAACTCAGAGTATATTCCCTGCAAATCTGCATTTTGCATAATTTTTTTCATCAAATCATATTCATTCTTCGTCACAGTAAATACTGTACCAGTTACTCCATTCATGCAAATAATATTTCCCTCGTAGGGAGTATAATAGTTATAATCACTTTCTACCATAGCCACATTTTTAATTATACATCAATAAAATAAAAAGAGGTGTGCTAGTAAAAAATCACGCCATATAAGGCTAATCAATTTACTTCTGACACACCGTCTTTTACACAATGATAATTTAGTTTATCTTAATCAGATAAATATTTATCAAAAACATTTTTAAAAAGACAACTATAAACCCGAGTCTTGCTTCATATGGTCTGGTTTTGGAACACATCCACAATTTCCATTATGCCCACCTTCTGTTGTCTCCATCTCACTTTCAGTTATAGCATCCTCTTCAATAGCTTTTACTACAGATTCAGCTAAATCTTTTTCTGTACTTTTTTCCATAATAGTTTTTTAATTAATACTGAATTATTTCTAACTGTATTGCAAATGTAATTATGCCTAGTCCGACAATTCCGGACTGAATAAAAAGAATGTTTTAACTTTTTGCATTAAAACAAAAAGCTTACTATTCATCCCAAAGAAGCGTATTCTGTTCGCATTCAATAGGATCAAAAACATTTCCAACAAAAGCTGCTGAAATTTAATAGAAAATTTTAGGAAATAAAAAAGACAGACTACACCTGTAACATATTTATAAGAATTCAACATCTTTCCTTTCACATCTCATATATAATACCTACATTTACTACCATTATATATAAAAGACATAATAACTATGAGAAAAAGAGGGTTATAAATTGGATGGTAATACTAAGCATACTTCTTACAGGGTGCAAACAAAAAAGGATACTTTACAAACTTTGTTGCCTCCACTGGTGAAGGCGGAACACATTATGTATGAATACCCGGATAGTGCATTACACATATTGCAAGAAATGCAAATGCCTGCATCTTCGGATAAATTGCAAAATGCTACATGGGCCTTATTACTAACCCAAGCTAAATACAAAAATTACATAGAAGAAGTCACAGATTCCACCTTAATTAATATAGCATACGATTATTTCATGAAAAGGGAAATGCCCAGCGAAAGCTATGACCCTATATTATAAAGGTGTATTATATGGAAAAGCAGATAAAACGCAAGAAGCGCAAGAATCCTATTTAAAGGCGATAGAGGAAGTAGAAAAGACGAAAGACTATCAACTGGCACATTTGATTTATAGTAGTATAGGAAATATATACCTATATAATTCGCTGAATGAATACGCATTGCAAATGTTCAAACAATCCTTGCACTATGCCCAGTTATCCGAGAACAAGGATTATATATGCTCTGCATATTACTATTTAGGAAAGGTCTATTCTGTATTATTTAATTTTGATAATAGCATCAAGTATTATAAAAAAGCAATTCAGATGGCTGATACTCTACATAATTATAAGGTATTAATAAACGGAACGAACCAATTAGCAGGAGTATATACCGAAACAAAAGATTATCAGCCCGCCCTATCTTATGCCCAAAAAGCTTTAAGACTAAAAGAAACAATTGAATTACCCCTAGAGAAAGGGTTAGAACAAAGTTACTTGGTTATTGGTGATATATATAGACGTATTGATAAAACAGATTCTGCCTATTATTATCTGAATAAAGCATTAGCTACTGATCGTATAGAAACAGTTTGTGCTGCTTATCAGGATTTATACCATCTAAGTAAAAAAAAAAGACTATGAAAAAATGAGTCAGTATTGTGATAGTATGATAGTTTATCAGGATTCAATTGAGATATTGAATAGGAATAAAGAGCTTATGGATATGCAGGAAAAGTATAACCAGCAAAAACTATTGAATGAAAAGAACCAGCTAAAATAGAAAACAATACTATCATCCGTAATGTACTAATCACATTGGTAGTGGTATTCTGCCTGATAGCTATCCTTATCTATATATACCAGCGAAAATTAATCCGCAAAGAGCATATCATACAAAGGAATGAAGAAGAAATACAGCTGAATACCTTAAAAGACAAGAGAATGAGAGAATAATCAGTCGTAACCAAAGCCGCATGAAGGAGCTGGCAGAACAAATGGAGGCGAATAAAGATGCACAGGAACAGTTGGAGGAGCAAAAGAATGTACTATCTGAAATAAAATGCCAAAATGAAGCCCTGCAACAAGAGAATAAAATGTTGCAGCAACATATTGATAAATATTCTTCTTCGCTGAATGAAAAGTCCAAAGAACTTGAAAGATTGGGACTTTTAGGAGAAGAAAACCAACGATTGCATGATCGTGAAAGATTCCTGTGTAACCAACTGATAAAAAAGACAGATATTCTTTACCGTCTAAAGACAAAGCCCCAATACATGAAAGACGAGCAATGGGAAGAGGTAAAGGAAACAATGAATCTATTATTCGATAATTATATAGTAAGGCTTTCCACTCTTGTACCTTCATTGACAGAAAGCGATTTGCAGATATGCTGCTTCATCAAGTTGGGAATAGCCAATCCGGGAATAGCTGATTTGCTGGGGATAGAATCGACTTCGGTATCTAAAAGAAAATTAAGATTGAAAGAACGTATCACTCAAAAGATAGGAGCATTCGGCAAAGGACAGACACTGGATCTGTGGCTATGGGAGTTCTAGGGAAGCAACTGTCCACATTCCGCATTCGCACAAAGAGGTAATATTCTAATTATTAGTATATTATCTCTTTTTTAATTGTCCATATAACGTACATATCCGGTCTATCTGTTTTTCATTCTAAATCCATAACTTTACAGCATAACAATCAATCAATAATATTATTATGAAAACAACTAAAGAATTAAATATTTGGAGTTTGCGTATGGTATTATTCACCATATTGCTTAGTGGTTTATCGGTGCAGAAAGTGTATTCTTTTTGTAATAGTACAGAAATCACGATGCATGGGAATTGGGAAGAAGTTCATGATAAAGTAGCAACACGAAGCCTGCCATCTATTCCCATCACAGCCTGCACCGATGGCCAGAACATCTACATTGAAAACACATCTCCGGACTGTGACATACAAATTACCATCACCGGTAATCAAACAGGAGAAGTGATGTATGAACAGTTAGTGCCCCAAGCACAAACAAGCTATATTATCATTTCCATAGCCAGTTTCCCATCCGGAGAATATACATTAGAACTAACTAGTGAAGATGGGAAATACTTGGTTGGAGCTTTTAAAAGATAACCCTAATTATTCACCCTAAAAAACTACAAAGACCATGAAACGAGTAGACCTTAAGAAAATCCTCTATATGGATTTTCTTATCCGGCACAAGTGCACAGGCACATCCAAGGAATTTGCAGCAAAGATGGATATGTCACGTTCCACTCTCTTTGAGTACATTGCCTATATGCGCGATGAACTGGAAGTGTGCATCCTTTTCGATAAATTCTTAGGAACATATTATTATGATGGCAAAAATCTATATACGTCATTAGGCTTTAAAGTAGTAGGATAATACGAATTGAAATGTGATGAGAAAAACGGGTCATGTTTGAATTTCTTTTTGATATAAAACCGGATGCAGGCAATGTATGTCCCACCACCCGACTGGCATGCTTGATTAGTGAACGGGGAAACAAGGTCTATTATACCGATACCTCCGACTCCGTTTTCACTACCGGTTTGCTGCGGAAAGGAATAGGACGCATCATTTATCCACATGATTTCCGATGGTTTACGCCACATTTGGCATTGCTGGACTATCAACTGCAAGATAAGCAGCAAGTATATAATGAATATGACATAAACTATCTGTTTATAGCCATAAACAAAACTGACAGAAAGATAGACCTAATGCCGGAAATGCCTGTCGTCACCCTGCCGCCTATTCCTTATAAATTGCTGCCGCAAGGTGCAAAAGACGACGATTTCATCGACAAACTGACGGAAATAAAAGAAGACCGTTCACGCACTGTTATTATAGGCTTGCTGGAAGACGAGGAAGAAGAAAGAAAAGTGAACACCCCCTCACATACGGAATCATTCTACAAAGCCATAAAGCAGAGTGCGAGCATCCATCCGCAATATCAATTCATCCTGCTGACCAATCATGGAGAGGTGGAAACCCGGTTGTTTTCATTACCGCCCAATATAGCCATTTACCGCCTGCCCCGCCTGCAAGCCCTGTTGCCCTTGTGCGACATGGCGCTTATCACCGGAGGAATAACCCACTGGACGGAATGCACCTTTGCCCATGTGCCCATGGCAGAGTTCACGCCACAGGAAATAAACAAAATTACCCCCGTGAAACTGGACAGGCAGATCATTGATCTACTGGCAAACCGGGAATACATCATAGAACGGCAAAACACCTGTGCGCCTTCTTTGAGAGCGAAAGTGAAAGGATGAACGAAATAGCCGACTGGCTGATAAACAGAGTAAAACAAAAAAGACAATTATGAGCAAATTTCCATTCTACAAACAGTTGGACGGCATGGACTGCGGCCCCTCCTGCCTGAGAATGATAGCCAAATATTATGGAAAGACATTCTCCGTACAGCAGTTACGCGAGCAATCATACATACAGCGCACGGGAGTAAACTTGCTAGGTATCAGTGAAGCGGCAGCCAGCATAGGGCTGCGCGCCACCGGTATACGCACTTCAATGGAAAAACTGAAACAACAGTCAAAACTGCCATGCATCATCCACTGGAACCAGGAACATTTCGTGGTCCTCTATAAAATAGAAAAGAAAAGGGGCAAAACTTGGTTCTACATTGCCGACCCTGCCTACGGATTGCTGAAATATGAGGAACAGGAGTTGAAAAAATGCTGGATCAGTACCACACAAGGCGGAATAGAAAAAGGAATTGCCCTCTTGCTGGATGTTACCCCGCAATTTTATGAAGCGGAACCCATAAAATATGAAAAACTGTCCTTGTGGTATCTGTTTCACTATGTACGTCCCTACAAAAAGGCGATGATGCAGCTCATCATCGGCCTGCTGGCAGGCAGTTTGCTGCAACTGGTCTTCCCTTTTCTCACCCAAACTATTGTAGACCAAGGCATAGGGCACAGGAATCTGAATTTTATACAGCTCATTTTGGCCGCACAACTCATGCTGGTATTCAGCCGCACACTTATTGAGGTGATCCGGCGCTGTATACTGCTCCACATCAGTACGCGCGTCAACGTGTCGCTCATCTCGGATTTCCTCTCCAAGCTGATGCGGCTGCCCATGAGGTTCTTTGACAGCAAACTGGCAGGCGACTTGATACGCCGCATCGAAGACCACAACCGCATCGAGAGTTTCCTCACCCAGTCCGTGCTCAATATTTTGTTCTCTACCCTCACGGTAGTCATCTTCGGTATCGTACTGGCCATATACAGCTGGAAAATATTCCTCATTTTCATTCTGTTCAGCGCAGCCTATATGGGTTGGGTAAAGCTGTTCATGCGCAAGCGGGCCGACTTGAACAGGAAGAACTTTGAACAGATGTCCGTCAATCAGAATAATTTGATGCAACTCATCTACGGTATGCAGGACATCAAGCTGCTGGGCTGCGAACAGCAAAAACGCTGGGAATGGGAAAACATACAAGCTTCTCTCTTCCGCATTAATATGAGTTCACTCAACCTGGGGCAGTGGCAGCAGGTGGGAGCCGTACTTATCAACGAAGTGAAAAACGTACTGATAACAGTTCTCTCTGCCACCGCCGTACTACATGGAAGCATCACGCTGGGTGTGATGCTTTCCATACAGTACATCATCGGACAGATGCAAGGGCCTATCAGCCAATTCGTTTCCTTCATGCAGGACACGCAGGACGCGCAGCTCAGCCTGGAACGTCTCGGAGAAATACATGGCAAGCCCGATGAAGAGACAGAAGGCATGGACCAGGATACCCAAATATCAGGCAAAGACCCGATTCAATTGCAAAATGTAGTCTTTACTTACGGATCAGAAAAATCGAAACGCATCATCAAAGGGCTATCGCTGGACATACCAGCCGGAAAGACTACCGCCATCGTGGGCCTCAGCGGCAGTGGGAAAACAACGCTGATAAAACTGATGCTCGGATTCTATCCTCCCACCGGAGGAGCGGTGATGATAGGCAATCAGTCGCTACAAAAAATCAGTTTCAAGGAGTGGCGCAAACATTGTGGAGTAGTGATGCAGGAGGGATTCATATTCGGCGATACCATTGCCAACAACATAGCGCCGGATGGCAGCATGATAGACAAAGAACGCCTGCTGTATGCCGTAGAGATGGCAAATATACGCGAGTTCATCGAATCCTTGCCTTTAAAGTATAACACCAAAATAGGTAACACGGGGCAAGGATTGAGCCAAGGGCAGAAGCAGCGCATCCTGATAGCGCGCGCCATTTACCGTAATCCCGATTACCTGTTTTTGATGAAGCGACGAATGCGCTCGATACGGACAATGAGAAAGTGATACAGGAAAATCTGGAGAGATTCTTCAAGGACAAAACGGTGGTCATCGTGGCGCACCGCCTGAGCACCGTAAAGAATGCCGACCAGATAGTGGTACTGAAAGAAGGGGAGATAACGGAACGGGGCACGCACGAAGAACTCATTGCCCGGCAGGGCGATTACTATAGGCTGGTGAAGAATCAGCTGGAACTGAGCGCTTAGGAAATTAAAAACGAGAATTGAGAATTAAAAAATAATAGCAATAAGGTATGGAGGAAATCTATAAACCTAATACGGACGGACCGGAAAAGGTAGAAGTATATAGCCGCGAAAACAATGATATGCTGGGAGATATGCCCGAATGGTTGATCCATACGGGAAGCTACATCGTATATGGACTGATTGTTTTTCTTATTGCAGGCACGGCATTATTTAAGTATCCTGACACAATAAGAAAAACGATAACCATTGATGACTTGGGAAGTGCGGAATGGATCACTGCCAATCAGGCAGGAATGATAGACCGCTTTTTTGTGGAAAACCAATCACCTGTACAAAAGAACGACACGCTGGGCATACTGAAAAATACTGCCCTACTGGAAGACGTACAAACATTTTGCCGCGTACTGACCAAAATAGAATGGTACTACCGCACCAACGACATCAAGTACCTGCAAGACTATCCCTTTGACCTCATCATGGGTGAAATGTCTTCCGCCTACGAACAGTTCACCCAAGCCGTGCGTACGTGCGTGATGTATCAGGAGTTTGATATCTATCCGCAGAAGAAAAAATACCTGGATGAAGAACTCCGGATACTGGAAAGTACCGGTAAGGCAGATGCCATGGCGGTGCTGAATGTGAAACGCGAACTCTTTGAACTGGATATAAACCACCGGATGGAGACTGCCAAAAACCTCCGGATGCTGGAACTGGCTTACGAAAACATGGTGAACAGCCTCCGCACGTGGGACAAGAAGTACCTCATCAAAAGCCATCACGACGGCATAGTGGTATGGGGAAAGACATGGGGCATGAGCGCCCGGGTAAATGAAGGAGACACCCTGTGCACCGTTATCTCCAAGCAACAGGGGAATCCCCTCGGGCACATCACTCTTTCACAAGACGAAGTGGCGGAAATTGCCGTGGGTGACAAAGTAAATATCGAACTGAACAAATACCCCACCCACTCGTATGGCGTACTGCCGGGAAGAATCGCCTCCGTCTCTTTTGTGCCTTACAATAAAAGTTATGCCGTGGAAGTGGACTTTCCGGACGGACTGGTGACAACCAACAGAAAGGAAATAAAATATGAAATAGACATGTCCGGCCGGGCGGAGATCATCACTTCGAGCCGGAGCATACTGAGCAGGATTTTCGCACCCGTGTATGAATTGTTTTCCACCACGGAGTAACACCGTTTTTTTCACTACAGAGAATAACCAACTTAAACAAAGAAGAATATGAAAAAAGAAGACCCCGACAACAAGCAACCGGAATACACCCGCTATTCCGAAGATGAAGAACAAGTGCTGGACTTGAACGAACTGATGGACGTACAAGGTGGCATAGATGACAAGGAGTTATCCAAATGTGGCCTGGGATGCTATACAGGCGGATTCGTCGATCCTACAAAAACACAAGATGAAAATACCGGAAATGAATAAAGTATATGTGCTGAACCCTCATTATCATCTGAGACATGATATTCACAGGGTCGCATTATTCTCCAGTACGGGGACAGATACCGACTGCTCCCGGAACTGGCATACTTTATTCACCCGCTGCAAGCTGTCATGCTGAGTTTTTCACGTATGACAGACCTTTGCAGACAACTCTCCCTCTGCTGTGCGACTTCTTCTGCCGGAGCAAGGAGGAGATGATCAAATGGGTATCGGACTTCATTGATAATCCGACCCCCATTTATACCTCCTCCCAGCAGGGAGAAATTTATTTTCCCAAACGTATATTGATTGAAGCGGAAAAGGCAGGCAAAGCATTGCGTTTTGACCGGCTGCAAGCAAATTCTTTGTCTGGAAAAAACTGGATCTTACTACAAGAAGGCTGTATTCCGGTCCGTTGCTCCTCACATTCATGCTGACCAACCAATGTGTCACGCATTGTAAGTATTGCTATGCAGATACATCAACGCAAATAAAATCCCCACTCACCACCCAACGCATGATGGAGCTGATCAAGGAAGCTTCAGACCTGCAAGTACAACAAGTAAATCTGATAGGTGGTGAAATATTCCTGCATAAAGACTGGAAAATCATATTAAAAGAATTGGTAAAACGGGGTATTGCCCCCGAATTCATATCGACCAAAATGCCTGTAACCCAAAAACTATTGCAAGATGTACAGGAAACAGGGTATCAGGGAATTGTTCAAATTTCACTGGATGCCATTCATTCCGAAATACTGACCGCCTCGCTGGGAGTAAACGGGAACTATGCCAAAGAGATGCTTCACGGCCTGCAATTACTGGATGACAGCGGACTGAATTATCAGATTTCATCTGTGCTGACCAACTACAATTGCCAAGTGAATGTCTTGGCGGAATTACTGCATGAATTATCTCATCTGAAGCATATACGCGACTGGCGTATTATCCCCGCCAGTAATTCCATATACAAAGAGTATAATGTATTTTCGCATTTGAAACCTACTAAAGCGCAAATTACAAAGGTATTCAACCAAATACGCCCTCTTCTCACACAGGTTTCCTTTCCCGTGATTTTAGGGAAAGAAGTAACCGATAAAAACTATCAAGATACCTGGGGTGGAAGCCGGTGTTTCAAAGGAAGCGAATGCTCTGCATTGACCACTCATATGTTTATATTGCCTGATGGTAAAGTGACTGTATGCGAGCAACTTTACTGGCATCCACAATTTATCATAGGGAATGTAACCACACAAAGTCTGAAAGAAGTCTGGCATTCCCCTCAAGCCTTGCACCTTTGTTCCTTGTCACGTCAGGATATCAACAAAGAGAGTCCATGCAGGGAATGCCGTCTTTTTGAAGACTGTTTCAGTTATCAGAACCGTTGTTGGAGTGATATCATAAAAGCTTATGGAAAGGATTGTTGGGATTTTCCCGATCCGCGTTGCTGTTTTGCTCCTGCCATGAAAAATAAATTAAGTTATGACTGAAGACGAACTTGACAGAATAAAAAAATCATTTGTCCGTTCCAGTGACGAATGTCCCATGGAAGTGGCCTGTCTGCTCACTGTCATGAAATACTATGGCGGTCAACAAGATGCACGCACACTAGCCGAATGGTGTAAAGTAGATGGAAAATATACGTTGATGGGTATGAAACAGGCAGCTATACGTGCAGGAATGGAAGCGGAAATCTGCTTGCAGAACATGGAACAATTGTCCACCAGAAAATTTCCTGCCATACTTTTTGCCATCAATGATTTCGAAGTACCGGGATATGTGGTTTGTTATGGCATTCATGAAGGCCGCTTCATTATTTGGGAGCCGGGATTCGGCCCTATGCAATATTGGGAAAACCAAATGAAAACATTATGGATAAGAGGAATAACTCTTACTCTGTTTCCCACCCACGAATTTATGCAGAAAACGGATTTTCAACTAAAATGGTGGGAGTTATATCCGTGGAGTAGGAAATGGAAAAGAAGACTGAACCGCTGGTATGAATATATCTGGCTAAATTATCCCTGGTTCAGGGAAATGGTAACACAGCTAAGACGGAAATGAATGGAGCAAGCCAAGTCCAATTATTCCATAGGGGCAGATTGAACCCCTTAGCCGTCAAACTAAGTTTTTTATTACATACGATTCTTTTGTTCTGTGGAGACCAAAGCCCCATAGTAGGTGATAAAACCAGCGAGGCAAAAATCTTATCATAGTCTGGTGCATTAATCATATTAATTAAAGCAATCGTAGGATCATCTTCTGAATAAGCTCCACTAAAAGAAATAATCGCATCTTTAACATATTGATATCCGGCTGATAAGTATACCCATTTATAAGTTGTTCCTAAAGTTATATTATGAGATAAAGAAGGTAATAAAAATGGATTACCACCCTCATATGTATACCGATTAATATACATTACATTACTTCGCAACTGAGCATAATATGGACGAGAGTATAATAGTTGCGCATCTGAATATAGTTGTATTGTTCCCATATTTGAACTAGTGCAAGGTAGAAGAATAGTGGAATAGCCAACTGAAGAAATTGGTAATACTCCTTTTGTTTCATTTGATTTTATATTAAAAGCTCCGGTTTGATCACTGATAGTACCTTGTAAAAAAGTAAAATCAGGCAAAGAAAACAACACTATATTGGCAAACTCTAGTGGCTGTTTTTTTTATCCACTATTATTCCACTAATCATCTGTGCATGTATGCAAAGAGAAACCAGTAAGAGGCAGAAAGTTATATATAATTTTTTCATAACAATATCAATTATTTATCGGTTAAACCGGAACGCAAATGACACAAATCTAACCTCCGGCAGGTTTATATCCATGCTGTACTGTTATTAATTTGTATCATTTGTGTTCCAATTTTAATTTATAGAACGAAATAAATCCGCGTTCCATCCATTAACTCCCATTTATCATCCGGTGGTATGATGGCGGATAATCATTATGTATCATGCATCGCCGCATCTTACATATCTTTTACAAACAGACCTGTTAAAACCGGATGTGTCAAAACTAAACTATCCGCTATATCCTCCTTGGGATTGGGCTGAAACATCTGAAGGATTTTTCAGCCCGAACTTACGGTGCATTACTTCCGGAGTCGTGGACGGTGGTTCGGGCAGACAAATATGTAAAAGTCCATTCCATTGGGAATATATGAAATGATAATCCTCAATCATACCACAAAATATTTGTTTATAGAATGGGATGACGGATGGAACACGGATTTTTTTACTTTACCTGTCATTGGGTTTGCAAGTACAAATTTAAATTTTAAGTCCGTTTTTGTCCGCTTCGTCCGTGTAGTTCGCATTCCATCCCCCCGTTTTATAAATTTCCATTTATCATCCGGTGGTATGATTGCGGATAATCATTTCAAATAAGATAAAATATGTTATTTCATATTCTTCATTTATTCTTCCCCTTCAAGTATTCATAAAAAGCATATTGCGCCCGTACCGGTTCTTCTTCCGGATTCCTTTTCAACACATTATTCAGATTTTCATCCACCCAACCGGCTTTTCTGTTATCTTTCAACTGAATAGCCAGCATATCTATCAGTTGTTGTTTCAGATCTTCGTCAAGAATGGGGGTAACGGCCTCTATACGCCGGTACAGGTTGCGCCTCATCCAGTCCGGCGAACCCATGAACAGAAGCGGTTTTCCTCCATGGTGGAAATACCACACCCGGGCATGTTCCAAAAGCTGTCCACAATGCGAGTGATACGGATATTTCTGCTATAAGGCTGATTGGGAATCAAGCAGCAGATACCACGTACTATCAAGTCTATTTTCACTCCTGCCTCACTAGCCTTATATAATTCATCTATCATGGCAGGATCTTGCAGCGCATTCATTTTCAAGATAATCCGCGCTTCTTTTCCCGCCTTTGCCATATTTATCTCATATCCGATACGTCTTCTCAGTTCCGGCAGCAGATTAAAACGGGCTACCAACAAACGCTTGAATTTGGGTTCAGTCACTTCTTTCTGTAATACCCGGAATAAAGTATACAGATCATTCACAATAATCTCGTTGGAAGTGAACAAACCGGAATCAGCATATATCCGGGCAGTCTTCTCATTGAAATTTCCGGTACTGATATAAGCATAGCTGCGAGTCTGTTTTCCCTCTTTGTTATACCGCAGTACAAGTGCCACCTTGGCATGCACTTTCAATCCCGGTATACTGAAAATAATATGTATCCCCGCCCGCTTCATCATCTCGGCGGTAGCCAAATTGTTTTCTTCGTCAAAACGGGCCTTAAGTTCTACAAAACAGTTACTTTTTTACCATTCTGCGCAGCAGCAATCAGCGTATTGATAACAACCGAGTTTTCCGCCACCCTATATTGGGTAATCATGATCTCCTTACAGGACGGGTCATGAACGGCCTCATACAGGAAATGGATGAAATGTTCAAAAGAATGATAAGGGAAATGCAACATCAAATCCTTCTTGCTCACATAACGGAATATGGATTCTTTCTCATCCAAACAATTCAATGTCATGGGACGAGGTTTCAATTGGGTACAAAGTTCCTTACTGGGATTAGGCAGATGAGCCAAATCCTCCAAGTTCAAGTGTTTGTCTCCCGGAACCAAATCATCACGATTGATGCCAAATGCATCGACCAGAAACTCCAGATAATCCGCAGGCATCTTTCGGTCATACACAAAACGGCATACAGCACCTATTTTACGCTTTTTCACCTTTTTACGCAACTGTTCCACCATTACTTCGGAACTGGTTGCATCATCCACGAAAATATCGGCGTCACGAGATATCTTGCAACAATAACTGCAATCCAAATCATAGCCCGGAAACATACGGTTGATATTCGCCTTTATAATATCTTCCATATACATCAGGTAAAAGTTTTCTCCCTGTCGGGGAAGTTCTATGAAACGGGGAACTTTGCTATAAGGCAATTTGATAATATAGTATTCCTTTTCCCCCGTGTCTTTGCGCGTCACGCGTACCGACAGATACAAACGGTTGTCACGTAAAAAAGTCTTGATTCGATTCTTGCATACCGGAACAGGTTGAAGATAGGGAAAAATTTCTTCCTTAAAGAAATTACTGATAAACTCCTGATGAAAAGGCTCTACCTCCTGTTTACTTTGATAAAAAATAATATGATGCCTGCGCAAAGCCGGAACAATCTTATGCTCATAAATGCGGATACGGTCTTCCATCTGGCTATTGACAGCTTCGGTTATCTGATGTATCAGGTGTCTGGCTTCTTCCTGTGTCATATCATCACTTTGGCCACCGGAAGCGATGGCTTTATGTTCCGCTACACGAATCTTGTAGAATTCCTCCAGATTAGAAGAATATATAGAGATAAAGTTAATCCGTTCATACAACGGAAGGGAGTCGTCATCCGCCTCCAACAACACGCGATAGTTGAAAGACAACCAACTGATATCACGCTTGAAATAATGATATTTGCTCTCCATATTATGCTTAGATTTGTTCCAAATATAGTACCTTTGTCGATAATAAACAAAAACTATGACAAGAATCGGATTATTATCGGATACTCATGCATTTTGGGATGACAAATACTTGAAATACTTTGAGAATTGTGATGAAATATGGCACGCCGGAGACATCGGCTCGGTGGAAGTCGCCCGGAAACTGTCCGCTTTCCGCCCCTTCCGGGCTGTATATGGAAATATTGACGGGCAGGACATACGCAGACTTTATCCTCAAACCAACCGCTTCACCGTAGATGGTGCCGAGGTGTTGATAAAGCATATAGGCGGATATCCGGGCAACTATGATCCTTCCATCCGCGGCAGCCTGCTGGTGAAACCTCCCCAGCTTTTATCAGCGGACATTCGCATATATTAAAGGTGAAATATGACAAGACACTGGATATGTTACACATCAACCCGGGAGCAGCAGGTATTTCCGGATTTCATAAAGTGAGAACATTGGTACGTTTTGTATCGATAATGGAGAATTTAAAGATTTAGAAGTAATAGAACTGGCGGATAAGTTGTAAGATTAAAAATCTTTCCGAACTTTGCACGCACTAATATCAAAAACAATATGAAGACTTATCTCGTTACAGGAGCTGCCGGATTTATCGGAGCCAACTATTTAAAATACATCCTGGCCAAACATGACGACATCAGGGTGGTGGTACTGGATGCCTTGACTTATGCCGGCAATCTGGGAACTATTGCATCAGACATTGATAATGAACGTTGTTTCTTCGTAAAAGGAGATATATGCGACCGTGATTTGGCAGACCAACTATTCTCAGAATACAAGTTTGACTACATCGTGAATTTTGCAGCAGAAAGCCATGTAGACCGCAGTATTGAAAACCCACAATTGTTTCTGCAAACTAATATTTTGGGAACTCAAAACCTGCTGGATGCGGCCCGCCGTGCCTGGGTGACGGGAAAAGATGAGAATGGTTATCCTACCTGGCGTAAAGATGTACGTTACCACCAGGTATCTACAGATGAGGTATACGGCAGCCTGGGAGCAGAAGGTTTCTTTACTGAAACAACTCCTTTATGTCCGCACAGCCCATATAGTGCCTCCAAGACAAGCGCTGATATGATTGTCATGGCTTATCGTGATACTTACAAAATGCCGGTAACCATTACCCGCTGTTCCAATAATTACGGTCCGTACCATTTTCCCGAAAAACTGATTCCGCTGATCATTAAAAACATTTTGGAAGGAAAGAAACTTCCCGTATATGGTGACGGAAAGAATGTACGCGACTGGTTATATGTAGAAGACCATTGCAAAGCCATCGATTTGGTTCTGCGCAAAGGTCGCGAAGGGGAAGTATATAATGTAGGCGGACACAATGAGAAAGAAAACATAGAGATAGTAAAACTTACCATAGCCACTATTCACCGGATGATGACGGAAACTCCCGAATATCGCAAAATCTTGAAGAAAAAAGAGTTGAACGATAAAGGTGAGATTTCTATCGACTGGATTAACGAATCATTAATCACCTTTGTCAAAGACCGTTTGGGACATGACCAACGTTATGCTATCGATCCTACCAAAATCACTAATGAATTAGGATGGTATCCTGAAACAAAATTCGAAACAGGTATTGTAAAAACAATCCAATGGTATCTGGAAAATCAAGCATGGGTGGAAAATGTAACAAGTGGCGATTACCAAAAGTATTATGAAAGAATGTATAAAAACCGATAAAGAATACATCTTATAATATTTAAAAAAGTCCCCGGATAAGAAAGGCGTTCTTATCCGGGGACTTTTTTATCTTAATATTTCCAACACCAGATTTCAGCTATAATAAAACAATAAAATAGAATTTGATATAGATATGTTCAACAACATAGCATATTCACTTTTATCTTCGATTCCTTTCGTATATTTTTGCACCTACAAGATAATTATAACACAAACAGTGCACTAAAAATAAAATAAAGAAATCATTTTAATATTTATAAATATAAAATCATAAAATAGCAAGAATAAAGAAATAAAACAAAAAAACACAAACAAATCTCCAAAGTATTAAAAGGCAGAAACATGAAAAAAAGAAAGAAAACAAAAGATTAATCTAACATAATAAGTTTACGATTGAAACCAAACTGATTCAACAACTTGATATAACAATCAACCTTTAAAAACAAATAGTGAATTAATAAAGAAGCAAAAATGAAAAACATGAAGAAAAATCCAAAACAAAACCGGGAAAGCAGCCTTATGCGTAGTCCCCTTATTTTAGGATTGTCAATAGTCCTATGCATACCGGTTGCCTATTCGCATGCAAAGTCAAGTAACATAGTGAAAAATGAATCGGTTCAATCGATCCTGCAAGGACGTACCATCAAAGGTCAAATTATTGATGAGAACAATGAACCTTTAATCGGGGTATCCGTCATAATCAAAGGTGCAAGCACCATAGGAACCATCACGGATTTTGACGGGAATTATGCACTGGAAGTTCCTGCCGGAAAAAATGTTCTCGAAATATCCTATATAGGATATAAAACCCAGGAAATAACCATTGGCAAAAACACACAATTGAATATCAAAATGCAGCCTGATACCCAGACATTGGATGAAGTGGTGGTGATAGGATACGGTACTGTAAAAAAAAGAGATTTGACTGGAGCTGTTGCTTCCGTAAAAAGTGAGGATATTGTCCGAATGCCAACCAGCAATGTACTAGAAGCTATTCAAGGACAGGTGGCAGGTTTGGATATCACTCGCAGTAGCGGAGAAGCCGGTTCCGGAGTGAACATGACCCTACGTGGCACACGCTCCATCAATGGTGACAATAGCCCGTTATTCATCATTGACGGAATGGAAGGCTCTTACGATGAATTGAATCCGAATGATATCGCTTCTATTGAAGTACTGAAAGATGCCTCCTCTACAGCTGTTTATGGTGCTGCCGGAGCAAATGGAGTTATCATCATCACCACCAAAACTCCTAAAAAAGATAAATTCTCCATTGATCTGGATGCCTACTATGGTTGGAATGTCATCTCCAGCTTCCCCGAAGTAAATCGTGGAGAGGATTACATTAATTTCCGCAGAGAAGCACAAAGAACGGTAGGTGCCTGGAACAGCCCGGCCGATGACGGGAATCTTTTTCCCAGCTATATGCAAAAATATATAGACAACAATCAATGGGTGGACTGGTTTGATTTAGCTTCACAAACCGGTATCACCAATAGCTACAATCTAAGCACATCTTATTCTAATGACCGGGTCACCTCTTATTTTTCTTTAGGATATTACAATTTGGAAGGATTATTGAAAGGAGACGAACTGGAACGCTACTCGGCACGTGCCAAAATAGATTTTAAAGCCAATGAAATGGTAAAATACGGACTAAACCTATATGCCATGTATTCTGAAAATGACAAGCGTTACAGCCGTATATGGAACCGTATTCTCTGTATGCCGCCATTGGGTACTCCTTATGATGAAGACGGCAATCTGGTAGACTACCCGTTGGGAGACGGCAACATGAATCCGCTGGCCGATATGGGAGAAGACCAATATGTAAATAATGTAAAGACATTGAGCGTAGCCCCACAGATTTATGTAGAATTGACCCCGTTAAAGGGACTTTCATTCAAGAGTCTGCTTGGCGGATATTTCCGGAATATGAAAGAAAGTAAGTATACCGGCACAAAATCATATCAGGGACTGGAAAGCGGGCTAGTGCAAGCCACTATCCCCAACACCTTCACTTATAATTATAAATGGCAGAATATCCTGACATATAACTTCAAAATAAAAGAGGATCACGATTTCACAATAACCGGAGTCACTGAATGGTCAAAAGACCAAAAAGAAAAAGAGACCGCCACTGCCAACAAATTTGATACGGATTCTTATCTATACCATAATTTAGGTGCTGCAACCGGTACACCCACAGTTTCTTCTTCTTATGTAGGTAGCCAAAAAATGTCCTATGTCGCCCGTATCAACTATAGCTATAAAGGACGTTACCTATTGACATTAAGCAGCCGCTGGGACGGTTCATCCATCTTGGCAGATGGAAACAAGTGGGATATGTTCCCCGCAGGAGCTATTGCCTGGCGCATCAGTGATGAACCCTTCATGCAGAATGTAAAAGCTGTTTCCAATCTGAAATTACGCGCCAGTTACGGTGTCACCGGTAATGCCGGTGCTTCAGAATACGCCACATTAGATTACAGCCGCACAGGCATTATCGGATTTCAAGATGTAGGAGTCCCTTATAGCGGTTATTCCCAATCCATCGCCAACAAGAGTCTGGGATGGGAAAAATCTTATATGACAGATCTGGGATTCGACTTGGGATTATTCAGTGACAGACTGAACGTGGCGTTCGACTGGTATCGGACAGACACCAAAGATATTTTATTCGAGAAAAACCTGCCCTATGCAACGGGAGGTTACGGCTCCTCTCCTTTCAAAATATGGTCTAATGTAGGCGAAACACGCAATACAGGTGTGGAATTAAGCATTACCAGCCGTAACTTTGTCGGACCTGAATTCCAATGGAGCACCACACTGGCATTCTCAACCAACAAAGAAGAAGTGATAAAAACAACCAGCGAAGGCCCGCTTCAGTTCGGAGACTACTACCTAATTCCCGGTGAGGCAATCAAGACTTATTACGGATACAAGTATGCCGGAATATGGGGTACAGCCGAAGCAGAAGAAGCAGCCAAATACAGTCAGAAACCCGGACAAGTCCATATTGCAGAAAATGGTACTCCCGATTACAAGCTGAATGCGGATGACTATTATGTTCTAGGAAGCGCCACACCGAAATGGTCGGGCAGTTTACTTAATAATTTTAATTATAAGAATTTCGACCTGAGCATTTTGTTGATTGCCCGGTGGGACTGGACAATCCCTTACGGTCTGACCGGATGGTATCGTACAGACGGTCTGACGCCTTCACCTACCGTATGTGACTACTGGACTCCTGAAAATCAAAGTGCCCGCTATCCCCGTCCGGATGCAAGTATTACAAACGGACAGGACCCGTATCAACAATGGGCTAACTATTTTGACGGTTCTTATCTGAAAGTAAAAACCATTTCACTGGGCTACACATTCCCCAAGAAATGGTTGAATGCTGTAAAATTGACAGAATGCGTGTATACTTTACTGCAAACAATCCGTTTATTTTACAAAATGTGACTATTTGAAAACTACGACCCCGAAAAGGGAGGAAATGATGACGACGCACCGTTGTCTAAACAATACGTATTTGGCGTTAATATCTCATTCTAAAACTTATACAGATGAAAAAACATAAATTACTCTCTATATCAGCCGTAATCATGATGTTGTCTGCCTACGGTTGCAGCCTGGATGAATTTAATCCCTCCGGCATCTCCACAGAACAAGAATGGTCTACCCCGGCAGGCTATGAAAAGAAAGTGAACGACTGTTACTTTGACCTGGTCCGCATAGTTTATGGTCAGGCAGAAGACACCTATCTAATGGTTGCAGAAGGTGGAACAGACATTTGGCAAGATACGAATCCCGATGGTACCAACGGTAACTGGAGCAAACTACTCCGTTATGAAGATTACGGTGCTTCCAACGGTATGTTGAATGAAGGATATGCGGGTTTCTATGGTATATTGAGTGCATGTAATGCAGCTGTCCATTATGCCGACAAAGTGGAAGGTCTAAGCGAAACAAGAATCAACGAGTTGGTCAGCGAAGCAAGGTTTATCCGTGCCCATGCCTTATATAATATTGTAGAGCAATGGGGAGGCAAATACCTGCCATTGGAGCCTATGAACAGTCCTATTTCCGTTCTTCCTTGCAGTTCGGTTAATGATTTTTATAAAGTAATTCTGGAAGATCTGGAATTCGCCATGAAAAATCTTCCTATCACACAGGAAGTAAAAGGACACGTGACACGTGCAGCCGCTTATCATTTATATGCCAAAGCCTGCCTCACTTTCTCCACCTATACAGACGGTCTGGGTAATACCACCGCCCTGACGGACAGCGAAAGCAAAACCTATTTGGAAAAAGCAAAGGCGGCGGCAGATTACCTGATTCAGAACGCCGGTTCGTTGGGAGTCAAGCTTTATGATGATATAGAAGCTGTTTTGATGAGAACAACAATAAAACAACGAAGAAGCACTTTTCATTGTCTGCCACTCTACCATTACGGCTTATAATCCTCGTGGAAACTATTTCAACCGTGTATGGAAACACTCCGAAGCATACAATAACAATACCTCAGGCATCTATCTTTCGGGCATGACACCCAGTTACGCTACGAACATCAACGGATACGAAGTTCCCAAACTGGCAAAAGGTAACTGCTATATGGAACCCAGCAAGTATATGCTTGATTTATATGGAGAGAAAGACGGCCGCTATAAAGCCTTCTTCAAAGACACTTATTATGTGAATAACGCTACGAACAGTACCAAGAACGGATATACGTGGAACGAGGCCGATGCACAAAGATACGGTCTATCCACCAGCAGGGTCGGCAATTCTGCCTATGATATCACTTTAGGAGATACGGCTGTCTATTTATCTCGTAAGACCTATACACAAGCCGAAAGAAACGCTTGCCGCTATGCCATTTTCAACTTGGAAGACAACTATGCCGACACAAAAAGTCCTCTGAAGTTTTTCCCAAGTCTGAAGAAAGCAGATTGTCCTAGCCTATATGCCGGTTCAAATGCCTCCAAACCTTATTCCTCAGCAGACTGTATTGTCTACCGTTTAGGAGAAACCTACCTGATATCAGCCGAAATTGACTGGAGATTAGGCAACAACCAAAGTGCTGCCGAAAGACTGAACACACTTCGGAACCGTGCCTGTAAAGGACATGACCATAGTATGGATATCACAGCTTCGGAAGTTACCCAGGATTTCTTGCTGGACGAGTATGCACGCGAAATGATTGGTGAATGGAACCGCTGGATGACCTTGAAGAGATTCCGTGCTTTCGAAAGCCGTATCACAAAAGCTAATCCGCAAATCACAAAATTCGATAAGAACATTCACTATTTGCGCCCCATTCCCACAGCCGAATTATTGTTGATTGATAACGCTAATGAATATCAGAATCCGGGATATTAACCGGTATGACAAATATAAAAAATAAAAAGACAGCTTGGATAGAATTCACTATCCAAGCTGCTTTTAAGAGAGATACTTCACTCACTGAACCATCCCCCTTCTGACCTTAAATTATTCACAAAAGGGCTACCGCAAATAAGTAAACAATAATTATCAGCCCTCTTTCTTTTTGAACGAACCTATGTTACTTAAAATTCAAATATTGCCGGTTTCCTGATACTCCATGCTGCTTTGCAGGACAGAAACGGAAGGAGAACGACATACGTTCAGCCGGAATCAAATAAGGCTGATGAGGATAAGCCCCCCAACTGGTATCACCACCCACTCCCATCTGTTTCAGGTCAATGTTCCATGTCACCATATCCTTGAACTGGATATCAGATAAATGACGCTGCGATTTACGAAGGCCCGGCTCATCTAAATCTTCTGTAGGGAACAGATAGGCACTGGTGCTGACATAAGGCTGTCCGACAACCATCAATCCCTGTCCGGCGGTATCTGTCAGGCTCATCCAACGGACTTCAGTCTTATTACCGTTTTCCTGCGGACGGTCATACGGGAAATACTGATCGGCCACACTTCCCTTGTACAGACCTACATAAGAAGAAGTATTCCGGTCTATATAATTCTCATGAGGACCACGTCCCAGCCATTCCATCTGACTAAACTGCTTGTTCAGTGTAATACTAACCCCCATCCGGGGCAATAAAGGCAATGTATCGTTACCCGGAATGAAAGTACAGTTCACATCCAAATACCCTTTTCCCGAAAAATGATAGGCAACGATAAAATCAGACTCTCCTACAGGCAACTTATAATGAGAAACAACCTCATAGGCTTCTTTACCCAACGCCTTTTGTTTCATGGACAACAGTTTTGCCTGACGCCCCGCATCACGCCACGGACGCAAGGTTTTATTCATGCCATTTCCCATATCATTATCCGTCACAGGACGCCAGAAATTAGGACGTAAAGCTTCTTTTATCAGTTCCGTACTTCCCTCTTTATAAGAAGTCAAAGCACCGGTTTCCTTATCAAAACCTACGCTCAGATTACCGGCTGTAAGTGTCAACAACGAAGCCGCATCATCTGCTATCACCGGTGAAGACTGAACCTCAGCAACAAACGGCTGATAAAATGGAAGACTCACCTGGGCATCAGCCAGTTTTGTTCCGGCTTTTAGCAGACCATCCTCATTTTTCAAACTGGCATAGAAATTCAAGAAATACTCCACACCGGGTTTTACCTGTATGGCTGGAAAAGAAGTCTTGAACTTACCCGTCTGCCGAGGAGCCAGGGATACATTATCAATAGTTCCGGTAGCCAGAAGTTCACCATTCCCCTCCAGCTTCCAAGTAAAATTAAAATCACTTAAATCCGTAAAGAAGTACTTGTTACGTAACTCTACCCATCCCTCATGATAATCCAATAAAGAGAATGCTATATTTTGATATACTTTTTTCACTTCATGGATATGCGGCTTCAAGGTACGGTCGGCGGCAATCAGACCGTTCATACAGAAATTGGCAGAACTTGGAGTACCTTTCGGAGCCAGGTCACCTCCGTATGCCCAATAGAATTTTCCATCCGGTGTCTTTGCATACAAGCCCTGATCTACCCAGTCCCAGATATGTCCGCCCTGTAAAGAGGGATATTTCTCTATCACATCCCAATAATCCTGAAGATTTCCTTCACTGTTGCCCATAGCATGGGCATATTCACATAGAATCAGCGGTTTGGTCGGAAGATAGAGAGAATGATTGATCAATACATCTATCTTTTTATACATTGGACAGAAAATATCGGTATAAGGTCCCTTTATTCCGTCTTCCGAATGCACGGGACGCTGTGAACGGTCATTGGCATGTACCCATTTATAGGTAGCCGCGAAGTTACATCCCTCACCGGTTTCATTACCCAATGACCAGATAATGACACAAGGATGGTTTTTGTCACGCTCGAACATACGTTCCGTGCGGTCTATGAAAGCTTTCTCCCATTCGGGCTGGTTAGCTAGGCATTGATCGGGCTTATATCCCATGCCATGGCTCTCGATATTGGCCTCATCAACCACATACATACCATAAATATCACATAATTCATACCAGCGGGGATCGTTGGGATAATGAGAGGTTCGTACACTGTTGATATTATTCTCTTTCATCAATTGAATATCACGCAGCATGGATGCCTCATCTACCACATGACCGTTATAAGGATCGTGTTCGTGTCGGTTTACTCCTTTTATATAGACCGGCTTGCCATTTATCAGCAGTTGAGCATGTTTGATTTCGGATTTGCGGAAACCTATGTATTGGGAAATGTATTGTTCCGGTTTGCCATTTACACGCAAAGCAATCAGCAATCTATACAGATTCGGTTTCTCCGCACTCCATAACAAAGGTTCTCTCACTTCCTTTTTAAAATGAAGTTCCCGACCGGCAGCATTCCAACGCTTACGCTCATTGTAGATACTTTTGCCTGCTTTGTCCAACAGGCTTACTTCCACTTCAGCCCCTTTTATTTTACCTTCTCCTGCTTTGCCCAACTCTACAAAAAGATGAAAGTCAGCATTCTTGTATTCCCCGTCAAGATCGGTCACCACTTCATAGTCGCGCACATGAGTTTCAGACCGGGCATACACATAGACATCACGCTGTATGCCGGCAAAACGCCAGTAGTCCTGATCTTCCAGATAGTATCCGTCACTGAACTTGAAAACCTGTACGGCTATTTCATTCTCCCCTTGTTTTACATACGGCGTAATATCAAACTCCGAAGGTGTTTTGGAATCCTGAGAGTAACCTACTTTTCACCATTCACCCACACATAAAAGCAGAAGCCACTCCTCCGAAATAAAGAATAATCTGGCGTTTATTCCAATGAGCAGGAATAGTAAAAGTACGTCTATAAGAGCCAACCGGGCTGTTTTCCACTGCAATCAATGGTGGATTCTTCTTTATACCATACCCACTGCCTACATAAAAAGGATAGCCGAACCCTTGAAGTTCCCAATTGGAAGGAACTTTAATATCATCCCAACCTGAAACATCATATCCTTTTTGGAAGAAGTCCATCGGTCGTTCATCCGAACGGGGTACAAAATGAAATTTCCATGTTCCGTTCAAGGATTGGAAGTAAGGAGATTGTGATTTATCACCCTGCAATGCCAATTCTTTAGTGGGGTATCCCATAAAATTAGCCGCCGAAGGCAGACGATTGATATGAAGCACATTAAAATTTTCCCAATCATTATCCGAACGGGGGTATTTGTTTTTACGCACTTCTACATTGTCTGTGCTCGTTTCGTTAGCGCTCCTGTTTACCGGAGCACCGTCATATTGGGATTGTGCCATACCTGCCAACGACAAAGATATGGCAATCCCTGTCAATATAGAACGAATTTTCATCATAAATATATCTTTTAATAAATTCGGAGTATCCGCATACTGATTTTTACTTCCACTATCATTGATCCAACAACAATCGCAAAATCAAAGCAGAAGACCAACCAAAGTTGGGTGCATTCAACACTTCACCTGTCAGTGGATTGTAGTTTTCATGAATCGGTCCGTCGGTCATCAGTCCTTGAGCATGTGCCATGAACTTGCGAGTCAGCAAGTCGGCTTCCTCCACATATCCGTAGCGCTTCAATCCGGTTATACCAAAATATACCTGGTTAAACCAAACCGGACCACGCCAATAACCGAAAGTAGGACGCAATGCAGGATGACTTACATCAAGAGTACCTAGCGGCAGGTAAGAGTTGAAATGTTTTTCATCCATCATGATGTTCTTCACACTCTCGGCTTGTTCCGGGGTAGCAATACCTGCCCACAAAGGCAACCACCCCTCAGCCCCCATCACCTTGACAGGTGTACGGTCATTCAAACGAATATCATAAAAGAAACCACTCTCGCTGTCATACATTTTAGTCTGTACATACAGCTTGATTACCTCAGCCTCCTTAGCCAACTGTTCAGAAAGCTCCTGCTTTCCCAAGATAGAAGCCATTTCCGAAAGTGTCAGTTTATCTACATAAAGGAAGGAATTCAAACAAATATTCTCCTGATCCATCGACCAAGCTTTCTCCATCTCATTCTTTAGCATCCGGGTGTCATCAAAACGCACACCGTTATCCATGCCGCTCTCCCAAGCCGCCGCAATCAGTGTACCATCAGTAGAACCATATTCGCAAATGCCATTGTGATCGTGGTCACGCTCAGCATACCACCATTGATGGAACTTATACAATTTATCAAATATTTCGTCCAAGAACGCTTTGTCTCCTGTAACCTTATAGACATTCATGGCTCCCCATGATGCTACAGGAGGTTTGGAGTCGCGCCAATTGTTACGTGCCTTATTATAACCGATAAAATCAGGAACCATACCATTCTCTGCCTGATAATCGAACAAAGAAAGCATTTCACTCTTGGCCCCTTCGGGATTATAGTACACATTACCCGATGCAATTTGCCAAGCATCCCACGACCAACATCCACCGATGAATCCTGTATAGGAAGGGAAACTACAACCATGGAAGATATCACCGGCAGGAGTACGCCAATTGGAGTTCAACGTCATCAATGCTTTCACAGCAATGTTCCTGTAAGCGTTTTCTTTCATATAAGGACTGTCGGCAGACAGTATCCGTTGAAGCCCCTGATTCCAACGCTGCGCATTCTCGGCAAAACATTGATCAAAAGGTATGGATTTTATTGCAACATACTCCTTATCTGCCTCTTCGCCTTTCAAGGTCAGTGTCTGGCTGTATTCCGAAGTATAACTTTTGCCGGATTGCAGCAAATAGTCACTCTTCTCAACAACTTGCAAACTGTCGTTCCCCACAGTCATCACTTCATCGGCTGTATGGAAAAGCACGGTAGCCGTCACCTCGTCTACCGGCGGTTCGTTACGCAGTGTGATAATCTGGCGATTGGTTCCCCAACGGCGACCGTAGAACGGATAATGGAACCGAACGCCCTTATCCACCTTAGTGGCAGTAGTATTCTCTTCAAAAACACCGCCACTCCAAGTCAGCGACACATTCAAAGGTGTGTCACTAAGATTTGTAATAACAGAACGTACAAAAGCAGTGCGTGAAGTGGCAAAACACAACTCAGTAGTGAATTCCAACCGCGCATCTTTAAAATGTTGTACCAACTTTCCAGGTAGATACTTGGCTGTCTGCATATTACGGACCAAATCGTACTTTTCACCATTAACCACCAACGTAGGCTGTGCCAACGTTTGGGCAATCCATCCTCTTCCATGCATCGTCATAGGCCCGATGAAGGCACCCGCAAATGCCCTGCTTTGGTTTACTGGCAATGCATAGCCACTCCATGCACCCAGATCAGAGAACAAATTGAGATCCCCATCTACAGGTTGTTCCGGTACATTTTTCACATTCAACAAATTGGGAAAATCTTCCTGTGTCGTAAACAGGGACTTTTCCGGCTGTGTAGCGACCGGGGTACATGCCCCCAGCCAAAGAATGCTACACATTCCATATATAGGAAATAAATGTTTCATAAACGGTTCTTCCAAAATTATACAAACAAGATTACTTGCTATAGTTCGGATTCTGCTCCCAATCGGGATTCAACAGAAATTCACTATGAGGAATAGGAAACAACTGGTGCTTGGTATCTACATAATTCTCAACAAACGGTTTATTGTGAGCTTTCAGCGTTTCTTCTACAATACCCCAGCGAACCAAGTCATACCAGCGCGAACCTTCCAATGCCAGCTCGCAAGGACGTTCTTTGTCTTGCAGATGTTTCAAGACTTCGGCTTTACTCATGGTAAGCGGCAATGCCGGTACATTGACACGTGCACGAACCTTATTTATTATGTTAATGGCCTCTGTTGTTTCACCCTTGTCATTTAGACATTCTGCATAAAGCAACAATACATCGGCATAACGGATAACGGAAACATTAAAGAAACTATAGTCCCAATAATCACTCATACCCTCGGTATAAGTAACATATTTGTGCCAGAAGATTTCTCCTTCTTTGTGGTAATCCTTAAAGGATTTTCCATTCTTATAATAAAAGGGACGACACTCGGGATCGTCAAAAATAAGCGTATGAAGTGCACGGTCGCTAGACTTACCGTCTATAGTCTTATCAGCCAATAACGTCTGACACATCCAATCCGTAGGATAAGCTTCTTCATATGCATCCAGCCCAGCCATAGGTCCCAAATGAACAGTAAACAAGTTATATTCATACTGTCCGCCTGAACGGTCTCCGGTAAACTGAATCTCAAAAGAGACTCTTTATTGTTCTTGTGCATACCGTCAAAATTATCAGCCCAATTCTCCATCAAGCCAAAAGACTTCCTTCTTTATCAATGATTTTCTTGAACTCAACTTCGGCTTTACCCAATTCTTTGCGGAACATATAGAACTTACCCAAAGGGCTGCTGCCGTATAACGCGTGACACGTCCTTTTTCACTTTCCTCATAACTTTCGGGAAGGTCGCTCTGTACTTCTTTCAGTTCAGTCTCAATCAGACTTACCAGTTCTCCCGGATTGGCTTGTGGCGGATAGAACTCTTCATCCGTACCTGCCAATGCCTCCTTATAAATAGGAACTCTCTCGCCAAAATTCACATACAAACGATAATAAAAGTAAGCACGCAAAAAACGGGCTTCGGCTATAGACTGCTTCTTCAAGGCATTGAGTGATTCCGAGTCACCAGGTACAGTGGGAATGTTGGTCAAACATTGATTGGCATAATTAATACCTTTATACAAATTAGTCCACTCCGTCTTGACTACGGAGTTAGTGGGTTCCACATTGAATGATGAAATATTCATCCAACTCGTCACATCATCTCTGTGGGTAATCTCATCACTTCTGTATCCGTCTATTACTATGTAGCGTTCAAACGGTATCGCCCAAGATGCATTCGGCTGCAACGCTCCGTATACACTAGTCAATCCTTTCATAATATCCCCTTCACTTTTCCAGAAAATACCAGGTGATAAAGCATTGGGATTAGAGTCTTCATCCAAGAAATCTGTGCAAGAGGAAAAGACATTCCGCTCAGAAGAGCTGCATATAATAATATGTTTTTGAATTTCATAATCTTCGTATTAAATTTAATTAGAAACCGAATTTAAGACCCATCATAAAGTCACGACTCAAAGGAATGGCTGCATAGTCATATCCCATCTGTCCGACTGAAGAACCGGTTGAAGGATCATATCCTTTGTAGTTGGTAATAGTGAACAAACGGGTAGCGCCTACATAAATACGCAGGTTACTCAAGCCCATTTTCTTACAATATTTAACCGGCAGATTATAACCTATCTGCAAGTTATTCAGACGCAGATAGTCACCATTCTCCACAAAACGGGTGGAAGTACGAGAGTTCTTATTAGGGTCACCAGACACGGCACGTGGAATATCAGTATCAGGATTTTCAGGTGTCCAAGCATTCAAGGCATTCTTACCATAGTTGAACACATGGTCCATACGCTCCAACTGATATTTAGTATAGTTATAACGCTTAGCACCAAAGTCACCGTAGAAATTGGCTACCAAATCAAAGTCTTTATAAGCCAAGTTAATGTTGAATCCCAATGACACCTTCGGTGTACCACTACCCACTTTCACGCGGTCGTTTGTATCAAGCATACCATCTCCATTCTGATCTATGAAACGGATATCACCCGGCTTAGCCACAGGCTGCAGAGGCTGCCAGTTGCCGTTTTGATCCTTATAGCCATGAGCTGTGTTCCATTCGTCCACTTCTGCTTGATTTTGGAAGATTCCGGCAGTTTGATATACCCAGAATTCACCGATTTCACCACCTACATAAGTACGCAAAGCACCGTATTCATAGAGATAGTCAGGATTGGCCATAGATTTCAACACACTTTTATAATGAGATAAATTCAAATCCAAATCATACTTCAATCCTCCGGCTTTGCCATGATAAATGGCTTGCATTTCAAAACCGGTTGTGCGCAACTTACCATCGTTCACCAAGATAGAAGAATTATAGCCGGTAGCTAAACTGATGTTACGGCTAGAAAGCATATCCCTGGTGTTCTTAATATAAGCTTCCGCAGAAAGCTCCAGTTTATTGTTCCATAAACTAATGTCTACACCGATATTCTTATACACCGTCGTTTCCCACTTGATGTTACTGGATGGAAAAGCTGTAATGGCATATCCCATGGAAGTTTCACGACCATCAAAAGGATAGTTCAATGCATGGGTATTGTAGCTCAAAGTAGGAATATATCGATAAAGACCTATGTTCTGATTACCCAAAGCACCGTAGCTCAAACGGAGTTTAAACATGGAAACAGTTTCTTTCAAATTTTCCCAAAATGGTTCATTAGCAATGTTCCAGCCCAATGATACAGAAGGGAAGAACCCCCACTTGTTACCTTTAGCAAAACGTGAAGAGCCATCATAACGGAAAGAAGCCATAATCATATAACGCATCATGTAGTTGTAGTTCACACGGCCAAAGAGAGAACGGAGGGCACTGCGGGTCTTGGTACCACCTACAGAATAGTTACTTTTAGCATGTCCCATCAAGCTCATACTGTTATTCTCAAAATCAGAACCGGAAGCACTAAGGTCTTCATACTTATTTTCTTCCTGAGAAAGTCCCAATAAAAGAGAAAGATTGTGTATTTCAGCAATGGTCTTGTCATAATTAGCAGTCAATTCCAACAAATCGTTGGTTGTCTGCGAACGTGATTCAGATAAACTAGCCATCGTGTTTCGTTTGGCCGCCCCAATCTCATAGGTAGGTGTAAAAGACGAGATTTGCTAAAGTACATATTACGGCTGGCATTGAATTTCACGATAAGCCCTTTAATCGGCTCGTACTGCAAATAGCCGGAAGCTGCGATATAATCGGTAGAGCTTGTATTATCAATCAATTTATTAAAAGCAACCTGATTACCGGCATCAGACATACCCATACCAGAGATGGCACCACCATAACCACCATCGTTGTTCTCATCATAAAGGAACGCTAACGGCTCCATATTCGTCACCTGATAAATGGAAGAGAAACCCGAATTGGATTCCAAATCGGCCGACCAACGGCTATAGCTTACAGATTCACCCATTTTAAACTTACCACGGGTAACATCAGAGTTTAAACGGAAACCGAACTTTTCATCTCCGGTAGCAATAGTCACACCGTCCGTCTTACTATAGAAAGCAGAAAGAGACACATTGGAATTAGCACTACCTGCCGTATAACCAATGTTATATTTTTGTGTAAAACCACGTTGATAATACTCTTTCTGCCAATCAGTATCAGCAAACTGACTCGGGTCTCTCTCGTACTCGCTGATATATTTAGGCCAGCGGCTTTCATCCGTACCTGCATTTATTAATGCCATCTTACGTACTTTAATAAACTCAGCTGAATTACAAACTTCCAGACGCTTCGGCATGGCACTCAACCCCCAATAACCGGAAAAAGTAATCTTCGGAGCTGAATTCATCGTACCACGATGTGTTTCAATCAAAATAACACCAGCTGCCGAACGTGAACCATAGATAGCGGCAGTAGCAGCATCTTTCAATACGGAAATCGATTTAATATCTTCAGGATTAAGATAAGACATATTACCCGGAACACCATCGATAATCACTAGTGGACCGTTACTTTCACTGTTCTCGCCATCATCATCTTTCCAAGAAGTCACACCGCGTACCTGCAAAGTGGCAGAAGAACCGGCAGCACCACTGCCAAAGTTTACCGACAAACCCGGAGCCATACCTTGCAATGCCATCTCTGCATTTGCAGTAGGAATCTTAGACAGTTTATCACCCGATACTGATGTTACCGAACCTGAAACATCAGACTTTTTCTGTGTACCATAACCAATTACAACCACCTCATCCAATGTCTTGGTATCTTCTATTAATACAATTTTTATAGTAGACTGATTACCTATTTTCACGGTCTTTGTGGTATAACCTACATAAGAAACAATCAATTCAGTTCCCTTACCGATAGATAAAGTAAAACGACCATCCAAATCAGTAATCGTACCGTTTGTAGTACCTTTTTCCAATACACTGGCACCAATGATAGGTTCACCCTGCTCATCGGCTACAATACCGTTTATAGATTTCTGTTGTTTCACAGCTTCTACTTCGGGAGTTGCTTGCTTATATAATACAATATGACGATTTTCTATTTTATAATCGATACCTGATTTTGAAAATAACCGATCTAAAATTTGGTTAATCGTTTTATTTTCTACTTTAATGGATACTTTTCTATTGACATTGACTTGATTCAGATTATAGGTAAAATAGAAATTTCCTTTTTTCTCAATAGCATTAATCACGTCATGCACCGTAGTATTTTCCATGTCCAAAGACATCTTCACATTCTGTGAATAAGCGATGCCTGCCCAACACGGGACAGTTCCCAATAATAGAAAAGAACAAAGAATTTCATAATTAACAATGTTTTTCGTAGCCATAGTGATTTTTGCTCACCCAATGGCGTGCATTTCATAATATTATCCATACATTTGTAATTGATTAGTTTGTAATAAATTATAAGGTTACTCATTAATCCGGGTCGAAAGATGGTGGTGCGTCTTCGACCCTTCATTTTTTGCAAAGGTTTTACTTCATAGGCATCCGTTGTTTTTCAAAGTTTCACATACTGTTATTTTTTATATAGGTATACCGTTTTCTTTTCAATTCTATAATCCACCCGTCTGGTTTCTTTCAACAATTCCATCGCCTGGGCTATGGTCAAGTCTTTCCTAAAATGGCAAGTGAAATATTCTTCAACCAGCGAACTATCCATAATCCTGATTTTCACATCATACCGACGTTCTATAACCTTTGCCATTTCTTTCAAAGTCTTATTGTCGAATCTCAGGTCACCAGTAGTCCAACTATCCACATTTGCCTGCGCCGAATTCCTTATTAACACCAAGCCATCACTAACGGTGTAATATACCTGGTCATTGGGCGACATTCTTTCCTTACTTCTGTCATCTAAGGTTGATACTTCTACCGAACCTTCTTTCAAAGTAATCCAACTCGGTTCATCCAAATAGGCTTTTGCATTAAATTTTGTACCCAACACCCTGATATTCAACATCGGCAATTTCACCGTAAACGGACATTTGGGATTATGTGCCACCTCAAAATAGCCCTCTCCTTCCAATGTGACCGTTCTATATTTTTCCGAGAACTTAGCCGGATAAGAAAAACGGCTCTCAGCGTTCAGCCAGACTGTTGTCCCGTCACTCAGCAATAAAGAAACCCGTTGGCCTTTCGGAACCACTACCGTATTGTATGCTTCCGGTTCCTCTTTCGTGATATAGAACAAGTTTGTCGCAAAAAGACAAACAGCAACCAACACAGCCGCATACTTCCACCATTCCCTGACGGTAAATCTCTGTATCGGTTTCTCTCTTTTCTCTATCTGCCCACTCAAGCCAAGTTGTCTGCTCAGTTGCCGATAAGCTTCATCCATACGTCCTTTATCCGAAAAACGCATTTCAGCTTTCAGTCCCCAGATTTGCTCCAGCTCAAATAAACGCTGACGGTTATCTTTCTCTTTCAACCACTCTAAAATCTCTTTTTCTTCGGTTGCAGTACAATGCTTATTGATATATCGAATTAAAATTTCGTCCTTCATTTACTTTCTTTATTGTCTTTCATTATTAAGACAATTAACCTAGAAGGAACTACGGGGTTAAAAAGAAAAAAAAATGCTTTTTTTGCATTTTATTTTTTACAGACTCCAGAAAAAGCCTGCATGAAGGTATTAACGAAGCAAAAACAACAGACAGAACAATACCTCCTTCAAATCCTCTCTCAAGAATTTTGTGGCTTTCTGTACATGTTCTTCCACCGTACGGGATGAAATATGCATAGCCTCCGCTATCTCTTTATAAGTCATCTCTTTAAAGTAAGACAATTCGAAAGCCTGACGACATTTAGGAGGTAATTTAGAGATGGAAGCTTTCAACAATTTCCGGATATCACGCTCAACCACCTCATTCCACAATTCGTTGGCGTCCGATCCTGCCAGCTGAAAGGCCATGCGTTCTTCCGCCAGACGTACCTCCTCCTCATGCCCCAGCACAACAGCTTGGTGCTTCAGATAATTCAGGCAATTATTCTGTGTGCATTTATAAAGGAAAGAATGAATGGCATTGGGTATCAAAGCGGACTTCTGCTCCCAATACATGACAAAGACACTTTGTACAATATCTTCGGCAATATGTTCAGGCACAAAACGGCAAGCTACAGACATCAGACGAGGATAGAAAAGATTAAAAGAAGACGAAACTCCGTCTCGTCTCCTTTTTGTACTTTATTTATATCTATAGAAATTGTTTGCATCTCCACATCCAATCCAAAGTTAACAGATACAAAGCTAATTTATTTTTCCAACTCCTGCAAACTTTCCATTTTCTTTGTTTCCAGGAACTCATAGATACCACAAAGATGTTCTTTTACCTTTTATTCCCAAATTCATACACTTTCGTCACTAATCCGTCCAAAAAGTCACGATCATGAGATACAACAATCAATGTACCGTCAAAATCCATCAAAGCTTGTTTCAGGATATCTTTGGTTTTCATATCCAAGTGATTGGTAGGCTCATCTAAAATCAACAGATTCACCGGTTCTAACAATAGTTTGATCATGGCAAGACGAGTACGTTCTCCACCACTGAGCACTTTCACCTTCTTCATGGAAGCTTCGGGGCCGCCAAACATAAATGCACCCAGCAAGTCTCGTATTTTATTACGGATCTCCCCTTTCGCCACATCATCTATCGTTTGAAAGACCGTGAGGTTCTCGTCCAACAAAGAGGCTTGATTCTGAGCAAAATAACCAATCTGCACATTGTGTCCCAGCGTCAAAGTCCCTTCATGCTCTATCTCACGCATGATACATTTTACCAAAGTAGACTTACCTTCACCGTTCTTGCCCACAAAAGCCACTTTATCCCCTCTCTCGATGGTCAATGAGGCATTCTTGAAAACCACATGATCACCATAGGTCTTTCCTACCCCGTCCATAATGACCGGGTAATTTCCACTTCGCGGAGAAGGCGGGAATTTCAACCGCAATGCTGAGGTATCTTCTTCGTCCACTTCAACCAATTCTAATTTCTCAAGCATCTTCACACGGCTCTGCACTTGCAAAGTTTTGCTATAAGTTCCTTTGAACCGTTCTATGAAATCCTTGGTTTCCTGTATCATCTTCTGCTGCTCCTCATATTGCTTCATCTGTTGCTCGCGACGTTCTTTACGCAATATCAGATATTGGGAGTAATTCACTTTATAATCATAGATACGTCCCATCGTTACTTCAATGGTACGGGTCGTGATATTATCTACAAATTTACGGTCGTGGCTGATGACAATTACCGCTTTGGCACTATTGACCAAGAAATCCTCCAACCACTGGATGGATTCAATATCAAGATGGTTGGTGGGCTCATCCAACAATAATACATCCGGATTCTGGAGCAATAATTTAGCTAACTCAATACGCATACGCCAGCCACCGCTGAAATCACTGGTAGGGCGATTGAAGTCCTCACGCATAAAACCAAGTCCCAGCAAAGCCTTTTCCACATCTTCTTCAAAATGGGTAAGATCAATGGAATAAAACTTCTCACTCATGGCAGAAACCTTCTCGATTAACTCCATATATGAATCACTTTCATAATCGGTACGTGTTTCAAGTTCCTTATTTATGGCTTCTATTTCTGCCTCCATAGCATGAAGATGCGCGAATGCCTGAGAAGCTTCCTCGAATACAGTACGCCCATCCTCTGTCATCAGATGCTGGGGAAGATAAGCTATCACACAATCCTTAGGAGCCGACACCTTTCCACGACTAGGTTGCCGCACACCAGCCAAGATCTTTAATAAGGTAGACTTGCCCGCACCATTTTTCCCCATCAAGGCAATACGGTCTTTCTCATTTATCTGAAAAGATATGTCACTAAACAAGGTGGTACCGCCAAACTCAACGGTCAATCCATCTACTGAAATCATATTTATTCTTTTAATCAGCAAGAGGGTGCGTCAAAAAAATGATTCAAGCTACCATTTTTTTGACACCCCCTCCTACAAGTTTTATACTTTATTGTTTTTATACTTTTTACCAATATCAGCTTGCCAATATTAATATCAATAATTGGGCAGTCAGAATACGAAGGAACATGGACACCGGATACACAGTAGAATAACCTACCGCCGGAGCATTATTACCTGCTGTCTGATTAGAATACGCCAATGCGGGGGGATCTGTGTTACTACCTGCAATAAGCCCCATCAACATGAAATAATTCATCTTGTAATGCCAGCGTGCAACCGCTCCCATTATTAATAAAGGTATAACTGTAATAAGGAAACCACAACCCACATACAACAAACCATCTCCATCGACAACCGTATTCACAAAATTCGCACCAGCCTTTATCCCCACACTGGCAAGGAACAAAGCAATACCAATTTCACGCAACATCAAATTGGCACTCATAGTGGTATAAGTCACTAATTTCAATTTATATCCGAAACGACCTATCAAAATAGATACAATCAACGGACCACCGGCCAAACCCAATTTTACCGGAGTAGGAATACCTGGAAACGCAATAGGCAGACTACCAAAGAAAATACCCAGGAAAATACCCACAAAAATAGTCACGATATTAGGATGATCCAAACGTTTCAATGAGTTACCCATCAAATTGGCAACACGTTCCACCGCATCCTGAGGACCTACCACCATTACACGGTCACCTACCTGCAAGGTCAAGTTACGTGAAGCGAAAATATCCATACCTGAACGGTTGACACGGGTCACATTCACACCATACATACTACTGAAATGAAACTCACCCAATTGCTTACCATTCATTTTAGGTTGTGTAATCAAAATACGGCGGGATACCATCGGAGTATCCTGCTTTTCCCAATCCACTTCAATTTTAGGACCGATAAAAGCAATAATGGCTTCCGCATCGTCCTCTGCACAAACCACAAACAACTGATCACCAAGATGGAAGACTGTATCACGATTAGGAATACTGACATGACCGTTCTGCAATATACGTGAACAAACAAAGTCACGCCCCATGAAGTCTCTGACCTGAAGCAACGTTTTTCCTGCCAACGCCTCATTATGTACTTCCAGGTGCATCATACGAGGAGTCAGATGAGGATTTGCAGCTTCTTCTTTAGCGATATCCTCTTCCTCCTTTTTCAAATTAATCCGGCAAATGTAGCGGATAGCAATAATGGAACCAATGATACCCAGCACTCCCAACGGATAAGCGCATGCATATCCCATCGCTATCTGCGGGCCACTGTAATTCAGCTGGCTCAACGCTTCGTTGGCAGCACCCAGTCCCGGCGTGTTCGTTACGGCACCACAAAGAATACCCACCATCATAGGCAGCTCTATCCGGCCGTTCAAACCATAATACAAAGCCACTGCCACGGCAATGTTCAATGCGACAATCCCCATTGCCACTAGATTCATAGCAATCCCTCCTTTCTTAAAGGAAGAGAAAAAAGAAGGACCTACCTGAAGTCCGATACAAAACACGAACAATATCAGTCCGAAATCCTGTAAAAATGTAAGTATCTGTGTATTCCCCGTTAAGCCGAAATGTCCGCAGACAATACCGGTAAACAAAACAAAAGTAACACCTAACGATACCCCGAAAAATTTAATTTTTCCCAGCAACACTCCTACTGCAATCACAAAGGAATAAAGCAGCACGATATGCGCTATTGAGTTTTCATCAAATAATAGATTTTGTAACCAGTCCATGATATAATACTATGTTTTTATATTGCCGCAAAATTAATGAATTCCCCTCACTCAGCCCAACAATTTGAAAACTATTATTTCATGATTCCTATTTATTTTGCAATATCCACTTTGCAATAAGAACATCTTTTATTTTCGTCACTTAACAAAATGACAGAAACCTCTCTTTCTCCTTTATGAAAATAGCTAAAAAAAGGATTCTATTTAAAAGGTTTTAGTATATTTGCCCATACTATTGAAAAAGTATGTGATATAATTCTTAAATATTAATACCGAATAAACTATGGCAGATAGTAAAGAGAAACTCTTTTCGGACTTCCCAGCCGTTTCTACGGAACAGTGGATGGAAAAGATTACAGCAGACTTGAAAGGCGCTGATTTTGAAAAGAAATTGGTTTGGAGAACCAACGAAGGTTTTAAAGTAAAACCATTTTATCGCCAGGAAGATCTGGAAGGTTTGAAAACAACTGAAGGACTACCCGGAGAATTCCCCTATGTAAGAGGCACGAAGAAAAACGACAATACTTGGTTCGTGCGTCAGGAAATCAAAGTAGAATGCCCTAAAGAGGCTAATGCTAAAGCACTGGATATTTTGAACAAAGGTGTTGACTCATTGGGATTCTACGTAAAGAAGAAAGACCTCAGTCCTGAATATATCGAAACATTATTGAATGATATCTGTGCGGAATGCATTGAGTTAAACTTCTCCACTTGCCAAGGACATACGGTGGAATTAGCCAAATTATTGGTTGCTTACTTCCAAAAGAAAGGATACGACCTGACCAAGTTGCAAGGCTCCGTCAACTATGACCCTATGGGTAAAATGATGGTAAAAGGCAAAGACCTTAGCAATTTCATCACTACTGCCAAAGAATTGGTAGAAGTACTGGCTCCGCTACCTAAATTCCGTTGTATCTGTGTCAATGCGATAGAACTGAACAATGCCGGATCTTATATTTCACAAGAACTGGGCTATGCATTGGCTTGGGGTAACGAATATCTGAGCAAGCTGGTAGAAGCAGGAGTTCCTGCCGCACTGGCTGCCAAGAAAATAAAATTCAATTTCGGCATCAGTTCCAACTATTTTCTAGAAATTGCCAAGTTCCGCGCAGCACGTATGTTATGGGCGGACATCGTAAAAGAATATCATCCTCAATGCAACCGCCAGCCCGAATGTCCGAACAAAGCGGAAGACGGTACTTGTCTCTGTGCCTGCAAAATGGTGGCACATGCTGAAACATCCACTTTCAACCTGACTTTGTTTGATGCACATGTAAACCTGCTCCGCACTCAAACCGAAGCGATGAGTGCCGCCTTGGCAGGAGTCAACTCCATCACCGTAACCCCGTTTGACAAGACTTACGAAACTCCGGACGACTTCTCTGAACGTATCGCCCGTAACCAACAGTTATTGCTAAAGAAGAATGTCATTTCAACAAAGTAGTTGACCCCGCCGCGGGTTCTTACTTTATTGAAAATTTAACAATTTCTATTGCCACACAGGCATGGGAATTATTCTTGAAAGTAGAAGACGAAGGAGGAATGCTGGAAGCAGTAAAAGCAGGAAAAGTACAGGAAGCGATCAACGCAAGCAACAAGGCCCGCCACGATTCCGTTTCAAAACGCAAAGAAATTCTACTGGGTACCAACCAATATCCTAACTTCAATGAAAAGCAGGCGAAAAGGCTCCTGTAGAAGCCAAATGTTGTTGTGGAGGTAATCATGACAGCTGTGAAAAGCCGTTTGCCACATTAAACTTCGACCGTGCTGCCAGCCAGTTTGAAGCACTTCGTTTGCAGACAGAGAAATCCGGCAAACGTCCGAAAGCATTTATGCTGACTATCGGTAATCTGGCCATGCGTCAAGCACGTGCCCAATTCTCATGCAACTTCCTGGCTTGTGCCGGTTACGAAGTAATCGACAATTTGGGCTTCCCCACAGTAGAGGCCGGTGTCGAAGCAGCTATGAAAGCCGGTGCAGACATCGTAGTTATCTGTTCCAGCGATGATGAATACGCAGAATATGCTATTCCTGCATTCAAGGCATTGGACGGACGAGCTATTTTCATTGTTGCAGGTGCTCCTGCTTGTATGGAAGAGCTGAAAGCCGCAGGCATCGAAAACTTTATCCATGTACGTGTCAACGTATTGGACACATTGAAAGAATACAACGCTAAGTTAGGAATTAAGTAAGGAAGAACAATGAAACCGAATTTTAAAAATATAGATATATATGCCGGATTTCAACCTCAGAATGGTATGGAATGGCAAAAAGAAAATGGCATCACCGCCGACTGGAAAACGCCGGAACACATCAATGTGAAGCCTGTTTACACTAAAGAAGATTTGGAAGGCATGGAGCACTTGAACTATGTAGCAGGTATTCCTCCTTATCTTCGCGGCCCGTACTCCATGATGTACACTTTCCGTCCTTGGACTATCCGCCAATACGCAGGTTTCTCCACTGCCGAAGAAAGTAATGCATTCTATCGCCGTAATTTGGCATCAGGCCAGAAAGGCTTGTCTGTCGCATTCGACCTTCCGACACACCGCGGCTATGACCCCGACCATGAACGTGTAGTAGGTGACGTAGGTAAGGCAGGCGTGTCTATTTGCTCATTGGAAAATATGAAAGTTTTGTTCGATGGTATTCCTTTGAACAAGATGTCTGTTTCCATGACCATGAATGGTGCCGTACTTCCCATCATGGCATTCTATATCAATGCAGGTTTGGAACAGGGAGCCAAATTGGAAGAAATGGCCGGAACCATCCAGAATGATATCTTAAAAGAGTTTATGGTGCGTAACACTTATATTTATCCACCTGCCTTTTCCATGAAGATCATCTCTGACATATTTGAATATACCTCACAAAAAATGCCTAAGTTCAATTCCATCTCCATCTCGGGCTACCACATGCAGGAAGCAGGTGCCACAGCAGATATTGAATTGGCTTATACACTGGCTGACGGTTTGGAATATCTTCGGGCCGGAGTAGCCGCAGGTATAGACATCGATGCATTCGCTCCGCGTCTGTCATTCTTCTGGGCTATCGGCATGAATCATTTTATGGAAATTGCCAAAATGCGTGCGGCACGTATGCTGTGGGCTAAAATTGTCAAGCAGTTCAACCCGAAGAATCCGAAATCACTGGCATTGCGTACCCATTCCCAGACTTCGGGCTGGTCATTGACGGAGCAAGATCCGTTCAACAATGTAGGTCGTACTTGTATTGAAGCCATGGCAGCAGCATTGGGACACACCCAGTCACTGCACACCAACGCATTGGATGAGGCAATTGCATTGCCCACCGACTTCTCTGCACGTATCGCACGTAATACTCAGATTTATATTCAGGAAGAAACATATGTTTGCAAGAACGTGGACCCATGGGGTGGTTCTTACTATGTAGAATCTTTAACTAACGAACTGGCTCACAAGGCTTGGGAACATATTCAGGAAATTGAAAGCTTGGGCGGTATGGCGAAAGCTATCGAAACCGGAGTACCCAAAATGCGTATTGAAGAAGCTGCGGCACGTACTCAGGCCCGTATCGACTCCGGTGCCCAAACAATTGTCGGCACTAACAAATATCGTTTGGAAAAAGAGGATCCTATCGATATCCTTGAAGTAGACAATACAGCTGTACGTTTGGAACAAATTGAAAATCTGAAGCGTTTGAAAGAAGGCCGCAATCAAGCAGAAGTAGACAAAGCTTTGGCAGCCATCACCGAATGTGTAAAGACAGGTAAAGGCAATTTGCTGGAACTGGCTGTAGAGGCAGCTCATGTCCGTGCTACCTTGGGCGAGATTTCGGATGCTTGTGAAACAATTGTAGGACGTTATAAAGCAGTAATCAGAACTATATCAGGCGTGTACTCATCAGAAAGTAAAAAGGATACAGACTTCGCAAGAGCTTGCGAACTGACCGAAGAATTTGCAAAGAAGGAAGGCCGCCGTCCGCGTATCATGATTGCCAAGATGGGACAGGACGGACACGACCGTGGTGCAAAAGTAGTTGCAACAGGTTATGCCGACTGTGGTTTCGACGTAGATATGGGACCGTTGTTCCAAACTCCTGCCGAAGCTGCTCGTGACGCAGTGGAAAACGACGTTCATGTAGTAGGTGTTTCTTCATTGGCTGCCGGACACAAGACACTGATCCCGCAGATTATTGAAGAATTAAAGAAATTAGGTCGTGAAGATATTTTGGTCATCGCCGGTGGTGTTATCCCCGCTCAAGACTATGACTTCTTATACAAGGCAGGTGTTGTAGCAATTTTCGGCCCCGGAACCTCTGTTGCCAAAGCAGCAGTTCAGATTATGGACATTTTACTGGACGAAGAGGAATAAGCTTTTTCACCTGAATAGTTTATCATTTTAAACAATAGTAAAGAATCTGTTTACACTTATTTCGTGTTTACAGGTTCTTTACTTTATTCAAGACAATGGATTATAACGATAGACCAAGGAGAAATTAAATCCATTTCTTCTAAATTACCAAAAAACATCAACAAAATTGATATTAGACAACCCTAGTAATACAAAAAGAAAACCAGAAAAGCTATCGGTCTTGTAAAACAAAAGTTATGTCAAGCAAAAGGTGGTACAAAACTTTCAAGAAAAATTCTGCCCACCTCCTTTAAGAGAAAATTTATGTGTTAGAGAGAATTATCAATAGTTCTTCGTACAAAGTGAATTAAAGTCAGTTTCAATTTTAGGTATCTCCCACACCCAACCTTGTGCATCTTTATCCTTTTCAAGAAAAGTACAGAAAGCTATATCAAAATTTGATCCACGCTTAATAGACAAATGCAAACGTTTCAAATCATAAAAACGAAAACCTTCACCCCACAATTCCACCCGGCGACTATTCATAATTTCCTCTGCCAAAGCATCACCGATATTTCCTTTTGAAACATAAGAGGGATCGCGGGTTATCTGGAATTTAGTAAACACAGCCTGCGCCTCACTATCTTTTCCTGCACGAGCCAATGCTTCGGCCTGAGTGAGATACATTTCTGCCAAACGCATAAATGCGACATCACCTACAGCATCGGCTGTAGAACGGGCAGTAAACTTACGGTTTTGATAAGCATTCTTTGCATAACTTGATGATGGAACAGATGCTTCCCCTGTCGGATCCCACCACGCACGCCGTAAGTCTGTTTCAGACATCGTTTCATAAGCATCCACATTTATGCACTTCACTCCCTGACGAATGGCACTGGAGTTAAAGTTCCATGACATATATGCGTAATAAGAATAAAAATAGACAGTCTTATCATCGGGAGTCATTGCAGCATACATCGCTTCTTTAGTGTCCGTCGTGATATTGGCAAACCCACAATTCAACTGACTGCCAGTCATCAACCGGTGACCACCAGCTTCAGCTAAAGAAATAGATTTCCCTGCATAAACCGCCGCATTATTATAATCTTGCATGGCCAGTGCTACACGTGCCTTCAATCCCCATGCCACCATCTCGCTATAATGATTGACATCATTTACTTTTATTCCACTCAAAAGTATACAAGCCTCATCCAAATCATTATTGATTTTAGCATAAACATCTTCTACGGAATTACGTGCCTGCTCTTCGGCCACAGCTTTTTCACGATAAGGAATTCCATCCTGTGTATTATCCTTGCCGGCTTCATAACGTTTTGCATAAAGCTGGACCAAATTAAAATGAGCCCAAGCACGAATACATAAAGCTTCTCCCTTTATCTGGTCAAACAATTCCTGGCTAGTTATTTCAACTTCCTCCAAACCCGCCAAAATTTTATTGGCATTCAGAATCCATTGATAATAAATCTGCCAGAACTTATAATTATAACCATTCGTTTCATTCATATTGCATTGCCATCCTAAATAGGCCGCCTTCATCCATGTATTTGTCTGCCAATTCATATCATCAGCCTCTGCATCACGTGACATCATAAAACCGGGTTCACCGCCCAGACACTGATATCCGCTTTCCTGAGAAACCATCTCTTTATGAATTCCGTTCAATGCTATATAAAGATTGTCCAACGAGGTGTTTATTGTCGTTTCTGAAACAGAGGTAGACGGAATGGTATCCAGATAATCACCGGCACAACCGGATAGAGACATTACTCCAACTGTCGCTAATCCTAATGTTATATTTTTAATTGATCTCATAATTCTTTTATTTTTAGAATGAAACATTAAGCCCTAACGTGATATTACGGGACGGCATATACTCATTATAAGTCACACCGGAATAGTTGGCCATCGGGTTCAATCCCTGACGGGCTTTCAACATGAACAAGTTTTCCGCAGTCAGATTCAAACGGGCACTCTTAAGCATCACTTTGCTCAACCAATTTTTTGGGAGCTGATAGCCAATAGTGACAGATCTTAAATTAAGATAATCCGAGCTGGTAAGCCAACGAGTTGAATAAGACTGACCAATATTCGTGGTATGAGCCGCACTATTGTCTATACGGGGAACCTCAGTAATATCCCCTGCCTGTTTCCATGCTTTTAACAAATCCGGACTTTGTGCATAACCAAATTCAGTCATACTCATCATGGTAGCATAATTAGTATCCAGAATCTGACCGCCCAACTGGTAAGAGAATACAGCAGCCAAATCAAAGTTCTTATAACTAACTCTGACATTAAACCCACCATACACATCAGGAATAGAAGAACCGCTGAAGTCGTATTTAGCATAAGTATACGAATTGGTCAATTCCTTACCATCAATAGTCACTACTGTTTTTTTATACTCATCAAACTGGCTCTGCGTAATGTTTCCATCCCCTGTTCCGATATTCCCTTGATTATATTTACTTACATCAGCCACATATAAACCATCACCGGTCTGAGGGTCTACCCCATGCCATTGACGAAGCCAGAATTCATAAATGGACTTTCCTTCCAACCACTTTTAGAGCCACTGATATATCCATTTTCTTTCATTGTAGCCGGCAGGTTCTTGATCTTATTCTTCACAAAAGTAGCATTGGCCCCAACTGATACACTCCAATCTTTATTTTTAAATGCATTATAATCCAACTCTATTTCCACTCCTGAATTAGTAACCTTACCGATATTCTGTATAATGGATGTTACTCCGACAGAAGCAGGCTGGGAAACATCAAACAACAAATCCTTGGAATCTTTCTTAAAATATTCAATAGTACCCGTCAAACGGTCAAACAAGCCAAATTCAAGAGCAATATCCGTAGATATCTGTGTTTCCCATTTCAATGAGGGATTGGCTATCACCGTGAAGTAGGCTCCAGCTTCTGAGCCATTCTTATATCCCAAACCATATAAGGTCTGATAAGGATAATAATCAGGATCACCATCACTATCCAATATATTATCATTACCTGTTTCACCGTAAGAAGCACGTAATTTCAAGTTATTCACCCATTTCACATCCTTCATAAATGCCTCTTCACTAATTCTCCAGCCTGCTCCGAACGACCAGAAATTCCCCCATCGGTTCTCTTTTGCAAAACGCGAGGAACCATCATGGCGATAAGAAAGTGAAGCGTAGTATTTATGCGCATAATCATAATTGATACGGCCAAAGTAACCTTCCTTTTTATAGGTGTTCGTATAGGAGCTAAGTGAACTGATATTTACGAAATTACCAAATTCATACATGCCCGAAACTGTTTCCTGGGTCTTCATGCCATATAAATACTCATACTTATAAGAATAGTTTTCATGTCCCAAAAGAACGTCAAAGTTATGATTTCCGATAGACTTGCTATAAGTTATCAATTGATTGAAGGTCTGAGTCAGCGTTCGGGTAGACATTTGGTTCAAACGACCCGGTCCGGCAGTGCCATCGCCCACATAAGGATTTTCATAGACTTTACGACGATAATCAATATTATTGATAGAGTAATTGGCTGTAAGGTTCAACCCTTCAACCGGAGTCAAAGTGAGATAAGTATGTCCAGTCTGATTAACACGCACCAGTTCACGTTGATTGAACTCTGTTTCAGCTATCGCATCACGTCCATTATTCGACAAGCGAGTTCCTTCATAATCATAAATATATTCACCCGGATCAGTAGTTGCCTTACCATTAGCATCCAAATAAGCACCGGTTTCCAAATCATGTTTATGAACGGGATATATAGGAGCCATGGTACGAATAAAACGGGTAAGGTTACTATATGAACTCGAATTTCCCGAATCTGAAGTTGAATAATTGGATACCGTACGCGTTACTCCCAAATTCAAACCAGTCTTGAACCATTTAGTAGGATACACATTATAATTCAAACGACCAGAATAACGTTCAAAGTCAGTCTTGATCATATAACCATCATCATTTAAATAGCCAACAGAAGCATAAGTATCACTTTTTTCTGTTTTTGTATTATAACTCAAATTATATTCCTGACGATAGCCGGTCTTGAAAGCTGCATCTTCCCAATCCAAATCATCCCCCACTTCAATGCATCAGCAGAAGAATTCAGTTTTCCATCAGTTCCGACAATGGCATCATCCGCGACACCAACAAAAGGATTATACTTCAATGTACTTCCAATTTTAGATGTTGCCAATGAGGCCGCCGTTGCAGCATCCTTACCAGATGTAATATAAGAGTTCTTCAACATCTCCCATTGTAAAGGATAGTAATCATAAATCCCCACCTTTTATAATCTTTATAAGCCCTGTTTGACCATCCTTGGTTAATGGTTAAGTTTACTCCTGTTCCACCTGACTCTTTACCTTTTTTAGTAGTAATCAAGATCACACCATTACCCGCACTTGAACCATACAAAGAAGTAGATGCCGCATCTTTCAATATAGTCATAGACTCAATATCCGCAGGATTAATATCACCTATGCTGCCATTGTATATAGTTCCGTCCACTACATATAAAGGAGCATTGGATGCATTGACTGAGCCAAACCCACGAATACGGATAGAAGAAGATTCACCAGGTTGTCCGGTGGCAGCAGTCACCTGAACTCCGGAAGCATTTCCTTCCAATGCAGCTGTAACATTAGTGATAGCACGTTTCTCTATGGATTTGGCCCCTACTGTGGAAGCAGCTCCTGTAAAAGATGATTTTTTCTGTGTACCATAAGCCACTACAACGACCTCATCAATCAATTCCGTATCACTTTGCATCACTACTCTTTGCTCACCACCCTTTATAGCCAATTCTTGTGTTTTCATACCGACAAACGATATTACCAAAGATTTTGCATTGACCGGAACATTGTTTATACTATACCGGCCATTCATATCGGTAATAGTTCCAAGGGTAGTACCTTTCACAAGAACCGAAGCTCCGACAATCGGCTCATTGTCTTCTGCCGAAACTACAACTCCAGTAATTCGGGATACTTGAGCCATTGCCATACCTGTCCATAGGAATAGACAAGCCAACGTAAACAAAACTCTCTTTTTCATAAAAACTTTTTAATTTAACGTTCATAAATGCTAAGTTCTCTTAGAACTTAGATAAAAACGCTCAAAAGAGTTGTTTTGCTGGATTTGGCAAGCAAGAAGTAAGGCTTAATAGAATAAAATTATTTATTATCCAACATTTTATCTGCAATTTCTTTGGTTTTAATATATTTTCATATCTTTGCAGCAATATTTAATATAAAGTTCTAAGAGAACTTAGGTCATGTTAATAATTGAATTATAGGAATTAATAAGACTCAAAACATATTGTAACACTTTTACATACCTCACATATTCTCAGACAAAATGAAGTTCCTTGGGGAGAGTTACAATTTACCTTTGTCTACAATCAGCAAGGGCCACGCCGAAATTCGACGAAGCCCATTCCTAAAATACTCCATTTACCCATCCTTACTCCCCAAAGACAAGTACAATATTTATTCTTCTATCAACTCACACTTTCCTTCCGGGAACCAGCGTTCCAATATATTATCCACTTCTGATTCAATCTCAGGAGTCACATAGCGGCACACCTTTTTATAAGCATAAACCAAAGATACCGCTTCATCAATCCAGCCGATAATTGGTAACCGCTTAGCCGAAATCAAATCAATCGGCAATACCAGATACGAAAGTGCCGCCACAATCAACATCTTATCCGAAGAGGGAGTTTCGGGGCTTCGCAAGACATAATATAATAGAAGTACAGGACGAGCAGTCGTTCTACCGGTGGCCTTTGCGTAATCCGTAATTTTCTCCCACAGGAGCTCATAATCAATCAAGTTTTTTTTCATTTTCATATATGATTTTGTTGAGGGTAATATATCTATTATTCCGGTAAATTTATGAACTTAACTTCGTAAGCCAAGCAACTTATGTTCGTGAGTCAAGTTACTTAACTTACTTGCCCCATGAACTTAAGCTCATTCAAATGATTATCTTGTTTATTTTCCGGTACTCATCACTCCGGAATCGTTATCACTATTATTCACCCTCCGTTGACCTGTCTTAAACTTACGGCCAAACGAGAAATTATAAGAAACACTTGCCAAAAACATTTGCGAGCTCTCCTTCACATAATTCGTTTTTTTGTAAGAAGCATATTTATTCCAGTTCTCAGTCTGTTGCTTATAATTATCCGTAAACGGATTGAAAGCGCCCAACCCCACACGCAAATTCTTATGCGTGTAATACATCACCAATACCTGAATATTCTCTCCCCCCGACAAGGTTTCCCCCCAGAAATTATTCCAGTTAGTATTCATCTGCCAGTAAAGAGAGAACTGCTTGTAATTAAAGGATGCTTCAGCATTACAATACCAGTTTGTATAAGTATGAGAATATGTATTACCATGACTCATATAATGGTTTACCCCACCGGTAAACGAGAACTGTAGCATATCCTTAATAGGACCGACACGCAAAGTCAGACGCCCCGATAATTTCTGCCAATCCTTTTGATTGTCCCATGTCTGTACAATCTTGTCACCGTCCTGATACTTCTCGTCCATAATGGCATTCGGCTGATAATCATATGCTCCCCAAAGATTAGAATAAAATATACCTTTCTGCCATTCGTATGTCAACTCTGTGTGATAACGCAAATAGGCTTTCAAGTTCGGATTGCCTCGTCTGATTTGCAACGAATCCACAATCTGTTCTACTGCACTTAAATTCCCCAATGACGGCGAAGCATTACTGATATCGGATTTCCAACGAACAAATGAATTTCCCGGTAATGTATAATGCAGTACCAAACGGGGATTAAAACTATAATTCTCATACGAATCATCACCACTTTGTTTATAATAAGAACGAGTAACGCCTACCCCAATCTGTAGTCCAATTTTTCACCTTTCCTCTATATTCACCATAAACATATGTATCCCCTTGATTCATATCCGTTTCATAATAATGACCGTTACGGTATTCATTATTGGCAAAAGACTGAGTATGGCGCAAACCGAAACTCAAGGAATTTCCTTTAGAAAATTGCTTCTCATAAACAGCCTCCCCAATCAGAGAATATTTATCTCCCAATACATTATTATTAATATCAGTCAACAACTCATCCTGCAAACTTTCTTGATACAAACGGCGTGATTTTTCCTTATTATAAGTACCGACCACATTGAATACCAAAAGTTGCTTATTTTTCAATCCCTGTTGATAATAAAGATCCAACGAAGGACGAGACCAACTTTCTTTAGTACGGTCTATCATATCCACCTTATCATCAGAATCGGCAACATTAGTCAATACTCCTTGATAATTCCAATGCGGCTGGCTATTACTTCTCAAACGAAAAGTAGCACTGAACAATGAATTTTCGGTCTGCTGCAAATTATAATTCATACTTAAATTATTCATAAACATAGATCCGTGCCCCGGTTCACCTTCTTCTATACGATGTAATGTCGTTCCGTCCGCCAAATGGAATTCCTCTTCATTATCCCGGTACATACCATAGAAATCGCGAGGTCCCATGTAATACGAAACGCCAAACTCCGACTTCTTATGGTTCACTTTTCCAAAACATTATATTCTCCCCACATGGCATTCATCCCCTGAGACAAATCCACTCCAAAGTTTCCCCCCGTTTCCGGACGGCGGACAATATAATCAAGCACTACCTCAGCATTACCATAACGCAAACCTGGATTGTCATGATACTCTATTCGAATAATGTCTGATGGCTGTAATGCCTTAATCTCTTCAACTTCTGCTTTCGCTCCATTAATACGAAGCTGAAGTTCTCCTCCCCCTAACACTCCTATCTCATTATTCATGGGGTTTATCTGAATACGGGGAAGCATCATCTGTTGCAACAGATTGACTCCATTTGTCGAAACCTTCATTTGCCGTTCAGAAGGAAAAATCAACTTACGATCCGAATGACTGATCTGTCCGGAAGCACTAACTGTTACACCTTCCATAGCCACAGCATCATCTTCCAACAAAATTTCCCCTAAATTTATATTCTGTTTAATTCCGTCTAATACAATGAATTGCGTACGATACCCCACACAGGATAGTGCCAATAAATAATTGCCTGCATAAACCTTATTCAGCAAGAAATCGCCTTTACCATTCGTAGTAGTCCCTCCAACAAAAACCGAATCTGCTGTTTGTAAAACTACATTAACATATTCTGCTGCCTTTTTGCTTGTCGCGTCTTTCACAGTGCCCTTTATAATTATTTGTTGGGCAAAAACTCCTTGTACCATACTGACTACCAGTATAGCTATCATTACTATTTTTCTCATTTTAAATATTATGATTTTATTCTTTTTACAAGATGGCCTGTCCTGCTTAAAAGTTATTGTTTTACTGTTTAGACGCTAGAAGCTGAAAAAAAGTTGCACTTCCCTAAACTTTTTGCTTAAAAAAAGGTTATATTTGCAGAAAACCTGTTTCAATAATGAAAAAAATTCTTCTAACATTAGCACTTGCCTTTTGTTGTGCTGCAGGGCAAGGACAAACTACAGCCAAACCGGCAGATGTCAATATTCAAGAGTTAAATACAAAGTGGGCAAAATTCACTCAGTATGCCGAACAAAAGCAAATAAATAAAGCGGTAGAAGAGGGAATACGGATAAGTACGCTCTTTACTCAAAACAGGCAATATAAAGAAGCCTTTGCCACTTGCCGACAAATGGATGCATTGATTTATTATAATGAGCAAGAAAAAAAATCACCCGAATACAAATTACGTTTCATGGTGGGTAAAGAACGCCTGCGTATGTATACGAATCTAAAAAATACAGAACAATGCAAGATACTATTGAAACAACTTCATTCCTATACAGACCAATTAAAATCAGACTCTTTACAAGAAGAGCTTCTAATGACGGAAGCCAATTATTATCAAACTTTCGGTATGACAGACAAAAGCTTGGAATGTTACAACATCTTATTCCAAAAGCGCTCTGCCGGTAAAGACGAAAAAGGAATAGACCAATGCTATAAAGACATGTTGGGATATGCCGAACAGAATAATAATGCCCCATTGGCTATTGCAATGAGAAAACTTTATACTTCATGGCAAGATTCCATAAAAGCAGTAAAACAGCCAATGAACTAAACACACTGCAACAAAAATATGAAACCAGTCAAAAGACTTTGCAGGAAAAAGAAGACAAGATTACCACAAATCTAATTATTATCATTGCACTATGTGTGTTATCCGCCATATTGGCTGCCGGATTATTATTCTTAGCTACCCTGTTATTTAAACATATCCGCCAAGTAAAGAAATTGAAACATAGCCTGCAGACAGCGAATGAAAACAATGAGCAGAAGTCTAAATTTATCGGTAATATCAGCGCCCAAATTGAACCAAGTCTGAATACAATAGATGAAGCAACAAAGGAAACAATATCCACCCCAATATTACATGAAAACATCAAGGCACTGAAAGAACTGATGACAGCTATCCAGACGTATATTTCATTGGAAGAAACACGTGAAGAACATTATCCGCTAAAGGAACTGAACATAAATACATTGTGTGAAAGTATTATGGAAAAAGCGAAAATAAACTTCAAATCCGAGTAGAAGCAGTGGTAAATGTTCCACGTGTAAATATTAAGACAAATGCAGAAGAATTGGAACGTATATTAAACCATTTATTGAACAATGCGGCAGAATATACGAAAAGTGGTAAGATTTCACTGGAATTCAAAAAACGAAGCGCCCATACACATCAATTCATACTAACTGATACGGGAACGGGAATTCCGGTTGAAGCACGTGAAAAACTGTTCAAGCCATTTGCAGAAATACGCGATTTAACGCAAGGAAACGGACTAGGGTTGCCTACTTGCAGCCTTATCGCTTATAAATTAAATGGTACACTGACTTTGGACACTGATTATAAAAAAGGAACTCGGTTTATACTGGAACTTCATGTATAATAGTGTACATTCTCACATATTAACACGGATTATTCATTTTGACAATCAATAAATTTGATGTAATCCATGTTAATATGTGATGATTCCTGTACCTCTCCGCTAGTGAGATTATAAATAATTAATGAGAAGAAAGAGACAACACATCCAATCCTGAAGGAATTTGGAATACCCTTAATCCAAATTCGGGAAGAACAGCCAACAAATGGTCAAAAACCTCTGCTTGCAAACGTTCGTATGGAATCCAGTCTTTATTGGCTGAGAAGAAATAAAGTTCTATGGGTAATCCTTGCGGCGTAGGTTGTAATTGACGCACCATCAAAATCAATTCTGTATTCACCCGAGGATTATGACGCAAATAATATTCCAGATAGTGACGAAATACATAAAGATTCACCTCCTCCTTTCCTGTCTTTTCAAAGCCTGACATCCAGACTTGTTTTTCAAATTTTTTCATTTGTTCCGGTGTACAGAAACGGACCGTATTCATATCTATATTAATAGAACGTTTCACTCTGCGTCCACCACTTTCCCTCATGCCACGCCAATTCTGAAACGAATCACTGACCAATGCATAAGGTGGGACTGTAGTTATAGTATTATCCCAATTGCGTACCTTTACAGTGGTAAGAGTCACTTCTATTACTGTACCGTCCGCTCCGTATTTCGGCATGGTAATCCAATCTCCCGGACGGAGCATATCATTGGCAGAAAGCTGGACTCCGGCTACCAGCCCCATAATCGTATCTTTGAAAACCAACATCAAGATAGCTGCAGAAGCACCCAATCCGGTAAGAATATTCACAGGATCTTTATCAATCAAGGTACTGATTATAATGATCACCCCTACACAAATCACAATCAGTTTTATCATCTGATATACCCCTTTCAGAGGATGATTCTTTAGTTTCTCATGTTCGCTTGAAATGGTATAGAGAGAAGTCAGAAAAGAACAAATCAACTTCATGGCTACAGCCGTGATATACACCCAGCATAGCTTCAGAATGAATGTCAAAGTCACAGGTTCATGCGGAAAAGCAAAAGGAAGCAATACATACAATATAATAGGTGGAATAAGATGACACATATTATCTAATACAGCATCATTGAATAAATAATCATCCCAAGTAGCCTGAGTCCTTGCCGTCAGTTTCTTTATAGTAGGAACTACTATTTTTCTACAAAAATAATCTGCCACAAAAGCAATGATCAGAATCCCTGCTATAATGACAATACGCTGGGTAATGCCCCAACTTTCCTGATGCACTCCCATCTGTTTCAATAAATTAGTAAGATCGTTGTTGATTGTATCCATATTTCCATGTGTTTGTCGCAAAGATACACAAATTCACCACAGATAACGCAAATCCATACAGTTTTTAAATCGAGTTGTCCGTATAAATCTGACCAATCTGTGGTGAAACCAAACAATTATTTTTTCTTAGTCAGCCATTTTTCCTGAATATGCTCCATCACTTCATACCAGTTAGGAATATAAATGGTAGCAAAAATTGTATTCACAGCCATACCGAACACCACTGCCGCACCCAGTGCCACACGGCTGCCTGCACCGGCTCCTGTGGCAAACAACAACGGCATCACACCCAGCACGAAGGTAAATGAAGTCATCAGGATAGGACGCAAGCGCACATGCCCTGCCTCGTATGCCGCCTCACGGATAGGATTGCCGGCCTTACGGTAATCACGGGCGAACTCCACAATCAAGATACCATTCTTCGCAGACAAGGCTATCAGCAGAATAATACCGATCTGGGTATAAATACTCACCGGAACCCCCATCACCCAGCAGCCCAACATCGCTCCCAAAATAGCAACCGGAAGCCCCATCACGGCAGCCACCGGACTTGTCCAGCTTTCATACTGTGCCGCCAGTACCAAATAGGCTACCAACAAGGCCATGATTAAAATAATTGTAGTAGTATTACCTGCCTGAGTTTCCTGATAGGCAACAGAGGTCCATTCATATCCAAACTCACCACCTAGCTGATTTTTAATCAAACTCCCCATAGCCTCTATCGCCTGTCCGGAACTACTGCCCGCAGCCGGCGTACAAGTGATGGAAGCAGCCGAATACATATTATACCGGTTTATCTGGTCCATCCCCAGTTTTTGTTCTATCTGCGTAAAACTGCTGAAAGGCACCATCTCTCCCTTCGAATTGACCACACTCAGTTTTAACACATCATCAATCACTTTTTGGGCTTGTTCGCCAGCCTCCAATTTCACTTGGTAGATACGGCCGAATTCCACAAAATCATTTACATAAGCCTGCCCCATGTAATACCCTAATGTAGAAAAGACCTGATTCAACTGCAAACCCATCAACTGAACTTTATCCCGGTCTATATTCAAAAAATATTGAGGTACATCCGCTTGATACATACTGCTCATGGAAGCGACAGCCGGCTCATTATGATAATTAGCCAATAGAGCCTCAACCGCCTTTTGCAGTTCTTCCGGACCCAAAGACTTACGATCCTCCAGTTCGAGTTGTAAACCACCCGTATTGCCCATACCTGGAATAGCAGGAGGAATAATACCAAAGACTTGGGCTTCCTGTATCATGGCATATGCCTGTCCGTTAAAACGATTGACCACCGCTTGAGCGGTATGCTCTTTACCCGCACGCTCTTTCCAATTCTTCAGCACCACAAAATAGGTAGCCGCATTAGGCAACTGACCACCTCCCATGATACTGAATCCGTTTACGCCCAAATAAGTCTTCACTTCGGGATACTCTGACAAAATAGCATCAATCTGCTTACCCACCATCTGTGTACGCTCTAAAGAAGAAGCTGCCGGAAGCTGAATGGCAATCATAAAATATCCGTCATCTTCTTCAGGAATAAAGGTGCTGGGCCATTTTACAAACATCAGAATAGCAATGACTGAGATTACGATATAAGAACCGATAGCAATGACCGGCCGTGCCAACAACCATTTTACCGAAGCGTCATAAACCCGCTGCATCCAGTCATTCATCTTGTCAAACCAGAGGAACAAACGCGCTTTATGCGTCGGGGTGGGACGGAGCAACAGAGCGCAGACTGCCGGAGTCAAGGTCAATGAGTTGAAACCACTTATCACTGTAGAAGCCGCGATGGTCAAAGCAAACTGTTTATAAAGCTGCCCGGAAATACCGCTAATCAGCGTAGTAGGAATAAATACGGCAAGCAGTACCAGCACCACTCCGACAATAGGTCCGGTAATCTCCCCCATAGCCTGCTCGGTAGCGGCACGGGCGTCCAGCTTCCTTCATCCAGAATACGGGTGGCATTTTCAGTCACCACTATGGCATCATCCACTACAATAGCTATAGCCAATATCAAGCCGAACAGTGTCAATGTATTGATGGAAAAGCCTAAAGCAGCCATTACCGCCAATGTTCCGATAAGGGACACAGGGATAGTAAGACAGGGGATAAGAACCGCCCGCCAGCTTTGCAGGAAAAAAAAGATAACCAGCACCACCAGAATAATCGCTTCCACAAAGGTCTTCATCACTTCATCAATGGAGTCGTGTACCACATCGGTAGTATCCAACGTCACATTGTATTTCACCCCGGCCGGAAATGTTTCAGCCAGTTCCGCCATACGGGCACGGACGTGTTTAGAAACATCCAGCGAATTACTTCCCGGCAACTGGTAAACAGCAATAGCAGCCGTAGGTTGCCCTTTCAAGCGGGAAACAACTCCATACCCGGCACTGCCCAACTCAATTTTTGCAACATCTTTCAGACGGAGCACTTTTCCCTGGTCTTCCACTCTCAATATGATGTCGCCGAACTCTTCGGGAGTAGAAAGACGTCCTTTTACATTCAGCGTATATTGAAAATCATTATCGGCCGAACTGCCGATGGGTTGTCCCACATAACCGGCAGACACTTCCATATTCTGACTTTGAATGGCAGCATAAACCTGCTGCGGGTAATATTGCGGATACGCATGGTTTCAGGATTCAGCCATACGCGCATGGAATAATCACCGGCTCCCATGACATCCACCGCTCCTACCCCTGGTACACGTGTCAACTGGTCTACCAGATTCAAATTGGCATAATTGGTCAGATAAAGGCCATCATAAATACTGTCACCACTCAGTGTAAGCATCATCACAATATTGGATGACTGCTTCTGCACCGTCACTCCCTGTACCTTCACAGCTTCGGGTAAAGAATTCAATGCTACACTGACACGGTTTTGTACCATCACAGTTGCCATATCGATATCCGTTCCCACTTCGAAAGTCACTGTCAGCGAATAAGCGCCTGATGCAGAGGAATTGGAACTCATATACAACATTCCGTCCACACCGTTTACCTGCTGTTCAATGGGGATACCGACAGTTTGAGCTACAGTTTCAGCATTGGCACCCGGATATACCGCACTGACTTGCACGGTAGGAGGCGTAATATCGGGATATTGCGCCACGGGCAATATATTCAGGGTTACAAGTCCGGCCACCACGAATAACAAAGCCAGCACCGTGGCAAATATAGGCCGTTCTATGAAAAATTTTGAAAACATAAGGCTATTGAAGTTTATTGGTTTGTTCTATCGGTTTAATTTTCATGCCTTGACGCACTTTCAACAATGCCTTGGTGACATAACGTTCGGAAGGTGACAAGCCACTTTTTACAACACGCATATTATGATCCGCCAACTGCCCGACTTCAATATGCCGATAATTCACTATATCACTGTCATTCACTACATACAAATATTTACCCAACTGGTCTGTTCCGATAGAAGCATCATTAACCAACACTGCATTCCGCGCTTCACCGTATGGTAAGGTGACACTGACAAATAATCCGGGACGAAGCATCCCGTCAGGGTTATCCAATTCCGCACGCAAACGGAGAGTACCTGTAGTTAATGTCACATTGGGAGAAAGATAATCCAGTTTCGCTTTCCATGACTGTGCCCCGTCAGTTCCCAAACGCAAGGTTACAAAATGAGTTTCCGCAGGAATCTTGCTGGCAGCCTCCTGGGCCAGCTCGTATGTCAGATATTGGTTATCTGCAATATTAAAATAGGAATACATACGGTTATCCTTATAAACAGTAGCCAATTTAACCGGTTGCAAAGCACCACCAATATACGCCCCGACAGAATAAGCCGAAACATCAACCACTCCGTCACAAGGAGCCTTGACATAGCAATAACTCAAGTTGGTACGCGCAGTTTTCAAAGCTGCTTCAGCATTACTTACGGCAGCCTCACAAGCCGCCACATGACTTTCCGCCTGTAAATATTGTATACGGCTCACCGCATCACTTTTTATCGCTTCTTTCATACGTTGATAACTACTGACAGCATATTCAAGATTGGCTTTAGCCGTTTTTAATTCAGCTTCCGCTTGTTTCACTGAATTTTCATAAAGTGTCGGTTCTATAACGAACAATACCTGTCCCTGACGTACCCGGGAACCAGGTGCAAAATTCTTGGATTGTAAAGTTCCATTTACTCGTCCCACCAAATCTACAGTAGATTCCGCTTCCAGATAACCGGGATAATCTTTGGTCAGCGTCACATTTTCCACCAAAGGTTTCGCAACATCTACAGGCAATGCCTGCATTTCTGTCTGAGAAGGTTTATTTTTATCGCAGGCGGTCAACACACATACCGTCCATGCGAAAGCTATCATTATTTTTTTCATATCTTGGGTTAGGTTTTTATTATTTCTATAGTTCAACAGCTTTTCCGTCGCAGCCTACCAGCCTCCTCCCAATGCCTGATACATCTGGATCAGACAAAGCAATGAATATCCCTGTGCCTGCACCAATGAATTCTCGTATGACAGTAACGAACGCTGTGCATCCAATACATTTTGGAAAGGGCTCAGCCCCTGTTTGTATAAGTCCAATGAAAGTTTAAATGCCTCTTTCCCCTGATTCAACATCTCACGACATGCTACAATCTGTTTGATGGAATTCTTATAACTACTCATGGCATTATCCACCTCCTGCACCGCTGTAAGAACCGTAGTATTGAACTGATTGATTGTTTCATCCAGTTGTGCACGCTGCAAGCGTACATTATTCGCACGCTGGCCACCATTAAAAATCGTCCAGCTCATAGAGGGAGCGATACTCCATGTCATACTGCTACGTCTAGTAAAATCTTTCATATCATGTGAAGCATAGCCGAAGGAACCGTTCAGAAAAATGAGGGAAGCCAATCGGTCTTGGAAGCTCCCAACAAGGCTGCTTGTGCATTGACTTGACGTTCGGCAACCCGTACATCGGGACGTCGTAAAAGTAATTGTCCGGGAAGACCGACCCCTACCGGCTCTATATAATCGGGTAACGGTTTTCCCGTTTCCAGTGCAGCCGTCACATCCTGAGGATAAAGCCCGAGCAATACAGCCAACGCATTCATATATTGAATAATACCGGATTCTGTAGCAGGAATAGAAGCCAATGTACTATAATAAACCGATTTAGCCTGAGCCACATCCAGTTTGGAAGCCAGTCCGGTATTATAACGCACTTCAGTTATATCCACCACCGCCTTTTGAGATAAAGCATTGCGCTGTAACACACTGAGTTCCTGTTGGGTCTCACGCAAATTAAAATAGGCTGACGCCACTTCTGCACAAAGACTTACCATCGTCGCATTGTACTCTTCACGACTTGCCGCAAAATTTTCTTTCTGCGCTTTCACCCGTTGGCGGATGGAACCGAACACATCCACCTGCCAGCTCATATTAACCGTTGCATCATAATACCCTACTCTGGATTGAGGCTGTCCCGTACCGGTATTGCCACTAGTCTGTTGGCGGTTCCACCCGGCATCCAATGACAAAGCCGGATAATAGCCTCCTCTGGCTATCCTCAGATTCGCTTTCGCCATATCTATACGATTCAAGGCTGTAAGGACAGACGGATTCTGCCTGACAGCCACATGAATCAATGAATCCAGTGTGGCATCCTGAAATACAGTCCACCAATGGTCATCCACCGGAAGCAGTTGTTGAAACATCGCATCCTCTTCTTGCCAATGTTCCGGCAAGGGTACATTCAATAATTTTTCGGCCCGCTGCTGGGCATTCAGTGCCAAAGGAATGATTAAAAGGAGCCATACTCCCCATCTACGTATTTTCCTCATAAGTTTATCACATTAAAAAACATTAGGAAAACACATGAAACAACGTTTTGTTTAACCCTTTGACTTTCAAAAACAAGACAGCCTCTCCTTCTGAGAAGAAAAGGCTGCACCATACAATATGAAAAGAGAAGTTATTTCCCAAACATATTATTTATTAATGACATAGAACCGGTCAGCATACTTCCCAAGACATCCTGGTTGAATGCAATGGAATAGTTTCCGGGAGATAACTGTATATCCATTTGTACGATACCGTTTTTGCCGATTTTCTTCAATTCTTTAGCCTTTATATTATAATAGGCAAAACGGCGGAAACTTTGATACACATCACTCATCTCCACATCTACATGCTGCAATACAGAAGCGCCGCCTGCTACCGTAGGCAGCTCTAATGCCTTTCCATTATCCAACGTCAGGACACACTTACTGTCATTAGGAATTTCCACCTCATGCCCCGACCCGATAGTAACAGCCAGCGAATAACGTATGGTACTTTTATACTGAAATCCAGCGAGTGCCACATATACGTCCATATTATTGGAAACACCCAGATTCATACCCTCGCATACCACTGTACGCACTCCGGTCTGGTTGGTTTCATCATAAATTACCTTTTGTGCCATAGCTCCTATACCCAGAAGCAAAAAGGCGAATAAAAACAATACTTTCTTCATAATTCTTCAGTTATTATTTCATCATACAACAAAAACAAACTCATAATGATGACAATATTAACAAAAACTTTTCATACAACATATATCACAACGCATCATTTATACGTTTTTATCCGAACAAGCATAGAACTATAACCTTTCGCATCTCTTATTTCAATCTACTCTACCGATTCGATTCCAACGAATTGAATTTTGCTCTTCATCTTTTGAAAACCAAATCCATTGTACTACACCCACAATGAAATCATCAGGCACCAATCCCCAATGTCGTGAATCCAATGAATGGTGTATATTGTCTCCCAGCATAAAATAATAATCATGCTTAAACTGATAATTTGTGAAACGATGATTTCCTATAAAATATGCGCTATCTTTATAATCTATTTTCTGTTTAGTCTCCCATTCCATAACACTTCCATATTGGGTAGCAGTCAAACTATTTATCGGGATTTGATCACCTTTGCAAGGTATATAAAGAGGACCGAATTTTTCAGCAGTCCATCCTAACAGGTCATAGTAATTATGATCAAAAGAAAACGTAAGGCTATCCTCGACTAAGGCAGATAATGTAGGCAGGATAATTGCCACAGTGTCACCCGGAAGCCCCACACATCGTTTAGCATAATATTGCATGACATCAAAATGTATTCGATTCTTATATTGCCCGACTGGTGAATTAAAAATGAGAATATCATTTTTTCTTATCCGTCGTATTCCCGGAATACGTTTTATTGATATATGCTTGTTTTTTACCGCATTAAAAACATTAAATATCCTGCCGCCTGCTATCCATTTATTCACTATTACATAGTCACCTTTTATCAGAGTAGGATGCATGGATGCAGTAGGAATCCTGAACGAAGAAAAGGTCGTGATTTGTAACAGCAACCATATCAGAGCAAGTACACAACCATAAAATACAAAGTTTATTAAACGGTCTATCCATTTATTCTTTTCTTTTACCCTCTGGTTCATTCATCACCCTCCACCTCCGGCTTATTATTACAATCACGCAACTGTCCCATATACATCTCTTTTATCCGAGGATGATGCATAGGATTTCCTACTAATATCACTTTATTAGTATTGTCAAGCAAGAATGTCCTAAATTTATCATTCAGTGGAAACTTATTCAGTTTATTAAAGGTATCTTTCAGATCTATACATACAGGATAAATAAAATCTTCTGACTGTAATGTCATTATTAGTTCCTTCCTATTTCTAGGGTGGAAGAAAAAATAAAAGGATACATTCCTAGATGTGACAGAGTCTACCTCCGCTATAAAATTTATCCGTTCCAATAATTGCAATTTGCAACTAAGGCATCCTAATGAGTCTACATAAGTTACAATTTTATAATATGTTGAAGCATAAGGAAACTTATCTAATGTGTCTTTGCCTTGTATGGTAAAGACAGCTCTATCATGAAAGAGAATTTCTTTTCGAGTCCATTCTTTCATCAAAAAAGTCAACTGCTCCTTTTCTGTCCTTTTACACGAGAAGAAACAAAATACCCCAAAAGCCAACAACACATAAAGCAGGATTTTCATAATTTTGCTTTCAGGATATCATCCATCTCAAATATTTCAACATTACATTCCGATTCGCAATTTAACAAGTACAACTGAGGGGTATATTGAGAAAGAAGCACACTCATGCTTTGGTGTTCCAATGCGTACTTGCCTACCAGTTCACCATCGATGGAAAAACCCAGCAAAGTTTTAGGTGTACAGGCTGAATAGTTTTCAAAGGCTTTATAGCATAACTCACCACTATAAGTCACAAAAACATATTTATCATTGGCTGTCAATCCATAAAATCCATCCAAGTTATTCTTCTTTCTTGCAAGATTTGCTTCATAGACATTGCAAACAGGCTCAACAAGCATTTTTTCCCACTTCAAAGTAACATCTTCCTCATCCGATATATCATACCGACAAAGATAACCAAAAAATCTAGATGCAAAATAAAAGCTGTTTTTGTATGAAACCATCTCCCCCTGCAACTGCATAAAATCATTTGCTTCAGTAGTCATTCCCCGCACCGGATGATTACCGAAACGCTTTATTTCTTTAAAATCCCTATCAAAGAGAATGAAAAACTCCTTACCCCCAGACAAAGTCGTCGCCACACTATAACCATTGGACAGTCGACAGAAACGGGTTGTAAAACAACCATCTTTTACTTTAATTTTTTCACTTCCTACATAACGGTAGTCAGCACCCTTTTCCTCCCGTGCATACAATAGGACAGTAGAAGGCAAATTAACAAAATATAAAGTATCGTCCCCCTCTGTTTTTCCAATAAATTCAGCGGCTATAAATTCTCCAGGCCCTTGTCCCCTGCTTCCAAAGCTACCCACTCTTTCGCCTGTCTGTTCCTCTAGAATCTGACAAATAGGTTCACCAGGAAGTTTACAACGTTGAACCATAAGAATTCCACAATCAAGAGAAGAGAATGCAACCAACTCATTGGACATAATTTCTTTATCATAATAAGAGCCATAGATCGGTTTGGCGGGAATAGATAAAAAGTCATTTCCTTTGTTACTGACACAGGAAATTAAAAAAAGGATGGTAACAATCGAATAATACAATTTTATTTTAATCATAATTTTAATACTCTTCAAACGGGACAAAACAAATGCCTAACACCTATTTATTTTGTCCCGTATTACATAAATGCCTAATTACTCAGGAATGGTATATCGATTTACCCAATTCGCTTCCTCACTTGTTTCAATAATAACAGGTTCGCCCGGAGGACCTAACGAGTTCATAACACCGTGAATTACGTTGATACATACAATCCTTCGTACCTAAAGTCAAGGCCTCCACATTTGACACAGCTAAATCGGACAATTCTTCTTTGTTTTGAGAACCATACAAAACATAACTTCCACCAACTGCCAATGAGGCAATCAATGCCATTTTAAATGTTCTTTTCATAATATATTTTTTAAAGTTTGAAATAGGGATATCTTATGATGATTCAAAGAGGTATAATGAAAAAGATACCGTCTGTCCCTATCATCAGAAACAGACCGTCCACGAAGGCCATTTAGCTTGATTGTACTTGGAGGTGAATGTTTTCATAGTATCACTTTCTACAAAGAATATAAAAAGTTTCCACTTAAACAAATATTTCCGCTTTTATTCTACAATATAATTATCATAAAAACATTTGTATCCTCCTCGACTCATGCTCACACCTCACCTTTTTGTGCATATTTTCTCCTCATATCCTTTTGTTGCTCAAATTGTTTAAGTAAATTTGTCGCCAGAATATTACTAATACCAAATATATTAAAGTATATGAGTTTAAAAATTGTAGTACTGGCAAAACAAGTTCCCGACACACGCAATGTGGGAAAGATGCCATGAACGCTGACGGTACTATCAACCGTGCGGCACTTCCGGCCATCTTCAATCCGGAAGACCTGAACGCCTTGGAACAGGCACTCAGACTGAAAGACACACATCCCGGTTCTACGGTAACTATCCTGACCATGGGTCCCGGACGCGCTGCCGAAATCATTCGTGAAGGTTTATACAGAGGAGCAGACAATGGATATTTATTGACCGACCGTGCTTTTGCCGGTGCTGACACGTTGGCCACTTCATACGCCATCGCTACGGCTATCCGCAAAATAGGCGAATGTGACCTGATTATCGGTGGCCGTCAGGCTATCGACGGTGATACCGCACAGGTAGGTCCGCAGGTAGCAGAAAAGCTGGGATTAAGCCAGATTACTTACACCGAAGAAATTCTAAACGTGGACGAAACTGCCCGCCGCATCACCGTAAAACGCCACATTGACGGAGGGGTAGAAACTGTGGAAGGTCCTCTGCCTATTGTACTGACTGTAAACGGAAGTGCAGCTCCCTGCCGTCCGCGCAATGCCAAATTGTTACAGAAATACAAACGCGCTCTCGGCGCACAGGAAAAAGCAGCCATCACTAAAGACGGTTCTGAACTGCCTTACGCTGAACTATATGAGAAATTCCCTTACCTGAATATCACTGAATGGAGTGTGGCCGATGTAGAAGGAGACACCAAGCAGTGCGGTCTGTCAGGCTCTCCCACCAAAGTGAAGAAGATTGAAAACATCGTCTTCCAGGCAAAAGAAAGCAAGACCATGACAGGAAGCGACCAGGATGTGGAAGGATTGATTGTCGAACTGTTAGCTAACCATACAATAGGATAACGATTATGAATAATGTATTTGTATATTGCGAGATTGAAGGCACAACAGTGGCCGATGTGAGTCTCGAACTTTTAACCAAAGGTCGTAAATTAGCTAATCAGTTAGGATGCCAGCTTGAGGCAATCGCTGCCGGAACCGGCCTTGCAGGAATTGAAAAACAAGTATTGCCCTACGGAGTAGACAAACTTCATGTATTCGATGCTCCGGGTCTGTTCCCTTATACTTCACTGCCCCACACTTCCATTTTGGTGAATCTGTTCAAAGAGGAAAACCACAAATCTGTCTGATGGGCGCTACTGTTATCGGCCGCGATCTGGGACCGCGTGTATCTTCCGCATTGACCAGCGGACTGACTGCCGACTGTACCCAGTTGGAAATCGGTACCCACGAAGACAAGAAGAACGGCATCACCTATGAAAATCTGTTGTATCAGATTCGTCCCGCCTTCGGTGGTAACATCGTTGCAACCATTGTCAACCCCGAGCACCGCCCACAGATGGCGACCGTTCGTGAGGGAGTGATGAAGAAAGAGATTCTGGATGAAAATTATAAGGGTGAAGTGGTGAACCACGACGTTGCCAAGTTTGTTCCTGAAACAGACTATGTAGTCAAAGTCATTGACCGTCACGTAGAAAAAGCCAAACATAACCTGAAAGGCGCACCTATCGTGATTGCCGGAGGCTATGGCATGGGATCTAAAGAAGGTTTTGACAAATTGTTCGAACTGGCCAAAGAACTTCACGCCGAAGTAGGTGCCAGCCGTGCAGCTGTCGATGCAGGTTATGCAGACCATGACCGCCAGATTGGCCAGACGGGTGTAACCGTCCGTCCCAAACTGTATATTGCTTGCGGTATCTCCGGACAAATCCAGCACATCGCAGGTATGCAGGATGCAGGTATCATCATCTCTGTAAACAGTGACCCGAACGCTCCGATCAACACCATTGCCGATTATGTGATTAACGGCACTGTGGAAGAAGTCGTTCCGAAATTGATTAAGTATTATAAAAAGAATTCAAAGTAGTCAGTAGTAGTCATAAGTAGTCAAAGTAGAAAAAAATGAAAAGTCAATCCTTTGAACAACTGATTGTTTGGCAAAAGGCACATTCGTATGTATTGGCCATTTACAAAATAACCAAGCAATATCCCAAAGAGGAATTATTCTGCTTGGTTAACCAGATGCGCCGTGCAGCAGCCTCTATCACTGCAAATATAGCGGAAGGATATGCTAAAATCAGCTCAAAGGACAAACTGCGTTTCTATAACATTTCACAAGGTTCGTTGGAAGAAACACGCAATTTCATTATCCTGTCGAAAGATTTAGGATACATCACATTGCAAGACAAAGAACAATTAGGCATACAAGCGGCCGAAATCAGCCGCCTGCTAAACGCCTACTGCATAGCCTTGTTGAAAAATGTATCGCCACCCACTACTTAACTACCCTTAGCTACTATTAACCACTCTAACTACTAAAAATTATCGCAAACTTTTATACCGATATACCGGAACTCAAGTATCACTTGAACAATCCGATGATGGAGCGCATCTGCCAACTGAAAGAGCGCGACTATAGAGATAAAGACGAGTTCGACTATGCACCGCAGGATTATGCCGATGCCATGGACTCTTACGATAAAATTCTGGAAATCACAGGTGAGATTACAGGTGAAACCATCGCTCCCAATGCCGAAGGAGTGGACGAAGAAGGTCCTCACTGCGGAAACGGACGTGTGGAATATGCTTCAGGAACCAAACAAAACCTGGATGCGATGGTCAAAGCCGGACTGAACGGCATGACCATGCCCCGTCGTTTCGGTGGCTTGAACTTCCCCATCACCCCCTACACCATGTGCGCGGAAATTGTTGCCGCCGCCGATGCAGGTTTCGGAAACATCTGGTCTTTGCAAGACTGTATCGAAACGCTGTATGAATTCGGTAACGAAGACCAGCACAGCCGTTTCATTCCCCGTATTTGTGCAGGTGAAACCATGTCTATGGACTTGACCGAACCCGATGCCGGTTCCGACCTTCAGTCGGTAATGCTGAAAGCTACTTTCGATGAAGCCAACAACTGCTGGCGTCTGAACGGTGTGAAACGTTTCATCACTAACGGTGACGCTAATCTTCACCTGGTATTGGCACGTAGCGAAGAAGGAACCAAAGACGGACGTGGTTTGTCTATGTTCATCTATGACAAAACGAAGGAGGTGTAGATGTACGCCGCATCGAAAATAAATTAGGTATCCACGGCTCTCCTACCTGCGAACTGGTTTACAAGAACGCGAAAGCCGAACTTTGCGGTGACCGTAAGCTCGGTTTGATAAAATACGTTATGGCATTGATGAATGGTGCGCGTCTGGGTATCGCTGCCCAGTCAGTAGGTTTGTCACAAGCTGCTTACAACGAAGGATTGGCATACGCCAAAGAACGTAAGCAGTTCGGAAAAGCCATCATCGATTTCCCGGCAGTATATGACATGCTGTCTATCATGAAAGCCAAACTGGATGCAGGCCGTGCATTGCTTTACCAGACTTCACGCTATGTGGATATTTACAAAGCATTGGATGATATTGCCCGCGAACGCAAACTGACTCCTGAAGAACGTCAGGAACAAAAAGTCTACGCCAAGCTAGCAGACAGTTTTACTCCGCTTTCCAAGGGTATGAACTCTGAATATGCCAACCAGAATGCATACGATTGTATCCAGATTCACGGTGGTTCAGGTTTCATGATGGAATATGCTTGCCAGCGTATCTATCGCGATGCACGCATCACCAGCATTTACGAAGGAACGACCCAGTTGCAGACTGTAGCCGCTATCCGTTATGTAACCAACGGTTCTTATATCGCAACCTTGCGTAATTATGAAGCTATTCCTTGCAGTGAAGATATGCAACCGCTAATGGACCGCGTGAAAGAAATGGCCAACAAATTTGACGCATGCACCAATGCGGTAAAAGAGGCCCAGAATCAAGAGTTACTTGATTTCGTTGCACGCCGTCTTTATGAAATGGCTGCCGTATGTATCATGTCACATCTTCTTATCCAAGATGCGACAAAAGCACCTGAATTGTTCGCCAAGTCGGCCCATGTATATGTAAACTATGCAGAAGCTGAAATAGAAAAGCATTTCAATTTCATCCGTAAATTCAAAGCAGATGATTTAGCTGACTATCGTTTGTAAACTTCATTCCATTCTATAAAACGACGTTCTATTCTTCACGGAGTAGAACGTCGTTTATAGTATAAGATTTACTTTTAAACACATACTGATGCAAAATCAAAAACGCCCGTTTCACAACGAGCGTTTTCCTTATAAACAAAGCCTCAGCCGACCTTATTTACTAACAAACTTATTATTAACGTATTTATAAACTGCCTCTTCATATCCTTCCTACAACTATATCAATCCCTCTATCCAGACAAACTAATAATCCGTCTACCTTTCTACTACCCGATCTTGATTCTCAAACTTTTTCTTTTTCCAAAAGTAAAATTAAAGCTTTATCATCATTGGAACAAGAGTTATCGACCAATCTCCTTATTTCATCTATTAACACCCGTTTTTGTTCCTTATCACACTATTTCGAACTTTTCTTTCCACCTACTGTTATGAGAGAAACTTATTAAAAACCTTGACTTATGAAAGAATTAGAATTAACCAGTAACGCCGCTTTGACGGATGCGGTATATGAAACCGCCCTGAACGGCTCATTTCTTGAAGTTAAACTTGTAGCAGGTTCCGTGGGCGATGACGAACCTAGAGGAATGCAACCGGAATATGAATGTTATCACATCAGCTATCCGGACAAAAAAGACACAATTTTGTTCGAGCAACCTTTGGATGCTGCCGATGACAAAGTAACCGTATATGATTTGGGAAAGAAAATCAAATCCATAGAAGGCTGTTGCCACAAGACACTGACAAAAGGCGAAAGCCGCACAGCCACAGCACGTAAAGTAGTTGCTCATGGTCCTATGTGGATTTATGTGGCTATTGCTGTCGGGATGGATAAAGCAGGCACCGAATCACCTTTTATGATCGTCCAAGGAGCAGGCACTTACGGTTCTGAAGATACGACCGAGAACGAAATGATAGGTTATGCTAACGGACGTATTCATGAAATGACAGCTTTGCTTGTCCGCCGTGCGCGTTTGGAAAAACTGCATCTGGCAAGCATACGCGCAGGCTACAAATATTTATTCGTAGAACCGGGAAGAATAGGAAAGGCTAAAGTCAAAGAAGGATAAGCCCCCTTGTCTTCACTGATAACCATCATTTTAAAAGCCTGTTGCCTTCTTTCAACAACAGGCTTTTATCTATTATAAATTATTCTAACGCATCTACCGGCAAATCAGACTCTTTACGATACCCCGATGAAGTAAATACAGCTATCAGCTCCCCCTGTCCGTCTGTTATCTTTACTTCAACAAAGGAATACGATGATGATTAAATACTTCAACAGCCTCAGCATACACGTAACCCAACTTAGCAGGACGGAGAAAAGTAATATTGGCATTCACAGAAAGTGTAAGTTTCTTACGGCTGTTCGCTACAGCTGCAAAAGCCAGATCGGCCAATGTAAACAAGGCGCCGCCTTGACATACTCCTCCACCATTCAGATGCCGGTCGGTCACCTCCATACACGCACGGGCATACCCCGGCTTTATCTCAAGAAGTTCCACTCCCGCACAAGTAGCAAAACGATCCGCTTTCAAAAATTCTTTTAATGTTGCCATATCACAATTTATATGAATAAGAAAGTCTTAATGAATAATCACCATGGTAGCCCCGAAACCATATTCACGGAACGAAGCATCCTGACTTTCATAGTTTTTATATTTATATTTTAACTCCTGCAGGATAGCTTTGCGTAACACACCATCCCCCTTACCATGAATAAAGACAATCTTCTGTCCCTTCTTGTTCTTGCATTCTTCCAAAGTCTTACGAAAAACGTCCAATTGATAATTCAATATCTCGCTGTTGCTCATACCGGCAGTCGTATCCAGTAACTCATGAGCATGGAGATCAACCTCCATGATATCGTTCTTCACCTTTTTCTGCTGGGGCTGCTTCGCTACCTGCGGTTCCGGCACTTTTTTTTGTAATAATGCATCTTTTATATCATCTGCCGAAACAAACACCTGTTTTACCGGAACATCATTTTTCACTATATCGTAAATAAGTGACGGCTCCTCAAAGAAAATACTCTCACGGAAAGTATGCAATTTATAAAACTTCACTGTATCTATGCGCAATTCCACAGACACGGCAGGCTTGAACAGAAAACTCTTGTTATCCTTAAAAGCGATAAGCTGCACGGCCACCCGTTCCAATTCATTCAAAACGCTTTTCTCGAACTCCTCGATATAAAACTTCGTATTCGGTTCCACCATGCCATGGCTGCGCACCCGCCAGTTACTACCTTCGGCTGTAAGATAAGTAAAGTATAAGGTGAAATTGCTGTCGTTGATAAGATATGCATCAAATGCCGTTGCAGAAATAGCTTTGAGATCCTGTGGCACAAAAGCCAGCATCACATTCAGAATATCCCCTCCCTTTCGCTCGGCCGGGCGATAAGTGACAGGACGTTCATCCTCCTCTTCATCCGGACGCACCTTGACTGACGCTCCTTTTGCCTTTGCACCGGCAACCTCCTGTTTAGGAGCCGGAGCAACAGGTTTACGCTTCATATTATAATCATCCGTGTCAATCACCACACACTCCTTTATGGGCATCGGAATATCGAAGCCATCGGCATCTTCTACCAAAACCATATCTTTTCCTTGAAATCCGGTCACAACACCGCCCCCTACCTCACTAAGGAAACGGACTTTATCTCCTATTTTCATACTCTTTTCTTTTTTAGTTAGCGCAAATATCGGTACTTTTGCGCAGAAAAAGAAATAGATTCAGATGGAAGATACCAAACATATCAAAATAAGTTAGTTCAACTACCCGCTACCCGATGAACGGATCGCCAAATTCCCCCTTGCCACGCGCGACCAGTCCAAACTGCTAGTTTACCGCCACGGCGAAGTGAGCGAAGACATCTTTACGTCTTTGCCACACTATCTGGAATCCGGAGAACTGATGATATTCGATAATACCAAAGTGATTCAAGCCCGTCTGCATTTCCGTAAAGAAACCGGAGCATTAATAGAAGTATTCTGCCTGGAACCTGTCCAGCCCAATGACTATGTGTTAAACTTCCAGCAAACACGCCAATGCAGCTGGTTATGCATGATAGGTAATCTGAAAAAATGGAAAGAAGGTACGTTGAGCCGCATAGTAAATGTAAAAGGCAAACAAATAGTCCTGTCCGCCACCCGTGGAGAGTGCAAGGGAACCAGCCATTGGATTGATTTCTCATGGGATGATGACACAATTACCTTTGCCGACCTGCTGGAAGTGGCAGGTGAACTGCCCATCCCTCCCTATCTGAACCGTGAGACACAAGAAAGCGACAAGGAAACTTATCAGACGGTTTACTCCAAAATAAAAGGTTCTGTCGCCGCTCCCACCGCAGGACTTCATTTTACGGAAAGAGTACTGGCAGCGCTGGACGAACGGGGAATTGACCGGGAGGAACTGACTTTACACGTAGGTGCAGGAACTTTCAAGCCCGTGAAAAGTGAAGAGATAGAAGGACATGAGATGCATACGGAATACATTTCTGTAAGCAAGCATACCATTGAAAAATTAATTGCCCATAATGGAGAAGCCATTGCGGTAGGAACCACTTCAGTACGTACCCTGGAAAGTCTTTATTATATCGGCGTCCTTATCAGCCACAATCCCGATGCCACTCAGGACGAGTTGCATGTACAGCAATGGATGCCCTACGAAGATAAGAATGACCTGACTCCGGTGGAAGCACTGCAACAGATTCTGGATTATCTGAACCGACACGAAATGGAAGCGTTGCATAGCAGTACTCAGATTATCATCGCGCCGGGATATACATACAAAATAGTCAAGAAGATGGTTACCAATTTCCATCAGCCGCAAAGTACATTGCTGCTATTGGTTTCCGCCTTTGTGAAAGGAAACTGGCGAAGGATTTATGATTATGCACTGGGCCATGATTTCAGGTTTCTGAGCTACGGAGACAGTTCGCTGCTGATACCCTAAGACTTCATCACGGATATAAAGCCTTTTTTCCCGTATCACCAATCGTTTTCTACTATATGGCTAAGGCTTTTCTTCCTGCTTGTTTTATCTCCGCAAGCCTTTGGAGTTATCTCCCAAGGCTTGGGAGTTAACTCAAAGCTTATGGAGATAACTCCAAAGGCTATGGAGATAGAATACATCCGTATAAAAGGCTTAATCTGGAGAAAGAAAAACTTATACAATAGGCTGTGATATGATAGACATTCATTTATTCCGCCGGTAGGTTCTTACTTAAAAATCCAAAGAAAGATATGAACGGGAAAATAAGAACCAGCTTCCACTAAATTTCTACCGCCCCCTTTATTTACTATACACAAGAACAGGCAACCTACTTTGTCATTATGGCAAGCTTTTTATATCCGTGTGCGTTTACCTTTACATCAAGTCTATAGATAAAAAACAACTTTATGTCACTAAACATATCTCCAAACCCATAGTATTCCAATCGTTTTGCTATCTTTGTGACAAAACACTTACATACTATGACTATCACTCTATCTACTGATTTACCTGCCTATCCTACATTCACGGAAGGCATCCGCCGTGCTCCCGACCGGGGCTACCGCTTGACACCCGCCCAAACGGAAACGGCATTGAGGAATGCATTGCGATACATTCCGGTGGAACTGCATGAGCAACTTGCTCCCGAATTGATGGATGAACTGCTCACCCGGGGTAAAATCTACGGTTACCGCTTCCGGCCCGAAGGTGACTTGAAAGCAAAGCCCATTGACGAATATAAAGGAAACTGTATCGAAGGAAAAGCGTTTCAAGTAATGATAGACAACAATCTTTCATTTGATATCGCCCTCTATCCTTACGAACTGGTGACCTACGGCGAAACCGGACAAGTTTGTCAAAACTGGATGCAATACCGGCTTATCAAGCAGTATCTGGAGGTTATGACGAATGAACAAACCCTGGTCGTAGAAAGCGGCCACCCGTTGGGATTATTCAAATCACATCCCGAAGCTCCCCGTGTTATTATCACCAATTCCATGATGGTAGGCATGTTCGACAACCAGAAAGACTGGGAAATAGCCGCACAGATGGGAGTAGCCAATTATGGACAGATGACCGCCGGAGGCTGGATGTACATCGGTCCGCAAGGCATTGTACACGGCACGTTCAACACCCTATTAAATGCCGGCCGCATGAAATTAGGAGTGCCGCAGGACGGCAACCTGAACGGCCATCTTTTCGTATCCTCCGGATTGGGCGGAATGAGCGGAGCCCAACCCAAAGCAGCCGAGATAGCCGGAGCAGTGGCCATTATAGCCGAGGTGGATTATTCACGCATAGAAACCCGCCACCGCCAAGGGTGGGTACAGCATATCACATCCGATTTGTCTGAAGCTTACCGGCTGGCTGCCGATGCCATAGACCGACGAATCCCCTGTTCCATAGCCTACCATGGCAATGTAGTCAATCTGTTGGAGTATGCATTGCATCACAACATCCACATCGAACTTCTCAGTGACCAGACTTCCTGCCATGCCGTTTACGAAGGCGGCTATTGTCCTGCAGGCATTTCCTTCGAAGAACGTACCCGTATGCTGAAAGAAGACAGAGAAACTTTCGATGAAATGGTGAACGAAACTTTGCGCCGCCATTTCCATGTTATCAAGGAACTGGTGGCACGGGGCACTTATTTCTTCGATTATGGCAATTCTTTCATGAAAGCGATTTATGACGCCGGAGTGAAAGAAATCTCACGCAATGGAACAGACGAGAAGGATGGATTCATTTGGCCGTCCTATGTAGAGGATATCATGGGGCCTCAACTTTTCGATTATGGTTACGGTCCCTTCCGCTGGGTATGCCTGAGCGGGAAAAAGGAAGATTTGATAAAGACCGACCGTGCCGCTATGGAGTGTATCCCTAAAGATCGCCGCGGACAGGATATGGACAACTGGATATGGATTCGCGACGCCGAAAAGAATAACCTGGTGGTAGGGACCCAAGCACGCATTCTGTATCAAGACGCACTGGGACGTATGAATATAGCACTGCGCTTCAATGAAATGGTACGCCGGGGCGAGGTAGGTCCTATCATGTTGGGACGTGACCACCACGATGTAAGCGGTACCGACTCTCCTTTCCGGGAAACCTCCAATATCAAGGACGGCAGCAATGTAATGGCAGATATGGCTGTGCAATGCTTTGCCGGAAATTGTGCCCGGGGCATGAGCCTTGTCGCTTTGCACAATGGAGGCGGTGTAGGTATAGGTAAAGCCATCAATGGCGGATTCGGAATGGTATGCGACGGCAGTGAACGGGTAGACCGTATTCTCCGCTCATCCATGTTATGGGATGTAATGGGAGGAGTGGCACGCCGCTCGTGGGCACGCAACCCGCATGCCATGGAAACTTCGGCGGAATTCAACGAGAGCCATGCCGATGGTTATCACATCACCCTGCCGCATATAGCGGAAGATGACCTTATTAATAAGGTATTGAAAAATAAAGGAATCAACTAACCAAAAACCGGAACACCATGGATGCAACTGTTTCATTCATCCGCATCCATGGATGTTCCCTATAAACCAAATTCTAAAGAGTATGAGCTGGACAAAAATTATGGAATGCGTCCCCAACTTCAGCGAGGGACGTGACTTACAGAAAATAGACGAGATTGTATCTCCGTTTCGTGCCAAGGCAGGCGTAAAATTATTGGATTATAGTAACGATGAAGACCACAACCGGCTGGTAGTTACCGTTGTTGGAGAACCGGACGCCTTGAAAGAAGCCGTGATAGAAGCTATCGGTATAGCAGTAGAACTGATTGACCTGAACCATCACCAAGGACAGCACCCCCGTATGGGAGCTGTAGATGTAGTTCCATTCATTCCCATCAAAGGATGTACCATGGAAGATGCCATAGCAGTGTCCAAAGAAGTGGGGCAACGGGTGGCCTCTCAATATAATCTCCCTGTATTCTTGTATGAAAAATCAGCTAGTGCACCACATCGTGAAAATCTCGCTGCCATCCGTAAAGGAGAATTCGAAGGAATGAAGGAAAAGATTCACCAACCCGAATGGCATCCCGATTTTGGTCCTGCGGAACGTCACCCCACTGCCGGAACTGTAGCCATCGGAGCCCGTATGCCCTTAGTGGCCTACAATATAAATCTCAATACTCCCAGCCTGGAAATAGCGCATGACATTGCCAAGAAAATCCGTTTTATCGGTGGCGGACTGCGCTATTGCAAGGCCATGGGCGTAGAACTGAAGGACCGGGGTATCACCCAGGTATCCATGAATCTTACCGACTATAGCAAAACCGCTATCTACCGGGCATTCGAAATGGTACGTTTTGAAGCCAAACGCTACGGAGTAAGCATCATCGGCAGCGAAATCGTAGGACTTGTTCCTATGGAGGCCTTGATAGACACTGCCTCTTACTACCTGGGATTGGAAAACTTCTCCATGCAACAAGTGCTGGAAGCGCAGATTATGGAATAATATAGAATAGAACGCAAATGACACAAATGACGCAAATAGCAAGTCAAGAAGATGTAGATAAAATATTAAAAGCATTTTATCTAGTGTACAACACATTAGGATATGGATTCTTGGAAAGGGTTTATCAAAATGCCCTCTACTTTGAATTGATAGAGCAAGGTTTTAAATGTGAAGTGCAAAAGCAAATCAATGTATTTTATAAAAATCATAAAGTGGGTGAATATTATGCCGACATGGTGATCAACAACTCCATCATATTAGAACTGAAAGCGGCTGATGCTTTACGTCCCGAACATGAATTTCAACTGATAAACTATCTGAAAGCCACAGACATAGAGATAGGCTATCTATTAAACTTCGGAAAGCATCCTGAATTTAAAAGAAAAATATTCAGTCACCATTGATATTTGTGTCATTTGCGTCATTTGCGTTCCATTAAAACTAACAACTATGAGCAACAACTTGATTATCATCAATGCCCACATCGTTACTCCGCAAGGCAGAACCGCCCGGAAAGGAGAAGCCATGAACGAACTTCTCAACATTCCTTGCGGAACGGTAAGAGTAACCGACGGCATTATTACCTATGTTGGCGAAAACCGTATAAGCCATGAAAAGCCCGGCTATAAAGTGCTTGATGCCAGAGGGAATGTATTGTTGCCGGGATTCGTTGATTCTCATACCCATTTGGTTTTCGGAGGATTTCGCCCCGACGAATTCATCTGGCGGCTCAACGGCGACAGTTATATGAGCATCATGGAACGTGGCGGAGGCATTATCAATACTGTACGTGCCACCCGGAAGCCTCCTTTGAAGAACTGAAACATAAAGCCGAATGGTTTCTGGATACCATGAGCCGGATGGGGGTCACCACAGTGGAAGGAAAAAGCGGATATGGCCTGGATCGTGATACAGAACTGAAACAGCTCAGTGTCATGCAAGCTATCAATGAATGTCCCGACCGGAAAGTAGATATCGCCACCACTTTTTTAGGTGCTCACGCCTTACCCGAAGAATACAAAGGGCGAAGTGACGCATATATTGATTTTCTGATTAACGAAATGTTGCCCATGATCCATCAGAAACAATTGGCCGAAAATTGCGATATTTTCTGTGAAAAAGGAGTATTCACTGTGGAACAGTCTCGAAAGCTATTGAAAGCTGCGCAAGCTCTAGGCTTCGGCACCAAGCTACACGCTGATGAAATTGTCAGCTTTGGAGGAGCAGAACTGGCAGGAGAATTGAAGGCCCTCAGCGCCGACCATCTGTTGCAAGCATCCGATGAAGGCATAAAAGCCCTGGCACAAAATAATGTAGTAGCCACTCTGTTACCACTAACTGCCTTTACACTAAAAGAGCCCTACGCCCGTGGCAGGAAAATGATAGACAGCGGCTGTGCCGTAGCCCTTGCCACCGATCTAAATCCAGGCAGCTGTTTCTCCGGATCCATCCCGCTGACTTTTGCTCTGGCCTGCATCTATATGAAACTGACCGTTGCCGAAGCTATCACAGCCATCACACTGAACGGTGCGGCAGCCCTCGGACGCGCCGACCGCATCGGAAGCATAGAAGCCGGAAAACAGGGAGACTTTGTTTTACTGGGAACCGACAACCCCCATATATTACCTTATTATACAGGTATGAACGCAGTGAAGCTGACCATCAAAGGAGGACGTATTCTACATTCAAATTAACCAATTAAATACTAATAGCCATGTTAACAGAACTTACCATCAAAGAATTTATCAATAAAGTACTCAGTAATGATCCTGTCCCCGGTGGCGGCAGTGTCTCGGCACTCAATGGAGCCCTTGCCACCTCACTGGCAGCTATGGTAGCCAATCTTACCATAGGCCGCAAGAAATATGTAGAAGTGAACGAAATAATGGAAGATCTTTCTGTGCGTTTCGAAGAACTCACCCGCCAGCTGATAACCGATGTAGACCGTGATTCGGAAGCATACGACCGTGTTTTCTCTGCATTCAAACTTCCGAAAGAAACGGATGAAGAAAAGGCTATCCGCAGTGAAGCCATACAGAAGGAAACCAAATATGCCGCCCAAGTGCCTATGGAGGTGGCACGTACCGTCCATTCCATTCTGCCCATGATTGATGTGGTAGCCAGAAAAGGGAACAGCAACGCTGTAACCGATGCCTGCGTGTCCATGATGTGTGCCCGGACTGCCATTCTGGGAGCCTTGCTGAATGTACGTATCAACCTCACTTCTATCAAAGACGAAAAATTCGTCAAAGAGATGAGTGAAGAGGCCGATATGATAGAACAGACGACCATTGCCGAAGAACAGAAAATACTGGACTATGTGAAAACCATTTTTTAATCCCAACCTCCGCGGTTAAAAAAAGAATCAGACCATGAAGAATGTATATCAAATAGGTTCGGGTGACCTCACTTTTGACATCATCGAACGTATTATCAATGAAAATCTGAAATTGGAACTGGCTCCTGAAGCCAAAGACCGGATTCAGAAATGCCGGGATTACCTGGACAAAAAGATCAAGGAATCCGATGTCCCTCTCTATGGCATCACGACAGGATTCGGCAGCCTGTGCAACCGTAATATTTCTTCCGATGAACTGAGTACTTTGCAAGAGAACCTGGTGAAAAGCCATGCTTGCAGTGTAGGCGCAGAAATGCCCCATGTCATTGTGAAGCTGATGTTTTTATTAAAAGCTCATGCTCTTTCTTTGGGACACAGTGGCGTACAAGTCATTACTGTACAGCGCATTATCGACTTTTTCAATAACGATGTAATGCCCATTGTCTACGACCGCGGTTCATTGGGAGCCTCAGGAGATCTTGCCCCGCTCGCCAATCTCTTCCTTCCGTTGATCGGCGTAGGCGACGTGTATTATAAAGGCAAACGCTGCGAAGCTATCAGCGTGCTTGATGAGTTTGGTTGGGAACCAGTCAAATTGAAAAGCAAAGAAGGACTGGCCTTGCTCAATGGTACCCAGTTTATGAGTGCCAACGGAGTGTATGCCATACTCAAAGCCTTCCGTCTTTCCAAGAAAGCCGACCTCATTGCCGCCATCTCCTGGAAGCCTTTGACGGCCGCATCGATCCGTTCATGGACTGTATCCAACAAATGCGTCCGCATAAAGGCCAGATAGAAACCGGAGCCGCATTCCGAAGAATACTGGAAGGCAGTGAAATCATCGCACAGCCCAAACAACACGTACAAGACCCCTATTCGTTCCGTTGCATCCCACAAGTTCATGGTGCTACCAAAGATGCCATCAACCACGTAGCTTCAGTACTGTTGACCGAGATAAATTCAGTTACCGATAACCCCACTATCTTCCCCGATGAAGACCTTATCATTTCAGGTGGCAACTTCCACGGACAGCCCTTGGCACTGGTATATGATTATCTTGCCATTGCTATGGCCGAACTGGGAAACATATCTGAACGGCGTGTGGCACAACTCATTATGGGACTTCGCGGATTGCCCGAATTTCTGGTTGCCAATCCGGGACTTAATTCTGGTTTCATGATTCCCCAATATGCGGCTGCCAGCATGGTAAGCCAGAATAAAATGTACTGTTATGCCGCCAGCAGCGACTCCATAGTATCCAGTAACGGACAGGAAGATCATGTAAGTATGGGAGCCAACGCCGCCACCAAGCTCTACAAAGTGATGGATAATCTGGAACATATACTTGCCATCGAATTGATGAACGCTGCACAAGGACTGGATTTCCGCCGCCCGCTCCGCAGTTCACCGTTTATTGAAAAGTTTCTCGCCAACTACCGCAACGAGGTACCTTTTATAAAAGAAGATATTGTGATGTATAAGGAAATACATAAAACAGTAGCTTTTTTAAAACGGCATCAAGTAAATTATTAAACGGCATTTCGGACTCGGATTATAAAGTTCTCACATCCCTTTTACTATTAAAGACTATAAGATCCATATAATCCGAGCCCGAATTCATATCTTTGCAGTAACAAAAAAATAGCGAAGATGAATTACGATAATAAAGAAGAAATGTTTCCTATAGTAGATGAACAAGGAAACATAACAGGAGCTGCAACCCGTGGAGAATGTCATAATGGAAGTAAATTGCTACATCCGGTAGTCCACTTACATGTATTCAACAGTAAAGGCGAACTCTATTTGCAAAAGCGTCCTGACTGGAAAGATATCCAACCAGGCAAATGGGACACAGCCGTAGGCGGACACATAGATTTAGGTGAAAATGTGGAAACAGCCTTGAAACGTGAAGTAAAAGAAGAACTGGGCATCACCGACTTTACTCCCGAATTACTGACTAGCTATATATTCGAATCCACCCGGGAAAAGAATTGGTATTCTCACATAAAACCACTTATGACGGTCCCATTATTCCCAGCGAGGAACTGGATGGCGGCCGTTTTTGGTCACTAGAAGAGATCAGAAGCAATATTGGGAAAGAAATATTTACACCTAATTTTGAGAATGAATTTCAGAAGCTGGGCTTCTGAAATAGTTTTTTAATGAAAAGTGGCAAATTCTTGACTTGCATCAAGAATTTGCCACTTTTGCATACATTTTATCTTTATCAGAGTACAATCTAGAACAAAACAGCATAATTTTGTGTTGTAAAACATAAAAGAAAGGATAACGAGATTATGAAAAGTAAAAAGTATTTTTAAGAAAGCCCTTGCTATGATGGGTGAAAACGAAGTAAAAGCTTGGGGTATAGGGATTAAGTAAGAAAACAACCCTATTTTTTAATCAAAGAAAGGATAACATTATGAAGAAGTTGAAGGAGATCATCAAAGCAGGTCTCAAAGATATGGGAAATGACGCCCTCCGTGCTTGGGGGTACGATACAAAGTAAAAGATACAAAGGATTAGTTTTTAACGTTTTAAAAAAAAGGTAACAGGATGAAAAGAGTAAAAAGTTTTTTCAAAGGATATATGAGGGCTATTGAAATTAATGCCGCATTAATGTATGGTTATAGACCTAAATAAAAACCGTACTTTTTGATTGAGGGAATTGAATTACCATTATAATAAAAAAGCAGTCTTGACTTTTCAAGACTGCTTTTTTATTATAAATACAGTATAAGTGAAATCAATTTATCCGACAAGCAATACACTAATATTAAAAATATATTGTATTTCTGCAAAAAGAATATACCTCTTTGAAATCAAAGAGTTAGAAAATTCACCTCATTTTAGGATAATGAGGTGGCAACCGGCCTAATTACCGTGATCTGCATCACTTTGCAGGTTTGGGTAACTTTTAAGGATGTAAATATGGCAGGCAATAAGATGATAGACACGACCTTTCTCTACAATCTCGCTTTTTACTCCCGGCAATTCATTTGCCATCTGGAAGAAAACATCCATATCTCCATTGGCATCCTTGTAGAGTTTCCTGTAAATGGAAAGCACACCACCATCCACGCAATTCTTGCTACATTCCGAAAAGAAGGCTGCTCGTTGTTCCGATGAGAGTCGGGCTATACTTTCTCAAAACCTTTGAACCAATCTGACAAATCCATACAATCAAGGTAATTGACTGAACAGCTTTACCAATCCTTCTTTGTTGAAGCAGTAAAACATTTCTATTTGTTCAGGGGTATCATTCTCCAGCAATAGCAACAATTCTTTAGCAAATTCCAAGTAACCTGTGCCATTTGCCGTAACAATGCGTTTGTCCGACACAGCTTGCTCATTCATATAACCTGCCTTATTGGTATAGTTGCCTCCTCCCCATAATTGTAGCTGTTCCAAACCATTTCCCGTATGTTTTATCTCATTTAAGAAACCATGTTTGGCAAGGAAAGAAGCAGCATTGCAGATAGCTCCTACGATAATCCCTTTCTTTATGGCACGGCGAACGATTGGCACGACTTTATCTGCTTCCAGTTCGTCGAGCCAGCCGAAACCACCAATTAGTACCAATGCGGCATAATCATTGGGCATCGTTTCAAAAGAATAGTCGGGTAAAGTATGGAAACCACTGCATGAGCGTACAACATCCAATGTAGGAGCTACGACTTTGTTCGTGTATTTGGGATTTTCTTTTATACTACGTTCGTCACACGCAATAGCCGAAGCCAGAAATACGGCTTCATGGTCGGCATAGTTATTTAACAATAGATATAATACCTCGTTCTTCATATTTATTTTCTTCTGATGGTTTGACATTTACGTTTTGTCATCTCTTCGGCAAAGGCTTGTTCACCTTGTTCCTTAATATAGCTAATGCAAGCGGAACGGTCAGAATTAAACAGAAATGCAAATACTTTGCTTATCCAATTGGAAAACAACTTGCATTCCCTGACATCATGGGAGCATTCAGCACAAGTATTAAACTTGTTTTCTTGGCAACATGAGCGGATTTTACACCAAGTTGCCTTTTTATTTGGTTTACATCCGGGACATTTCTCTGCCAAGAACTTACGGCAAGCTCCACAATAAAGACCGCAAGCGGCTATGTTTTATTATCAGGTACAATCGTTCTCATAAATATCAGATGTTGGAGTGAGAAAATTCGCCATTTATCCAAAAGGTGGCTTCCGTACCAATGAAATGTAGAAGTACATAATTGGGATCACTTGGTCCATCGGGAAAATGATGAATGAACCAATCCTGCCATATGTCCTTGCGGATAGTATTGTCCGTAATAATTTCTACCGTACCACGCAGGGCAACGCCATCCCCGTAATAGTCATAGCAAAGCCCCGCCTTGTTGTTCGCCTTAAAATCATTCACTTTCATGGAGCCGACACTTGTCACCATCCAGACTTCATTAAAACTTTTAGCATGTATCTTGGACATCTGCACAGGTCGCGGATAACCGTTAGCATCAATGGATGCAATGGTCACATTTTCACATTGGGCAAGCAAGTGGGTTGCCTTTTCCATTAGTGTCCGTTCATCTTTTTCTTTCCACCGTTTCAGGTAGGGAAAGTGTTGAAGCATTTGTTCCTTTGCTTGTACGGGACTCAACTTACATTCGGTCTGCACATTCCATTGGTCTAAGAATTGCAGGCAGAACTCAATCATTTGGCTCATTGTAAAATCTTGGGTAAACTCACCTTTTTTGTAACAATACACGCAATAATCCTCACTATTGCTCCCATCGGCATTTGTCCCTCTGTTTTCATCGGTTAGGGGCATACCACAACTTTGACAAAACTGTTGTTCCATATATGTATTCTATTCGATGCCTATCAGTCCCTTTATAGGCGGTTATAAAATGCGAGAGCGTGGAACTGCAATGCTACCGCGTCTAAATTGGAGGTCGTAGACAACCTTTGGCACAGATATGATAATAACAGCCCACGCTATAGCGTGAGAACCACTATACTATTTCTTGTACCAAGTCCGAGATTTCCTACGTTTCCAACCTACAAGATGAACATAACGCTTCTTTTTTCTCGTATGTCTTGGAAATAATTGTCTTTATCCGACTACAAAAATCGGATATTTTTCTGATAATCTTTTATCTTCTAATGCTTTTATTTACTTTTAGAATAGAATTTAGGGTGCATCCTATATTTTCAGTCCTTTATCCTGTTTAGTAGATGCAGTCTCCAAACCGTTTCTCCATTCATTCGCTTTCTACCTAAACCATTGCACAAGTGGAACATCGTTCACACCTATTTGAAAATACCCTTTCCGAGAATCTCAATGTGTTCCGGCAGAAGTCAATCAACGGCAATAGCTTTTCCACATAAGGGAAGTTCCATAAATTTTGTTATGTTTTTCAAGATAATCAAGGAAAGCAAAGTAAGTTGATATTAGTTTCACACGGAAAACAACGTCTGTATCCCAAAGAATTAGTACCTTTAGAACGAGATAACTCTTCGCACTTGCAATATACTTTTTACGTATTGCGTATTTTAAATAATCCATTGCGTGTATTTATCGGCAAGCGGGATAGTAAAAACATAAAATTGAAATGGCAACAGACGGAGTAAAAATAATTGATGGAGATTTAGCACACGACACCTATGAATATATAATGGAGTTGTATGATAGTGGAGCAAGTGCTGAAATAATTAAGAAATAAATTCCATTCATAAAAGAAGATTATGGAGATAAAACGGATTTTTATCACGAAATTTTTGTTACAGCTTACGCCTTGGCATTTGGGGAAATCGGAGAACTGACTGATGAAATCTTAAAATGAAGTAAAACGAGTTATTGAACTTAAAGCAGGTGTAAATCTTTGGACAAAAGATGTAGACGAAAAGGAAGGCAAAGAAAGACAAAAGTCCTTGACCGATTTTAAAAATAATATCTGCACCAAACTCAAAAGTTAGAAATAGAAATAATCAATTTTAGTTGCTGCAATCTGCCGATTTTATGAGGTTTTTCCAACGATATTCCCTATTTTTGCAACAATCTACTATTAACCTATAAATTTCAATTAAACAGAACCATGATTAAAAACCTATCTACCTTCTTCGTCGGTATAGCGTTATCATGCCTCGCCGGCTGTACCCCAATCCCCAAAGAAACAACTGCAACAAAGAGTATGCGCCTCTTGAAGTTCCAGTTCCCGAACGTCCTGCGGGACAACAGGATGTAATCGAACTAACAACTCCTAAACTTGACACTGTGCGTGTAGGTTTCATCGGTTTGGGCATGCGTGGTCCCAGTGCGGTAGAACGTTGGACGCACATACCGGGAACTAAAATTGTCGCTCTTTGCGACTTATTGCCTGAAAATGCGGAAAAAGCACAAAAAATTGTAACTAACGCCGGTATGGAAGCCCCTGCCCTCTATTCCGGCAGCGAAGATGCATGGAAACAACTGTGCGAGCGAAACGATATCGACTTGGTATACATTGCAACAGACTGGAAACACCATACTGAAATGGGTATCTATGCCATGGAACATGGAAAACATGCAGCCATCGAGGTACCTGCCGCCATGTCGCTGGATGAAATCTGGGCACTTATCAATACTTCCGAAAAGACCCGTAAACACTGTATGCAACTTGAAAACTGTGTTTACGACTTCTTCGAACTGACGACATTGAATATGGCACAAAAAGGTCTTTTCGGCGAAGTGCTCCATGTAGAAGGTTCATACATCCATAATCTGGAAGAATTCTGGCCTTATTACTGGAACAACTGGCGTTTGGATTACAACCGGGAGTTCCGTGGAGACGTTTATGCCACACACGGCCTAGGCCCTGCCTGCCAATTGCTCAACATTCATCGCGGTGACCGCATGAAGACACTGGTAGCCATGGACACCAAAGCTGTAACCGGTCCCGAACTGGTAAAACAATATCAGAAAGAAGAAGCACCCGATTTCCAAAACGGCGACCATACCATGACTTTTATCCGTACAGAAAACGGAAAACCATCCACATACAGCATGATGTAATGAATCCACGTCCCTATAGCCGTATGTATCAGCTGACCGGTACCAAAGGTTTTGCCAACAAATATCCCATCGAGCAATATTGTTTCCGCCCGGATCAGATTGACAGCACCAGCATACCCGATCACGAAAACCTGAGTATGCACTCGGCTGTTCCCGAAAAAGTAAAAGAAGCTTTGATGAGCCAATACAAACATCCTATCCACCAAGAATTAGAAGAAACAGCAAAGAAAATAGGTGGACATGGAGGGATGGACTTCATTATGGATTATCGCCTGGTATATTGCTTGCGCAACGGACTTCCTTTGGACATGGACGTTTATGATTTAGCAGAATGGTGCTGTATGGCCGAATTGACCCGTCTTTCTATAGAAAACGGAAATGCACCTGTTGCCGTACCCGACTTTACCCGTGGCAATTGGAACAAAGTGGATGGTTATCATCATGCTTTCGCTCAATAAAAAACTGAAACAAATACAGACTTCAATAAGAGAGGTATATTCTGCATCAGGCAGAAATACCTCCCTTTCTTATAATACACAAAATCACATGAACATTATTGTGTATAAAAACTCACATTTTATACTTTTGTCAGTTCACCCGTCACCGAATCAATTATAAATCCCCTCACTATAATATCTTCAGGTATTAATGGATGCTCCATAATAGCCCGTACAGTTCCTTTCACCGATTTCTCCGTATCCTCAAAACCATCCAGCCATGCTCCAAAATCTACACCACAGAAACGAATCATATCAATGGTTTCCTGCTTGATGCCACGTGCTTTCATGTGTTCTATCATCTCATTACTATTCATGTGACAGGCTCCACAATCAGAATGAGCAACAACCATAACTTCCTTTACACCTAACTCATAAATAGCCACCATCAGACTACGGATTACACTACCAAACGGATGCGAGATAACCCCACCTGCATTCTTGATAATTTTTACATCACCGTTCCTGATACCCAAAGCAGCAGGTAACAATTCCGTCAACCGGGTATCCATACAAGAAAGAATAGCTATTTTTTTATCAGGATATTTGTTGGTAATATATTTCTCATATCCCTTGCTCTCAACAAATTTCTTGTTGAACTCTAAAATATCATCTATCATTGCCATAAGTTTTTTTAGGATTCACTACAAACTTACACAAAAATAAAATACGATGACACTTTTAAGATAAATATTTATCGGATGCCAACTTTTCTACCATCCATCAAGGCAAAGATGAACCATACAAGAAAAAGCAAAGAGAACAATGCGTTTCCATACGAAAGAACCAACCCCGTAAATGCTAAAATTGTCATTGGTCTTTTTTCCTTCTCCCCAGTTCGGCACGGATACGGCTTAACGACTGTGGAGTAATCCATAAATAAGAAGCGATATGCTTCAGAGGTACATACTGCAACAGTTCCGGATTCTCTTCCAACAAAGTAAGATAACGCTCCTTGGCCCGGGGGCTTCCTCCCGTTATCATCCAACTTTCAAGCCCTAAAAACTGCTGCTCGAACAGTCGTCTTCCAAAATTAGCCAGTTCAACAGATCCGGCATATAATACTTCGAGTTTTGCCTTCGAAATACCATAAAGTTCACTGTCACACATCGCTTCGATAGAAACCAACGAAACTGTATTTTCCACATATCCCCATGACGAGAAGATGGCCTCTCCTTCAGAAGCAAACCAGACGGAAACATCTACCCCGTCATTAAGGTAATGCCCCCGCCAGATTCCTTTACTTACAATATAGAAGTTTGAGTTCCGCCCACCTTCCTGTACAAGAAAATCCCCTTTATGAAAAGTGAACTTCTCCATATTATCCAACAACTGCAAGCTCAAAGCTATCGGCAAACTATATTTTTCACAAAACTTCTGTATGAATGCATCCATATATCCACCCGATTAATTACTACAAAAGTAAAAAATCATCTGCGAACCCATTGATGTTTACGATAATAAATTACCATTATTACTAAAAAGTAAGTATTTCCGCCAAAGGAACTGCCAGCCATATCCCTGGCACCTTCAATAGCAACGGCAAGCCCAATAAACAAAGTACCATAAAAACAAACCCACGCAAAACTGTAACCATCATAGCCGGACGTGCCCGCTCTACACTTTGAAAATAGCCAATGGAAACAATGTTTACAGCAAAAAAAATAAAACCAGACGCAAACAAAGGCAGTCCCGCCACAGCAATATCGTATGCCGGATAGGAACGATCAATAAACATAGCCACAATCTGATGATTGAACAAAGCTGTTAACGCAAAAAACACAAGTCCGCAGGTCACGGCCGTTCCCAGTGCCAGACGGAAAGCGGAACGTACCCGCATGGTATCACCCGCTCCAAAGTTATAGCTTAAAATGGGTTGAGCCGATTGTCCTATGGCATTATATACCATAAATATAATGGGAAAGAAATAACAGGCAATACTGAAAGCAGCCACTCCATCTTCGCCTAAATAATGGATAAACACATAATTGCCTGCAAACATCATACAGGCTATGGCTGCCTCGCACAAAAAGGTGGAAACTCCTAAGTGGCACATATATTTCACATTGCGCCAAGTGAGCCGCATACTCTTCTTGCTAAGTTTCACCCGGCAAAATGAATCACATTTCTTCTGCGACTTAAATAGACTACAATCATTCCGGCCCCCAAAATATACCCCAGACTGGTAGCCAGCGCCGCACCCATCATTCCCCATTTGAGAATAAAAATGAACACATAATCCAATAGGATATTCACCACTGCCGGAATAGCATTACACAACATGGCATAATTAGGAGAACCATCCAAACGGACAAAGAACATCCCTGAACTTAGCAAAGCACTAAATACCAGAAAAGGCAAGAACCAATACATATATTCCACCGCCAAAGGCAACAGACGTTCCGAACTTCCCAACCACACGGCTACTTGTGGAGCAAACAAACATACCACTCCCCACAGCACAGCCAAAAACAAAGAAGAAACCACAACAGCCTGCGTCACATTGATACGAGCAGTTTTCAACTTTCCCTGAGATAAATGAATAGATGCCACCACCGATGCGCCAACACCAAACATCAGTCCGATACCCGTACTTATCAAAAACAAAGGAGCAGTAATATTCACTGCCGCCAATGCGTCACTACCTATCCCTTGACCTACAAAAATACCATCTGTTATCACAAACACAGCCGAAAATACCATCCCCAGCACAGTAGGTATCAGCAATTTCCGAAACAATTTCGGAATTTCCATACTACCAAAATCAATACTATCCTTCATAAACTTCACATTTTTGTTTAGCGGATGCAAAGATAGAGCGTTATTTCGGAGTAAAAATTACCATTTGGTAATTTCCAACTATTTTTTCCTATGAAAAAATTTGTTCTTTTAAAAGATATTCTTACCTTTGCACCCGCTAAACAAAAAGCAATGCCTCTTTAGCTCAGTTGGCCAGAGCACGTGATTTGTAATCTCGGGGTCGTTGGTTCGAATCCGACAAGAGGCTCACTCAAAAAGGGAGTGTTTCTGAACATTCAGAAACACTCCCTTTTTTATAGGACAGTTCAATTTGAAATAAACCCCACTAATCTTTTAAGAGTGATCCACAGTCTCCTCACATAACATAATTTCTCGGATGAGCCGAAATTTAGAGAGTAAATAAAACTTGAGAAGATAATCCACTATGGTCTATAAAAAACTCCCTGTCAACATTTCGCCAACAGGGAGTCCGTTAATCATTTATGGGGCAAAGATTACATCATGCCGCCCATGCCACCCATTCCGGGAGCACCCATCGGCATTTCTGGTTTATCTTCTTTCTTTTCCACAATTACACATTCTGTAGTCAGGAACATACCTGCAATAGAAGCAGCATTTTCCAAAGCTACACGAGTTACCTTAGCAGGATCTACCACACCGGCAGCGTGCAAGTTTTCGTAAACATCAGTACGGGCATTGTAACCGAAGTCACCTTTACCTTCGCGTACTTTCTGTACTACTACTGCACCTTCCTTACCTGCATTGGCAACAATCTGACGAAGCGGTTCCTCAATAGCACGCTTGATAATTTCGATACCGGTTGTTTCGTCTTCATTATCGCCCTTCAGGCCTTCCAATGCTTCAGAAGCACGGATGTAAGCTACGCCACCGCCCGGAACGATACCTTCTTCGATAGCTGCACGAGTAGCGCACAATGCATCATCCACACGGTCTTTCTTTTCCTTCATTTCAACTTCAGAAGCGGCACCTACATAAAGAACAGCTACACCACCTGACAACTTAGCCAAACGTTCCTGCAACTTTTCCTTATCATAATCTGAAGTAGTATTCTTTATTTCAGCTTTAATCTGATTGATACGTTCCTGAATGTTTTCTTTTGCGCCTGCACCGTTTACGATAGTAGTATTATCTTTAGAAACAGTTACCTTATCGCAAGTACCCAACATTTCAAGAGTAGCTTGTTCCAACTTCAAACCTTTTTCCTCGCTGATAACGATACCACCTGTCAATACGGCAATATCTTCCAACATAGCCTTACGACGGTCGCCGAAGCCCGGAGCTTTCACAGCACAAATCTTCAACTGAGAACGCAGACGGTTTACAACCAACGTAGTCAATGCTTCGCTGTCTACATCTTCTGCGATAACCAACAAAGGACGTCCGCTCTGTACAGCCGGTTCCAGGATAGGCAAGAAATCCTTCAAGTTAGAAATCTTCTTATCATAAATCAGGATGTACGGATGTTCCATCACACATTCCATCTTTTCTGTATCAGTTACAAAGTAAGCAGACAAGTAACCACGGTCGAACTGCATACCTTCTACCACACCGATAGTAGTATCCGTTCCTTTAGCTTCTTCGATAGTAATCACACCATCTTTAGAAACTTTACGCATAGCGTCTGCAATCAACTTACCGATAGTAGGATCGTTATTGGCAGAAACAGCAGCCACTTGTTCAATCTTGTCATAGTTGTCACCTACCATTTCGGCCTGAGACTTGATAGATTCAACCACTTTGGCAACAGCTTTATCGATACCACGTTTCAAATCCATCGGATTTGCTCCGGCAGTAACATTCTTCAAACCTACCCCTACGATTGATTGAGCCAGCACAGTAGCAGTAGTAGTACCGTCACCTGCATCGTCACCTGTCTTTGAAGCAACAGATTTCACCAACTGTGCACCGGTATTCTGAAATGCATCAGCCAATTCCACTTCTTTAGCTACAGTCACGCCATCCTTAGTGATATGAGGAGCACCGAATTTCTTTTCGATAATCACATTACGACCTTTCGGACCCAGGGTTACTTTCACTGCGTTAGCCAATTCGTCTACACCCTTCTTCAATTCGTCACGGGCATCAATGTTGAATTTAATATCTTTAGCCATAATTCTATTTACAATTTAATGATTTACAATGTACTATTTAATTATCCCAAAACAGCGAGAACATCGCTCTGACGCATGATAAGGTATTTCTTACCGTCATGTTCCAGTTCAGTGCCCGAGTATTTGCCATACAATACCTGATCACCTACATGCAACACCATCTCCTCATCTTTTGTTCCGTTACCTATTGCGACAACTTCACCTTGCAATGGTTTTTCCTTTGCTGTATCAGGAATAATAATACCACCGATTGTTTTTTCTTCTGCAGGAGCAGGAAGAATCAATACTCTGTCTGCTAATGGTTTAATGTTCATAGTTCTTAATTTTTATATGTTATACTTTTAATTATATCAATTATCCGTCATCTTTAAGCAGTGACGCAAAACATCTTGCGAAAAACGTGCCAAACATGAAAAAGGAGAAATTGACAGTTTTATTCTGCCAAATTGGCACAGCTATAACATATCTTTCACTAAAATGGTTTCCTCTTCCCCTGCCATTATCAGTTGCTTTTACGAAATTTATTATTTTTACCTACAAAGATTCATATATAAACCAGTCGGCTACATTCCACAGCGACAGAACGAATCTGAATATAAAAAGAGAAAAATGTGATTTTTCTTTTTTTAATATTTCCATAGGACACAAACTATCACTATCTTTGCAAAACCTAATAATTAACCCCTTTAACTATATGGCATTTACGAACAACATTATGATTGTCCGCCACAGATTGCTGACAGAACTTGTAAAATTGTGGAAAAACGGAGAACTGACAACAGACAAAATAGACCGTCTGCCATTAGAACTCAGCCCCGACGTTCAAAACATGCAGGGCGTTGCTGCGTACACAAAGAACGCGCTGTATGGAAATACAAATCCCTTCCTCTACTGGGGTTGGATATGGATGATGAAACCGATGAGCTCACTCCACTATCCGAATATGCCGCACGTGCTATAGAACGTGCAAACAATGGAAAGCCCAAAGACAACATTATGTGTGTTATAGACGAAGCATGCTCGGCCTGCGTACAGATCAATTATGAAATCACCGACTTATGCCGGGGATGTACCGCCCGCAGTTGCCAGTACAATTGTCCCAAAGGAGCCGTACATGTACATGCCGACACCGGCAAGGCATGGATCGACCATGATACCTGCATCAGTTGCGGCATCTGCCACAAAAGCTGCCCTTATCACGCAATCGTCTATATTCCCGTTCCCTGCGAGGAATCTTGTCCTGTCAAAGCGATCAGCAAAGATGAACACGGTATAGAGCATATTGATGAGAATAAATGTATTTATTGCGGTAAATGCATGAATGCCTGTCCTTTCGGGGCCATTTTTGAAATATCCCAGACATTCGATGTGTTGCAACGCATCCGTAAAGGAGAACAAGTGGTAGCCATTGTCGCGCCATCTATTTTGGGACAATTCAGCACAACTATCGAACAAGTATATGGTGCATTCAGACAAATCGGTTTCACCGATATAATTGAAGTAGCACAAGGAGCCATGTCCACCGTAGAACATGAAGCGCATGAACTGATAGAAAAACTGGAAGAAGGACAGAAATTCATGACTACCTCATGCTGCCCGTCCTATATCGAGCTGGTGAACAAATACATCCCCGATATGAAAAAATACGTTTCCGGCACAGGCTCGCCTATGTATTATGCCGCACGTATAGCCAAAGAGAAGTATCCTGATGCAAAAATCGTATTTGTTGGACCATGTGTAGCCAAACGTAAAGAAGCTCAACGTGACGAGGCTGTGGATTTTGTGATGACATTCGAAGAGATTTCCTCTATTTTCGATGCTTTCGAGATTAACCTGGAGATTGTACAGCCATACGCTATGGAATTCTCTTCCGTTCGCGAAGCGCATGGATTCGCACAAGCCGGCGGCGTGATGGGAGCCGTAAAGGCATTCCTGAAAATGGAAGCGGACAAAATCAATGCCATACAGGTATCTGATTTAAACAAGAAGAATATCGGAACATTACGCGCCTACGCTAAATCGGGCAAAGCTCCCGGACAATTCATCGAAGTGATGGCCTGCGAGGGTGGTTGTATCACAGGACCCAGTACGCACAGCGGCAGCAACAATGGAAAACGCCAATTGGTACAGGAACTGGCAAAACAGAAAAAAACATATTAAAGGTATGCATGAAGCGACTGATTGACAAATTACGTCACTACCATAGCCTGACAGGTGAGGAATATGCCAACCTCCTCTCCTGTCAGGATACCGGCACTTTACTGTATTTACAGCAACAGGCCAGGGAAGTCACTTTGGCACATTTCGGGAATGGGATATTTATCCGCGGACTTATCGAGGTGAGCAACCGATGTCGTAACAACTGTCATTATTGCGGAATAAGAAAAGGAAATACCGCCATTACCCGTTACGCATTAAAGCGTGAAACCATTTTGGAATGTTGCCGTGAAGGATATGCACTCGGATTCCGCACCTTCGTCATGCAAGGCGGTGAAGACCCTGCCTTAACAGATGAATGGATAGAAAAAACCGTTGCCGCCATCCACTGTGAATTCCCCGATTGTGCCATCACCCTTTCATTAGGAGAAAAATCACGGGAAGCATACGAACGTTTCTTCCGTGCCGGAGCCAACCGTTATCTGCTCCGACACGAAACACACAACGAAGAACACTATAGGAAATTACATCCTGAGGAGATGTCACTAAAGCATCGGCTCCAATGCCTGCAATGGCTAAAAGAAATTGGATATCAAACCGGAACAGGAATCATGGTAGGCACTCCGGGACAAACCCTGACACATCTGGTGGAAGATCTGTTATTCATAGAGCAATTCCAGCCCCAAATGATCGGTATCGGTCCATTTATCCCCCATCATGACACACCATTCGGAACAGAGCCGGCCGGAAGTGTAGGAATGACCCTCAAGCTGTTATCCCTTTTCCGGTTAATGCACCCGTCCGCCCTGATTCCATCGACCACCGCCCTTGCCACCTTGTCACCGGACGGACGGGAAAAAGGAATATTGGCAGGAGCTAATGTAGTGATGCCCAATCTCTCCCCCAGGGAGCAAAGAGAAAAATACACCTTGTATGATAACAAAGCCGCCTTCGGTGCCGAAGCAGCCGAAGGTTTACGAGCTTTGGCACAACAACTGGAAACAATCGGTTACCGGATATCGACAGATAGAGGTGACTATCACTAACCCCTAACAAACATGTATAAAGCAGATTCTAAAATAGCTGAAGAATTCATAGACCATCAAGAGATACTGGATACCTTGGAGTATGCTCACAACAACAAAAGCAATCGTGCCCTGATAGAGCAACTGATTGACAAAGCTGCTCAATTCAAAGGACTGTCCCATCGTGAGGCAGCATTACTGCTGGAATGCGACCAACCGGATCTAACAGAACGCATTTTCCGGCTGGCACAGGAAATCAAACATAAGTTTTACGGCAACCGTATTGTAATGTTCGCCCCTCTATATCTTTCCAATTATTGTGTGAACGGATGCGTCTACTGCCCTTATCATTTGAAGAACAAGACCATAGCACGCAAAAAGCTGACACAAGAAGAGATCCGTAAGGAGGTAATTGCCTTGCAAGACATGGGACACAAACGCCTGGCACTGGAAGCAGGAGAAGATCCGTTGCGGAATCCTATTGAGTACATACTGGAATCTATCCAAACCATTTATAGCATCAAACATAAAAATGGGGCTATCCGCCGGGTCAATGTCAACATTGCCGCCACTACCGTGGAAAACTACCGCAAGCTGAAAGACGCAGGTATCGGCACTTATATCCTGTTCCAGGAAACTTATCATAAAGAAAATTACGAATCCCTGCATCCCACCGGTCCGAAAAGCAAATATGCTTATCATACCGAAGCGATGGACCGTGCCATGGAAGCGGGAATTGACGATGTAGGACTAGGTGTTTTATTCGGGCTGAATACCTACCGCTATGACTTTACAGGATTATTGATGCATGCCGAACATCTGGAAGCTACCTTCGGAGTGGGACCACATACCATCAGTGTTCCTCGCATCTGTCCGGCAGATGATATCTCCACGCAAGATTTCCCGGATGCCATTTCAGATGATATATTTTGTAAAATTGTGGCGGTAATCCGTATCGCTGTTCCTTATAAAGGTAGGATTATCTCTACAAGGGAATCGGCTGCAACCCGACGCAAAGTCTTAAACCTGGGAATCTCACAAATCAGCGGAGGCTCCCGGACCAGCGTAGGCGGTTATGCCATTCCGGAAACACCGGAAGAAAACTCAGCACAATTCGACATCAGTGACACCCGTACCTTGGACGAGGTAGTGAACTGGCTGCTCGACTTGGGGCATATCCCCAGTTTCTGTACAGCATGTTATCGGGCAGGGCGTACAGGCGACCGTTTTATGTCATTAGTCAAATCGGGACAAATCGCCAACTGCTGCGCCCCCAATGCATTGATGACACTAAAAGAGTATCTGGAAGATTATGCGGCACCGGATACACGAGCCAAAGGAATCCAACTGATAAAAAAAGAGTTGGAACATATTCCCAATCCGAAAATAAAAGAAATAGCAATTCGTAATCTGAAAGAGATAGAAGAAGGGAAACGAGATTTCAGATTCTAACCGCTCATGCGTCAAGCAACCTTTTCAATACAGATAATGAACCTAATTCAAGCCCAATAAAATATGAGTCTAAACAACACTCCCGCTGCCAACCGGCTACATATCGTCCTGTTCGGAAAACGCAATAGCGGCAAGTCCTCTCTAATCAATGCCTTGACCGGACAAGACACCGCCCTTGTATCGGATATTCCCGGTACAACAACAGATGCTGTCAGCAAAGCGATGGAAATTCAACATATCGGTCCTTGTCTCTTTATCGATACTCCCGGATTTGATGATGAAGGGGAATTGGGAGAAATGCGCATAACCCGTACGTTGAAAGCCATCGAACGGACAGATATTGCCTTACTTCTTTGTGAAGACGGCAATTGCGAGGATGAAAAACAATGGATGGAGCAGTTAAATAAAAGGAATATTCCGGTTATCCTGATACTGAACAAAGCTGATATCCGAAAAGACATAGCATCCACAAGGGATCGTATAGAAAAAGAATGCGGTCAAAATCCTCTCATTATCAGCGCAAAAGAACAGACGGGCATAGAGAAAATACTTCAAGCTATTCTGGAAAAGTTACCGGCAGATTTCGGACAACAGACCATTACCGGAGATCTGGTTAAAGAAGGAGATTTAGTGCTCTTAGTCATGCCACAAGACATACAGGCTCCCAAAGGCCGACTTATTCTTCCACAAGTACAGACGATGCGCGAATTATTGGACAAAAAATGTCTGGTAATGAGCTGTACAACCGATAAAATAGCCGCCACTTTGCAGGCTCTGTCCTATCCTCCGAAACTAATCATAACCGACTCCCAAGTTTTTCATGCCGTTTATGAGCAAAAACCGGCAGAAAGCCTTCTCACCTCTTTTTCCGTTCTGATGGCAGGATATAAAGGGGATATACTCTATTATATGGAAGGAGCCTCAGCCATAGACCGCCTCACCCCACAATCACGGGTATTGATAGCAGAAGCCTGCACTCATGCCCCTGCCACCGAGGACATAGGCAGAGTAAAGCTTCCACGTATGTTGCGTAAAAAGATAGGTGAAGAGTTGCAAATAGATATCGTTGCAGGTACAGACTTTCCGGAGGATTTGACACCCTATCACTTAATCATTCATTGCGGAGCCTGCATGTTCAATCGCAAATATGTACTAAACCGGATTGATAATGCCCGTAAGCAACAGATTCCCATGACTAATTATGGAGTGGCTATTGCACACTTGAACGGGATATTGGATAAGATAGCGTATTAAAAAGACATCTGTTCTTTTTGTTTCCATCACCACAAACCATTTATCTTCAAAGGTTTGTGGTGTAAAAGGTTCCGTAATTCCCTTAACCGGTATGTATGTGTCTTTTACCATTGTTTCTGAAGGCTCATAGATTTTCCTTCTTGATGTGTCCTGTATCTATTTACTTCAGTTACAAAACTTATTTAGTCTTTTCAGATTCATACTTCCTTTTGTTGTTTTCTCATTCTTAAGTGTGGTAAGCGCCATCTTTGTTGCCACCGAAAAGTTTCCGGCAGCATTTTTCACCTTTTACTGTAGTCTTCTCGAAAGGTAACATCCAGTTGCCAATGAAGATTATTCTCAATAGACCAATGCTGCCTGATGGCAGATGCAATCTTCTCAGGTCGGGTATTATCAAGTGAAGTTACATAGTATCTGACCTCTTGAGTATATTCCCCTGTTGCGACTATTGTTCTTTCCGACTTTATCCTTACAACAGACTTCAACCCCACAAGTTTCTTCTTGAACATTTTCTCCATTATAGATCCATAACTGACTACAGTACAGTTTCTTTTCTCAATCCTTCCATGTCCGGCATTTTCCGACACATGCCTGATGACTCTATTGATTATTTCATCTCTATCCTGATAATCATCAATGATTTGTTTAGCCGGTTGATAATTTTTTTTCTTATTCTCCTTTATAGCGATAATATAATTTGCATCATGCTCAATAATGGTCTGGGTTATATCTTTCTGGCATCCCATCGCGTCAATTGTAACAATACAACCACTTAGTTCCAAAGAGTTAATCAACAATGGAATAGCTGTAATCTCACTGCTTTTATCATCTACTTTTACCTGACCTAAAGAAATTCCATTAGCGGCAGACCAGGCGGAAACCATCCATAATTTGAATCCTTCTTTTCCCCTAGTATGTTCTCCATCACATTGGCTTGGACCACGCATGAGCTTGCCATCTATAGCTACAACGCCTTTCACCTCCAGACAGACTCGTTTTACCCAATTACGGAAGATCGACTCAAAATAATCGGGCTTTATCATACTGAAGAATCTGTTAAAAGTATCATGACTGGGGATGAACTCCAGGCTAGGTATGCGACTCTTGAAAAAAGCAATTTTCGCATTGCCAAATTCCTCAATCTCATTCCAGGATTGGGCGCCACAGATTACAGCAGCAATGGATATATAGATAATAGTTTCCATTTTATGGACTTTTTTGCGGTTCATCCTAGGATCTTCTATTTGTTTACAAAGGTCAATTATACCAATTTTCATGTTAGTTTATGTTTTAATATATCTTATAAAGACAAGAAAAACAATCGATACAAACAGATAACAATACATTAATAATCAATAACATAACAAATAAGCAACAAGGGATAGTATAGTAAAAATATAATATATTTGCTTTGAAACACTTAGTTGAATTTATAGTTTCACCAAGGTGAAGCAAGCGTATCACTTGGGTGACTACGCCTCTCCACTTAGATGCCAATGTATTGTCACCTAGGTGAAACCACAAAAGAAGACAGACAAAAGATAAGCATCCGGGATTGTGCGTGTTTTTTCCAGTCATAACAAAGTCAAAAGCCTAACGTACTTCGTTTGGCTTTTGACTTTATAACAGCTTGAAGAGAAATACACAAGAGGCCGAATGCTTACAATTCTTCCATAAACTTGACCAACGAGTGAACAATGCTTCAATCCATATACACCCACGCAGGGTGTGACAGTTCATCCGAGCTATGATAGTGGTGGATTGCGTGTTTCAATCCACACACCCACGCAGGGTGTGACCTTGTGATGAGCAAGGATCGCTACGCTATTTCGAGTCTCAATCCACACACCCACGCAGGGTGTGACAATAGATATAAATGCAACTATACACGGAGGAGAGTTTCAATCCACACACCCACGCAGGGTGTGACTAAGTTAAGATTATTATGCTTTGGGTCGTCATGGTTTCAATCCACACACCCACGCAGGGTGTGACCTTCTTGCTGGTTGTTGTGTATCATTCTAATAAAGTTTCAATCCACACACCCACGCAGGGTGTGACTCCGTTCTCCAGATCGGATATCATCTCCCAGTAAGTTTCAATCCACACACCCACGCAGGGTGTGACGAACAGCAACATGATATCTTCTCTTTTCAAGGGTTTCAATCCACACACCCACGCAGGGTGTGACGATATCACAGCATAATATGTCAGATATTCGGGAGTTTCAATCCACACACCCACGCAGGGTGTGACATGGCTTAAAATCATTAAACATAACGGCATAATGTTTCAATCCACACACCCACGCAGGGTGTGACCATCCTATAAGATTGTTGTTGTAAGACCATTTTTGTTTCAATCCACACACCCACGCAGGGTGTGACTCCGCCATATCACTGATACGGTATCGCATCATGAGTTTCAATCCACACACCCACGCAGGGTGTGACTATCTACTGCTAAAGTATCTATATTACTGTCAGAGTTTCAATCCACACACCCACGCAGGGTGTGACCGGAACGCCCCATTACGGACACCCCCAACTGTTGGTTTCAATCCACACACCCACGCAGGGTGTGACAAAGGCTTCACCCTCCAGTTGTTCCGGAGGACGGTTTCAATCCACACACCCACGCAGGGTGTGACAAGCACATCCCTGTTAGCTTCAAGTATTTCATCGTTTCAATCCACACACCCACGCAGGGTGTGACAATTGTTTTTTAGCGTATTTCTTTCTCATAGCTGTTTCAATCCACACACCCACGCAGGGTGTGACCCATAAAGTAGTATAGGGCTTCTGCTGGTTTTCCGTTTCAATCCACACACCCACGCAGGGTGTGACCTGGTTGAATTTCAAATCGTTCAGGTAATCCGGCATAAAGTTTCAATCCACACACCCACGCAGGGTGTGACAACCAATCAGAAGAAATACGATACTTATTACCGGGTTTCAATCCACACACCCACGCAGGGTGTGACTAAGGTACGGATATACGACATGGGTGGAGTTGACCGTTTCAATCCACACACCCACGCAGGGTGTGACATCATTAAGCTTTTGTGCTTAATCATATCACGACAGTTTCAATCCACACACCCACGCAGGGTGTGACTTCTTGAAATTCCTTAGATTGGTCCAATAAGGCAGTTTCAATCCACACACCCACGCAGGGTGTGACGTGCCCCATTAAGGGGCTTTCTCCGATATCATAGTTTCAATCCACACACCCACGCAGGGTGTGACTCTATATCTAATAACATATTATAAATCAGCAAATTTAATCCACTGTTATGCGAATCATCATTATTATTCAACTTCATAACGAAGAAATACTTTACAAATAATTTAATCTACTGATTATTAACACATGCGAAGATACTACTTTTTTTGTAACACACCACATTCGCATTATATTATAAGAGCCTCCTCAAGTTTATACGCCGTTTCAACACCTATTACTTCCACCCTCTTATTCTCATTTTTACTAAGAATATAAAAACGAACACTATCAAGAGACATATCAATAATATCCCTAACTCTCCCTTTTAGAAGAGAATATTGCGCTTCCGTCACTACACACTCAAAGACTGAGTTCTGCACCCTCTGTCCATAATCCAGACAAGCCTTGGCCACACATCGTAAACGGCGAGCCCCCTCTTTGCTTGTAGTATCCACATCGTAAGTCACAAGAATGTACATAATTAAAAATCATTTTATAAGAAATACCGGATAATCGTCAATATCCTGCCTGATATACCTTGCCATTAACATAGCCTGCACATAAGGCAGAAGCCCTATTTCAACTTTTCATTAAGATAAGGATGAATTATCACTTCCCTTTTCCTTGCCTGCCATGCAGTAATAAAAGTCTTTTTCCCTTTATCTGTCATAACAACCCCATTATCACCTTGGAACAAGAAGTCTTTTACTGAAATCTGTCTTTTATTAATCAACGACAAAATAAAACGGTCGCCAAGGTAAGCACGTAACTCTTCCATCATATCTAAGGCCAACGATGTGCGCCCCGGACGGAGTGTATGGAGAAACCCGACGTATGGATCAAGGCCAACAGTTTCGAGAGCAGCCGCAACATCATTGGCTATCAACGTATATGCAAAGACAACATGGCATTCACCGCATCCTTGGGAGGACGACGATTGCGACCATGAAATGGGAAATCAGTCTTCTGATTAAGTATCAAGATTGGCAATACCTCAAAATAGGCATTCGAAGCCATCCCCTCATAACCAATTAATTCCGTCTTATCTTGAGCCTTCAAAGCATCACGCTTGGCACGTTCCAATACTTGCACCGCCCTATTAATGTCTTCATTCTCACCATAATCACGAATATATCTCCTCAATATATTGCGATAGTTTTGAATCTTACCACCAATCATCAACCTAACCACATGCAACGACCAAGATGCATCGTCCGACAATTGGTACTGCTTTTTGCGTAACAGAACATTCCCTTTCGTAGCACCTTGAACCCTGCTGATAAATCTGCCTTGTGGAGAAAGAAATGTGAGTGATATACCATTGTCACTACACAATTTCATCACACCGGGACTTGCGCCCATATATCCGAACGTAACGATGCCCTCTATATTTATGACAGGAATACGAAACACCTCCTCCTGCTGAACAGATATAACGACATTCAGCCCATCCTTACTAAGATACGCTTCCGGTGTCGTCACATACAAAGTATTCAATAGTTTTCTCATAGGTACAGATTTTTAGTAAGGTAATTATCTACCGAAGTACAATTATTTACCATTTCCGGCATGCAGATATCTTTCAGCGAGCACTTGTCACAATGTTTCCCATATTCAGCCTTCGGGATAACCGCTTTACTAAATATATCGTGCATATCCCGGGCACATTGTCTGACTATATTTCGCAGCTCCTCCGTTATATCCACATTAACCCGATGGCGAAGCTCCCCATAAAAGAAAGAGCCGTATGGTATATGGATAGCATACATTTCTTCTATACACATGATTTGTGCTGCCAACTGCACTTCATCCACTTCGTTTCTTTTCGGTTTGCCATGCTTATACTCCACAGCAACCGGTTGCCATCGCCCCGGATAGTTGGGATGCAAAATCGTATTTTCAAAAGATGAGGAAGGAAGTAACTCTATGGCATCAGAGATTCCATAGAGTCCAAGTTCACGCGAAGCGATATTCACCGCACGTAATGTTATCTGGTCACCACACTTTTGTCTATAAAACGGATCATCTACATGCTTGTGCAGAATCTGTCCTTCGATGGTGAGACGATTATCGTTCCATTGCTGCTCAATGTGTATCAAAGCCCATTGCCGGGGACAGAACCTAAAGTGCTGAATCCCCGACAACATAAGCATATCGTCTTCATTGTACATACGATGGAATTATATCAGTTCCTCAATAGTTACATTTGATGGAGCATTCTCCTTATCTATAGTAACTGAATAGTCGATGAATGAGCGTGGTGCTCCATCGCAGACTTTCTCCACTTTTACCAATTCAAACAACTTGTTGGCGGGAGCATTACCCAATATGGAGTCATGCTTGAAGACTATCAGTTTTTGAGCACTCATCAATCCACGTGCCGCCGAACGATCCACATCGAACATGTTCTTTAAAGCTTCCCAAAATAGTTCAAGGTCTTCTTCAGAAAATCCTGTCTGTTGTGCCAAGTTGGCGGAGATGAAGCCGTGACAGACATAGAGGCCATAAGGAATGGTCGCTTTACGTCCCTGTATTCCCACTTGTGATTCATAGGTCTTTTCTTCATCACGAGCTACACATACGGTTAATGCATGCTCTGCTGAAACAATCATATCTTGCGAACGGGCAAAAGTCATTTGAATCGGCCCCTCACTTGTCCTGCGTTAGGTCCGGTTGAGAGTACTGCTCCAAAAGTCCTAACGTCAAAGAAGCGTCTGCACATAGCAATTTTACCAGCTGAACTCTTATCGGCAGGAGCTTTTCTTTGATTTTTAGTTCTATTCCTAAATCTTCTTTGTACATTTTGCGGATTTCTTCATTAATAAAGACCTCTTCTCCAGAAATCTCTTTGGATTTGACAAGAATATCGTTACCTGCTTTTCCTGCTTGGGCTATTTGTACATAATTACGTACCTTGCGTTTCAAACAAACATCTGTAACAAGGCCTATACCAGTTTCAGCATCTATCCGAGGAAGATTACCTGCATCCGGGTCACCATTTGGATTACCATCTTGTACATCAAAATGTAAACGAAATCAATTCTATTCTTTAATTCTGACATAATTGTATATTTTAAAATTATTCTTCAGTTTCTTGATTCTCTCTGTGAGCTTTCTGATGATAATAGTGAGGGCGGTAATTTAGCTGCATCAAAGATTCGTAATCTGGAATGTCCCAGTTACGAAATCTGTCTAATAGATTATGGATGCGGCAAATTTAACAGAAAAATACATATTATGGAGCAATATCCTTGATCTTCGTTCACGGGGAATCAACATTGCGCGGACAGCCCGTCGTCTTGGTGTGTCCCGTAATACGGTACGACATCTTCAATCCCTAAGCTTGGAGGAAGTCCTCCAGCACAAAGAACGGCATTACAAACTCCATGCCTACGAGCAGGCCGTCGCATCCCTCCTTACCAGTTTTCCCTCCATTTCCAGCAGCCGCATTGGCGACTACTTGCGGGAACATTATCCGGACTTTCCGCACGTCTGCGAGAAGACCGTCCACAATTATGTCCAGTTCGTCCGGAAGAAGCACCATATTCCTCCGGCCAGATAATCACCGGTCCCATTCTCCCAAGGAGTGGGAGCCCGGTCCGTCATATACATAATTCTTAACAGTAAACATTATACATTATCATATATGAATACCCAAAGCTTTACAAACGGAACAAGCCGCCGCCTGTCACGGGCTGTACGGCGCCAGGAATGAGGAACACATCCTTGCTATGAGCTCAGCACTTCCCAATTTTCTGACATGAAAGTCAGAAGACTCACCCGCCAATACGGTTTTTCCGGTTACAGCATTTACCGGTATCTCGTAAACGAGACACTCCACAACGGGAGCTACCTCCTGCTGTGGTGCGAGGAAACGGCGCAGGCGGTGGCCTCTTACTGGAATGCCTCTTTGGAAGATGTCACAAGAATTGTCAACGGCTGCATACAAGTCGGACTTTTCAACGGTGAGCTATACGAAAAACACCGCATCCTGACTTCCGCTGACATACAGCGGAACTATATGGATCATGTCAGATCCTGCGGTCTGCTCTCCCGATATCCCGACATTCCCAAGGAGTTCGAGCTTTCGGCCAGCTGATGTATTATCCACTTTAAATATAAAGCTTATGCCAAAAACAGCTAAAAAGGGTTTCACCTATTTCAGGTTCGAAACCGATCATTTCTATGATCCGAAAGTAAAGAGACTAAAAAATAAATTTGGAATGGAAGGCTGGGGTGTGTTCCATTTCATTGTAAACGAGATCTACCGTGTCGAGGGATGCTATATGGTTATGGATGCCGACGGTCTGTTCGACATCTCGGACTATTCCCGTATGGATGAGAAAAAGGTTTCGGACATCATCGACTACTGCGCCGAACTGGGCCTTTTCAACAAAGAACTGTGGCAGGACAAACAGATTCTGACCAGTGAGGAGATACAGGAACTGTATGTAGGCATCTGCAAGGCCATCCACCGCAAGCCCGGCATTCCGGAAAGCATCCTTCTGCTGGAAACGGAACCGTCACCGGAGTCCGCCACCATACCGCATGCCACTTGTGAACAGCAGGACACCCCGGCACATGAATGCGGATCTCCGACTTCCCTTCCGGAGGATGGGAAGGAAATCCGGCAGGCTGTGACTCGCATACGCACATTGTTCGCAGCTGAAAAGGAACTTCGCGAAGAAGCGGACAAAACTCGCGAAAATAAACCGTATAAAATAAAAGAAAATAAAATATCCTCCCCAACCTCCGGCACAAGCCTCCGGTGAAGGGGATGAGGACAGGGATTCTCTTCCGGGAAAGCTCAAGTATCTGGGAGTGGACGAGTATTATACCGGCTGGATATACCGGCTTTCGGCCTGTTATCCCGAATTCCCGGTCGGAAAGGCGATCGAGGATATCCTGCAGAGTGATTTCCACCTGACCAAGGGGAACTACCTGTATCCTCTCGTTGAAAACTATATCGCCAAATACAACGCCGAGTACGGAGAGGCCGACCGGCAGAGGAGGCAGGAGGAAACCATGCGCAACCGCCGCAAGACGCTCGAGCTTCTGGGGGTCGCGGTGAGGGACCAGCAGGAGATCCTGCAGCTCGCCTCCGTGGCGCCCATGGTGCTGGACACCGCCCTGAAGGAAACCTGGGGGAACAAGAGGATCAAGAGCCCCACCAGGTTTATCCTGAGCCGTATGAGGCAGGCAGTTTCCGCATAGAAGCCGGAAACGCCGTGTTGACAATATGATGGAATTACCCTGAAAAGCTGTCCGCGAGGATGGCGGGAATAAATTTATAAATTTAAAGAACTCATCCTGCCCATCCGTGAGGACCGGCAGGAATCAAACGGAAAATACCATTAAAGCGACATAACCATGACATCACAGGAAGCCAATTCAATCCCGTTGGGAGACATCCTCTCCCATTACGGTTACGAGCCGTCCAGACGGTATGGCGGCTATGACATGTACCGTTCCCCCTTCCGTTCCGATACTTCCCCGAGCTTCAAGGTTTTCAGGGAGGAGAACCGCTGGTATGATTTTGGGGACGGTACGTATGGCAGGGCGGTGGATCTGGTCATGCGTGTGGAAAACTGCTCCTTTCCGCAGGCCATGAAGGAACTCGGAAGGATGAGGACCTCCCCGCAGCTTTCCATGCCTTCGATACGGAAACCGGAAACGGTGTCAGGAAGGCTTCCGGCAGCCGCCCCGATGACCGTCCTGAAGGTCATTCCCGTTCAGAACAGGCATCTGCTTGACTACGCCGCCTCACGTGGCATTGACGGGGAGATTGTCCGTAAATACTGTGTAGAGGTCCACTACTGTTTCGAGAGGAATCCGCGTGAGAAATACGCGCTCGGATTCGCCAACGACCACCGGGGTTTCGAATTGCGGAACAGCATGTTCAAGGGGTGCGCCTACGCCAAGGATATTACCTGCATCAGTGAAGGCAACAGGTCCTGCGCCGTTTTCGAGGGCTTTTTTGACCTTCTCAGTTTCAAGCAGTACGCAAGGGAGCATCCGGAGATGCCCGCACTTGGAAAGCTGGACGTGTGCGTATTGAACTCCACGGCCATTGTGGACCGTTCAAAGGATTTCCTTTCAAAGTATGAGAAGGTGCACGCCTTTCTCGACAACGACGCCCCGGGACGCGGGGCACTGGGAAAGATACGGAGCTTCCTTCCTGAAGACGTGATACTGGTGAACGAGTCGGAACGCCTGTACCCCAGGTGCAATGATTTTAACGAATTCCTGCAGAAGACCGGGTGTCCGGCAGCGGGACATGAAATATGAAGAGCAAAAAAACAGAACGATGAAAACATTTGAGGAAATATACCGGGATGCGGCAGTCCGGAACGGCTGCAATGCCGGGAAAACGTTTGCGAGGGTCATGTTCGAGGAGGGCATGAGCCAGAACCTTGAGCGTTGCATGGACAGGGCCGCCGGTTCCCATACGGACCTCATGGCCTTTGCCGGATGGTTCGGAAAGCGTCTGGCCAGGAATCTGTCAGGTGCAATGCCGCCCGCGTGAACTTCTCCCAGGACATAACTATAGAAGGCAGGAAATACGCCACCCGGTTCGGTACGGTCACTTTCTGCACGGAGGAAAAGAAAAGCCTTGAGGAACGTGCGGAAGAGATTGCCGGAAGACTGCTGTCATCCGGCCTGTCAGATGACCTGAAAACGTTGTTGAAAGAAGCCGTACTGACCGGCTACGATTTACAGAAGGATGATTTTGATGAGGATTAAACGATCAAGCATGAAACAGAACAATGACATACCGGATAAAACCATGGAACGTATCCGCAAGCTGATGCGTCTGAAGGAGTCCACCACTTCCGAAGGTGAGGCACGGGAAACCGCCCTAACATGCTGCCATGACGCGCTTATTGACAAGTACCTGGAAAAAATAGGAGCCGGCACTTCAAAGGCACATCCGAGAAAGACCGGAACCGACCGCTCCGCGTATTACTCAGGCATGGGTGACGGCAGGAACATCAGTCTGAACCGGCAGATAAAAGGAGGTGGTATATGACAGTATTGTGGATATCATTTGCGGCCCTGTATGCACTGGGCATGCTGTGGCTTGCGTATCAGATCAGGACCGCCCCAGTGATCTGGATTTATGGGGCGAGGAAATAGAATAAACCGTTAAAATCATAATAGTATGTACTTTATACATTATATACAGACTTATGCGTCGGTCAATAGGAAAGGCAGCGAGCTCCAGAGCCATATCCTGAAGTTTAAGGACTGCCTGCTCAAGGACCGGAACGCACTGGATGATCTGAAAGAGGAGATTCATTGCCGGATAGAAGAACTGGATGCCAGGTATCCGCGTACCCAACCCCTGCATTTCGATGCGGGAAACGATTCCGGAAGGTGGTACATCCATGTGAAAGGAAAGCCGGACAATCTTGTATGCATCATCTCCATTGCAAAAGTGAGGAACCTGCTGGGAAAAGGCACAGTTTCCTTTCCCGGGAAAGACAAGGACGGAGAGAAAGGATGAGGAACACATACTGGTTTGCCGTGGACTATAACGGTACGGGACATCTTTTCACCTGTCCTCCCGAAAGGGACACGGGGATGTGGACCGGCGAGGAAGCCCTTTACATCCCCAAAGGACAGTTCGGAGAGATGTTTCCGCGAATCACCTGGCAGGACGCGCCGGTGGTGGTGACCCTGGAGGTGCTTCCCTGCGTGGAGACCCGGCGGCTGCGTCTTGTCAAGCGCTGCCTCCATCTTCTGCGGAGGCATACCGGCAGGAATCAGTCAAAGGATATGGAGGATTCACAATAACTCCCCCTGATGGTAGATGTATTAAGAAAGTTGAAGCTATTAAATTGGATTTAATACAATAAGACCTATGGAAGCATTAACGGCATTACAATGAGCAAAAGAGGGTTATGTACCTAACGCTGATGCGGTAGGTGAAGAACGTTGGACTAATTGTTTTCACGGGCAGAAAGCAACATACTACAAAGACAACGAAGTTCACAAAGACTCTGAAACTGCAAAGGACATGCTTAGAGCTAAACGAAAAGAGCACAAAAAAGCATCAGATAAAAGGGACGAGAAGCGAAAAAACATGGCTTATCGAGAGAACATGAAAACAGAATGGCAGTGGCTCCAGGAAGGTAGGATACCGAATCCGAATGCACGGTGGGAATATGGCGAGATTCTGAACAATACATTCAACGTGTGCAGTTACGGCAGCAAATATTGCTATTGTCATATTGATGAAACACATATACCCAAAGATAGTGAAGAGCTACAGAAAGCCATTTTGATTTTCAACGGAAATAGCTGGATATGACTATAAACGATATAGAAAGGAATGAATTATGAATAAAAGAACAATTCAAATAGATGTTATCGGTACGATAGAAGAAACTGAATTAATGAAATGTAAATTGTATGTTGATGGTCGTGTGTGTGTAATCGGAATGTCACGATATGACTATGAAGAGTTAATGCGAGAAAAGTGTTTATCCGGGATGGTAAGAGCGTTGATTCTGCTGGTGTGATAAACACGACTAACACTTTCGTTGAAGATGATTAATATTAAATTAAGAATGAGTATAGAACAAATTATATTCAACCTTCTCAATAAGAACGCTCATACATGGGTTAGATATTGGCAACAAAAGGAGATGTCAGGTTTAACAATGCCCGGAGAATATATTGAGATAAGGACTTTTTCTTATCAGGCATCGAACTTTCTGATTTTTAGAAGCCGGATTCAAAATCAATAAAATACAATCTCAAAAATAGATGCAGATGCCTATTGTGACATTCTGCTAAATAAAACCGATTAAAAATGGAAATACAAGGAAAAGTTATCGCCGTACTTCCCATAAAGGATGGGGTCGGCAAAACTTCCGGCAACGAGTGGAAGAGCCGGGAGTTTGTCCTCGAGACGGAGGAAAGCAGACCGCAGAGCCTGTGCCTGCAGCTGATGAACGCCAACATCGACCGGTATGCGGTTGAAGCCGGCCAGACTGTGCATGTGAAATTTGACTGTTCCGCCCGCCAGTGGGAGAACCGGTGGTTCAATACCCTGACGGCCTGGGAGGTGACCGTCATCAAAGCAAAGGAGGCATGAGAATGAATACGGGAAAAAAGCTGTTTCTGTGTGCGGGACTGCTGGCATTCTTCCTGTCGGTATCGGCACAGTCCTACTCATTGCGTACCAATGTGATCGGTCTGGCAACGACCAACCTGAATCTGGAGGCTTCCATGACGCTGAACCGTAAATGGTCACTGCACCTGCCCGTGCAGTACAACCCGTTCAAGTTCGGCCGCAACCGGCAGTTCCGCAATTTCTATGCGGCCCCCGGAGTACGCTACTGGCTGCTGGAAAGCTACATGGGCGGATTCATCGGCATGTACGGTACGGCCGGCACCTACAGCGTGGGGAACCTATTCGGCAACAAGTACCGCTACGAGGGGGAAGGCTACGGAGTAGGTTTAAGTATCGGGAAGGCCTACCAGATAGGCAGGCGCTGGAACCTCGAATGGGAAGCCGGTGCGGGTGCCGTATGGCTGGCTTATGACAAATATCTGTGCAAACGCTGCGGGGACCTTGTCGGACAGGAGTACGGCTGGCATTTTCTTCCGACCCGTGCAGCTCTCAATGTCGTGTATCTTTTTTAAGCGGGAAGGATGAGGACTACAAAACGTATCATACCGTTTGCACTGCTCTCGGGCCTGCTCCTTTCCTGCGGATCGGAGCACCGTCTGGTACGCGTGCGCATTTCGCAGCCCGGGGTGAGGGAGGCGACAACGGATACGGCCTGCAAGGTGCCGGAACAGATAGCATGGACAGACGACAAGGGTGAGCGGCATATCGTCACGCGGGCCGAGAAAGACAGCGTGACCGGTGAGGAGATCACTTCCGTGGAACTGTCCGAAATTACCGTTATGGCCAGAAGCAAGCAGGTGGCTGAACGCAACGGGAAGATAAACCTGGATTTTGTCGTAACGGTTCCGGGAGAATTGGTCAGCAACAAGTGGCAACTCCAGCTGGCCCCGGTGGCCTACAAGCCTTCGGATACGTTATACCTGGACAGGATCTTCCTTTCAGGGGCTGACTTTGCCAAGATGCAGAAAAGAGGCTATATGCGCTACCAGGCGTTCATCAACTCCATTATACCCGACAGCCTGTACCTGCAGAAACTGTTCGATGGGAAAGGCTACAGGAAGGCGCTGGCCGAACTGGAAGAGGAATACTTCCAGGCCTGGAAGCACGAGGTGCTGCAGAAAGAACGCTGGATTGACTGGTCGGACAAGGCCAATGCCCGGTTTGCCCTGTTCAACTGGCGTGTCGAGCAGAACCGGAGAGCCATCGCCGGCTACAATTCAATCCTGGAGCATCTTCCCGCCTACTGGATGACCAGGGAGCTTGAAGGAAATATATCCCTTCCAGATGGAGGATGTTTGCCGAAGGCGGATATAAGATCCGTACCCGGAGCATCTCCCCTGAAGATTCCGCCGTCATCACGAGGCGTTTCACCGATTACGGCAAGATGGCGGAGAACCAGAAGAGAAAGGAACAGGCCGGTGCCATGTATGACAAATATGTGCGTTTTCCGTATGAGCCGGCCCGTCTGGATACGGTCATCCGGGAAGGGAACAAGTTCGTCTATTACTACAAGCAGGAGCTCCCGGCCACGGAAAACACGAAAAGGATAGATCTGACGCTTGACGGACTGATCCTTTCCAAGGACGAGACACGTACCCCGCTTCCGCCGTCGGACACGATCACCTATTTCATATCGAGCATGGTGCAGTTCCTTGACCGGACTCCCCGCTATAAAAAGAAGATTGTCACCCGCAAGGACGAGGTAAGCCTGCGCGCATACGTGGCCTATAAGACAGGCAGTACCGAGTTCCGGGAGGAAACCGGAAACAACAGGTCGGAAATCGACAAGGTGTTCAAGGCGATACGGAGCATAAACTATACAGGAGAGTTCCTCATAGACAGCGTGCTGATGACCGCGACCTCATCTCCGGAGGGTGATGCGGGATGAATCTGTTCCTGTCCAGGGGACGTGCGACGGAACTGAAGAAGTACCTTGCAAGACGTACGGAGGATGCGGAAGGCGTTGACACCATCTTCCGCCCTGCATGGCGGGGGGAAGACTGGGAAAGGCTGCGCGGACTTGTCGCAAAAGACGACACCCTGAGACACCGGCCGGAACTGCTCCGGATCATGGAGGAAACAAGGAATCCGGACATCCGTGAGCACGCCCTGAGAAAATATCCGGAGGATTACAGGAGAATCCGGGAAAAGCATTATCCTCTCCTGCGCGGAGTGGAATTCCTGTTCCATCTCCACCGGCGGGACATGATTCAGGACACGGTTGTGATGCCGGTCATCGACAGCACCTATATGGCTGCCGTGCGGATGATAGAGGACAGGAGGTACAAACAGGCTCTTGCCCTGCTGGACGAGCACTACCCGGCAGACTATAATACCGCTGTCTGCCTCATGTCGCTCGGCTATGACGCCCGTGCGCTTGAGATCATGCGGGAACAGCGGGACACATCAGACCGGAACTACCTGCTCGCCATCCTGTACAGCCGCCTGGGCGCAAGGAGGATGCCGTCAAGTCATATGTCAGGTCATGCGACCAGGATGCCGGCAAGATATGGCGCGGACGGCTGGACCCCGAAATAAACACGCTTATTGAAACTTATAATTTATACAAAGATGAATATTGACAGAAAAGTACTGGTACTTGCGTCATTCCCCGCAATAATGCTCGGCGGCTGCAATTTCAATGAGGACTTCTGCATCCGGGAAGGAGAACTTGTAGCCTGGTGCGATTTCAGCGGAATAAAGGAAAAGCCGCCTGTCCCCCAGGAAAGACACGTCATCCCTTTCGGAACGGATGTGCCGTATTCCGAAGGAACAACGTTCACACAGGATACACTCCGCTGGAGCCTGCCCCAGGGGGCATACAGGTTCCTGTTCTATACGGGGAACTATGAACTGCTGGACAGGAATGACTATCATGAGACGCGTCTGTCCGTCCGGACTGACACCATTGACGGGGAGGCGCACATTTCAGAGGTACAGAAATTCTGCTGTTCCTCGGCCTTCAGTGAAAGGCTTGAATACCGGAATCCCAAACGGGTAAGGATACAGCCTGCGGCTTTGTCCAGAAACTGAACATAAAGATTAACGTGTCCGGCAACACCGTACCGTTGTCCGGCTTGAACTGTACCCTTTCGGGAATCTCTACGGCCAGGTATCTGGCCTCCCGTGAAAGGACCGGAACCGCAAGTGCGACCGCCTCCTTCGCAAAGAAGGCCGACAATGTATGGACGGCGGGCCTTTATGTGTTCGGATTCAGTCCGGCGGCAGAGAACATTCTTGCCGTAGAGGTTCTGATGAAGGAGGAGGACTCCGTATTCAATGAACGGCAGTCAGTTGACCTGACCCCGTATCTGCGGGGATTCGACGGTGACGAGATCTCGCTGGAGCTGGACCTGCACATCGGCAGGGAACTGGAGATTGGCGGGCCGGTCATCATCCCGGACTGGGAGGACACCCCCGAAACGGAATTTCCATAAGACTATAATTATAACAAAACCAAATCAACAAGAAAAATGAAAACAAGAATTATGATTTCGGCAGCGGTAATTGCCGCCGGGATGCTGGCTTCATGCAGCAACAAGGAAATAGTGGACGAACAACCGGAAACAGACGGGGTTTCAGCCTCCGTACTGAATATTGTGCCGACAGTCGGCACGGACACGAGGGCCGGCTTCGTGCCGAAAACCGAATGGGCGGTAAATGACGCCATGGGGCTGTTCATGTACAAGGCCACCGGATGGGGGGACGCCTATCCGCGTTATGACGCGCAGAACAACAAGTCCACAAAAACAGCGGCCGGATGGAGCCAGGCAAAACCCGTCTATCTTCTTTCGGACAAGGCGACGATATGGGCGTATTACCCATACAACCAGGCCGTCGCTGACGGTACCAAAGTCCCCGTTCCCATCAATGCGGGAACCTCTGTCGACTACATGTGGGGAAAGAGCACAAACCAGGTGTCGGTCATTGAAACGGATGCCGTCATTCCCATGAAACATGCATTGTCCCAGCTCGTCATCCGTCTGAAAGTTTCTCCGGAATATCATAATGACGGCAACCTGACATCCGCGAAACTGAAATCCAAGGCGGCCAAGTTCGGAACCTCGGGGACAATGAACCTGAACGACAACGGAAGGATCATCTTCTCCCCGACATCCACGGAACTCTCATGGACTCCCAACACGACCATTCCGGCACAGGGGAACCCGTCGGTAGACTTCGCCGCCGCAATCTATCCCATGAGCCTGGCATCCGGAGAAGTCAGCATGGAGGTCGTCATCGACGGGGCAACCTATACCTATTCCATTCCCCAGATAAGCTGGGAAGCCGGAAAGAGATATATCTATTCGATAACGATGCGCTCCAATGACGCGGAAATCGGAGGCGAGAACGGACAGTCCGTAACCATCGAGCCATGGGGTTCAAGCGAATCCGACGTAACGCTTGTACCGGTCAAATAAATTACAGAACAACAGGGGACTCCGGTCCCCGTCCTAAAAAAACAATCATGGTAAAATCAATAACAACGATAATCTGCGGCTTCCTTGTCCTGCTGTCCGTATCCTCCTGCCGGAAGGAACAGGAGGAGCCATGCCCGGAAAACGGCCGTGTCACCTTTACCGTCGCCCAAACGCGTGCCACCCAGGAAGGCACGTTCGAAAAGGGAAACTCCATAGGCGTATTTGCCATCGAGCCCAAGACCGGCGTGTACTGGGCCACAAATAACAAATACACCTATGACGGCCGGGCATTCAAACCCGCAACGGAAGAGGACAACATCATTGTGACGGTGGGGACCGATCTTGACTTCTATGTATATTATCCTTTCAAGGAGGGGCAGACAGACATCACCGCCATATCCCATGCCATAGGAGACCAGCAGGAAAAGTCCGGATGGCTTTCAGCCGATTTCCTGACAGCGTCCTATACGGACGTAATACAGGACTATACGATACCGCTGCATTTCGAGCACCGGCTGTCGACCGTGGAGGTCCGGGTGGAAGGAAGCGACCGCGTGGACGGCGCCCGTATGGAAAATGTGAAATACGGCAGCCGGTTCAACCTGCTTACCGGAAAAACCGTTACGGACGAGACCAGGGGAAGCTATGCTATGTACAGGTACAGTTCCGGGAACCTCACCACGGTATTCCGGATGACCATACCCGCCCAGACCCTTACGACAACCTCCAATTACATAACCCTCACAGGAACCCCGGACATGAAGCTGCGCGGCACTTCCGACATGACCACCGAACCCGGCAGAATCCACAACTACCGGATAGATTACAAGATACGGATAACCGTCCTTGACTATCCGCAGGGTGGAAGCACCACAGGTGCGGGCCTGTACGACATGGGAAGCACCTGCACGGTCACCGCGTCCGTGAACGGCGGTTATGAGTTCGCAGGATGGTACGAGGACGGCAGGATCGTGTCGAATGACACACGGTACAGTTTCGAGGTACTGTCGGACCGTACACTCGAGCCCAGGTACCGTAATTATGGCGGCTGGTCGGTCACCCTGACGGCAAATCCCTCCGTCATCGGCTGGCAGGGCGGCAGATCTTCCCTTGTGGCGGGAGCCTCACGCGGAGTGTTCGTCAACGGAGTGGCAGAAAACACACAGACGGCTGTCCCCTCCCTCAGCGGAGGAGCAGAAGGATTCCTCCTTTCAGGGAATACGGTGACAGTGTCGGAAAACCCGTCAGGCTCATCCCGGAGCTGTGTGTTTACGGCAAGTCACGGAGGAAGCTCGGCCACGGCCACAATCACCCAGGAGGGATCTCCGGTAAGCTATTATTTCAGCTATGCGGATGGCGGAACCAGCCATACCGAATATCCGGACGACTCATCGGCCGGCTCATTCATTTTGGACATAACAAGTTACAAGAAGACGGGCAACTCTACAAAAGCCCTTTCCTGGAACGCATCCGGTGACAGCTGGATTCATGTGAACGGCTCATCGGTAAGCTATGACGAGAATCCGGCAAAGGAAAGGAGGACCGGTCTTGTGACCCTCAAACAGGATGAAAGCGGCAAAACGCTGTCATTGAAAATTGTACAGCCGGGAAAGACTTCCATTGACATCGAACAATAACAAAAAATCAATTGAATGCGGTTATGAAAATAGACATATACAAACCGGTTGTCCTGTTCCTGCTACCGGCAGTCCTTGCGGGCTGCTCGGGTGAACGGGAGCCCTTCCCGCAGGGCGGGAAGGCCGGACTGAGGATAGAGAGCTGCTCCAGCCGTGGCGGAACTGACGGAAGTCCCACCCTTGTGAAAGATTTCGGAATGGTGCTGCTTGACGATACGGGCGGCGGTTATGCCGGAGCCGTAAACCCGCTGCATGTAACATACGGGGAAGGCTGGATCTTTCCGGAGGTCACACTCACGGAGACCCCCTGCAGGCTGTTCGCATTCTCCCCTTTCGCCGCCATCCCGGGAAAGGAGCTGCCCCTGAGCCTGGTCCCCCAGACCGACTACCTGGCATCCGGGGAGATACGCCTGGACTGGCAGAACCGGTCAGCGGACATAGGGATGGAACACCTGCTCTGCCTGCTGGAATTCACCATAGAGGGCAGCAGCGCGTGCACTCTGAGTGTGGAGGGGGTTCCTACAGGCGGCACTTATGACCTTGCCGGCGGCAAACTCTCGGCAGGGGAAAAAGGAACGGTCCCCTCGGATGGGAACACCGTCCTTCTGCTGCCGGGCAAGGCGGGAAACAACAGGGTCGTGATCCGTTTTCAGGAGAACACATACGGCTGGCTGCTGCCGGCCGTCACCCTGGAGGCCGGAAAAAGATACGGATATGCATTGTCCCTGGGCAAAGAAGGGGGACTCATTCTCTCCGGTGTAAGTGTCCGTCCCTGGCAGGAAGGAGAAGACTATAACGGAACTATCAAACCTAACAAATAATAACAAAATGAGAAATTTTACAGAAAAAAAATTGTTTCTGACTGTCATGTCTGCATCATATACACTCCGGGGATTCGCCCAGGATGCCCGGGGAGCGATCAATGATGTCCTGGACAGTTTTACACTGCCCGTGTTCGGCGGTTTTATGCTTGGAGGTATCATTCTGGGCCTTATCCAGCAATGGGACAATATCATCGACAAGGAGAACAGGGGCACGCGAAAGGAAGGATTCGTCGCACTGGGCTGGTATGTCGGCTTTGCATTGCTGGCCGCAGTCGTGGTGTCCGCCGTAAAGAGTGCCATTTCCGGTATCAGCCTGTCGATATGAGATACAGGATCAGAAAAGGACTGGAGAGCCCCTGCATGATACGGGGGCTTCTTTCCGGGGACTACTGGATATTCGTCGGCTGTTGTTCCGCCGCTTTCGTCCTGTTCTTCCTCGGCATCCGTGCGGGGATATCCGCAGGCAACTGGAACCTGCCGGTCCTGGTGCTCGTCATCTCGCTGCCCACCCTGCCGCTGCTTCTATACAAGCTGAAAAGAAAGGCACGGCCCCAAAAGTTCAAGGAGACGGGAAAAGAGATAAACATCAGTAATCTGGACATAAACAGGGTATTAACAAAAAAGGAGCATAATGAAATCAGAAGAGGCATACAGCATACTTGACATTGTCAGTGAATCGGAGGGACAGGGCGTCGTCCTGACCCGCAGCGGCAGCATATGCGTTTCTTTCGAACTCCGGGAACCGGAATGCTATTCCCTGACTCCGGAGGATATCGACAGGAGGGACGGCATGTTCCGGGAAGCCTTCAAGTTTCTCCCGGACGGCACATATGTGCACAAACAGGATGTGTTCCTCAAGGAAAGGTACTGTCCGGACATTGCCGGCGGTTCTTTCCTTGACCGGGCCGATGCGCGGCATTTCCGGGGACGACTGTATGTCAGCCATACCTGCGTCATGCACTTTGTACTTTCCGGACTCAAAAGTCTTGAGAAGGCCTACATATCCTCGCCCCTGTCCTATAAGGAGAACCTCCATAAGGAGGACCTCGCCAGGCTCGATGAATTCCTCGAGGGAGTTGACAACGCCGTCGGCATCATCCGGAGCATGCGTGATACGGAGATAGCCCCGATGTCAGGGCAGGAAATGCGGGACTTCACGGCCGGATACACCACCCTGTTCGACGCCCCGGGGGCGGTTGTGGACATACATGCCGACACGGAACTCCGCACAGGAAAGAAACGGGCACGCTGTTTCGCCGTCTGCGATGAGATCTTTCTCCCTGACGGCAGCCTGGATTCCTGTGTACGGGCCGACTCCCCTCCTCCCGCCGGCTCCCTGCTGTACCATCCGATGCTGGAGCGGCTTGGGATGTACCTGCCGTACAACCACATCGTGAACCAGGTGGTTTTCTTTGAGGGGAACGGACGGCTGCGCGAGCGGATCGCCCGCAATATCGACATTTATGGAAGCAATTCCGGCATGAGCAGGTCCATCAAGGTACAGTACCAGAAACTGGACGAGCTCCAGCAGGAAATCCTTGAGGAGAACGAGACACTGGTACGCAGCTTCTTCTCGGTCTGTGTGTTCGACGAGTCGGAGGCCGAACTGGAGAAGGCCGACAAAAAGATCAGGGAGACGCTCAACCTGGCCCGTCTCGGGTATTATATTCCCGGATATGAGAACCTGGCTGCGGTGCATTTCGCCTGCGTCCCCGGCCAGATCCACCTGATGCCGCGGAAATACCTGTTCCTGACCACCCTGCCCATAGCATTGTGCTTCTTTCTCCAGTGCGGCAGTTTCAGGAATGACAGCGAGGGCATCTATGTGCATGACAGGATGTACCAGGTCCCTCTGAGAAAGGACATCTGGGATGCGGGCAAGAAGAGGGTCAACGCCCGTAACGGGATGGTCATAGCCGGAACCGGCGGCGGCAAGTCCGCCTTTACCCTGAACCTTACCCAGCAGCTCATCGAGCAGGACTATACGGTCGTGGTGGTCGAGTTCGGAAAGAGCTTCAGCCAGCTCTGCAGGCTCTATCCGGACATCTCCTGCACGTGGACTACGACGGCAGGACGGCGCTGGGCATCAACCCTTCGACCTGCAGGGGAGGAACTGGACAACGGAAGCATCGAGATGCTCTCGGGGGTCGTGCAGAAATACTGGAGGCACATGTTCACAAAGGACGAGTCGGAGAAGGAGGTGGCCCTCACCCGTTTCATCCAGGACTATTACGAGAATGTCCGTGAAGGGCACAATTTCGAGAGTTTCTACAACCACGTGACGGAACATTACCCCGAGATTCTGGCAAGGAAGCACATCCCCAAAGATTATTTCTCCCTGGAGTCCTTCAGCCTGAACTGCGGCGAGTTCCTGCCCGGCAGACGCTACGAGAACGTATGCAAGGATACGGGAACGGACTTCTCGGGAAAGAGGTTCATCGTGTTCGAACTGACGCAGATCAAGCAGGACAGGTTTCTGAGCAACCTCGTGATGGGCATGATATTCACCGTCATACAGAAGAAGCTGCTCAGTGACCGGAGGAAACGGGGCGTCCTGATCTTTGACGAGTACGGCGAGACCGCGCAGATGGTCGATACGGCCACGGGAACCGGGATACACAGCTCCGTGGCCTTCTGCTATCAGAAGATCAGGAAGGAGAACGGGGCGGTGTACACCATCATCCAGAATCCCGACCAGCTGCCGGAGAACGAGCACACAAAGAACATCATAGCCAATACGGACATGCTGTTCGTGCTCCCCACCAAGGAGGTCATCTACCAGTCCGTCATAGACAGGTTCAGGCTGACCCATCCCGGACAGATAGCCCTGATGAAGTCCATGAGGAACAATTTTTCGGGACAACGGCCCTATTCGGAGTGTTTCATGCGGCTGGGGGAACATTACGCCACCGTCACCCGCCTGGAGTTCTCAAGGGAGAAATTCCTTGCGTTCCAGACGGAGGGAGATATGGTCGGACCTTGAGGAGAAGAACCGGAGGATGTCCATGGAGGACGCCATAGAGGAATATATAAGGGAACATCAATAAGAAATAAGAAACAACAAAACAAGAACAAATGAAGAAACTACTTTTATCCATGCTCGTGCTGATGACAGCGGCAACCGCATCCGCACAATGGGCGGTGGCGGACGCGCCCAACCTTGCACAGAACGTCAAGAACTTCTCGGAACTGCAGAAACAGGTGGGCTACCTGAAGGAGCAGAAAGACCGGCTGGACGAGACACTGGACATGATGCGCAAGGTCAACTCCGTCATCTCCAGCTGTGAGACCGCCAAATCAATCATAGAGAGACAGGGAAGACTGTCAGAGAAGTGCATAGACCTGGTGACGAACAAAAACTGGGCACGTCAACCCTGCAGACGCTCACATCCAGCCTTGACCTGGTCATGCTCAACAACACACGGCTCATCAGCCTGTCAAGGACCATACTTTCCACAAGCGTGAAGATGAACGACTCCGAGCGGCTGGCCGTCCTGCAGGAGATAGAGAGACAGACCATCGAGCAGGAAAGGAAGGTCTCGAAGGTATCCCGGATCATATCCCAGTATGAAAGACTGAAAAGAGCCCTGAGATAATATGGAAGAGGCATACAGCAATCTGAACAACGCATACCTGCAGATCAAGGGGATGATAGTGGTGGAGGGATTCTATGCCCTTGTTGCCGGATTTGTGATTACCACCTTTGTATTCAAGCTTGCGGGTATCATCAAGGAGATGGTTCACGAAGGCAAGGGATTCAATGCAAAACAGTTTTATGAGCTGGGCAGGAGTACATCCTCTGCATAGCCCTCATCTGCATCATGCCCGTGTTGCTGGACACGCTTGAGACCGTACTTGCATACGCCGCGGACAGGCTGATGGAGTCGCTCGCCGCCGGAGGGTCTACAATCCGGACAATATCTGGAAGAAGCCGATCGAGCAGCTCTTCGACGACCTGATGAACAGTGACATCATCGACATAGCGGTCAACGGGCTGGACACGGCCTTCGACTCCCTGCTGGCGGGAGCGGTGGGCAGTTTCGGGGAGTCGCATACGACTACCTCATGCTGGTGTTCCTGTGCACGCGCTACCTTATCCTGATACTGCTCGAGGTCATATCGCCCCTGGCGATAGCCTGCCTGTACAACAGCGACACCCGCAGTTCCTTCTACACATGGGCCAGACAGATGGTCGGGTGCTACATGCTGTATCCGGGATTCATCATCGCCAGCGTGTTTTCTGATCTGATTGTAGTGAACTATGTACAGCAGCGCCCCTGGTCAGTAACGCTCATGGTGATATTTTCCTTCCTGCTGAAACTGGCGATGCTCGCCACGGTGAAAGCAACGGTTAACAAATGGTTATAGCTGATATGATGGACATAAAGAACATACTTAAAGATTTCTCCCGCCTGGCGGAAGCCAGAAAGAACCATACGTTCCGCACCAGGCTGGTATTCATATTCTGCGCCGCCACAATAGCGATGGTGCTGTTTTTCAGCTACAGGGTGGTGAACAGCGCGATGGACAAGATCTTGGTCGTCAATGAAGGCGGGAACTGCTCCGCTTCAAGGCCATGCAGCAGGATCTGCTGTATGAATCCCTTTAAAGAACCACTGCTACCATACGGCCTATTATCTGAACAGTTTCGACAGGCTCTCCTGCAGGAGAACCGGGCACGCGCCCTGTTCCTGGTCAACAAGCCGGACGCGAACACCATATTCGCCAAATACCAGGCTGACAGGGGTATGGCGACGCCCTGAACTCGGGTGGTCTACAGGACGGAGTTCGAGAAGATGCTCTCGGTATCCGTCAGCGGGGAGGAGTATCACGTCACCTTCTCGTCAGTCCTGAGCATCATCAACGGAAATGATGTCAGAAAGATACGGATTCTCAGCGAGGGCACCGTCATACGTACCACGCCACGTTTTCCGGAGAACACTTCCGGATTTTTCTTCCGGACATACAACCAGCAATACGAGATGCCATGACAAAACTGAAAGGAGCAGAATAGTGGCGCTGGGGGTATAGGAGCCGTGATCATCCTGCTGGTATGGGGATCATCGCCACATTACCGAAAAAAGAGGACGGCAGGGAGGGAGAAGTGAGGCTGCGCTCTGAAATCAAGGACAATTTCACGCTCAAGGACATGCTCGGGAGTGTGGAAAAGGAAATGGAGAACCGGAGAGAAACCCCCATGCCCGGTGGAGGAAATTACGGAATGGATGAACCGGAGGACACCGTTTCCCCGGAAAGCGAGATACAGCGCATCCGGGAACTGATCAGACGCAACGAGCAGACCCTCGGAAGCGCTCCGCTTTCCGGGACGGAACAGCCCGCCCCCCCCCTTCAGGGAGAAGGAGGAAACGGACGGTGAGGAGGAGAAACCGGGGAAGACGGAACCGGAGGACACGGTCCCCGAAGAGACTCCCGGAGAGGATTCAACAGCGTGCGCCTTGTCCGGCAGGACGAGAGGAACGTCATACGGGCATTCGTACATTCCACACAGACGGTCATGGTCGGAGCGACGCTGAAGATGCAGCTGGCGGAGAACTGCCTTACGGACGACGGACAGCGCATCCGCAAGGGGACACCGGTGTTCGGGGAGGTGACCGGAATCGACGGGGAACGGGTGCTGGTCAAAATCACCTCGGTGAATCTGGCAGGGAACATACTTCCCTTTGAAAAGGAGGTGTATTCCGAGGATGCCATGGAAGGCATATACGTTCCGGGAAATGCCAAGGCGGAAACCATCAAGGAGGCGGAAGCCGCGGGTGTCAGCGGGACGAACACAAGCATTTCCGGGGACTTGACATGGGAAGCCAGATAGTGGCGGGCGCGGCGAACAGCGTCATCAACGCGACCAAGTCGGCCGCAAGCAAGAATATCCGAAAGATAAAGGTGACCATCAAGACGAACTACCGGATACTGCTGAAGGATGCGAAAAATAGAAATACAGATTAAATAGGAAAGGATAAGGACAATGGCGAAAGTATATGTGGCAAGCAGCTGGAGCAACGAATACCAGCCACGGATCGTGGCTTTTAAGAGAACGGGGCATGAGGTGTACGACTTCAGGAACCCTGAAAGAAAAACAGACTTCCGCTGGTCGCAGATCAGCGGGAACTGGGAGAAGATGGAGACAGACGAGTACCTGGACGCGCTGGAGCATCCGCTGGCAGAAGCGGGATTCAGGTCGGACTTCGATGCCATGCGGCAGGCCGACGTATGTGTGCTTGTGCTCCCCTGCGGGGCTTCAGCACATTCCGAAGCGGGATGGATGAAGGGGCCGGAAAGAAAGTGATAGTATATCGGAACCGGCCGCAGAGACCGGAACTGATGTACAAGCTCTTTGACGGGATATTCCCAACGGCTGCGGATGTGGCACGCTTCCTGAAGGAGTTTGATGAAATGAATAATCATGCAGTTGTATGACATGGAAAAATTCTGGTACTATGCACTTTCTGCCCTTCTGGTTATCTGCCTGAATGGATATATCCTACTCCTGTTCTCAGGGAAACTGGAAAATTTCATTCTCAGTATCGGGACTTTTGTAAAGAAGGCCATGCGAAAAATTAAAAAGTATTTAAAGGGGAAAAGGCATCCGCTAATCAGGAAGTGAAGTGCCTGTAAACTATTATAAACGGACTCTGAAAGCGACAATAACGAATGATGAAAAAAATATATGAAATGAAAGAATTTTGGAACAAACCAGAAGGGTGGGAATATATTCTCCCATTCTTTTCGGAATCTGCTTAAACGTATTCATTATGCTCTTTTTACAGGAAGGCTGGAAGACATCCTAATAAAATGTTTGGAATATCTAGAAGCACTTAAATGGAAAATAAAAAGAAAAATGAAAAGACATTAGTAATAGATTTCATTTTAGAAATCTTTTCTCTTTGAAAGCGGCTATTGCCCCTGTGATAATGAGAAACAGATATTCTAAAACAGTACTATGCATAATGATGCTAGCGGAGAAAAAAATCCACCGATAAATATATAAAAATACATATCACAATGGCACAGGTTAACAATATCATGGGAGTATAAAACAGGCAGGATATCTGACAGGTCCCATAATGGAGAATGGAAGTCCAAGACCCAGGTATAGGGCAGAACTGCCTAATGTGAAAAAGATCTGTTCATATACGGAGAGCTCCCGAAAAAATGGGTGAAATAACACAAAAATGGATACAACATGAAAGTACATCCCAAAAGCAAATAAGGATCTTGACATAAACGGAACCTATTTCAAGATCTTTCAGTAACTGGTTGTAATTTGTAGACATGACGGTTGCTTTTAATTAATAACTGAATTGCAAAAGTAATAAAATCCCGGCAAACTGCTTTTATAGGCTATTTGACTGGGGATAATATTTAGTAAGAATGAGACAAAACCAAGTTTACATCACAGGGATACTTCTCCTGATTCTTCTTTCAGGGAAAGCCCAGAGGATCAAGGAGCTTCCGGCAGTGCTTCTGCCGATTGGATGCGGAGAGTCCTCATGTCCATGTGACGGGACATGCCCTGATAATTAGCTACTCCGGTAAAAGACAAGGACTTGGCAAGCCTTGTGTACCTGTAAGCCATTATAAACGGACTCTGAAAGTGACAATAACGAATGATGAAAAAAATGTATGATATGGAAGAATTCTTATCGAAAAACGGCTCTGTGACCATCTTACTTTTCTGCTTTCTTCTCACCCTTAATATTGTTTCCCACATTTTGGGCTTTTGGAAGAGTTACTATGAATATTCAAGGAAAAAGAAGAAGGCGTCAGGAAGGGACCGGACAGATGCAAAGAAGCGTCCATGAAATAGATTTGCATGATATCAGGGAGAGGAAAGCCCGGTTGACGGCGTGACACGCTTCCTGAAAGAGTTTGACAGATTGAATAACTTAAAACTGTATGACATGGAAGAACTTTGGAACAAGCTTGGGGCTTGGGGATATGCTGTCCCTATCCTTATGTTACTCTGTTTAAATATACTCTTGTTTACTGACATCTTTGAAAAGATTATAATAAGATGTTGGGTATATCTGGAGAATATCATAAGGAAAAGAAAAATGAAACATCCATGAAATAAATTGCATGATATCAGGGAGAGGAAAGACCAGCCGTCGATGTGGCACGGTTCCTGAAAGAGTCTGATCAAATAAAGAATTAAAAAAACGATGTGATATGGGAATTATTTGGGAAAAGCAGATTACCTGATCCGACTATTATTCATCATAGTATTAGGAATTGCATGTATACTTATAGTGATAGCCCCTCTTTATGGGGCACGGAACAATCAGCCGGAATCTGGGTAGGAAGGCGGAACCGGAGGACTGCCTGAAGAGGACAAGGGAAAAATGAGAAAGAAAAAGAATGAAAATGAAAATAAAAACTAAAGCAAAATGGAAAACCTGTTGAGCCATGCCGGCATTTTCTTCACAATGGCTGCCGTACTGACATTTGAGGCAATCCTTCTCCGTCTGGCTTCAGAACCGGAAGGCGGGCGGGAAGTGAAGGCACGGAAAGGGGAAAGCCACCTGGGGCATTCATACGTGAGAACTGGTACTGGCTGCTGTTGCTGTTTTGTGCGCTAGGAGCGCTTTGCTGTGCAATACTGAGATCCTGCATGATATGAATCAACAGGATACCTTCATTGCTTTTGGTGGCTGACTGTGTGCTTATGGGCTTCTCCGCTTTCTTGCAAACAGTATATGAATACGCGGATTTTATAAGGGAGTCAGTAATGTGCATTGTCTTTCTCTCCTTTCTTTTCCTTGAGTATGGAAATGCCACCCGCAATGAACTGCAGCAGATACATTACCGACAGAACGGTTGAGAATAGCTTGAAACGGTTGCACTCCTCATTCAGAAAAAATAAACAAATGAAAAGACTTATCATTACTGAAGAGGAAAGCATCGCCAAAGGGGTATAGAGTATCCTTGGATACTTTACCGGACTTATCGCTGAAAGAAGAATTCCGACCCCCGTATACAAAGCGGAACTGCCCGATGTGAAAAGTACCTGTTCGTATACAGGAAGTTCCCGGAAAAAACAGGTGAAGTGAAAAAAGGTCGGGTACAGCATAAAAGTACACCCCAAGAGGCAAATAAGGATCTTGACATAAGCGGGACCTATTTCAAGATCCTTGAGCAACTGATTGAGATTTGTATTCATAAGCAAACAACTTTAAAATTAGCATACAAAGATATAGAATTGAAAGAAAACCATGAAACCGAACAGAATTTACATAACAGGACTGTTCCTGTCCGTTTTCCTTTCAGGGAAAGCCCAGAGGATCGAGGAGCTTCCGGCAGTGCCCCTTCAGATCGGGTACGAGAAGACCCTGCACCTGATATTCCCTACCGAGGTGAAGTATTACAGTATCGGCGGTGACTATGTCATCGGTGAGAAAGTCGGGAACTGCCCGGAGATCATACGCCTGAAAGCGGCCGAGGAGAATTTCCCGGGTGAGACTACCCTGTCGGTGGTGACAGCCGACACGAAGTTCTACTCCTATGCCATCAGCTATAACGCCCACCCGGTGGAGAGCTATGTGCGTGTGGACGGCCAGGCACCCGCGCCCCATACACTGCCGGTGGGAAAGGACAGGCAGATGTTCCTCATTTTCCCGGCCGGAATCACCTATGTGGACTATGGCAGTACAAATGTGGAGGTTGAAAAGGCCGAGGGAGTGGACAACATCCTGGCAGTGAAAGCCACCGGAGAGTTTACGGAAGACACGAACATCTCGGCAGTGGTCGAAGGGGGGAAATTCTACACTTTCAATCTCCATTATGCCCCTTTCCCGGAACGTTTCAGCTTTGTCATTGACAAGGAAAAGACGCAAAGGGTGGCCATCCTTGACGAGAGGGAACGGTCAAGCGAACAGAAGGAAAGGATCAGGCAGGCAATCTCGAAGAGGATTCCCCTGGACCTGGGACTGAAGGACAAGAACGCCGGCATGGAGTTCGAGGTCGGAAACATCTTCATCGACGGGGACATCCTGCTGCTGCGAATGACGCTGACAAACCGCACACAGATAGGCTATACGACGGATTTCATGCGGTTCTATATCCAGGATGCAAAGATTCACAAGAAGACGGCGGTGCAGCAGATCGAGCAGAACATCCTGTTCGCTTTCGACTACCCGGAGGAGATACCTGCACATGAGAGCCGGACGTTCACGGTGGCCATGAACAAGTTTACCATTCCTGACAAGAAAAGGCTCATCATCGAGATCCAGGAGAGAAACGGCGGCCGGCACTTTCTGTACAAACTTAAAAACAAGTCACTTCTGGGAGCGGAGGAAGTGTTCAGAAGCCTGCAGGAGCAGAAAACGGAAGATGAAGCGGACAGGATATTAAGGAGGATATCCAGATGAAACTGCTGATGCTCATATTGTTCTTCCCCTTTTCTTTCGAGGGGGAAAACGGAAGGGAACTGCTCGATACGGCACTGGAAAAATGCAGCCGTCTGGAAAGCCTGGAAGCTTGCCGGGACATACTTTACCGGTACGGGGTGGCAGACAGGCTCCCTCTGTCATGTCCCCTGAAAGACAAGTTCAGGATAAGCAGCCCGTATGGAGGCAGGATTCATCCCATAACGGGAAAACATAGTTTTCATTCGGGAGTCGATATGGCGGTGGAGCTGGCCGCACCGGTCCATGCCACCGCTTCCGGTACGGTCGTTTTCGCAGGAAGGAAGGGAGGCTATGGAAGATGCGTCATCATACGGCATTCCTACGGCTTTGAAACGCTTTACGCACATCTGGCAGCTTACTATACGACGGAGGGCAAAAAGCTCGGGAAAGGGCTGTTATCGGCTTTGCCGGGAGCACGGGCAGAAGCACAGGCTATCATCTGCATTATGAGATAAGAAAGAACGGTAGAACTATAAAACCATACTGGTATGGATATGACAATTCAGGAAGAGATTGAACAGCTTGTATTAAGATGCATCGCCGCCGACGGGCTGAAGGCATGCCCGAAGGATATTTCCTTTCTTGAGAAATACAGGCTGAAGAACCGGTACTTCCTCTCCGTGAGGTATCGGATGGAAGGAACTGACTGCCCGGAACTTGACCGGAGGGCGGAGGGGCTGATCAGATGGAACATTTATTCCACGGATTTCCCGCTCCTTCGCCGGGTGTATGCCAGGGAGGGAAAGGAGGCGTTGATGAGATGCCTGTACCTGGAGGAGGGGTATTTCCGCAGATTCCTGGAACAGACCGGACTGGAGGAGAGGATATGACGAGCCTTTCCGTTGTCAGCTACATAGAACGGATCAACCGGATGTACAGGCTGATCCGAAAGGAAAGTACCGGCAGCCGTGCGGAACTGGCCGGCAGGATGCGGGTGAGTGAACGGACCGTCAGCAACTACCTGGAGGAACTCCGGCTGATGGGGGCTGACATAAGGTTCAGCAAGACACGCAATACTTATTATTTTTTCAACCGGTTCGTGCTTTATGCGACGTTCGAAGCCCGCATCGATGCCGACGTGCTGGACGATAAGAAAAAGAAATGATACATACAATTATAATAAACCTTTAAAAAAGAATGAAGTATGAAACAAGTTAAATTTTTACTGTTGGCGGCGTTCGTGGCCATGTTCACAGGCTGCCAGAATGAGGAGATAATGGAACAGGATTCTGAAAAGGACGAACCGGTCCCTACCGGTGATACACGTATCATCATCGAAGGCGAGGGGATGCTGGAAACCTCAGCCCGCTCTTCAGACGGAAGGGTTGATTTTACCGGGGGGTATGCCACTGGAGCAGGACTGTATGACGGACGCAAAAATGTTCCTGTTGAAGCCCATCCTGATGCAGGATATGAGGTGAACTATTTTTATGGAGGGCCGGCTAATCAACCTAAGAAATACGATTATGCACAATCCGGGACTTCAGAGTTCGATGTTGACTTAGGAGGTCAGGACCATACTTTCCATTGTGGATTCAAGGAAAAAAAACGCACACTGACGATCAATGCAGGTGAAGGCGGAACAACTAATCCGAAAGGAACAATGTAATATCAGGTGGAAAAGCCGATCAGTATTACGGCTACTCCGGAGAGTGAGTATGAATTTACAGGCTGGACAATTATAGGTGGTGATGTAACTATCGAAAATCCAGGCAGTTCAACCACTACCGCCACCCTGCATGGTTCCAACAGTACTATTACAGCCAATTTCAAGCAATCCATAAGAAGTATCACAATTAATTTGGATAGATTTTACAGCTCAACTTCAAGTACGAACAGTGGTAAAAGTTATGAATATTTGACCGTGTCATCCACAGATTGTTCCGGTATAGTATGCAGGATATATGGACAGACCAAAAATGACATGGACAATATGGATGAAGTAAGCTATCCTGTGCAAATAGAGCAGAACCAAAAGGTTATGTATGCATATTCAGAATGGGAAACGATTAACCAGGATGGAGATACACGAGAGAAGAGTGCCACTCCGCAGTCTTTTGATATTATAATAGACAATGCTGTGGTTCTTTCAAACGTCAAATCACCATCAGGCAAGCAAACTCTTGATTTCAGTGAGTTTGATGGTAAGGAAATATCAGGTATTGGATATAAGATAACTTTCCAATTCACTCCCCATTGGGAATAGAAACAATAAAGAGAATGGAACAAAACCGAATATCCGAGAAAGTGAAGGATTATAATAGATAAATATGAAATAGCCCTGTCATTACTCTAAATGAGAGTGTGGCAAGGCTATTCTCATTGCAGACGAAAAGGAGTAAAAATCGGATTGGAAGAACTTTTAGAGATTTTATTGATAAAAACATCTTTAAACTCCTTATGCAAATAAATAACAGAATCTTTTTCTACCAGGCGAGGCACATTATTATAAGATGTTATAATAATACATTTTGATAGTATAACTTTTCTATACTATCATTAATAATCACATATCTTAGCCGATCTGCCATTTCTTTTGGTACAACTGGGCAGTTATGAGCTTTCTACAGAGTCTGCTGATTATTCTCCATAGACTTTCCTGTGCGAAGCTTAGGCGGCAACACTGGCCATAAATCGTACGGTCCTAGCGGTAATTACCGACTTTTCGTTACACTAAGCCATGTCGTAGCAAAAAGCCTTTGATAAGGGATTTCGTCTTGCACAGGTTATCTTGAAGCAGATATACGGAGGAAGTGCTTGCTGGAATCGCCTGTTTACGTGAAGCATATCATCGGAGGAAATACTATTCGGATTCGTTGTAGGAAATAGGAAAGAGATTCGCTTCAAATGAGAATCGGAGCGGTTTTTTGTAGCAGACAGTGACCGGATATTTTATCCAACTACTGCCACAGTCCGTAAAAAAGAAGTATGGGTGCAATCTTCTGAGGTACTCCATCCCGTAGCTATGCACTATAATTGGGCAGGTACTACTCACAATAACCTTTTTCCTAGGTTCGGTCTGCTAGTGACTCCTTTTCGCACCGACCATTGGCAGAAACAGGGAACAGAAGACTCAGATTAAAAGCGCATGAAGAGCACAAAGAACGGAAGATTATCTCGGATAAATTTCAAGGCTAAGGTAATCTGACGTTCCACGGCTTTTTCTGTTATGGCACACTGTTCTGCTATCTGCTTATTGCTTAGGTGCAGTTCGCGGCTCATGCGGAAAATACGTTGCCGATTAGCAGGTAGTTGGACTACTAGCTTATCAATATACCTCTTTAAATCCCGTGCATCCAGTTCTTCTTCTATACTATAACCTTCTTCCATGCTTTGCAATACAGTCATTTTAAAATTGAGTTCATTAAAATAACGCCTTGAATAATTAAATATGATGTTGCGGGTAATAATAAAGAGATAACCGTCAAAATTCTTGCTGTTGTCAAAGGTTTCTCTTGCCTCCCAAACATGCAGAAAAACGTCTTGCACAGCTTCTGAGATTTCGGAAGAAGAGGTCAAATAGAGCCGAGCAAAATGATAAACCTTTTGCCAATAATGGTTATACAGCCAGGCAAATGCTTCTTCATCACCTGCCTTCATTCTATTTAGTATCACTTTCTCTTTCATTTATTTAGGAATACAACCACAAAGTTATAAAAATTAATTAATTAAAAAATGATTAATTAAAAAAAACTTAAGCCTTTTATTTGACTAAACGGTAAAAAGGCACGTTTACGTTCTTTTTTTCAAGTGGTGTTAAAAACAACTACTTTTTTTGATTTTATAAGCGCAATGACATATAGATATTTATAAAATTCTAATCAGAAAAATATTTTTTTCAAATCCGATGTGGGGGGAAAAGGGTTTCAGGTGTATTTATTATAGATGCACGTAAAAAGATATTTATAGGTATGAAAATTGATAATAGAAAAACGTTCATAAAAAGATTGCTCTCAGGGACGATGTCCAAAGAGCAACGCAAGATATTTATCCAATTGGATGAGATAGATTTTCAGCTTAGAAAACAATGGGACGAAGCGGGCAATGAGTCCATTGATTGGCAAATGAAAGAGCAAATTTGGAGAAACATCAAAAATAAACAAGATAATAAAAACCGAAGATTCTTTCAAATGTTTCCCAAATGGCAAATGATAGCTGCAACGGTGACCCTCTTGTTGATCACGTCTGCTGGATTGTGGTTTGCCAAACAACAAGCCGGTTGTGTGAATGACTTTATTGAAGTGACTGCACAGGAATCCCAACTGTACACATTGCCAGACAGTTCGAAAGTATGGATGCAGAAAGGAAGTAGTCTGCGATATGCCAAGGCATTTCTCAAGGACCGAAAAGTCTGGCTGAAGGGGAATTCATTCTTTGAGGTAATGCGTCAGAATGGGGTTCCATTTCAAGTCTACATTAATCAGGGCATGATAGAAGTAAAAGGAACCAGCTTTGATATTCACCAGAATCAAAACCAGCAGACAAATGAAATTATTTTGTTTTGTGGAAAGGTGGATTTTACAGCGGAAAATCATGAAACCATTGAAATGCAACCATTTCAAAAATTAACATATTATATTAAGAAGGATAATATAACAAAGGAATGGTTGAGAAATATTAAATACAAAAATGGCAGTCTTCAGTTTACGAATCTTCCCTTGAAACAATTGATTGAGACAATCAACAGCAGGTATAACAGTAACATCAAGTTGGAAGGAATCAACCTTAAACAACAGTCTGCCTTTACAGGAAAAATCCGCTTAGAAGAATCACTGAAAGATGTCTTACAGAAAATTTGTTATAGTCTTAGTCTCGAAATGAAAGCAAATGGTAATGAGATAATTATTTATAAAAACAATCATTAAAACAAGTAAACCTAATGTTAAACTTTAAAAAAAACAGAATGAAGAAACACACTTTTTGTCGTTTTTCGATACTGTTAAGTATCATCCTTGTTTTTCTTCTTTATCCCATGTCCAGTATGGGAGCACAGAAATATATTTCTGTAAAAGGAGAAGACATGACCATTAAACAGGCTATTCAGCTGATTGAAAAAAACAGTGAATACACGTTCTTTTATAATGCGTCAGATTTGGAAAACAACACGAAACGCGATTATAACAGCACGGGAAATATTGAAAAAGTTCTAAAAGATGTATTTGAGGGCAGCAACGTAAGCTACGTTATTAAAGGAAAAGAAGTTATTCTAAAAGTGACTAAGACTGAAAATACGCAGCAAGTTAAAAAACGTACCATAATCGGTGTTGTAACTGCCAGCGACATCAAAGAACCGATCATCGGAGCCAGTATCTGGCTTAAGAACAGTTCTATCGGGGTTATTACCGATGTGGATGGTAAATATTCCATCGTTATTGAAGGAGTTGGGGGGGTATTAGAGTTTTCGTACATCGGTTACAAAAAACAGGAAATTGCCCTTGCTAATCAGGAAGTAATCAATGTGGTGTTGGAACCTGACACCGAAGTGCTTGATGAAGTGGTAGTTGTAGGGTACGGTAGTCAGAAGAAAGAAAGTGGTAGGAGCAATTTCTACACTTGACATGCGTAAACTCAATGTACCGGGTGCTTCCATTTCTAATGTATTAGCAGGTCAACTTTCTGGTGTAGTAGCCATGAGCCGTTCAGGTGAACCGGGTAAAAACAGCTCGGCCGATTTCTATATCCGAGGTGTTTCATCATTCAAGGGTACTTCTACGCCGCTGGTGTTAGTTGATGGTATTGAGCGTGATCTGGATTTGGTGGATACAGATGACATTGCTACCTTTTCTATTTTGAAAGATGCCTCTGCTTCAGCCGTATATGGTGTTAGGGGCGCAAATGGTGTTATTTTGATTACTACCAAGAAAGGGCAGGAAGGAAAACCGGCTATCAATGTCCGCACAGAATTCGGCTTTACTGCTCCCACCAAACGACCGGAAATGATTAACTCGGCGCAATGGGCAGAACTTTACAATGAAGCCAGTGGTACCAACTACTACTCTCCGGAAGTGATTCAGAAATATCGCGACCACAGCGATCCAGATCTTTATCCGGATGTGGATTGGTTTGATGCCCTGTTTGATGACATGGCAGAGAACCAGCGTGTGAACTTGAGTGTGACTGGTGGTGGTGACAACATTAAGTATTATGTGTCCGGTTCGTTCTACAATGAAAGTTCTATCTATAAAAACGCTGGTAATATCTATGGTTACAACTCAGCCATCCGTTATAACAAGTTCAATTTCCGTGCCAATGTCGATTTGAATGTGACTAAGAGTACCACGTTGAATGTCAACCTAGCCAATATCTATGAAAAGTCGTTCGGTCCTGGCTTCGGCGATAATGATAACGATATTTGGAGCTATACCTTTAATGCTTCTCCGAATGCATTTCCGGTACAGTATTCCGATGGTACTTTGTCCGGTCCGTCTACCGACTCCGGCCACAATCCGTGGAATATGCTGGTACACTCAGGTTATCGTGAACAATTTTGGAATTCGGCTCAATCTTTGATTGGCTTGACTCAAGACTTCGGTAAGATTTGGGAACCGCTGGAAGGTCTAACTGCTAATATCAAATTCTCTTGGGATGCTTGGAATACCACGCTGCAACGTCGCTCCAAATCACCCAGCTTCTACCATGCACGCGGACGTGATGCGGAAGGTCGACTGATGTACGATGACAACAACAATGATGGAGAATGGGACCCTGTACACACTGGCAGTGAATCATTAGGTTATAAAATTGGACGCCAAGGTACTATGACCCGTTATCTGGAAGGTTCGTTGAACTATAATCGCTTATTTGGTAACCATCGCGTGGGAGCTCTTTTCCTTTATAATCAGAAAATCCATACCAACACCCAGGCTGCCGACGGCAATGCAGCATTACCTTATAAGAACCAAGGCTTGGCTGGTCGCGTGACGTATGCTTTTCGAGATACTTATTTTGCCGAAGTGAACATGGGATACAACGGATCTGAAAACTTTGCCCGCGGACATCGCTTCGGTTTCTTCCCGGCTTTTGCTTTGGGATGGATGGTATCGAACGAAAAATGGTTTGAACCGCTCACCAAGACCATTGATATGTTGAAACTGAAAGGTTCTTATGGTAAAGTAGGTAACGATGATATCGGCGGACAAAGACGTTGGGTTTATGAATCTACAATTGTGGGCACTGGCGATCAAGGCTGGTGGTTCGGCCAAAGCGGTAATCAAGGGGGAGCAGGTATCCGCGTAGGGGAAATAGAAAATTTGTATGCTTCCTGGGAAGAGGCTACCAAACTCAATTTGGGTGTGGAATTCTCTCTGTTCAATAAGGTAAAGGTGCAGGCTGACTACTTCCGTGAAGAGCGTCAAGGCATTTTCCTGCAACGCGCCGGTTTGCCAGCCATTGTCGGTTTATCCACCATTCCGTATGTTAATATAGGTAGAACACTCAACAAGGGATTTGATGCCAATGTAGAGTACAATCACCAGATTGGAAAAGTATTTCTAACTGCCCGCGGTAACTTTACTTTCAGCCGCAACAAGCTGCTTGATAACGACGAACCCGATTGGGAATACAAATACCAAAATCGCATAGGCAAGCCGTTCGGATCTGACGGTCAGATGCAGCCTTTCGGTCTTGTAGCCCTAGGTCTATTCCAAAGTCAGGAAGAAATTGACAACAGCCCGCGTCAGACTTTCGGTGAATACCGTGTAGGAGATATCAAATATCAGGATATCAATGGCGACGGCATCATCGATACACAAGATGAGGTGGCGATCGGTTATACCAACCTGCCGGAAATCATGTACGGTTTCGGTTTGGGTGCACAATGGAAAAACTGGGATATCAACGCCTTCTTCCAAGGTTCTGCTCATACTTCTTTCTTTCTAGATGGTGTATCGGTAAAGAGTCCGTTCTCCAGTGGTAACATGGAACGTGCGGCTATCAATAAAGACCTGTGGGGCAAAGTGTGGATGTCTACTAATTCGCCTGAACAGAATGCTCATGTCACCTATCCGCGCCTAAGCAATGGTAGCGGGGGTGCCGGCGCTTCCAACAACAACAAGAATTCCACCTGGTGGTTGCGCAATGGCTCCTTTTACGTCTGAAAACATTGAAATCGGATATACTTTACCTAAAGAATTTGTCACTAAAACATTTATTAAATCGTTGAGATTTTATGTATCCGGAAACAATTTACTTACATTCAGCTCTTTCAAATTATGGGATCCTGAAAAAGCCAAAGGCTCATCAGATGGCTCAGGCTATCCGCTGAATCGTGTTGTTACTGTCGGATTCAATGCTAACTTTTAAATTATACCAAATATGAAATATAAAAATTACTTCAAATCCATAATATACTTAGCACTTGGAGCTTTTACCTTGGGCTCATGCGAAGATTTTCTTGATAGACAAGAAGACGAAAAACTGACTTTTGATAAAATCTGGGAATCCAGAAACACTACCCAGCAATATTGGCTAAATGCCATGTCTTTCTTGCCCAATGAAAATGGAAGCTTGCAGGGTGATACTGAACCGTATTTAGGAGCATCGGACGAATGTACCATTGCGTATGACCGTCAGTACCGTTGGATAAACTTTGGTACCTGGAACCCCTCACAGGTTCCTTATTATAAGATGGATCACTATTATAAAGGTATCCGCGAATGTAATATTTTCCTGCAAAATGTGTACAAATGCAGCGACCCGTTAGTCACTAAAGATCAGTTGGACGAATGGTACTGGCAGACTCGTTTTGCCCGTGCTTACTATTATTTTCTGATGATGCGTGACTATGGTCCGGTATTTCTGTTAGGCGATGATTTGCTGGATTTCACCGCCAGCACAGAAGAACTGTATCGCCCGCGCAATACCTGGGATCAATGTGTTAACTACGTGGTCAGCGAAATGACGCAGTGTGCTGAAAGTGGCGTTGTTCTTCAACAGTCCGATTTGCCGGCGGCGAAGTGGGGATTGGCTACGGTAGGTACTTGCCATGCCGTGATCTCCCGACTACTGCTATATTCGGCCCGCCCGCTGTTCAATGGTAATAAACTCTATAGCACGGTGAAGAATCCCGATGCACCCGACTTCCCTGAACTGTCAGGTGTTAAGCTCTTCCCTGAGCTTGATAATACCAAATGGCAGAAAGCTGCTGAAGCAGCCAAGAAACTGATTGATAATCCCTGCTACGAACTTTACCGAGCTGGTAACGATAACCCGTATGAAGATTATTATGGAGTGACACACGAAACTTGGAATAAAGAGCTGATTTGGACTGACCGTTATAACGGACTGTTTTCTTGGGGAGTAGGTACTGTGCCCACCGGCGTAGCTGGTACGGCTTATGGGGCAGTAGGCCCTACTCAAGCTTTGGTGGATGCGTATGCCATGAATACCGGTTGGTATCCTATCACAGGATATGAAGCAGATGGAACACCTATCGTAGAGCCCTTATCTGGCTATGAACTGGCTTCCGAACTGGAGAAATCATCTTGGATATATCCGTCTGGTGGTTGGAGCAACAAGGCTGATTTTGAAATCGAAGCTCCCAATATGTATAAGGATCGGGAACCCCGCTTCTATGTCACCGTATTCTTTGGCGGAAACCAGTGGTTGCACGGCAATAGCGCTACTTCCATCTCTTTTGCGAAAGGCGGTAACGGTAATAAGAGTCACGACTATCCAAAGAGTGGCTACCTCTGCAACCGTTTCTATGACCATAAACTCAATTCGTCCGAAGGACAGTGGGGTAATATAACTTTCCCGGTATTTCGTTTGGGAGAAATCTACCTAAATTTCATTGAAGCCGTGCTCGAGTGCAAGAAGAATGGGGTGGCACTAGATCCCAGCTATGAAGCCCTAGCCATGGAAAAATGGGCCGACCTACGGAAACGCGCGGGATTGGACCCCATCACAAGTATCTACGGACAAGTTTCTACAGAAGAGTTGATTCAGCTCTGCAGAAAAGAACGTCAGATAGAATTGGCTTTCGAACGCCATCGCTATTTCGATACCCGTACATGGATGATTGCTACTCAAACTGACAACGGCAAGATGTATGGTATGAACACTTCCTGTCCGCTTGATGCTGGTATGAAGGGAACTGAAACCCCCGACGGTTTCTGGGAGAGAACGGCTTTTGAAACCCGTGTCTTCCAAAACAAGCATTATCTCTATCCTTTCTCTCAGCGAGAACTGGATCGCAACAAGTTGTTGACACAAAATTATGGTTGGTAATGCCCCGGTATGTATAATTTAACAAAATCAGTTGTATGAAAACAAATTATTAACTATAGCCCTGACAGCAGCCTGCTGCCTAACCTATATTGCTTGCGATGATAATAAGGATGAGTTTTTGGATGAATTCAGCACCATTCTATCCTTCCGAAACTGTGATGAGATTGAAGTGGAAGTATATAATACAGGTGAAAACGGAGAATACCAGTTGATTGTCAACAAATCAGGCGCTCAACTGGGTACAGTCACCCGAGCTTCCATTGATGTTATGGATAAAGCGTTGCTGGAAATCTACAATGAACAAAACGGAAAAGACTATCAATTATACCCGGAAGATTGTTACGTATTTAATGGAGATAAACAGATAGAATTCGGTCCTAACGATACTTACCAGACCAGATCCGTTACATTGATTACGGATAAGATCCTAGAAAGCAACCAGCAAGAGGGGAATTTTGTGATTCCATTTATCTTGCAAAATAGTGCGGATTCCATCAATGCCGAGCGTAAATATGTGTTTCTGAAGCCCGCTGTAATTGTACCTAATGTTGCATTTGAGAAAACAGGATATAATCTGAATATCATTTCAGATGCTATGGATGCAAATGAAATCGAGCTGAATCTGCCTGCGGTCTTTTCGGTAGACAATAAGTGGAATTTTAGCTGTACACTGGAGCCAGACGAGAGTCTGTTGACCGAGTATAATGAAAAGAACGGGGTGGATTACACCATGCTGTCGGAAGAAGCTTATACGCTGAGCAACGAAGGAAAGATTTTGTTTACAGCTGGCAGTAAATCAGCTAGCTTAACCGTAACCGTGAAACGAAATAAATTGAGTTATGGTAACTATGTGCTACCTTTGAAAATGACACAATGTAGCTCGCCTTACTTTGAAATCAATCCTAATAAACAGTCGTGTCTCTTCGGCATCTCCTATGTGCCTGATGAATCGAAACTGCATCCGGTCACTCTGTCACGTGGTATGACAGCCATCCATCCTAACCGTGAAGTGGAAGGAAAAATTGACTATATGTTCGACGGTAATCCAGATACCTACTACCATTCCGATTATTTGGAAGAACCGGGGTTGCCGCACTGGATACAGTTGAATTTAGATGAACCACACACGGCTTTGATGTTTGAATACCAAGTACGTCACAATAACAACAACGGGGCACCGCAGCGTATCAGTGTGCTAGGCAGTATGGACGGTATCACATTTAGTAAAATAATGACGATTATGGAAGGATTCCCCACTGCTACAAAAGGCACCTATAAATCACCGGTTCTGGTGGGCAAAGAGTTCAAGCACATCCGCCTGGTGGTAGAATCTACTCCAGCAGGTAACAGTTTCGCGCTGGCCGAATTGAAGTTGCATGTAAATTAATCAGTCAGCTTAATATATCTTATATTAGGAAGAGATAATATCTAAGAAAATACCCTACATATTATCTCTTCTTTTAACTTACTTCTATAACACTAATTTATGAAAATATTACCAACCCTTTTATTGATGCTTTTGCCCTTCTATGTATTTGGCGTCTATGGATGCAGCGATGATAATTCCGGGGATGAACAGATCCAAAAATTCACTCTTGCAGAAGTAGATTTACAACAGAATTTTACCAAGGAAAAGGGAGAGCTATCTATACCGGTCAGCACTACCCTCGATGCAAGTCGGTGGGATGTGGCTTCTAACCAAGATTGGTGTATTGCGGCTAAAGATTTGTCTACTTCGAAGCCGAGCATTAAGATTTTGGTGAAGGCGAGTGAGGAGCCTGAGATACGTGAAGCCGTGGTGACGGTAAAGTCACTGGTGAAGAATTATGAAATTCATGTCAAACAATTGGGTTACGGTCCGGCTCTGCTCGTCAAGAGTTCGGTTTCTACGCTCGAGGCCGAGGGCGGCGAGGTAATTGTTACAGTCACTTCCAACATAGAATATGCGGTGGAGAAGTCGGCCGAAGGCGACTGGTTGCAGGCAGTGGAAGCGCCGGCTACCCGTGCCCTAGTATCGAAGAATTATCCTTATCATGCCGCCGCCAATCCCTTGTACGAAGCTCGTACCGTAACCTTGACCTTTACTGCGTATAAAGATAGTCTGCTGCAGGAAACCTTGACCTTGACACAGAAAAAGAAAGCGTCGGAATCATCGGATGTAGAAGTGGAAGGTGATGTGAAGTTGACCCCTATTTCGGCTGTAGCCAGTGAATTGCAGCCAGGTTATGGCATTGAACATACCTACGACGGGAAATTCGATGAGAAACATTATCACTCGCCCTGGGGACAGGAAGCCCACTTCCCAGTGACACTGGAGTATGAGTTCGATGGCACCCGGGATTTAGATTACATCCTCTACCATTCGCGTAGCGGCAACGGTAACTTCGGCAAGCTGAAGATTTACACTGCTTCAGTCGAAATGCCCGAGTATCAGTTGCAAGGCAATTATGATTTTCAAATGCAGAACAACGCCAGCCGCGTGGTATTCAGCCAGAGAGTGAAAAAAGTCACCAAAGTGAAGTTCGCTGTAGAATCGGGAGCAGGTAATTTTGTGAGCTGTTCGGAGATGGAGTTTTTTCAAAAGAATCCGGACAACAAGCTCGAACAACAACTGCTGGCGGTGTTTACAGACATTACCTGTAGTGAACTGAAGCCAGAAGCCACCTTAGAACAGATCAATCAGTTGCCGGGCTACTTTGTCAACCTTGCCACGCAGTTGAAAAACGGTACCTACGATGCCTGGGAGAAAGAATTCCGTATCCAGGATTATCAGGCTTATAGCGACATCAACGTGTGGGCCGATAGGCTGATGACCAAACACTACAGTTGTCTGGATAATCTTACCGGTATCGCGGTCGAGGCGAACGATGAAATTATTGTCCTAGTGGGCAATACTCACGGCTACCCTGTCGCGCTGCAGTGTATCGGGGAGGAAACCACAAGCTTCGGCGAAGAGAAGAATTATGTGCAGACAGCAGCTTCAGGCGATATTTATTTTCTCAAAGAAGGAGTGAATAAAATCACCATCCGCAACCGCGGCCAGCTGTTTGTGATGTATACGGCTGACCTCCAGTCGAATCCTACCTCCATCCGTATTCATATTCCGCTAGGTAGCGGACAGGTGACCGGCTATTTCGATCTGCAGCGTCATCAGACCAATGAGAAGTACGCTGAACTGCTTTCCAAAGCTACCGATAAATACTTCGGAGTGAAAGGTGAAAAGATGATTTTCTACTTCCATCGCTCGGAGATGCTGAAACATGTGCGCACCGAGATTCTTTCGGCCATCCACCTTTGGGATAATATCGTGGAGTGGGAACAAAGCCTGATGGGTATTGACAAAATGCATGCTAACCAGTTCAATAACCACCTCTTTGCTATCTCGCCGGAGGGAGCGTATATGTGGGCATCCGATTACCGAATAGCTTTTGTCTATACCTATTTGGACAACATCCTCTTATATGATAAGGTGATGTTAGCTGAGGACAATGCTTGGGGACCGGCTCACGAAATAGGTCATGTGCATCAGCTGGCTATTGACTGGATGGGATCTACGGAGTCGAGCAACAATCTCTTCTCTAACTACATCATCTACCAGTTGGGCAAATACAAATCACGTGGCCGGGGCTTGGATTACCTGGCGGAATGTGTCTATGGACAGAATCAGGCTTGGTATAACATGGGTAGTGCTACGCACCAAGGCGAAGATACGGAGATCCACATGCGCATGAATTGGCAGTTGTGGCTTTACTACGAACTATGTAAAGGACACGACAAGAAACCCATGGTATGGCCGAAGATTTTCGAGCTGATGCGCACCACGTATCAGCATGTGCCTACCCATCAGCCGGGACAGAGGCAGATGGCCTTTGTCAAAGCAGTGTGTGATGCCACACAGGAGGACCTTACCGAGTTCTTTGAAACCTGGGGATTCTTCAAGGCGGTTGATGCCCCCATTGAGCAGTATGGCCAAGCACAATATACAGTGACCGAACAAATGATATGTGAAACCAAGGCATACATTCAAAACAAGAAGTATCCGAAGGCGGCACCCATTCAGTACATCGAAGACCGGAAGCGTGATTTCTTCCCGTCGAGCGATCCTCGTGCGCAAGAGTCAGGTGATGTAGGTTACTACGAGGTGTTTAAGAATCATACCAAGATTTCGAAGGTGCCCACCTACACTCTCAGTTCTTCACATCAAGGTGCTACTATCCGTGTGAGTGACGGTGAAGAAGCGGTGGCTTTGAGGTGCGTGAAAACGAAGCAAACAGCCGCCTGCTGTATTTCTCCAACTCTTTCACCTTTACAGTGCCATCTAAGGTATATCAAAGCAGTGCCAAGGTGTATGCTGTACAGGCTGATGGACAGCGCATCCTGTTGACAGCCCGCTAAGCGTTTGTCTGCAGTTCATTATACGACCTTCCTGTCGCTTCTGAAAAGAGGCTCAGGCGGCAGGGAGGTCAAACGAATCAATCACAGAGCCTCGCCCGCTCAACCATTTATTTGGTAAAAAATAGTAGTATGAAACTGAAAAAGCTTTTGTTATCTGTCTTGATGTTGCTGTCTATTAGCGGCCTTCAGGCGCAATCACTGTCCCCTCTACCCAAATCCATTGGGATAAGGGAACCCTTGTAATAGAAACCCCTGAGCGGCCGACCGACCAACAGCATGTGCTCGGTCTTACCGCTCCGAAGATGGAAACCGTGCGTGTGGCTTTTGTGGGCTTGGGTATGCGCGGCCCTTGGGCGGTGTGGCGCTTCTGCAACATCCCAGGTGTAGAAGTCGTGGCACTATGCGACTACGAAGAAGACCGTGCAGAGGCATCCCAGAAATACCTACGTGATGCCAGCTTGATTCCGGCCGATATCTATTCAGGTGAGAAAGGGTATGAAACCCTTTGTCAACGTCCAGACATCGATCTGGTGTATATTGCCACTGACTGGAATCACCACTTCCCTGTGGCTAAGTATGCCATGAAACATGGCAAGCACGTGGCTATAGAAGTGCCATCGGCCATGAACCTAGAGCAATGCTGGAGCTTGATTGATCTCTCTGAACAGACACGCCTGCACTGCTTCATCCTAGAGAACTGCTGCTATGACTATTATGAGATGAATGCCTTGGCCATGGCTAAGGATGGAGTATTCGGCGAAATCATTCGGGCTGAAGGCGCTTACATCCACGAACTGTCGGCTTTTTGGAAGTCGTACTGGCAAGATCCTAACGACAACGATACCGACAACTTGCATTGGCGCATGAAGTATAATATGGAGAACCGCGGTGATGTGTATGCCACCCATGGTCTGGGTCCAGTGGCTCAATGTATGGACATTCACCGCGGAGACCGCTTCACTACCTTGGTAGCTATGGATACCGAAAGTTTTGTGGGTAAGCAATATGTCGAGAACCTCACCGGCAAGGAACCAAAGGAATTCCGCAACGGTGACCACACTACTACGCTGATGCGCACAGCTCGTGGCAAGGTAGTGGAAATTCAACACAACGTCATGACACCGCAGCCATACAACCGCCTGTTTAAGCTGACCGGAACTAAAGGCTACGCCACCAAGTACCCCACACCCGAATATGCCTTGTCGGGCGATGTCATGAAAGATACTGCGCCCAACATGGACGATATCAATGCCCACAGTTTTCTGAATGACGCTCAGAAGGAGGCCCTTGAAAAGAAATATTATCACCCTATCCTCACCAAGTTTGGCGAAAAGGGGCGTGCCATGGGGCATGGTGGCATGGATTACATCATGGATGCTCGCCTGGTGTACTGCTTGCAAAACGGTTTGCCGCTTGATATGGATGTCTATGATCTAGCCGAATGGTGCTGTCTCTCGGAATTGGGCGCTCTGTCGATGGATAACAACTGTGCAGCTGTGACTTTCCCCGATTTTACCCGCGGTCATTGGGATGAAATGAAGGGGTATAAGCACGCCTATGCTTCGGCAGAAGAAGAAGAAGCTACCGAAGCCAAGGCCGAAGCATATACCATCGCCCAGAAAGAGGTAGCTGCTGCTGCCAATCTCTGGACACTCTATGATAACGTAAAAAATGCAGCCGATGAGAAAGCCCAGGACAAAGCTCTGAAAATCTACCAACGCGCCAAAGCCAAAGCTCATCAGCAGCTGGCTAAAAAGCTGAAAGTAAAAAAGTAAGTCTCGCAGAAGGATTTAAGAAACTGAATATTTTTTTTCTGAAGCGGATTTAAAACAGTTCCTAAGTCAAAATATGAGAAAATAGGGGCACAGGATATTATTCAATGAATAAATTGGGAAATAGTTGAATCAAAGTGCAACAGATGGAGTTTTAATTTATGATATCGTAATAAGAAAACAAATCCCCGGTGCATCACTGCAGCGGGGATTTTCCACCTTAAATTCATCTTATGTCATTTCAATGAATTATATTTCAATTTCTTTATTTGGGTTATTTGCCTAAATTTTAATGCCAACTTTGTGGCATGACTTTCACATAATTCGTCGTTTCATCCCATATATAATCTCCTGTATAATTGCAGTTGAACAGATAATCCGCATCACAACGAAGTAATATCCACTCATTGGAATTTTCAGCTCTCCAATATAAATGTAAGACTGGAATGGCATATTTTACTCCATCATGTCGGGGAGCAAGTCTTTTAACTGGGAATTTACAACTCATAATACCCTTCCAGAAACGTGTTCCTGTCGGAATGTCCACAGAATCCTTACCGATTTCATCTTTCCATTCCTCATCGTTTACTGCTCCTTTCTTTTTGGTACTTGGACTATATGAATTGGACTTCAGCTTGAACTCACGTTCCCAGACCGCTTTTATTTCGCCCCTTAGCGCCTTTTCCCCCCGGTTGGATAAAGTATATACCAGATTCCACGGATCATCATCAGGGACCGGATATGCAAGAATAGAGGTATATCCCTGTCCTTCCACTTCCATCATGCGCAATGCCGGCAGGTCATCCGATGCAGGTGCTTTCACCTCATACAGCCATTCCTCGTCTGTACTGCCATAGGAATATCCCACTGCCCTGCACCACATCGTTTCTCCTTTCTTGCGGAATAACGGCACAAGCTGGTATGTACCGGGAGCGGAAGTCACATAGCACTGGATACGTTTTCCATCCCATGCCCCATTCGTCTTGATGTCTATCGGCTGGAACTGCTCCACAATCTCATTCGTACCCGGCCTCATAAATACAAACCGTAACTCTCCCTCGCCGTTATCGCAATAGGGATTGTAAAAGGTTCCGAACACCTTGCCTTCATTCTGATAGCAGTCATAGCCGTATTCGGTATAATTGGGCCATACCTTGAAAGGATAGTCGTCCGGATTCGGGTTGAGTATAATCTGGTCCGTCTTGCCATACCGGCTCCAGTACTCCACATCGATGTCCACCTGCTCCATGTTGACCGGGGAGTTGTAGTTTCCCGTCATTTTCAGTGTATAGGTGTATTTCATTCCCGCCTCCCATTCATGGTCCCTGTGGAACTCATAGGGATATTCCTTTCCGTCAATGGTAAAACAGACTGTCGCTTTCTGGTCATAACCGTAGACAGGGGGAAGAATTGTCTCCACTACCACCGGATCTGCATCGTTCAGATGATAGTTGCCGCCAGCTTGCAGGCTCCCCTGCTTGAGAAATCGAATATCAGGGGAGTTGGTTTCCCGCCTGATGTCAAGCGTCATCCTTGTGATCACATTGTCAAACCTTATATTTGAAACAATGCCTTCTCCCATATATTCATTTTTCAGAATTTTGATGCGCACCAGGCTCATGGCATGTTTCATCTCAATATCCGCTGTCGGAATGTCCCTGGTGACCGTTGTCCTTCCATACAGGATGTCGTGCTGGTCCGCCAGTTCAAAGGGATGAGCCTGTCCCCTGATGCCTGTCCGTTGTACGGCAGATAAGCGGCCACCTCCGAATCACCCTCTACCGGAGCGTCCCCGCCGGCATTCCATTTTTACCGTCAAAGGCATAAGGCACATTATATACATATGGAGAGCCGGTGTCAGTAGTACAGATAAACACCCCATCTCATGTCCCGGCAGGAATGCCTCTATGATTCCTTTTGTCTGCATCGCCTGCAACGATGCGGTTATTCCGAGCCGTATCTTTTCTTCCTCCTCCTTTCCCGGATCATCCCCGGGGTGACAACCGGCGGTTCAGGTTCCGGCAGGATCTCATCCTTTTCACATGCGGATAATGCACATGTGAGTGAGGCCAACAATATATACCTTAAAATTTTCATTGTATTACTTCTTTCAGTTTATAAGTATCTTACTTTGAAATATTATTTACTTCAAAAGTAATATAAAACTTTACTTCTTTACGTATTCTTTCCAGAACTGCTCCAACCTGTCGCGGTCCAATGTCCCGTCCTCCTGAGAAAGCAGCCTATCATCGCTTCTATGACAGTCTTTACCCTCTGTAACGGTGGTCCGCGGCAAATGTCCTCAGTTCCCATACCAGATCCTCGGTCAGGACAATGGTCTGGTTATACGCCTTTCCGGTGTCCTCGCCATTTTTTTCTTTCATGGGGTCTGCTCCCACCATATTTTCCAAGGAAATCCCTTTCGACTTGAATTCTTTCATATTCCTTCTCCTTTATTATTTGTTCATTTTCCTGATCCTTTTAAGGAATTCCTCAGTCAGACTCCGGTAATCCCTTGCCCCGTTTGACGAGGGTGCATAATCGAAAATGCTCCGTGCATTGTACTGCGCCTCTCCCAGCGCCACGTTGTTCCGTATGGTTGTCTCGAACACGCTCTCCCCCAATGTTTCTATCAGACTCTCCCTGATGTCCACGTCCAGCTTTCTTCCCGCATTGTATTTTGTCATGAAGTAACCGAGAATCCTGACCTCCGCGCCGAGTTTCCTTCTGAGCAGGCCGATGATATAATGTATCTTCTCGATTCCTTTCATGGCGAAATAGTTCCCGTCCGTGGGTATGATCACAAAATCACTCGCCATAAGCGCGTTCTGTGTGATGATGCCCAATGAGGGAGGACAGTCTATCAGAATATGGTCATATTTCTTTTCCAGGCCTCTTATTATTTCCCTGAAAAGAAATTCCCTCCCGGGGGTGGTATTCATGATCACTTCCGTGGCCGCCAGGTCCAAGGACGCCGGCAGCACATCCACCCTGTCCAACCACGTGAGAGGCTTCAGCTCCAGGGGTCTGTCCTGCATGATTTCCTGCAGCACACTCTCGAGCATGACATCCTGGGGAAGACTTGCCATTTCCTCCCCGAACGCCGCCATCGTCGTGTTCGCCTGCGGGTCCGCATCTATGATACATACCTTCTTTCCGTGCAGCCGTGCGATTCCGGCCGCCAGATTCAGCAGCGAAGTGGTCTTTGCCACACCGCCCTTGTGGTTTACACATGCTGTCGTAATTGTTTTCATGATTTGTCTATCTCCTTGATTATTACGATGTAAAGATACGCATTTTTGAAATGTTTACCAAATATTTTTCTACATATTTACTTTATTAGTATTATACTTTAAATATATTTCACATTACATACTTAAATATGAAAATATACATAATCATGTATATTACTTATTTACTTTAATATATAAATAAGTATACTTTCCATAGAAACAAACGTGTTTTTCTGAAAATAAAAGTCATGCTGCAACGAAATTGCAGCCTTGTAGTATATCTTGCAGCCTTAAAGACGCAAAGCCTGTCACATATACGCATAATAAAAAAAGATCTGCGGGGATTTTTATATGGGAAGTAAAGTAAAAAAGCCCCCGGCCTGTTAAAAAGTAACGCCAATCACTTATTAACTACACGAGCGAAGCCACGCGACCGGGGGCAAATACCCTCTGTCGTGGCTTCGTTTTTTTGTGTTTAATAAATGATTGGCTCTGCAAAGATAGAAAAATATTTGCTATGACACTGTTTGAGATCCTAAATTTTAATAGGGAGCTTCTGGAGCGTCTGGCCGGGACAGGTTACAAGCCGGACGACTACAAATATATCGACCTGTACAAGGAGTACGAACAAATGCGCCGCAAAGGTGAAAAGGTGACGTATTGTGTGGCCTTTCTCTCGGCCAGACATGGCGTTTCCGAAAGAAAGGTGTATGAGATTCTCGGGCGGTTCAAAAAAGAATGTACGTTCCATGCAGTATGAAAAGAGTGGAATTTTTGCTTTCATGGGGAGAAGAAATGAACTTTGTATCCGAAATATTGCTGTCCGGTAAAACACAAAAGAGCATAAAAATCCTCCTCGAAGCCCCGTAAAATAGGACTTCGGGTTTTATTTTTTTCAAAAGTAAGCCCCCTTAATCGAAAAGACTTGGTTCTGGTGGTGCTTTTTGCATCTCCTTTGCAAGGAAATCATTCCAGGTTTTCTCGGGATTTTCCATGAATGCGATAAAATCGACGTAGTACATGAGCATAAGTCGTACCATGGTAACAACCTGCGAGAATGCACAGTGCCTCTTGATGCTTCTTGACAGAACTGTTATCAGCAGATTTGCAATCAAGACTACCCATGTCTGTATTTGTATGGCGTTGACGCTGTCCCCATAGAAGAAATGAAGCGGAAAATTTTGTTTTAGCTGTTTGTATAGCGACTCGATGGCCCATCTGAGGCGATAAATTTCAGAAATGTCCTCAAACGTGAACTCAAAGTTGTTGGTCAACAGCACAACCGGCTTCTTTGTCTCGTAAAATATCTCCACCCTACGTGCCTCATGGGTGAGTTCCCTCTTGTAAAAGCACTTTCTTGTCTATGTGCGTCACCAGTCCCTGCGGGTTGACATAAGTAATGGATTCAAGTTCCTCGTACTTAAGGTTTTTCTTCATTTTGGTCACGTAGCACACGCCTTCTTCGGTAAGACGTTGGAATTGTGCGATGTCGACGTAACCACGATCCATCGCCAAAGTGGAGTCTTTTGGCAAATGCACCTCCTTCAGCAGGTAATGATCGTGTTTTGCGGCGGATGTGAGCTGCACCACCATCGGTACGCCGACATGATACTTCATTACTGTATGTACTTTCATGCCGCCTTTTTTCTTGCCTGATTTCGGGTGCCGCCCGACACCTTTGAGTATGTTGTCAAAGAGCGTTATTGTGGTGGAATCCATCATGTAAAGCAACTTCTCCCAGTCTTTAGGCTCGTGAGTCTGCCCCTTATAGCACTTGGAGGGGCGGCTGTCCGCTAAAAATTTGGCATACTTCTCCAAAGATACGCATAAACACTTGCAAAGAACTCCTGAGGACGGCGTATATTGGCCTCCGCAAGCGTGCTGCGACGAACCAGATAGTTCATTCCGAGGTGTCCGAGCTTGTGAGCCTCCGCCTTCATGCCTATCTCAAGTTCGCGAAGAGAATCAAAGTGTTTGAGTATGCCGAACAGCATTACCACAAGATGTTGGTAGCCGTCAAAACGCTTCACGTAAGCCTCGCTTCCTTTCGTTTCGCGACTTATTTGAAGAATCTTCTCTTTGTCGAGTAACTTTAACACTTGACTATAGACCGGCTGTCCGGTAAAATGACTATCTTTGCTCATGGTTATATATTTTTTCGCAAAACAAAGATAACCAAAAGGGCTGATACCTCGTGAGAAGTGTCAGCCCTAATTTATTTTGTTTGAAAAAGTTTTACCGGACAGCAATATATCCGAAACATAAACACTCTTACACGACAGAATGATTACAGCAATGAAAAAGTACCACTACAGTCAGGCCCCGCTTCCTTTTGTGGGACAGAAACGCATGTTCGCATCGGAATTCAGAAAAGTCTTGAAGCGTTTCAGTGACAGGACAGTGTTCGTCGATCTGTTCGGCGGTTCCGGACTGCTCTCGCACATCACCAAGCGGGAAAGACCCGATGCAACCGTAATCTACAATGACCACGACAACTACCGCGAGCGTCTGGAGAACATCAGCCGGACGAACGCCCTGCTTTCCGACCTCCGCCGCCTCTCAGAAGGAATCCCCCGCCACAGGATGCTCTCCAAGAAGATGCACGGTATGTTCCTGGAACGTATCCGCCGGGAGGAAAGCACCGGCTTTGTGGACTATCTCACCATCTCTTCCTCCCTGCTGTTCTCCGGCAAATATGCCAGGAACATCGGGGAGCTCGGAAAACTGAATTTCTACAACAATATGCGCCTGAGCGACTACTGCTGCGAGGGCTATCTTGACGGACTCGAGGTGGTATGCTGTGACTACAGGGAGCTGGTGGACAGGTACAGGGACTCCCCGGATGTGGTCTTTCTGATAGATCCCCCCTACATGGCGACGGACATCAGCACATACAGGATGGACTGGAAACTTACGGACTATCTGGATGTCCTGCTGGTACTGGAAGGACACCCTTTCATCTATTTCACTTCCGGCAAATCCCCCATACTGGATTTCTGCCGGTGGATGGAGGAACATCCTGAAACCGGCAATCCTTTCAAGGGGGCCGGCATATCCACCCTCACGGCCAGAATGAACTACAGTTCGTCCTATACGGACATCATGCTGTACAAGGAAATGACTGAAGCGGCCTGAAACGGCCACACCACCTTAAATTCCACTTGAAGGTGTGCAAAATGCACACCTTCTTTCATTTGGCAGATGCATTCATTGCAAGCGTCCTTTCATTAAATATCATAATTGAAACCAAAGCGGCCTGATCATAATATTTGCGACCAAAGTACATGTTACCTTTTTTATCGGTATTTATTGACAGAATTTAAATAAAGAAAAAAACGAACCATATAGTTTATTCGTTAATATCCGTTCTTTTTATTTATTAAAAAAATATTAAAGCCAAATTTAGATTGAACTTTCTATCAGAAAATATGTTTATATAAAAATAACAAGCTGTGTTAACTCGCTTCCACCAAATTATTTTTGTCTTTCCCGCTTGTGATAAGCCGGAAGTTCGGAAGTTTTATTTATAGATGTTAGATCAGCATGCCGCGAGGCACATGTGCCGGTATTGCAAGAGAGCTTACCTGTACCGTGATATGGAAAGGGATTGTCTGGACTATATGTTTCAGACAGTTTCCCTTTCTTGTATCAAAGACTGGTGTATAAATTATAATTTGGATATGGTATCTGGCCGTTATGTGACTGAAAAAACATATGATGAACAATACGGGCATGAACTCGTTATCCAATAGAGGATACGGTACGGAAACAATTTATACCTAATGTTATCAGTCTCAAATATCATGCGTATATAGCCGTATCCTATTCCTATAATGAGAATATGCCTTTTCTGGTCCGTGACGGTCCGGAAAGGCATTTTTTCATATAATATTATACCTGCCATACGGAATGCTCATTCTTCGGTAATAATTTTATAAACCTGTGCAATTTCTGTGATTTTATTATATATTTATATGTATATAAAAACGTGCGGATGAAATGTTGCTATTATTCGGACAGGGATGCGGTCAACCTATGCAGCAAATGCGGGAAGGGCTTATGCATGGAGTGTGTATGTGGATCCCCTCCCGGTTTGCCGGGAGGGTTATCAGAGTCAGCCGGGGAGGATACTTTGGAGAAAACTTACCTGTCTGTTTGTATTCATCTGCCTGTTCTTTGCAGGTGTCGTTTTCGGGCTGTCGTCCGTATACGTTCAAGGCGGTAATAGGATTTCTACAATGTTTTCCGCCCTTACTGTTAGAAACATAATGCCAGGCGTTCCTTCCGGCTGTTTCACCGGTTCTTTTTGGTATGGTGGAATACAGTGCACGGTATTCCATTTTTTACAGACATTCTTATTGTCGGGGCACACGCTGCCTTATCTTCCTGAGTGAACTTATGGGCCCGGCTTTGTCAGACCTTTCACTACTCCTTTCCAGGCGGTTGCGAACCTTCGGATTATATGGATATGTTGCCGCTTCCTTCTGCCGTGAAGGAAGCTCCCGTATTGCAGGAAGAATATATTCCATTATCTTCTTGTTAAAATATATAAAACATCCCGTGTTTCAAAACAATTCGATCCTTTATTTTGTTTTTTTTTGTTAAACTGTGCTTTTGATGTGTCTGTATGTTTCTGTTGAAGTGACCGCAGTATTTCATTTTCCCTTTCAGGCCTGTGAAGGTCCGATTGATGTTATTCAAAGATGTCATATGAACATGCCGTGAGGCACATGTACAGGTTCAAGGGCTGACCCCTTCCTGCACTATTGCAACGTAAAGGACTGCAGAATACAGAAACGGGACTGAATACATCTTTTCTGTCTTTTTTCATATGTGAAGAAACAGGAGAAAAGTGCATCCCATGTCGTCCTGACAGTGTATGATAGGGTTTCATCATGTTGTTACCATTAGGAATAAGGGCGTATGGGGATTTTCCCTTATGACTCCCTGGCTTGTGATAAGCTGGGGAGTTTTTGTGTTTTCCTACTGTGCATTTCTTTTCGGATAAGCTGTTGTGAACAAATCCACCATTGTTTTGTTCTTGAGAAATAAAGTAGATTGTCAAAACGTAACTAATCTGAACCGTTCCGGCTTGTGACAAGTAGGAGCGGTTTTTTAGTTTGATGTTTTTAGAATAAAGATCTCACATGAATTATGTGCTTCTTCATCTTTGTATGCTGTTGACATCAACTTTGAATGGTCCAATATTCACTCCAATGGGCTTCCAGAAGAAATGTATATAAACAAGTACTGCCCAGAAATTATCAATGGAGTGACAGTTCCTGCATCGTTCTCGCCCCCTGACTCGCTCAATATCCATGCAATGTTTTTGGATGGCGAGCTACAATACCGGAAGAGTCCCCAAACAGTCCCCGTCCAGTTTAATCCTGAAGCAATGACCCTGACAGGTGGTCAAGAATATTAGTACAAACTTCAATAAGACATGTTATCAAATTTGTTATAATCCATAATGGGGACCAACTTTCCGGATACTTATATAATTGTATAATTTCCATTTCAACTCAAACTTTTTCATCTGTTATTGCGTCTCTTTAAAAATTATTATATATTTGCGACGTTAATTTAAATCAAATTGAAATTATAGTTATTAAAATTTTAAATATCTATAGTTTTAATAAACCTCAAAACTCAATATTATGTTAAAAAGACTGCAATCTGTTAGTATGGTATTATTCCTTGGAACTTTATTCTCCGGAACAATTTCTACAGCTACGGCCTCTGGAGCAAATTCTTTTGCGACCACACAGCAAGCGGGAATATGCAAAGGACTTGTGAAAGATGCTACCGGAGAGTCTGTTATTGGAGCCTCTGTTGTAGTAAAAGGTACCACTAACGGAACAATTACCGATTTTGATGGTAATTTTAGCCTCGATGGGATTAAGAAAGGAGATGTGATTGTAATCTCTTATGTGGGATATCAGACACAAGAGATTAAATGGAACGGCAGCCCGCTGAATGTTATCTTGAAAGAAGATTCAAAGACTCTAAGTGAGGTTGTGGTAGTAGGTTATGGCACACAGAAAAAGGCGAATCTTTCAGGTTCTGTTGCTATGGTAGACAGCAAAGAGTTGGAGAATCGTCCTATTCAGAATGTATCCAGTGGTTTGCAAGGTTTGATGCCGGGTGTTGCTATTACAGGAACCAACGGGGCACCGGGGCAGGATGCCGGCAAAATCCGTGTTCGTGGGATCGGCACATTGAATGAAGCGGGACCTTATATTTTAGTGGATGGCATTGAAACCGGTACATTGAGTGCGGTCGACCCTAATGACATAGAAAGCATTTCTGTATTGAAGGATGCTGCTTCGGCAGCAATTTATGGTTCTAAAGCTGCCAACGGTGTTGTTTTGATAACTACCAAACGCGGCAAGACCGGACAGACTAAAATTTCCTACAGTGGTTATCTAAGTTTCCAGAATGCAACGAATATGATTGAGCGTATGGGGTCATACGAATACGCATCCCTGCTGAATCAGGCATTGGAGGCTGAAGGTATGTCGAAGCGTTTCAATGATACCGAGCTGCAAAAGTTTAAAGACGGGAATGACCCGCTCTATCCGGATACCGACTGGTATGACCTGGCATATAAGACGGGTGTTCAACATCGCCATAATGTCAATATCAACGGTGGTTCTGAAAATGTAAAATATATGGCCTCGCTGGGATATTTGAACCAAACAGGTATTTTGCCTAACGCAGGGCGTGAACAGTTTAATGCGCGTACCAATCTGGACATGAAGATTAATAAACGTTTGAGTGCGCGCATGAACCTGTCTTTCATTAAAAATGATTACAGTGACGCCAGTTCCGCCTACTACGGGGGTAGCTCGGATCAGATCATCAGGCAGTTGAATTTGATCGCTCCTTGGATTGTAGCCCGCTATGATGACGGCACTTGGGGCACAATTTCAGACGGCAGTCCCATTGCCTGGTTAGATTCGGGCATGAAGGTGAACCGTGACAATTATAATTTTTCGGGGATGGCCGCTGTAGACTATGAAATATTTGATGGCTTAAAATTAACCTTGCAAGGTGCTTACGTCAACAATTTACAAAATTACAATTATTTCCAAAAATATATAAAGTATAATGAGAATAAAGAATCTGATCCCAGTCAGTTGGACGAGCGTTTTTATAAATGGGACCGCACAAACTATGACGCCTTATTGAACTACAATAAAAATTTCGGCAAGCATAATATTAAGGGTCTGTTGGGATGGCATACGGAAAAATATAATTATAAATATCAGAAAGCCGTCCGCAAGAAATTCCCTAATAATGAATTGACGGATATGAATGCCGGTGATGCTTCTACCCAAAGCAATGAAGGGTATACAGCTGAATTGGCAATGATTTCATGGTTTGCCCGTATTAACTATGATTTTGCAGGTAAATATCTCTTGGAAGCCAACATTCGTGCGGACGCCTCTTCCCGTTTTGCGGAAGGTCACCGTTGGGGATATTTTCCTTCTTTCTCGGGTGCATGGCGCATCAGCGAGGAAGCATTTATGGAAAGTGCAAAAGACAGCTGGTTGTCCGGACTGAAAATTCGAGCTTCTTGGGGGCAGCTGGGTAATCAGGATGCATTGAGTGGCAGTAATAATGACTATTATCCTGCCTTGAACACGTATAATCTCGATTCCAAATATGCATTTGGAGGCTCTTTGAATTCTGGTTATTATCAACGGAAATATCGTCTGGAAACCATTTCATGGGAAAAAGCCTCTACTTGGGGAGTCGGCGTTGACTTTACTTTATTCAATAAACTGAATGGTTCTCTGGATTATTATAATCGGAAGACTACTGGTATAATTATGGATGTGACAGTCCCTAAAGAATTTGCTTTGGATGCCTATAAGGATAATGTAGGCTCTATGAGAAACAGTGGTATAGAAATAAATTTAAGCTACAATACAAAAATAGGTCAGGTTGATTTCGGAATTGCGGGCAATTTCTCTTACAATAAGAATGAAATTCTGGATCTGGGAGGCGGCGACCCTAACAAGTACCTGGATGCTACTGATGGTTACAGCCAGCGTAATAAGGTAGGTGAAGCAATGAATTCCTATTATATTTATAGGGCGGATGGATTTTTTAATTCTCAAGAAGAAGCTGATGCATATACGGCCAAATACGGTAATCCTTTCGGTAAAACTTTCAAGGCAGGCGATTTGCGTTATGTGGATACAAATAAAGATGGTAAACTGACAGCTGATGACCGTGAATATTGTGGAAGTTCCGATCCTAAAATTATTTACGGATTCAATATAAATGCGGGCTGGAAAGGAATTGACTTATCATTGATGTTCAATGGTGCGGCGGGTGTGAAACGCCTGTTTGACGGATACGAGGTGTATGGTAATTTCTCGGGTGACGCTGCTCATCCGGCTACTATTTGGAGAGATGCCTGGACACCCGATAACCATGATGCCTCCATGCCACGTATTTTTTACGATACAAACTCGGCCAGTAGCAGCCGTTCGGTACAATCGGATTTTTGGTTACAAGATACAAGTTATTTGCGTCTGAAAAATTTGCAGTTGGGATATACTTTGCCGAAAGGCTGGTTGAATTCGGTTGGTGTTGAGAATATCCGTATTTACTATTCTGTAGAGAATCTATTGACTTTTGATAAGATGAAGATCAATATAGACCCTGAATCCACAAGCCAACGGCTGTCTTCCTATCCTCTATTACGTACTCATGCATTCGGCGTTAATGTTACATTCTAAATTGTTATAGACTAAAAAAAATGGAATTATGAAATACTTGAAACAATATATGATCATAGGAGCGGTGACAATGATTACATCTTGCTCTGATTTTCTAGATACAGCTCCATTGGATGCCCTGTCTCCTGCCACTACGTGGAAAACCGAGGATGATGCCCAAAAATTTGCTATCGGGTGTTATGGCGGTAATAACTACGATACTTCCAGCTGGGAAGATGGTGGCAATATCTTATATCTCGACTGCGGGTCGGATTTTGGATATAACAACTTTGAATGGGAAAACTATAAGACCATTGGCAACGGTACAATGACTCCGTCAGGGGCTGTTGCAAGCTTTTATGATTTCTCAGTCATCCGCCGTTGTAACACATTCCTAGAAAAGGTAAAGGAGATCCCATTTTCCAATGAGCAGACCAAAAACGATTTGATCGGTCAGGTCCGTACTATTCGCGCTTATCGCTATTTTGTTATGAACTGGTGGTATGGAGGAGTGCCTGTGATTGACAACTATAACTCAGCAGATGAAGCTAAAGTTCCCCGCAAGTCGGAGGAGGAAGTGAAAAATTACGTCAATACAGAATTGGACACAGCCATCGGTGAACTGAATGCATCTCCCTCTGAAAGGGGACGGATCGCAAAGGGCGCTGCTATGGCAATCCGAATGCGCAGCGCACTGTATTATGGTGATTATGTGAAAGCAAAAGAAATGGCCGAGGCCATCATGAATTTGAAACAGTACGATCTGGAACCGGACTACAGTAATTTGTTCAAAGTTGCCGGTCAGGACTCAAAAGAGATTATTTTGGCTGTTCAATATGTGAATTCCACTTTGGAATTGGGCACAATAGGCCAGATGTATAATAATGGTGACGGTGGCTGGTCCTCCATTGTTCCGACTCAGAACCTGGTGGATACTTATGAAATGGCTGACGGCTTGACCAAAGAGGAATCCGGCTCTTATGACCCAAACCATCCGTTTGCCGGTCGCGATCCACGTATGGCCATGACCATTATATACCCAGGAATGGACTGGAATGGCACTGTAGTCAATACACTGGACAAGACAATCAATGGTAAGGATAATGCAAACTATCCTCCTTCTGCGAACAATGCTTCAAAGACCGCCTTAACCTGGAGAAAATATTTGGATGAACAATATGCTAATGGTATTTGGAACACGAATGCCTGCCCTATTGTAATCCGCTATGCAGAAGTGTTGCTTACTTATGCGGAAGCAGTCAATGAACTTTCTGGTCCGTCTGCAGATGTTTATGACAAACTGGATCTGATTCGTGGACGTGTAGGAATGCCGAAAGTGGATCGTGAGAAGTATGCTTCAAAGGAAACATTACGCCGGCTGATCCGCCGTGAACGTGGGGTGGAATTGGCCGGGGAAGGTGTGCGTCGGGCTGATATTCTGCGCTGGAAAGATGATAATGGAAAGATGGTTGCAGAAACAGTCCTGAATGGTGTTTTGGAAAGGGTTGTCGGAACTGTAAATTATGCCGAGACTGATCCGACGAAACGTGCGGAGATTGACACGAACGCCCCTGCTACTGACAAGAAGATTGAAGACCGTGTATTCAAAGTGCATAATCGATACAATCCAATTCCTCAGGGAGCTATTGATAATAACCCGAATCTTGAGCAAAACCCCGGGTATTAATACAATGACAGTATCGGTCTTTTGTAATTAGAATGGAAATCCAATAAAAAAATGGAAGGTGTGTCGTAATACACGATGCACCTTCTTAATTTTTATTAAGCGCAATACAATTGCAGTGTATTCTCCTATCATTGTATCCGAAATATAACATAAAAAAGAAACTACCATGCCAAATGAAAACAACCTGTTGCCGGAACATGCACAACTTGCAGCAGTTCTGGACAATCCGGACGCAATCCAAAGGATCAAAGAGCCGACAGAAAAAGTACAGATTGCCGCCGTACAGAAAAAGCCGGAACTTGTCCGGCTGTTCACCAACACTACGGAAAAAGTACAGCTTTCCGCCGTAATTGCCTCTCCTGAAAGTGTCCTTCTCATGCAGGCCCCATCCCCCCTGGCCTGCTTCACGGCCGTGGAAAGGATGTTCAAGGCGGACCTGCCGCCCACAACCGGTATTCTGGCCGCAGCCCGGAGGCTGGTATTCCGGATGAAGGGGAACAGGAAACTCGGAGAACCGGATACGGAAGCCGTAAAGGAGTTTTTTGATGAAGTCAAATCCTTTAAACATTGAAAGCCATGCCTACAATCCTGGAACACCTTGCCGCGCTGTTCGACAAGGACATGAGGGCGGTATTGAGCAATCCCGCGCCATCAGCATGATCGCCAACCCTTCCGCCCGTGTCCAGATGGCCGCGGTCAGAAGGGACAGAAGTGTCATCTGCTTTATTGAGAAACCGACGGAAAAGGTACAGCTGACAGCTGTCAGAAACGCACCGCACAACATCCATTTCATCACTTCGCCAAGTGAGAGGGTACAGCTGACGGTCATAGGCATCAGGCCTTCCTATGTCGGCTTCATCCCAAACCCTACGGAAAAAGTACAGCTGAAAGCCGTCGAGAAGAGACCGGAATGCATCTTCCTGCTGCAGAAGCCCGCAGAAAAGGTACAGCTGACGGCCGTCCTGAAAGATCCCCGGTATCTCTCGGCAATCAGGGAGCCGACAGAAAAAGTACAGCTGGCAGCCGTACAGAAAAATCCGGAATGCATCCGTCATATAGCGGAACCGACGGAGAAGGTGCAGCATATGGCCGTCCAGAGAAGTCCGGATATCTTCCGGCAGATCAGGCAGCCTGAGGAAAGCGTGCGGCTGGCGGCGGTGCAGGCCAAGGGAGAGAACATCAGATACGTGTCCGCCCCGTCCGAGGCTGTACAACTGGCGGCTGTCAGAAACGATCCGATGAATATCCGGTATATAGAAAACCCTACGGAAAAGGTGCAGTCTGTCGTTCTGAACGCAGACCGGGATGCGGCACCGTTTATCAGTTCGCCTACAGAAGAGATCAAAAGACTGGCGATGGAAATGTACGGCCTCAGACTGGAAAATGCCGCCGGCAAGGAGGCGGCAGCGGCCCGGACATCCGAAACCTCCGGAGACTCCGGAAAGAAAGCGGCGGAGGACGTGGCAAAGAAACCTTCGGCAAAGCAGGTCAGAGAGGCGGTGGAAAAACTGGATAGCGAGATCAGGGAAATAAACAGGGAGTACTTCCAGGCCACTTACGAGGCGCAGTACTCGGACAACGCCGCGGAACGGGAAAGCGAGGTCTCGGCTGCCGGGAAAAACAGGGAGAAGAAGCTTGTCAAAGCTTATGAAAAATTCAACTCGGCAGCCGTTCCGGAAAGGAAGGAATGCAATGTGGGGAAGATTGTCAAGGAACTACGCAAGGAAAGGGTGGCCGTGGAAAACATGAAAGCCGGGGAATGGCACTCCCTGATGAAGGGGAAGGCCGTACAGCCGCCCCTTGTTTCCGGCGCATCCGGAGCCGCAGGAAAAGGAAGCGCACTGATGCTTGCCAGAACACCCGCGGGATATGCACTGAAGGCGGCAGGCACCATAAACCAGGCAAGCCGGCAGGCCAATGCGGAAATGTAAGTAACATTTGCATTCTACATATATCACTTGTTTACTTATTTACTTTAAATTTCGGAAATGTAAATAAGTAAACAAGTTTTTTGCTGATAAAACTCTTTATGACTTTATGAACAAGGTATCATATTAAGCCGGCAAACAATGACACATACTTCCGATAAACATGTCACGGACGAAGAACTGGAACTTGTCACACGTGGCAAGGCGGACGGCATATACATGAAAGCTCCGAACGGCAGTCCGACTTCCCTGAATGAGAGGCAGTGGGTCCAAGTGCGCACCAGAGCATTCAAGAACTGGTTTGGAAACTGGGAAAATGTACCGGAGGCAGCTTCAAGGATTGTCGATGAGAATGGCGAGCCTCTGGTTGTCCACCATGGAACACCTTTGCGCAGAGACCAGATTACTCCCGAGAGGGGATGGCAGAGGGACGGGATCACTTATATACCCCAAAGGCTCCGTTCCACACATTCAAGGGCGGTGAATATTCCGGCCTGATTTTCACCTCCGTCGATGCGGAAAAGGCAAGAGGTATTGCAGAGACGCGTGCAATGAGCATTCCTGATGACAAATATGGCAATGAACAATGGACGGAAGAAGGATACGTGTATGACCTGTATGTAAATTCAAGAAACCCTTTTGACCCGAAAGACGGGCAGGCCGTAAAAAAAATCCTGCAGTCATTGGGCAGCGAGATACCTGTCCTGTCTTTTTATGGAGGAAAAGGAGGTACGGTATCCCCGGAGAAAGCGCTGGAGCTGGCATCAAGCAAAAGAAACTGCTGGATGCTGACGGAAACCCCGGAGTTTTTGTCCAAAATCAGGGAGGCGGGCTATGACGGGCTTGTCGGTTACGACGAGGGAGTGAAATACATAGCCGTGATGTCTCCCGGACAGTTGAAGGACGCTTATGAAAACACGGGCGCGTTTTCCACATCAAATGACAACATCCGCTTCCGTCAGGTCTATCACGGCAGTCCGGCCTCCTTCGGGCATTTCGACCATGCCTTTACCGGAACCGGTGAAGGGGCGCAGGCCTACGGATGGGGGACATACGTGACGGAAGTGAAAGGAATCGCCCGCAAATATGCGGCCATCGGTATAAAGCGGGAAACCACATCACCTATGACGGGGAGCCTTTATCCCCGGTGCTTGACAACGAATATTATTTTGATGAGGTATGGAGAATATGGAAACGCCAGATCCTTTCTTCCACCGATGTGGACAGTTTGAAACGGAACATTTCTTCCGTGTATATGGACGGGCGTATCGCAAGCGCACACAGCGGACGGAGGAAGGCATTCGAGCGGCAGAAGCAGGAGCTGCTTTCCGACATAGATGCGGGCAGGATACGCATTGAGCCGCCGCGCCACCTCTATACGGTGGAAATCCCGGAAAACAACGGGATGAACTATCTGTACTGGGACAGGCCGGTATCCGCGGAGCAGCAGGGAAAGATATTCCTGCAGCTCCGCAAGGAACGTTTCTTCTTTCCGGAAGCCACGGCGGAGTTCTGGAGCGGCAGGTCGCATGTATGGAACAGCGGGAAAGAGTTCTACGGCTTTTGGACCATATGTTCATGAATCCGGACCGGGATACCGATTCACAGCGGCTTGCCAGCGGGTTTCTTTCGCGGGCGGGTTTTACCGGGATTGACTATCCGGCGGAGTGTTCAACCGGCGGCCGGGCTGACGGCGCGCGGAACTATGTCATTTTCAGCGAGGCCGACCTGAAGATAACCGCACATGAACGTTTCCGCTTCATCGGAGAGAAAGGGCCTCCAGACTTGACCGGTCTGAAGGGCCTCCCTGCGGCTGGAGAACCTCGCCGTCGCCCGCGAAATGGAAAAGTCCGGCAAGGATGCCGGAACAATAAAGGCGGCGACAGGCTGGGAACGCGGGGCTGATAGCAAGTGGCGTTATGAGACGGCGGATTTCGAATACCATCCGGCCGGAGATCTGGGCTATTCACGACTGCTGGAAAAACAGTCCTGGCATGGGGAGCTTGAAAATCTTCTTGACCGGCAGATAGAGGGCGAAACACTCTCTGAAGCGGAGTGGAAACGGTTTGAGGAACTGACGGAGCTGGCAGCCGGACTGAAGGAACAGGACGAGCTGCGTGAACGGATCTATCTTGATGACTATGTGAAAGACGATGAACTGTTCCAGGCCTATCCTGAAATGAAACGGACCCGGCTGGAATTTGTGGACCTGCCGTCGGCCGACTATTGCGGGGGCTACCTCCATCCGGACAACAGAATCGTGATAAACATCTCCCGGACTGATGATGTGAGGTCTGTCCTGGCCCATGAGATACAGCACGCAATACAGACCATGGAGGGCTTTGCGCGGGGAAGCAATCCCGGGGAGTTTAAAAACACGGTGGAGAATGTGATCCTGGACATCGTGCGGGCCACTGACGGAAGGATTCTGGAGGGCGGCGGTTTCGACAATACCCCAAAGGCATATTTGCCGCACTTGACCGGAAAGTGCCCTACGGGACAATACTGAGACATTATGACTATCCCCTCAGCCTCGTGGCTGAGAAGTACGGATATAAGAACATCTTTGACCTGGTGAATGACATCGGCCGGTTTAAAAGCGGCATACAGGAATACCGTTCCACTGCCGGGGAGGTGGAAGCGCGCAATGTGGAAAGCAGGCTGGATTTTACTTCCGCCCAAAGACGGAACACGCTTGCCGTTTCCACCGAGGATATCGCCCGGACGGGCAGATATTCCTTTCAAGGACGTCCGGATGGACGAGCTCGCACGTCATGTGTCTTTTCTGGCCGGGAAACTGCATATTCCGGTGGAAGTGATCCGTCATGCCGACGAGGCAGGCTCTCCCGACATACGCGACCTGCTCTCCTGCGGGAAAGACATCCGGGGCTGGTATGACATCCCCTCGCAACGTATCTGCCTGTATCTTCCACATGCCCGGGGGAAAGCGGACGTCGAGCGTACCCTGCTGCATGAGGGTGTGGCACATTACGGCCTCAGAAAGCTTGCAGGTCCCAAGCATATGGATGCTTTTCTGGATGACATCTTCAACGGATGCGGAGAAAAAGTACGGGATGAGATTCTCCGGATGGCGGCTGCAGACAAGACGGACATACGTGTCGCAACGGAAGAGTATCTGGCCCGGATGGCCGAGGCCGGTACGGACCAATCCTTATGGGACAGGATTGTCACCGCCTTCCGGAATCTCCTCCGAAAGCTGGGCTTCTGCCTGGAAATCGGCACAAGGGAACTGAGGGGCATACTCGCCGCCAGCCGGAAAAATCTCACCGGAATTGCGGAACCGGCCGTAATACAGACGGCAAGAGGAGACCTTGAACTCTCCTGCGGATACGGGCGGGCGGTTCTCAGGCGGCAAGGGGTCGAAACGGATGCGACCTCCCTTCTGGAACGGATGAGAAAAGCGGGGATCAGCCCCGCCTCTCTCGGGCAGGAGGACTGGAAAGCCGTCTTTAACGGCGGCATCATCCTTCCCGACGGCAGGAAGCTCATGGCCGTAAGGGAACCGGCCGGATACGGGATGAGGATATCCGGTGTGTCACCGGGGAGTGCAAGAGAGTCGGGAATGGAAATGTAAAACAGGATACGGAAAAATAAGATATGGACGAGTGCGGTGAAAAACACTATAAGCCTTTCATGGGGAAGGCGGGAAATCCGGATTTCCGGAGAAGGGGCCACCCTGTATGTGAACGGTGTCCCCCATGACATGACCATGATGCTGGAGACTATCCGTGGAGCCGGCGCGAGGCCGGAAAGGATATCCCCGGCCAGATGGATCTCCCTGTTGAGGGGACGGCCTACCGTGCTGCCGGGATGTGAAAGCCCCCTGGTCATGGTACGGGTCCCTTCCGGATATACGGTCAGGTGTCTGTTTCCGGCCGGGGAAAAGGGACACTCCTTCCAGGCGGAAATGCAGTAATTGGACCGGATTACTTATAAAGTATGATATTAATAAAGTAAATAGCTGTAAAACTAAAAAAGTACAATGGAACATTACATTTTCTATTGCAAGCTGTCGCTTCTGGCAGTGCTGTCACTGATAACGGCCTGCTGCATGCTGAGCCGGAGATGGTATGTCAACCTGGTCGCATTTCTTGCATGCCTCTCGGGCGAGACCTTTCTGGCCCACCTGTTCTTCCCCGGATACATGCTGTGTCCGGCGGCCGCCTCGTTCATAATCCTCTTCCTTTCCCGGATATGGGACCTGTCCAGAACCCCGGCAAAGGGGAACGGGGCTGATCCCATCCGGCTGCCGGTCAGGTCAGGAATCCGGGAGTCCCGGCTCGAATTCTATTATCATTACTCCAACTTCCTGGTTTACGGAGGGGCCGGTTCCGGAAAGACGAAAAGTATCGGAAAATGGCTTCTGAGCGAATACATGCGGCTGGGATTCGCCGGATTCATCTATGACTTCAAGGATACGGACTATACCCGTACCGCCTACAACCTCATTAAAAGGCACAGGTATCCGCACAAGTTCTACTATGTCAGTTTCGACAGGCCTGAACGGTCGTACCGGTTCAACCCGCTCAAGGTGGTGAGGGACCGCACGGAACTGATCCAGCTGATGGAGGACGTGCTGCTCGCGCTGCTTCCCAAGAAGGAACAGCAGAACGAATGGGTCGCCGGAGGTCTGGGCATCCTCCGCGGCGTGGCGTTCCGGTTCTGGGACGAGTTCCCCGAGCATTGCACGCTGCCGCATATACTGGCCTTCATCATGACCGCCTCGGCAAGGCAGCTCTCCCTGTTCCTGCAGCAGAACCTCGTGTCGGAAATGCTGGCCGGCGCCTATCTGAAGGCGGAAGGTTCCGAGAAGACCCAGGCATCCTATCTCTCCACGCTGTGTAACAATCTGGCCACCGTTTCACAGAACGAGGAGATCGCCTATGTCCTTTCAGGGGACGATTTCGATTTCAACCTGATCGATCCGGAAAATCCGAAACTTTTTGCCATCAGCAACAACTTCTCCAAGAACTCGGTCTATGCTCCGGTCATCGGCATGCTCATGACCATATCTTCCCGGCAGTTCACCATGCGGAACAAGGTTCCTTTCGTCTATTTCCTGGACGAGATGACGACAGTCAATATCAAAAACTTTGAGACGCTGCCTTCCGTCCTGCGTGAGTATCTTTGCGCCTTTGTTCTTTAACACAGTCCGGTTCCAAGGTGGAGAACCAGTATGGCAGGCTCGACCGTTCATCCGTGGAAGCCAACTTCGGGAACCAGTTTTTCGGACGGACCAAAGACGTGGAGTCATTGAAATATTATCCCATGATGTTCGGAAAGGAGGAAAAGGAACGGAGATCCCGCAGCGCGGGAAAAAGCGGGGGAAGCACGAACAGGAGCGTGACCGTATCGTCCCAGAAAGAGGACATCTATCAGGGAAAGGATTTTGCGGATCTGGAACCCGGGGAGTTCATCGGTTCCGCCACGCGTGCCAACGTCAGCTACTTCAAGGTAAAGCTGGAGATGTATGACGACAGGAACGAGGAGCCCCTGCCCGATGTTCGGGTCCTTGAGCCGGGAGAGCTGGGCAGGAACTTCGCAAGGATTCTTGCGGAGGTACGGGAGCTGTTCCCGTGTGAGTGAACGGACCGGCCCTCATCTTTCCCTTCCGGTCAGAAGATCGGTCCCCAGCCTTTTCAGTTCCTGGATGATGGCCTTCCTGGGATTCACCACGAACCGGTACAGACGGCAGACATTCATGTACAGCCGCCTTTCCTCCCTGAACTCCCCGTGCAGGATCTCACGCTTGATTCTCGATACAGTCTCGTTCCGCAACTCGTTCCTTACCTTCCATTCCCCGGAATATTCCTTCAGGCCCTCATCCTTGGACCGGCAGTAAGGGAAGTAGCCATACAGCCGGTTGAACCTGGAGGCGCACCGGGCGGACCACTGGGAACGGTCAAAGCCGACCACCACATCCCTGCCGTCGAGAACCTGCCGGTTTCCCCTGCTCTTGGACAGCGGGGAAAGGGACACGGTCTGGGATCTGTCCATGCGGGAGACGATAATATGCACATGCAGCTGCAGTCCCGGCTTCCTTTCACCGGCTTTTGCCTTGCCGGCTTTCACCTCGGGATCATCGCCTTTATAGTGGCGTTCTGTTTCCACACGCCCATACCATACCAGATCGTCACCGGACCTGATCTTCTCCCGGTAAAAATTACGGGCATATTCATCCATGCACTCACGGGTGAGCCGTTTCATTTCAGCCAGGACTTCTTTCTGCTGCTCCGGGGAGAGCTCCGGGAATTCACCGGTCTTTTCCCCGGTCACTTTTTCAATGAGGTGCTGCTGCTCCTCACCGCTGGGATTGATGGTGAGCATATAGAACTTGTCGTCGTTCCGTTTCAGTGTCCTGTGGTTGTTGTCCATATGATGCATGACGGTCAGAGGGGTCACATAGTCCTCTTTCTGTGAAAAAAAATTATCATAATAAGGACGTTCCTCCTTCAGCTCCTTGCTGAGATATTCCACCAGCTGCACGCATTTTCCCTTGTTGTCCGACACGCCCGGAGTATTTACAGGCCGGTGGACTTTACAGTACATATTCCTCGTTGATCTTCTTGATGAGCAGCTGCAGGGTGCTGACGGGAACCTTGACATCATCATTGAATTTCACCTTCGGGAACTTGTCCGGATTGAGCTGGAATTTTATCAGTTCTGCCAGCCTGCGGAGCTTCTCCCGTTCTTTTTCCACATCCGCCGGGGAGCCCTCCCCGTACTCCGCCAGCTGTTGCTGGAGCTTCCTGTTCCTTTCCTGCAGATCATGCATCTCATTCATCAGCCTTGCATAGTCCGGGGATTCATGGAGGCCGCCTCCCATGCCGACCAGTTTATCAAGAATGGGCTTGAAGATGTCACGTTCCTGGGACTTTATGATCTTAATAAGATCCTCAATTCTTTTCTCCACCAAGGCTGTCGGATTTTTGGATGCGTAACGGGGGTTGAATCCCGTTATTTCAAAAAAAGTAATCATTCTGTCCACACAGACACTGACCGTATCGCTTCCCTTAAAGGTGTCCAGACGGGCTTTTACCGTGGGAGTAAGCCTGACCGACTTTATTGAATGTTCTTTCATGTTGTATGCGTTTTAGTTATACATGTAAATAGCTGTCACAAAGCTACTTGTTTTTGTTTTCTCCTGCAAGCGCCACCTGTCGCAGAGAGGTAAAAGTTTTATAACTTGCTGAAAATTAGTAAAATATCGGACACGCATACGGAGATGCCCACAACTTAACCCACTGCGAACCAGAGAGAAGGAGAAAAGGTGCATACAAATGTATGCGCGACCTGTAACATTGCATATAATTAAACTATTGTATATCAACGCTATGCGTCGATTCATGTTCACGTGTGCGGGAACACCTCTTGCTCTTCCTTATTAGGAATTCACTAAGGGGATGAACCCCTTAGCCCCCCGGTAAGGAAGGGCAGCGTGGCATGTCCGGAACAAGGCGTTTTTAGGGGAGGTCCATCCCATGAAAAGAAATGACATGCAGAAAAGGGGAAAACGTATGGAGGAAATGACGGGCATGTGGAAAAATCCCCATGAAAGAAGGAAAAACGGCTCACAGAAATACCGGATACAACTTTTAGCAGAAGCAAAACAAAGCTAACACGCTGATAAATAGCATGATAAAACTTGGATATTCGAAGAAAAATCATTACCTTTGATATGTGATAATAAAGGAGATAACATCTTATGAATGAACAAATTAGAACCATTTTAGCCGAGGACGGTACAAAGACCTCGAAAATCCGAAAACTTCTGCTGCTAGGACTCACCCACCGTGAAATTGCCGATCTTGTAACCCGTGGAAACCGTGGGTTTGTATGGAATGTCTACAAGAGAATGAGGGACGAGGGGCTGATCGTATCCGCAGGGACTCCCACCGCCACCACCACACCCGAACTTGATTATTCTTTCAGAAGGAAATTCGGTGTCGAGATAGAAGCCTATAACTGCACATGCCAGCGGCTCGTACGCGAGCTGACGGAAGCGGGAATCGAGGTGGCTTCGGAAGAGATACAACCATGACCTCCGTCCGCACTGGAAACTGGTAACGGACAGCAGTCTGAACGGGAATGACACATTCGAACTCGTAAGCCCCATACTGGAGGGAGAGGACGGACTGGAGAAGCTGGAGAGGGTCTGCTGGGTGCTGGACTCCTGTAATGTCAAGATTAATGGAAGCTGCGGATTGCATGTGCACATGAATGCGGAGGACTTCAACATCACTACATGGCGGAACCTGCTGCTTTCCTACAAGCATGCCGAAGCGGAAATAGACAAGTTCATGCCAGCCTCGCGCAGGGGCGGCAGCAACACTTACTGTGGCTCCCTCATCCAGTTTCCCGATGAGCGGATACGCTCGGCACGAAACATCAGGGAACTTCAGGGCTGTTCCCAGCAGGTATATGAAAGTGAACCTTCAAGCCTATTCACGCCACAGGACGGTAGAGTTCCGCCAGCATTCGGGAACCATCAGTTTTACAAAAATAGAAAATTGGGTGTGTTTTCTCGACAGAATGATTACCTTTGCATCCGTGGGTTCTCTGCCTGCAGGAATCAGACTGGAAGATTTTCCTTTCCTGGGAGAGAAACAAAAGTTGTATTATAAATTAAGAACAAAAAAATTAGCCGTATGAATAATATGAACAAGAAGACATATATGTTGCCTGGTGACGAGCGTATCGTTGCCGGCAACGCCGAAGAGTTTGTGCATGAACTCCGTGTGGGCAGCTGGATGGATTCCGACTGTACCGACGAGCAGTATATGCACAATTTTGCCGAACGTTATGTGGTGCAGGCCGGGGTGAGGATTGCCACCGATACTCCGGAGAAATTCCTATCCGATCTCATACGGACAGGATATGCAAAAGAAATATAACGGACGGCTCTCCTTTATTATTACCGTGTCCCCATTTTCCTTTCAAGGGAAAGTGGGGATTTTTTATAGAAACAAGTAACTTACATATAAAACTTCAGGCAATGATTTACTTTTTCTATTATTATACATATATACTTTTAAGTAAATTGCAGAATACCGTTCACCTCCCTGCCAAACGTTTTCCCCGTACATTTCTCAAGGAGGGCGGCATTGTCTTTGGTAAAAAGGTACGACAGTTCCGGGAATGGCAGTCTGAAGAATAGTACCCGTCCCCGCTACAGTTCACACCCGATAAAAATAACCTTGTTCTCACTTTTATCCGGAATGAATGTTTTTCAAGTACGGCCGTTCCGTATATCCCGCCCAATGCGGGGAATTCTTATCCATGCATGTAATTTGTAACTTTACCAGCAGGAAAATGGAAAATGTGAATACAGCACTTTTCCGGGGATGCCTATCTTTGCCGGCTCAAAAGACAGACATCATTATGATAACAACGAGCCGATTTTTAAAGAGAAACAGTATATGTGGTACAAGGTTAGAGAGCTTCAGTCAAAAGGATTAAACAAGACACAGATCGGGAAGCACCTGGGAGTGGACAGAAGCACCGTGCGGAGATATCTGCAGATGTCCCGGAAGATTTTGTAAGGCGGCGGAATTCGCATCGCAAATACACGCTGAAACTGGCAGGATACGAGGAGTATGTGCGGGGACTCTGGAGGAATATCCGTATATATCGGCCGCAAGGATACATGACTGGCTTAAGGAATGCTATCCGGATTTCCCGGAAGTGTGCGACAAGACCGTATTCAATTTTGTAGAAAAGGTGCGCTGCAAATATGGCATCGGAAAGAAGTCGGAGGCCAGGATACGCAGGGACTATGAGAAACTGCCGGACACCTACGGGGAGTATGCGCAGGCGGATTTCGGGGAGAAATGGATGTCAGCGGGAAACGGCAGAAGCACGAAAGTCTATTTTTGCGATCGTCCTGGCACGTTCACGTTACAAGTTCACCTTTTTCGCCCGCCGCCCTTTCGACACGGAACTCGCCATCTATGCACATGAGTGTGCTTTTGAGTATTTCGGAGGGAAACCGGAAAAGATCCTTTATGACCAGGACAGGGTGCTGATCTCCCGGGAGAACCTGGGGGACCTGATGCTGACAAGGAAGTTCCAGACGTTTGTCAGGGAGCAGCATTTCCAGCCGGTGTTCTGCCATAAGGCCGATCCCGAGTCAAAAGGCAAGGTCGAGAACGTAGTGAAATATGTGAAGGAGAACTTCCTGGTGGCACGTGTGTTCCGTGATATTGACAGTCTGAACAGGGAGGCCCTCGAATGGCTTGAAAGGACGGGGAACGGGAAGGTGCACGGGACCACCCGTCTTGTTCCCCGGGAAGATTTTGCCGTGGAGAAAGGCTTTCTCATGCCCTATCATGGGACGCCACAACCACCGCAGGAGGAGATGAGGGAATACCATGTACGCAAGGACAATACAGTGCAGTACAGGGGGAATTATTACAGCCTGCCATGCGGAACTTACCGGAGCGGGCAGACAACCGTCTGGCTGCAGGAAACGGAAGGGAATGTGGAGCTGTACAACAAGGATACGGGGAAACTCATCTGCCGGCATGCGCTCTGTACCAGAAAGGGAAGGACCGTTTATGACGACTCCCATAGAAAACCGAGAAACGCCGGAGTGAAGATAGCCGAACGCATCCTTGTCCATGTGTCGGGCAACAGGGAGGTGGCCATGTGGATGGATAATCTGAAAAGGAGGAAGGAACGTTATTACAGGGATAATCTGGAGGTGATCCTGCGCATAATTCCCGGATATGACAAGAATACACTGATAGAGGCCATACGGATATGTCTGGACAAAGGCATCTATAACGGGGATTCGGTTAAAAGCCTGTGTGAATATGTGTGCAGGGGAAAGGAAAATGGAACAGAAATATACGGACTGGAGGATCGCCTGCCCCGACAAGGCGGATTGATACAGTCTTATAACGAAATACTCAGGGATTATGACAAGACATAAGAAGGAACTCATGGAATGTGCACGTATGCTCAAGCTGGGCAATCTGACCGAACATCTGGAGGAACTGCTGCATCAGGCCCAGGAAAAGCAGCTGACCTATCCGGAGTTTCTACTCGCCTGCCTCAGGGAGGAGGTCCGGACCAGGGAGAACCGGAAATATTTGTGCCGTTTGAAAGCGGCCGGGCTTCCTGCAAGGCATGACCTGGACCGTTACGACTTTACCCGGACGGAAGGAATCGACTCCAGAAAGCTGCGCGAACTGCGCGAGCTGGTATGGGTGGGACAGGCATACAACCTGCTTCTGGCAGGCGGTTCCGGAACAGGAAAGACCTATATTGCCGCCGGACTTGTCCATGAGGCGGTGAAAGCCGGATACAGGGCATATATGGTTACGCTGGAGGACCTTCTGACCTGTCTGAAGACAAGGGATGTTTCCAGGCATGCGATGAAAACCTACAAACGGATCATGAAGGCACAGCTGCTGGCCATTGACAATGCCACACTCTTTCCCTTGAAAAGAGAAGATATCATGTTGCTGTTCAAACTGGTGAATGAGTTTCAGGAAAAGACATCGCTTATCGTTACAGCCAACTACTCCCTTACAGAGTGGCTGGCAATACCGGGAGAGGAAGCTGTCGCAGCGGCATTGCTTGACAGACTGCTCTACTGTTGTGAGATTATACAACTGTCAAGAAGCAGCTATCGGATGGAAAACAGGAAAACAATTTTTAGCAATCGGAGTGAAGATACGGACACTTTAAAAGAGTTAACAACTGTAAAGTAATATCCTGCTAAAAGTGGGATATATTAAATTACATAAAAATGAGGTGTGTAAATTTGCAAGGTACAATAATAGCCGAGGAAGAATCGTCCTTGATCTTCCAAACTCAATGTATTAGGAAAATTTTGAATTAAAACTATTATCTCTTTCTTTTGATTATCAAAGAAATTAGCAAGGCCTTTCTTCTCTTTAGCCAATTTAGCATAATGACTGTTTGATAATTTGAGAACTGTTGAAAATACTGTAGATGGCGTAGATGAAGCCGCATTCATGTAACTTGAACGAATGGAATCTTGTTTATTTGCTGCATATTGTAGGTTTTCCAACACAGCAAACAGCCTTCCACAAAGATACCCTTGATTTTGATTTTCTTTGTCTAACATAATATCTAATTTTTTATGGTTGTTATTTTCGTTTAGTCTGTTGAGATATGCCTTGATGATAGCAGCACGCACTATATTGACGGATTGTTCTGCACGTATGCGACGAATACATGCTTGAAAGAGAGAAGCCGGATACGGCAACCCTTGAAATATGCTTCTCACCACAGCATCAGGAAGATTGGGAGTCGCATCACTTGACTTTCCTCCAAGAGTAACATTTCCAAGAATGGAATGCAGTCCCACGTACGGCTTCTTATCTTTGCGAGTGTCAACCATCTCCATATCCGTAAAATGTTTACTTATCAAACCTGCAAATTCACGCAAAGGCATCTCATTCCAATATACTACCGCAATTCTTGCCGAATTGGGAGCCAAACCCAAAATGAAGAATTTGTCATCATCGTTTGCCGATAATTTTCCGTTATAGATAGACTGGAAAGTATCATATACTAACTTTATGCGCCTGTTTGAGTCGTCATTTTCTTCTTCAATCCGCCCCAACAAAGAAAATAGACTATTTTCGGACTCTTTTGAAGCCTCGCTATTGGAGGAAGCCCAGAAAAGATAAGTACGTGAGCCCACCATAAACTTATTGTGAGAATCCGAACGCAGCAAATGATTCAATGCGGTTGTATATGCAAATTCAGCTTCTTCTGATATTGGAGCATTGTATCCTTTAGATTTCCCATACGAATCATACCCGGAATTAACTTGAAATGCAACTAGTTTAGCTGTTTCTTGGCTTCCAAGTATCTTTGTAGCAGTTGTAATCTCTACAACTTTTGAATATCTCCCTGTTATCAAACAAAGATTTCCTGCCACGCCATGATTCTCGTCAAACAAATTTATCAATTCCCTTTTCGAAGCCACTATTTTCGTATCCCTTCTATAAGGAAAGAAAAGGTAGAATATTTCTTATTAAGATTTTTGGCTATATCATCCCATAAAGAATCTTTCTGCATAGCCCCAACTATAAAAGAATGGTCTTGCTGATAAAATGCATAAACAGCTTTTATGTCCTCATTATCCGGAAAAGCATCATATATATCTTTTACTTTCGCCTTAAATACTTCAAAGTACTTACGTATCTTTTCCATATCCCCTTATCGGAATAACCAAATACATATTTACTATTGTCATACAAATAGTTTGCAACAGGGGCACTTGATCGGCTAACACTTTTCTTAACAAGAAACTGCTGTGCCGACTTCTTATCTATGCGCCTGTCTTCAAAGCGCAGAAATTTTCCACATCTATCAATAACAATAATAAATCCAATCTCTTTGTATTCTAAACCAAAGGGGCCACATCATCTCCACTTCGATGATAGTAATCATATAATGCTTTCAGTATCATCTCAACACCTCCTCACTATCTTTATCCGGTACAACAATCACTCCCTTTTTCATTTGGGCTCTATAAAACATAGCATCCGGCTTTTGTGGATTTTCCTCAAAGTCCATATCATAAAGCATAATGCCGAAATCCCTGTCTTCGGCTAAGGGATAATCAAGATTATCAGTACTTTCAATATACTTCCAGTTTGCAGAAAACTCACGACATCCGAGATAGGGCTGCGTAAAACATTGCCCTTGTGATGCCCTGCGTTCGAACATCTGATAATACTTCATAGGATTCTCGTCGGCACTTGGCTGATGCTTGGCAAAAGCCTCTTTCGGACGGTCTTTTACCGGAATAAATACTAACTTAGCATAAATTCGGTAACGCACATCCAGCAGAAGCAACGTGTTCTTCTGCTGACGTTTATCTTCAATAATGATAGGTGATTTACTGGCAACTGCCCCCACCTCATTCCGTCTAATGGTAGCCCATTTAATAGGCCTGAGTACCTCAATCTTGGTTATCTGCCAACGCATGGCATAACGTTTAAACAGTATCGCTTCAAAGATGGCGCGTGCCGCCGATGGCGTAATGACATCATAACTCACACGCTCTACTTTCAACTCCGGACGAGTGAAACAAGCCCAATCGCCCCACACCTCCAGACAATATTCTTTATCTGTATATTCCATATCATTCATCGTTTTCCTTGTTTTCCAATAAATCTTCCGGCTTCTGACCTTCAAAAAACCTTTTTGCCGACAAGGGAGTTACCACTTCACGACCGGTTTTTTGCTCCAACTGTTCGCGTGCCACACGAGCCACATCACCACCGTCAGCCGCACACTGCATATTTTCACCCAATGTCTGAGGATTTTTAGCTTTAGTAATACTTGTCGTAGAGAGTTCGGCCAGCATATTAAGAACCAATTCTTCATTGGTCATATTGTCCCGGAGATTTTCTTTCTTCAAGCCCTTGAACTGTTTGTACTCCTTTGCCGACTTTCCGGTCCATTGCTGATAGATAATGTCTGTAAGAGTAGCATATTGAACACCTTCCTCTACATTATGTAGTTTCCATTGATCTGTAAGATCTTTACGGATTTCAATGCTCTTCAAGCGTTGGTTTATCCAGTTGTCAGAGTAACCAAGTCGCTTGTAGTCCATCATAGCTTGCTCAATACTCAACTCAGGGTCTTGCATCTGATCAAGACGTTCGGATGCTACATGTGCCATCCATTGCTTGAACGGTTCTGCCTTGGGAGATGGGATAGACTGAATGATACGTAGTAGTTGTTCTGTATCAGCCACATCTGTAAGTCGCATCTTACCGTCTGTGGCTTTCATTTTCAAACCGTGACAATTTGTCACGGTTTCATTTCCCTCTTCTTTAAGTCTTTGCTTTAACTTACGCCAATAAGCAGTTGCATCAACACTGTCTGTTAAAACTGACACCACATCAACTATCGAAAAATACCATTTTTCCTTTTCATCATCCCACACGGTGCGGACTTTACGTTCTTCAAACAATTTCAATGTTTCTTTCTTTGTCATATCCGTTTCTTTATATCATTAATACTTCCTCCAGCCAATGGTTATCAAGGCTGAGACCTGTGGTTTTATTATACTGAGACCTGTCTGCCAATACATATATTCCTTCCAATATTTCTTCGACAAGCCCATAGCCTTTCAGTTGCTTAAAATCATAGGAACGGATGCCTACAGTAAATTTCGCCAATTGCTTCACCAACGAGTAGGTACACCCCGATTCTTTCAACTGCTCTATAAGTTCCATGCTGTTTTCCCAATTTACGATAACATTTATACTTGTATCATCAATCAGGCGAAATTCTTTTGATGCAGTTTCAAAACATAGCTCAGTAGGTTTGTAGAGCCAGTGCTTTATATCCTTTTCATCAAATGTTTGTTTTCTGCTATACAATTGACAAAAATAGGCTTTCATGGTAGAAGGAGCAAACCAATCACTATCTTCCGGCAAATTCAACCGAGCATTGTTGGAGTCAGCCATTGAACCGAAGAGCTTTCGCTTCTCTGCCGCCAGACTGAACACAAATGTATGTCCCATGGCACTTCGTCCTTCCCGATTGCACCGTCCCGCTGCTTGCAATACAGAATCGAGTCCTGCTTCTTGACGGAACACAACCGGAAAGTCTATATCCACACCGGCCTCCACAAGCTGGGTTGCAATGACCCTGACAATCGGCTGCGACTCATCCTTCAATAAAGTTTTTATTTTACCAATAGTTTCGTGTAAGTGGGCAGGGCACATCATTCTAGACAAATGCAATTTCACTCCGTCATTGGGCAAACGGTCATACAGCTCTTTGGCATCTTTACGAGTGTTCACTATGCACAACACCTTATTATATTCAGACACCTTTGCAGCTATCTCATCGTATGTTTTCCTGTATCATCGATTGACAACTTCACACGGCGAAGCTGGTCATGCAAAGCAAATTCTTCCGGAATAATTTCCTTGATATGTTCTATTCCCTTAAAATCAGCTTTAGGATTTGTTCCTTCTATCAGACCACTCAGTACCGGCTGGCTTGCCGTGGTAAACAATACCGAAACCCCGAACATTTCCTGATACGCTTTCAGCGCATCGACTATCGGCCGCAAGAAGCCGGTTGGCAACATCTGAACCTCATCCAAAACAAGAATTGAATTTGCCATGTTGTGCAGTTTGCGGCAATCAGATGTTTTATTGCTAAACATAGATTCAAAAAGCTGTACATTGGTAGTGACAATAATGGGATAGTCCCAATTCTCTGTAGCCAATTTTGCTTTTTCCCTATTTTCCTCGTCCTTAATATCATCGGGGTCGAAATTACTATGATGCTCCAATACATTTTCTTCACCAAAGATTTCCTTCAAAAGCCCTGCCGTTTGCACAATGATACTGGTATATGGGATGGCGATGATGATACGATTCATTGAATGGCTTACAGCATGCTTCATGGCCCATAACAAAGAAGAAAGTGTTTTACCGCCTCCCGTCGGAACTGTAAGACTATAAAATCCTTTTTCGCTTGAAGAAGTTCTACTGCATTGTTCTTTCACTTGCTGGCGGATGCGGTTCACTTTCGTATCAGCTGCATTCGATTGCAGTTTTGCATATATGCCTCCAGCTGTGGAAGCAAATCGGCAAGCGTAGCCGAATTTCCCCGCTTCCGCCATGACTCTACATCCATAAACCGTTCTGTATCGAGCCGGTCGGCATCTACAAGACAGGAAAAAGCATACGGGAAAGGTGATGAAAGTGTTTCCATTCAACCTTTGATTTAGAAAAGGTGAATCAATAAATTCTTGGAATAATAAAGGTTTGTTTATGCTAATGTCACCCTCGTTTATTTCTTTGGACAATAGCCTCTCTTTCAATATGTTTTCCACATCCCCGAAATCATGTAACCCCGTGTGATGAGAAATAATTTGGTTTACAAGAAGATGGGAAACATCCTTTCCCATAAGTTCTTTTGCCAATATTCCACCCACAAAAGCATGGGTATGATCATCATAGCGCTTCTTGTCACTCGTAGGCAAACCATTCATCTTGCGTATGTATTGCTGGAATGCCGCCCGTTCCTTTCCTTTGTCATGAAGTAGACCGAGCGCACGCCCCAAGAAGGAAGTCCGAACTGCCCGGCGAAGGATGCCGCCATATCAGCAACCCCTTTTGATGTTCATCATTGGTTTGTATCATCCATTGACCATTATCCCTATTTTGATACAAATGGGATATCAACTGATTTTTCTCTATCATCTGATTAAATTTATAAGGCTAACATTCCACAAATATAGTGAATAATATCAGACTCTCGCAAAAGAAAATCATATTTCAGGTCAGCTCCATCAGTTTTCATCCTTAAAACAAGAAATACAACCAACAACGACAAGAACAGGCATTCCGCTTTGTCGCCTCTACGCGGAAAAAAGAGAACAAACCATTTCGGGGATACAAAATTTCCGTCACTACATCTCTTTTAGAATCAGTAAGATGTAGTGACGGAAGAAAAAACAATCTGATTATCCACATAGGTAATCCAGCATTTATATTTCAATACAAATAACGTATAAAGCAAACGTTATCGGGCATTCCCATGTGATGCAATCATCCATCAATGAAGCTTTTATGGTATGATTGCAGATAATTAGTAAACATCAAGCTTTCACCACCGCCAGCAACTCATCCGGTGTAACCAGTGACTGCTCGCCTGTAGTCATATTCTTCAAAGTCAGTTTCCCTTCGTTCATTTCATTTTCACCAACAATAGCGACAAAAGGAATCTGCTTGTCATTGGCATATCCCATCTGCTTCTTCATTTTAGAAGCATCCGGATAAATTTCAGCGCGCACCCCTGCTTCACGGACTTTTGCCAGGATAGGCAGACAATAAGCAGCCTCTTTATCGCCGAAGTTTACAAACAACAGCTCGGTTCCGTTCACCGCTTCTTTCGGATACAAATCCAACTGATTCAACACATCAAAAATACGGTCGGCTCCGAAAGAGATACCTACACCAGACATACCATCCATACCAAAGACACCGGTCAGATTATCATAACGGCCACCACCACTGATGCTGCCAATCTGCACATCCAAGGCCTTCACTTCAAAAATTGCTCCCGTATAATAATTCAAGCCGCGAGCCAAAGTCAAATCCAATTCCACTTCACTCTTCACACCCAGTGCAGACACGGTTTTTAATATGAATTCACTTTCTTCCACTCCCTTCAATCCCGCTTCACTGGTAGCAAGGACAGTCTTCAAAGTTTCCAATTTCTCTTCATTGCTTCCACTCAATAAAATAATCGGCTGCAATTTATCAATAGCCTCTTGAGGAATCCCTTTAGAAGCCAATTCCGCATTTACATTTTCCAATCCGATTTTATCCAGTTTGTCAATGGCTACGGTGATATCTACAATTTTATCAGCCTCCCCGATAATCTCGGCAATACCGGTCAATATCTTACGGTTATTGATTTTAATTGAAACACGTACTCCGAATTTACCAAATACACGGTCTATCATCTGTACCAGCTCCACTTCATTCAATAAAGAATTGCTGCCTACCACATCGGCGTCACATTGGTAAAACTCACGGTAACGCCCTTTTTGGGGACGATCCGCACGCCAAACCGGTTGGATTTGATAACGTTTGAAAGGAAAACTTATTTCATCACGATGCATCACCACATAGCGGGCAAAAGGTACGGTGAGATCGTAGCGCAATCCTTTTTCACAGAACTTGCTCGCCAGCTTTACCGCATTGCGGCCCAGCAATTCCTCATCGGTAATGCCGTTGAAATAATCACCTGAGTTCTGTATCTTAAACAATAACTTATCCCCTTCGTCACCGTATTTTCCCATCAAGGTAGACAAATTCTCCATAGAAGGAGTTTCAATCTGCTGATAGCCGAAAAGATGAAACACATCACGGATCGTATTGAATATATAGTTACGTTTCGCCATTTCCACCGGCGAAAAATCTCTCGTTCCTTTAGGTATACCTGGTTTTGCTGCCATAATGATTCTATTTAATTTATTTTGAGCCACAAAATTACACTAAATATTTCATTCGTAAAAAGAATACTTCTTAATATTGCTCATTGCCGGCAATATTAAGAAGTTAAACAGCCGGTGCCTTAAGTGCATATCTCAGTATGGGCCGTTTCCCTACGAACTCATTGTTTAATAATTTCGTAAGCTGTAGAATGAGCCCCTCTATTCTCTATTTTTCCCTCCAATACATCCAAAGCGAACTCAATGCCCCGGACAGCCATCTGTGAGCTGAAAATATCAGCTGTTGCAACCAGTTTTCCCGTAGAAAGAAATTCTTTCATCACCGCATCATTATCAAAGCCCACTACAGGCAGATAGCAATTTTTTTCTTGCATCTGCTGAAGAACCCCCAACGCCATCGCATCATTGCTGCAATATACAGCTTTCAAATCAGGATACCGCATCCACATAGCCTGAAAACTTCGGCGGCTTTCTCCGTTTCCCAGTCGGCCGGTTCGGATGCCACCAATCTTAACCCTTTTTCTTCTATCGCCTTGATAAAACCTCTTTTACGCTGCTGCGCATTATCGGCTGCCGCCAATCCTTCAATAATAGCAACTTTATCTTCATTCCGCAACTTCTTATCCAATAATTTACCCACTTCATACGCAGCTGCAAAATTATCCGGTCCCACAAAAGCCACTTCTACTCCTGCCTGCTCCAATAGCTGAGTATCCAACCGGATATCAATATTGATTACCGGAACTCCTTTCCTGACAGCCTCTACTACAGGCTGAACTAAGGCTTTTGAATCTATAGGAACCAATACGATAGCATCGACTTGCTGATGAATCAAGGAATACATCAAGTCAACCTGTTCCTCTACCTCTGTCTGTGTAGCCGTTCCCACACAAACCAAATCCAAAAACGGAAGAGGGGCCGCATACTGAATGGCCCCTTCTTTCATCACTTTGAAAAAATCGGCTTGTAACGACTTCATTACAAGCCCTATTTTATAATTTCTCTTCATCTAATTTCTAATTTGACAAAGTAATGCTTATTAATCCGATAATAAACAAGGAGAACATAGCCGCAATCAGTTTATTGGTCCCCTTCGGAGCTTCCTTAAATTCCTTCCAGACAAAAACTCCCCAGATCATAGCCACCACAGGCGCTGCGTTGCTAAGGGCATAAGAGATAGCCGGATTGGCAGCACCTGCTCCCATAAAACTAATCACCATGCCGTCCATCCAGATAAAGCCTCCCAGCATACCTGTGAGATGGGTCTTGGCATCGCCGGCAAAGTAATCTTTCATGGTCACCGCCTTGCCTTCTACCGGATGCTTCATGGCAAAGGTATTGAATATAGGTGTGCTGGCCAGAATACCTACCGCAAAGAAGAACACACCTGTATAAGGAGTCAGCGTTCCGGTTCCTCCCGCCACATACTGCGGGTCAAGAGATTTCACTACCAATCCGTAAAAAAACATGATAGCGATACCTGCCATAATGGCCAGCAGAATCCCCTTCTTCGGAGTGGAAGCCTTGCCGGACGATAACTTTCCGTACGCTTTTCCGCAGATCAGTATAGCTACAATGATGACTAACACACCACTCCATAGTAAAAGCTGATTTCCCTGATAGGTCTGACCGGCCAAAGAGATTAATAAATAATTGAATACAATACCTCCAATCCAGGCCAAGCCTCCACCGATAGGAAAACCTACTGACATTCCGGCTACAGCAATGGCTGCGGTAAGAAATATATTGCCAAAGTTCCACACAACACCGCCCAAGAATGCATATTGAATGCTAGACCAGTCCATGACTGCCAAATCCTGAAAAAAGGTACGACCTTCACTTCCCATACTTCCCAAAGTCACCGCCCCCAATAAAGCTGTAAGGAACAGACCGACGGTCAAATCCCAATAAAACAGTTCAAAGCTCCATTGCTTGGCGGCAACCATCTTCTGCGTATTTGCCCAAGAGCCCCAGCAGGCACAGCAAATAACACAGCAGAGGATTGCCAAAAAGTAATTATCTACCAATATCATATTTCATCGATATTATTCGTGAATATAGATATTCCAGTTCAGATAAGTTTCAATAGCTTCCGCCAAAATATCTTTCACATTGCCACGGCACATAGCCACATGATGTTCGAATCCATTCTTACAAATATATTTCATAAGCGGCTGCAGATTATCCACCTTGGTTACTGCTATACAACCATCCATTCCGTATGGATCATCAGTCAGGTCACCTTTGCCCAAATAAGACTTGATACAACCCTTCGTATCATCTGTCGAGATGCGGAAGAAGGTGAAATCACCCTGTTTTACTTTACCGTAAACGGCACCGAAAGTATGTACCTTACCTAATGTTCTGCCTAACACTCCTAATGTTCCTAACTTCAAATCATTCATTACAAATGATTTAGGGAAGTTACCACAATGTGTACACACACACTTGTTACGATCCTCGGCAAAGTTATTGTTCCAGTCAAGCAATGCCGACGGGCGACCGGAAGCCAATGTCAACGCATACATAGACACTGCACCGGCAATATCCACTTCACAAGCAGCAGGGATTAATTTTTCACTCAACATACTCATAGTCACACAAGCTGCACAACCATAGTTTTGCTCCAAAGAGTCCCAACACTGGATAGCTACAGCATCAATTTCATTGGCTTCCATCCATTGTTCTACAGCCACACCAAATTTAGCCTGCAAAATCAGTTTATCATTGTATTGTTCGGGAACAGCAGCATATTGTCTGATTTCTTTCAGTTTTGCTTGTAACGTTTCATCAGCATCTTCAATCTTACGGGCGGCAGACAAGATTTCAGAAAGATCTACCGGAACGACTGTAATGCCCGATGCCTGCAACAGTTTCTCGCTGGCGCGGACGGTCTGGAAACCGGCAGGACGAGTGCCGATGGCACCGATGCGAGCATGACGAAGACCATTCACCACCCGGCAGATCGCAGCGAACTTATTAATATCGGCTGCCAGCAAATCAGAATAAATAGAATAAGTATGTAGCGTAGTATCAGTAAAAGGAATGCCATACTGATACAAGTTATTGCATACGGAAATCTTACCACAGAACGCGTCACGACGGCTATCCAAATCCACCTTGTCATTCTCATCATCACATGCCTGAACCAAAACAGGCACATTCAGATCGGCTACACTGATAGCATTGATGATACCGATTTCAAAACCGAAGTTAGGTAATGAAACAATGATTCCATCAATGCGGTCACGATTCTCACGGAACAACTTTGCACATTTCAAGCCATCTTCTCTTGTTTCAATACTGCTACTGCCTGTAGGCGTAGCATCTTCGGGGAGAATGACATAGTCATAGCCCTCTTTCGTCAGTGTTTCCAACAATTGTTTACGGACATCTTTTGCTAATTCCGAGTTAAAATAAGCGCGTGTTCCAATGATGACACCAAAACACATTTTTTTCTTGTTTTTCATTTCTAATGGTATTAAAAGTTACGATATATTCAGTTAGTTATTCTGTCCTATTACTTTCTTAACAGCCTCACGCCAGCCACTATACAAAGATTGAAGTTCTTTTCCTCCATACAGGAGCGATGCAATTGTCAATGGTACGCATGGCAGCGGCTTCTTGGAAACTGGCCCACTTCTTACGGGCAAAGCCATTCATGACAACAGCCCCCAATGCAGAAGCTTCCTCTATCTCCGAACGGTTAATGACGGCATGCAGCATATCAGCCTGAAACTGCATCAGGAACTGATTCTTCGTGGGGCCTCCGTCAACACGCAACGCTTTCAGCTCGATTCCTGCCTGCCGGGTCATCATGTCTATCAAATCCTTCACTTGATAAGCAATGGATTCCAATCCTGCACGCAGCACATGCGCTTTTCCAGCATTCAGTGTCATTCCCCAGATGGCAGCTTTAGCATCCGGTTTCCACCAGGGAGCTCCCAATCCGGTAAAGGCGGGAACCAGATAGACTCCATCATTATTTTTCACCGAAGTCGCCAAGGTTTCAATTTGATTGAACGAGTCCACCAATCCCAATTTCTCCACCATCCATTTGATAGTGGCTCCGGTGCAATGGATATTGCCCTCAAAAGCATAATACACTTTACCCAAAGCCGAGAATCCGACGGATGTAACCAGCCCTTCAGGAGCAGCGACAGCCTCTTCTCCAATGTTAACCATAACAGATGATCCCGTTCCATAAGTCACCTTGCCCATACCTGCCTCAAAACACATCTGACCGGTTAATGCTCCATGGGAATCACCTAAAACACCTGCTATTTGTATCGGAGATTTGAACAAACCCTCTATCGTTGTTTCTCCAAAAACAGCATCACAGGGCAATGCTTCCGGCATCATACTCCGGGGAATAGTGAAGAGTTTCAACAACTCTTCATCCCAGTCCAAAGTATGAATATTAAAAAGCATGGTACGAGACGCATTCGTATAATCAGTCAGATGCTTCCTGCCTTCGGTCAGTTTCCAAATCAGCCAGGAATCAATAGTTCCCATCAACAAATCGCCTTTTTCTGCCAGTTCACGTGCATTTTCCACGTTATCCAATATCCACTTAGCACCACTGGCAGAAAAATAAGGATCGATAAGCAATCCGGTCTTTCGTTGTACCAGTTCGCTGTATCCCTTATCTTTCAGTTCTTTGCAAATAGCCGCTCCCCGCTGGCATTGCCATACCACGGCATGATAAACGGACTTGCCGGTATGTCGGTTCCAAACAACCACCGTTTCGCGCTGATTGGTGATGGCAAGAGAATAAGAAATATCCTTTCCATTCACTTCTTCTTGTTCAAGCAGACAATGTATCGCTTCTATGGTATTTTTATAGATTTCTTCGGCATCATGCTCTACCCATCCTATCTGCGGGTAGAATTGCTGATGTTCTATATTTACCCGATGCAACAATTCGCAATCTTCAGAGAACAGCATGGCTTTTGTTGCCGAAGTACTTTGATCTATGGTAATTATTCTGCTAATCATACTATTAGATTTAAAAAGGATATGTTTATTTTTTCACGAATTCAAGGGCAGTCTTGCAGATGCCCTCTTTATCCAATCCGTAATGGGCAAAGATTTCATGGGAGTTTCCATGAACCACGTTCTCATCGGGGATGCCGATAATGCGTACCGGAACCGGATTTTCAGAAAGCGTCTCAACTACAATAGCTCCCAAGCCACCAAACTGACTATGCTCTTCCACAGTGATAATTCTTCCGGTTTCTTCTGCCGCTTTCCTGATGGCTTCCGCATCAACGGGCTTGATGGAAGACATATCCAACACACGTGCCTTAATGCCTTTCTCCTGTAACATCAAACCAGCTTGATAAGCATGATAAACCGTTTCTCCGGCAGCAATGATGGTCAGGTCCGTACCGTTCAGCAGCATATTAGCTTTTCCCAGAATAAAATCAAAATCATCATTCTCATACACATCGGGAACAGCAGCTCTTCCTACACGTACATACACCGGTTCAGGATAATCTACCAATAGTTTGACCAACTTGCGTGTCTGACGGGCATCACAAGGAAGAACGATATTCATTCCCGGAAAAGTTCTTAATACGGCAATATCATGCAGGCTATGATGAGTAGCCCCCAAAGCACCATAAGCAACTCCACCACTTACTCCGAGTATCTTCACATTATTCTGACTATAAGCCAAATCGACCTTCACCTGCTCCAAGCTACGTGCCACGTAAAAGCAAGCCGGGCCACATACAAACACTTTTTTTCCGCTATGTGCCAAACCTGCTGATATTCCTACCGCATCCTGTTCGGCTATTCCACATTCTACAAACTGTGCAGGTAATTCTTTTGCAAAATCCCCAAAGTAACAGATCCTCTGGCGTCTGTTGTAACCGCCACAATATCTTTATCCTGACGCGCCAACTCCAGCAACGTATCTGTAAAGCTCTTTCTGCACGCTATCATATTATTTGCCATTGTTTTCTTTTTCTAGTTTTTCAATTCTTTCGGATACCTCGCGAACAGCCTCTTCATATTGTTCGGCTGTAGGCACGCCATGATGCCATTTTGCAATGCCTTCCATATAAGACACTCCTTTTCCTTTTGTAGTATGGGAGATAAGCAAATGAGGCTTTTTATTCGTATAATCAATAGAACGGAAAGTCCGGATGATATCTTCCATCTCATCTCCGTTCATTTCCAATACATCCCAACCGAAGGCAGTCCAGCGGTCGCGCATACTCTCCAATGACATGACCTCCTCGGTTGTACCGCTGATCTGCAAACGATTACGGTCAATAATGGCTACCAGATTATCCAATTTATACTGGTTTCCTGCCATAGCAGCTTCATATATAGAACCTTCCCCTTGCTCACCATCTCCCATCAATACATACGTTTTATAATCAGCTTTATCCATTTTGGCAGCCATCGCCATTCCGACACCTACAGACAAGCCATGCCCTAAAGCTCCTGTATTTACTTCAATACCCGGTACCTCTATAGTAGGATGGCCGGACAAAAGAGATCCGAATTCTCCTAATGTGTCGGTTACCTCACGAGAGATGAAACCTTTTGCTTCCAACGTAACATATAACGCTTCTACGCAATGCCCTTTGCTCATTACAAAACGATCTCTTTTCGTTTCCTTTGGTTTATCCGGCCAAACACGCATTATATCAAAATAAAGTGCTGTAAGCACGTTAAGACACGACAGATCACCTCCAATGTGTCCTGCTTTTGCTTTATACACAATCTCAACCAATCGTTTCCGATTCTTTTCCGATTGTAATTCTAACGTTTCAACTTGCATATTATTATCATTTTCTTTCTTATTCTTTCGCAAAGAACGGAATTTAACTGGAAATATTCAATATAAAACGAAATAAAATGAAAATAAATTTGATTATATTAACAATAAACACCTATATAATCTATAAATCAGGACAATTAATTTATTCTGCTAACAAAGTTATATCTCTATATAAACAAGACTCTCCGATTGTCTATTTTGTACCCAACAGAACTGTTATAAAAAAAAGAAGCAAACAATAAGGAGAAATAAGGAAGTAAAATCAAAGTTGATAAAAAAGGTGATCAAGAATGTATTTTCCAACATTCTCAATCACCCATATTACCTTTGTTTCAGTAAGAATCAGATAACTTCGACCTCTAATTCTTTTAATCTTTCAAAATCCTCTTCGGTTATAGTACTATCTGTAATAATAGCATTTGCTAATGAAACCGAGCCTAAACTAGCAAAAGCACTGACACCTATTTTTGAACAATCAGCCACCAGATACACTTTACTGGCAGACTCTATCATAGCAGATTTCACGACCAAATCACTTAGACTAGGATAAGTTAGCTTCATATCCGAAGAAATACCGGCCGTAGCCAGAAACAATTTATTAGCGCGTATATCTTTAAATGAATCGGCCGCCATTTTTCCTGTCAAAGAAAGTGTAGGAGCCTTGAATTCACCTCCGGTAACAATCAGATTAATACCATGATTCTCACCTAAAATCAAAGCTATATTCAAAGCATTGGTAATGACTGTCAGGTCCTTATAATTCATTAAAAGCTTTGCGATCTCTGTAGTTGTAGAACCGGAATCAAGAATTATACTGTCCCCCTCCTGAATAAACTGAATAGCTTTCTGAGCGATTTCTTTCTTTTCCTCCAAATGAGTCTGATTGAACAATTGCCCGGTCTTGGCAAACGACCCTACTCCTTTCAGAAACGCACCTCCATGCTCTCTTTGGATATACCCCATTTGTTCCAAGGCTTCCAAATCCTGACGGATCGTTACATCCGTCACATTGAAAATTTTACTAAGGTCCTGAACTTTTGCATGCCCGTCTTCACGAATCAGATGCAATATCTTTACTCTTCTTTGATTGAGTGCCATATTTATTAGATTTAGAGGTTATGTTTTTTACGATATTCCTGAATATCCTTAATGGAAACAATTTTCAAACCGAATTTTGCTGCAATCTCACCTAGTTGGGAAGACGCGCCATTGTACCATCTTCATTCAAAATTTCAACAAGAGCTCCTCCGGGTTTCAAACCTGCCATTCTTGTCATATCCAGTGTGGCTTCGGTATGTCCATTACGCTCCAAGACCCCATTTTCCGCACCATATAGAGGGAAAACGTGTCCGGGACGAGCAAACTCGGAAGGATTCAGATTTCCTGCCACCAAAGCTTTTATTGTTGACGAACGGTCGAAAGCAGAAACTCCCGTAGTACAGCCATACCCTCTTAAATCTACCGACATAGTAAACGGTGTACCTAGCAATGAAGTGTTTTCTTCTGCCATCGGAGCCAGACAAAGTTCTTCACAACGTGAACGTGGCAGAGGAGCACATAACAACCCTCTGCCATGAGTAATCATAAAATTTACAATTTCAGGAGTAATCTTTTCTCCTGAAACGATAAAATCGCCTTCGTTTTCACGATCTTCGTCATCAACAACGATCAATACTTTGCCTTGGCGAATATCTTCCAATCCTTCTTCTACTGTATTTAACATTTTAGTGTATCTAGGGAGTTAATTATACCGCAAATTTAAGCTAAAACAAAAAGAATCGAAAACTATTAGCCTTTTTATGATAAAAAATCAATCATCTCCCGTCAGAAGGCTTATCCCATCATTTCACTTCTGTTATTCTAAGAACAATATAAGGAGCATCCGGAATTCTTACTCCCCGATGATGTATATCAAAACACGATAATCCAATTCCTCCGTTGTTTCAAATATCACAGGATATTCCGTGACAGTCATGGCCCACACATCAATAATCTCCACTTTAAACCGTTTATTCTTTTGCAATTTGTTATAATCCGCATTTTTACCGGCAGATTAAAAGTCCAGAAACCTTTCACATCTTTTCCCATATTGACCAGATAATAATCTGGTCCAGCAGTAGAAGTAACCAAGTCACGACTGACATCTGCCATCTCCAACGGATGGGGAGCAGCTTCAATAATCGTTCTTAAAAATTTCACACGTTTCCAGCTTTCACCTTTTAAAGATCCCCCTTGCGCCCAAAAGATAGGTTCGTTCCCCTGCTGATAACATTCACCGTGAGTGACATAAATTCCACCCAACAAACCATTCAAAATAAAGCAAGTCATCTGCTGCGGACTTAACCTTCCCCAACGATAAGGTAGATTCCCTTCATACCCAACCTCATCACATATAACCGGTTTGCGATAAATTTTTCTTAAAGTAGCAGAAGCGGTAGAACTCAGTACCGGTGCCTCATCCTGTATGCTGACATGGGTAAATTCAGGCATCCAATAATCAAAATAAGTAGCCGTCGCTCCATGAATAGAACATAAATGGCGATAAGGATCATTCTCAACCACAGTTTTCGTCAACAGCTTCCAATCGTCCACAGTTTTCGCTTTTACATAATCCCACTCGTTTGCCATAGACCACCATACATTTCTAAAAGAAGCCAAACGAGCAGTAATATATTTAATATAACGTACATTCACCTCATTCGACATAGCATCAAAGCCCCATCTTCCCTTATCATAAGGATGGAAAAGGATCAAATCCGCCTCAATCCCCAAACGGTTCAGTTGGTCTATCCGTTTCTCCAAATGCTGAAAAAAAGCCGGGTCAAATCTGTCAAAGTCCCATTCTTTCCTTTCATTTCCTTCCTTATCTTTTATCGTCTTCCTTATTTCAAAGGATAAAGCGCAGGCTCGTCTTTCACTAAAGAATAGTTTTTAGGAAACACACACATCCTTACCTTATTAAAACCGGCTTCACCAAACGATTTCAAAGTAGCCTCCTGAGTCGTTTCCTTCATATGTGTCCATGCATAGGCCGTCGTACCCATCGGATAATAACGGGTACCGTCCGCATATTTAAAATTATGTTCTCCGTCCACCAACACCATGCCATGATTATCTTTTCCGGCAGGTATCACTGTGAATGTACCTTTCCGACCATTCATAGCCCCTATACTGGAAGATGTAACATACCTCCATTCCCCGGCGACAGCAGGCATAAACCGTATCCTATAAGTATTCTCACCATCATAAAATCCTTCCACCGTTTTCTTTTCCTTTCCACAAACGAAAGTAGCGGAAAGACGTATATCAAAAGGATTCCCTTTGGTCACCTGTTTAAAACTCAACTCAAACCGGTCCCAACATTCCACTTTGTCTTGTGCATTTACTTTTACCACAAAACTTAACAGCGTCCAAACAGCTATTACATAAAATTTTGTACTCATCCTATCATGTTTTAAAAATTATACTCATAAAAGTTTTCCGGAACATTTTCATACTGTGTCAATGAGCACAAAGATAGATTTTACCCTTGAGAGCCAAAGGTAAAATCTTACATCAATAAGGTATTTTCTTGCTATTTACCTTTATAAACAGCACAAAACGGAACTTAGTTATTATTTTTATACTCAGTCAAAGTCTGATTAAATGCTTTTTTAAACGCCTTGCCAAAGTAACCGGGATCAGAGAAGCCGACGGCAAAAGCAACCTCAGAGAAAGACATACCACTTTGTATAAAACTTTTCGCTTTATTCAACCTATAATTCTTTATATATTCTATCGGAGAAATCCCCATGATACCATTCACTTTCCGATTGAATACAGAGCGGCTCATATTCATGAACTCTGCCAGATCATTCACCCGCAGCCCCGGATTACTGTAATTCTCTTCCATAAATCCTACCAGCTTCTGCATAAACAACTCGTCCAAAGGAACAATTTGCGACACAGGATAAGCGACGGCTTCTAAAGGTTCTTTCTTCGGTTGAGCACCATACTTTGACAAAAAAGCCGACTGAAGCACTTTTCTTTGCCTGATCAAGTTCTCAATTCTCGATTTTAAATAATCGCTGCTGAAAGGTTTAGGTATATAATCATCAATCCCTAATTGTAAACATTGAATACGATCCTCAACAGACGATTTTGCAGAAAGGATAATAAGAGGGATATCACAGGTATTGACATTCTCCTTGATGTGCCTTATCAATTCAATACCATCCATACGCGGCATCATAATATCCGTAATAATAAAATCCGGAATTTCCTCTTCTATCTTTTCCAATGCCATCACCCCGTCGGCAACTCCAACAACACGGTAAGTGCCCGACAATATTTCACATATAAATTGACGCAACTCCGCATTATCCTCCACTACCATCACTTTTACTAAAGTTTCTTTTGTTGCCGGAGGCATGTCCGGCAAAGATATTTTATCATTTTGTTCCGGTTCCGCCAAGACCGTTTCCTGTTCTTCCGAAGTGTCGTTCAATATATATTCAACATTTTTATCCTGAGCATATATTTCTTTTCCTTTATGCAAAACCAGTTTGAATACACTTCCTTTCTTTACTTCACTTTCGACCTGAATTTCCCCATGCAGCATTTTAACCAACTCATTCACCAGCGAAAGCCCTATACCCGATGAAGGCTGCATGTCATTTTCCTTGGACACTGTAGTGAAACGTTCAAATATAGATGGCACTTTATCTTTAGAGATGCCAATACCTTCATCTTTTACGGCAATCGAAACAAACTGTCCGCTTTCCATCACAATCAAGGTAATCGACTTATTATCCGGTGTATACTTAAAGGCATTGGAAAGCAAGTTAAAGATAATTTTCTCGAACTTATCACTATCTATCCACAAAAAAACAGAAGGCAACGTTGTCTGAAGAGAAAATTTATATTTTTTCTGTTGCCAACAACCGGAAATTATCCATTATATTATGAAGCATGATAATGATATCCCGGTATTCAATAGTCAAGCCCATTTTTTTATTCTGTATCTTTCTGAAATCCAATACTTGATTAATGAGCAATAACATACGATTGATATTTTTCTGAACCAATTGAAGATGATGCCGGGTCCGGGAAGTCAAAGGCTCCTGGGACAACACTTCGGATACCGGACCGGATATAAGGGTTAAAGGAGTACGTAGTTCATGTGAGATATCAATAAAAGAACGTACTTTTATTTCCGCCAATCTTTGTTCCATATTTACCTTATGCTTCAAATAGTAAATATAGAAAAAAACATATCCGATAGCTAAAGATATCACCAAGACAACAACTAGATAAAAGCCTTAGCCCAACCGGTTTCCCAAAGGTGGGTAATACCTGTAAAGTAACCGTTTTCACAGTGTTCATCCAAATACCATCCCCATTGGTCGCCTTTATCTGAAATTGATATTTTCCTGCCGGAAGACTTACAAAACTAACCGAGTTCTTCTTACCTATATAATACCATTGATTATCATCCAACTTATAAGCATACTCGATATCCAAGGAATTAGTATAATCCAACGCAGCAAATGAGATGGTAAAATTCCTCCGCCGGGTAGGGATCTCTAAATAATCCGCATCACTCAATACATGAGACAAATTATCCTCCGAATATTTTATACCTGTCACTACAATAGGAGCTTCATAAGTCTGCTTAACGATACTATCCGGAGAAAAGACAAGCATACCGCCTTCTGTACCCATTAAGATATCCCTTGCCTGTCTGTAACCGGAAGACATTCACTATAATTAAAAGAGCGATTGAAAAAGTTTCTCCAAAAGACTCAAAAGTCTGATCGTGCACATCAAACAGAGTGATATCCGTTTCCGAGCCGATCCATATATTATGATTTTTATCTTCAATCAAGGCTCTAGCCAACGGAGATGTCCCTTTGCCGAACGACCGGAACCGAAGTTCATCAGATAATAAATTTGACGAAACCAACTTACAAAGGCCACCTCCATAACAATAACAATAGATAGTTTCATCCGTCGTTCGTAAAACAGACATCACATCAGCACTACACAATCCGTCAGTCGCCTGCGGACGAGGAAGGTTAAGATAAAACGAATATTTTCGTAATCCGAAAAATCAGAAGAAAAAGTGATCAAACCTTCTATAGTACCCACCAGCATAGTATGACCGGGTCCCTCCACCATACAACGAATACTGTTGGTACGATTAATAGGAAAACCGGACAATTTATTCTCCGCATGAATAAAACGTATCGCCCCATCTTCCTTTTCCTCAACCAAATTCAATCCGCCACCGTAAGTACCAATCCAAATACGTCCGTTATGATCCTCATCAATGCATGATATTTTATTGTCACTGATGGAATAAGGATCCGACGGATTATTCATATAATGATATACCTCATAATGATAAGGACGATTCCGAGGAACAAGTCTGAACAATCCGTTTTCCTTACTGCCAAGCCATATTGTCTGCGCCTGATCCTTCAGCATGACATAGATTCCACCTTCTGCAAAAACTGTTTCCGTTTGAGCCAGTTCCCCATCAGGCGACAAATAACCCAACAAGTTTTCTGTGAATCCATAATACGTATAATCCCTTTCTTTGTTGCAATCCATAAATGTTCGTCGCTATCAAACAGAAATGATTTTGTATCAAAATAATTGTCCAACTCCCTATAAGTATAGGGACTGGGCGGAAAGAACATTTTTATAAATGAGCGCTGGGATTTGATCCACAAATTATTTTGTTTGTCAACATAAGTTGTTTTAATAATAGGAGAATAAGGTATATGATTCCTTCCCGGTGTAAAATAGACTTTTAGCTCCCGGCTCTTTTCGTCATAATAACTGAATATACCTTTATAAGGAATAGTCCAAACCACTCCGTTAGGATCTTCATAAATAAAGAGTTCATTTTCCGGAGAAGAAGCCATGTATCCGGAAGGAGTATTCAAATATTGTTTCACTCCGGTTTCCGGATCAAGCCGGATAATTCCCGGCAATCCGGTAAATATCCATAGAAATCCTTTAGAATCCTGGTAGACTTTTCTCACAGCCGCATCATCATGCCCCGGAAGAGAGAAATCATATTTCTCCATCGCCAGTTCAGGGAAACGGCATAGGTACAAACCTTTATCAGACAAAACAGCCAGCTGATTATCTTTCAACACTTTAATTCCGTTTATATGCTGAATCTTCTCTTGAAAAGGAACGATGTTGAATTGCATGGTATTTACATCATAATAGGCTAGCCTGCCATTCTGTGATGCAAGAAAAACAAGATTATCCATTGTTTCGAACATAGAAAAGGGATATGAACTAATGGTCCGCTTGCCAAATATGCTAACTCCCTTGTCACTAAATACCCATTCCTCTCCCTGTTTATCTTCAAAGACCCTACTGACTTTCCCCAGTTCCACATCATCAATAGCTGTAATATACTGAATCCCTGAAGAAACAGTACACTCTTTATCTGAAATTCTGAAACATCCTCCATTATTTAAAGTAACCCAAGTAATCCCTTTGGATAAAGGATACAAATTTTCTATTTGCAACGGAGTATTAAAATGTTGTTCATACTGTTTCAGAACATTGATCAGCTTATTTTCACGAATATCATATAAATACAGGCTATGACGATCGTATGCAATCATCCATAAATTGCCGTCGGCCGTATTCTCCAGCCGCTGCATGTGCTGGTTCAAAAGAGAATCAAACTGAAAAGTTTCGAAATCGCGTCCATCAAACCGGCTTACCCCATTCCAAGTACTGACCCATATAAAACCATTATGACTTTGAAGAATCTGCGCCGGATTACTTTGAATCAATCCGTCTCTCACTGTATATTGGCGTGCAACACAAATAGGCTGTGCTTTGACAAAACCCCAATGAAGAAGTAAAAACAAAGTACACCATATATATTTTAACTATGAAAACTTCCAAAAGTTTTAATTATATCAAGAGTAAGTTTGCGCACAATTCCGATAAACGAATTACTCCGATTCCATTCTCTCAAGTACCGGCGGATGCACCACCATCAAACGTGTTTCTCATTTTACATCGATTTATCAAACAAGTACAAAGATAACCAAATGTAGATTTCCTCCTAAGATAAATTGCCAATTAGACATAAAATACAAGGTTAAAATAGAAAAAAACGGCAACTTTGGTATAAGAACCAATAGCTGCCATTTTTCCTAACTACCTTTTCACCCTATTTCCTACAAGCCTATTTATATCCCTCATTTTGTAAAAATTCGTCTTTATTCGTTATGGCATCCAGTAAAGTTTGCGGGAACGGACGCAACATATGATAAGCTTCCACGTTTTTACCGGCATCAGGATTTCCGGATTTTATCCGGCGGATAAATATTTCACTTCCCATTCGTTTCAAATCAAACCAACGTAATTGTTCTCCGACCAATTCCCGGGCACGTTCATCCAATATGAAATCAATATCCTCAATGTCACTTTGAGCAACTTTCATAGCCTCCTCTTTGCCAGCCTTAGCTCTTTGGGCACGAAGAATATTCATATAAGCCAACGCATCTGCTTTGCCGGCTTTTGCTCCTGCTTCCGCCACAATTAAATACATTTCTGCCACACGGATTATAAAAGCATCCCGTGTTCCACGATCCTCGTTCACCGTAGCACGAGTAGGGTCTTCAAATTTAGAGATAGGCATACATTGTTTCTGACTTTTTACAGAACCATCTTCATGATAAATATCTGTCCGATCAAGTATCTGATAACGTCCTTTGGCCCACTGACGCTTTACCTGAGGAACAACATCTTTTGTTATCCATATAGCAGTATCCCCTTGTACCATATAAGGGTAGTTATCTCCGGTTTTTCCTCCATTAGCCTTCCATAACGAACGGAAAGTCACTTCAAAACGTTGGTCTATATTCTCGTCATAACAATCCAGCAAATAACGCGTCGGCATATAGTGATTAAAAGGACGACCATATTCTATGCTTCTAACCATACCGGGCTGGTCATCATATTTCATACAGAAAATCAAATGAGTATGGTTACCGCCTGAACGAATTATATCATTATCCATCTCCTGATTATACAACTGATTGGTAGAAGAATAATCAATATACCAAATCACTTCTTTATTGCCATTTCCATCAGAATTTTCCATATCAAATACTGAGGCAAAATCCTTTGATAACTCGAAAGGACCATTATCAATCACTTCTTTTGCCAAAGTATAGGCTTGTTCATACAATGCTTTATCATTCAATTCACTTGCTCTAGTCAATAGCAAACGAGCCTTCAAGGCTTTGGCAGCCCACATGGTAACACGCCCTCCATCAGCTTGCGCAACAGATAACCGGCTATCCATACAGAAATCCAAATCTTCAAAAATATGAGTATAAATCTCTGCCACCGAGGTTTTCCTAGGTGCCATAACAATAGACTCCGATGGCTGATCCGTATAATAAGTATCCCCAAATGTTTCCACCAGAATCCAATAATAATACGCCCGTAGGAAACGCACCTCTGCTTCTCGTTTGCTGGTAAGTGTCTTATCACTGAACGGAACATTCTTTACATGATAGATGGCTGTATTACAAAAGTTGATCGCTTTGTAAAAACGGTCATAATACTCTTTACTGATAGGATTGGTCCCATCAAAATCATTCTGATAAGAAACAATGGCGGGATAATCACAACCACCGCCCGGAGCCAATATATCCGTTCCCGTTTCACTGAATGCCATAGCAGCAGACTTTCCACCCCAAAAACGCAAGGGAGTATAACAAGAGTTAATCAAAGACTCAAAACCTTTCTCAGTATCATAATAACCACCTTCGGTAGTAACCGCACTACGATTGTGTTCTTCCAAAAAATCAGAGCAGCCCGAGCAAACCATAAGAGTAGCTGCCAATGCATATAATAATGTAATTCGTTTCATAATTTTCATTCTTTACCAGTTAAAATTCTACATTCAGACCAAATACAAGTTGTTTTGTCATAGGAAAAGAAATACTTCCTCCCTGTTCGGGATCATAATTATCAATCTTGCTGAAAGTAAAGAAATTCTTTGCTGTAGCATATACACGGAGTTTGGATAGATTGAGATGTTTCAAAAGTTCCGGTTTGAAAGTATATCCCAACGTAATATCGCGTATTTTAAAGAAAGAACCATCTTCATACTTCAACGTTGAATAGTAAGTAACCTGTGTATAACTCTTACTTTTATTAGGACGCGGAAAAGCATTGGTAGGGTTCTCGGGAGTCCAGTAATCTACATTTCCACCATTTTCCAACGCATTGATACGATACGTAGTATTATAATCATACGCAATCCACTGACCCAAACGAGCATACAAGAATACAGACAAATCAAACCCCTTATAATTAAAAGTATTATTGAAACCAAAAGTTACATCTGGACGCTGACTGTAAATGATACGATCATCTGTCGTTATGACACCATTACCATCCACATCCTGTACCTTTATATCACCCGGTTCCTGTCCATTGGCAGCAGCGGCAGCCTCTTCACCCAATTGCCAGATGCCTTCTTTCTTATAATCATAAAACACTTTGAAAGGTTCTCCTACAAACCAAGCATTCGCCTCATCCTTTAATTGTCCCGAAGCAAGTTCTTTTATTTTTTCCCTATTGTGTGACAATGAGAAATCTGAGAACCAGGAGAAGTTCTTGTTTTGAATATTAACCGTACTCAGTGTCAAATCAACACCAGTACTTTCAGTCTTACCGATATTTTCCATAACCGAAGCATAACCGTTAATAGATGGAATTACACGATTCATTAAAATATCCCGGGTTTCTGCCTTGTAAATATCAATACTACCTGAAATACGATTATTAAAAAATCCGAAATCCAGACCAAGGTTATACTGCGTGGTAGTTTCCCAAGTCAGTTCCTTGTTTGACATCGTTTTAGGATAGAATCCATAAGCTCCCTCATTATTGAACGAATAAGTGGAGTTACCCAGCAAACCAACGGTTTGATAAGGATCAATAGCACATTGGCCAGATTGTCCCCAACTCAATCGGAGTTTTAAATTTGAAATAGCATCCACATTTTTCAGGAAATTCTCTTCATTGATACGCCAGGCCAGTGCTACAGACGGAAAGTATCCCCATTTCTTACCTAGTGCAAAACAGAAGAACCATCGGCACGCAAAGAAGCAGTCAGCATATAGCGATCCATCAATTTATAATTAACACGCCCAAAGAAGGAAGCCAGATTTTGATCGACCAGTGAACTCTTTATAGTGATTTCTTTTCATTGGAATACAAATTATGGAACCAGTTATCAGCATATACTTGTCCCTTTCCACCTGCATAGGTATATTCTTTAGAGTTGAGAATCGTACAGGTTCCAACCATTGCCTGCAAATTATGGATATCAGAGAAGTCCTTTGAATAAGTCAGCACATTCTCCCATGTCAGATTACGTGTCATGGTGTGCTCCTTATAGGATTGTGAATCCTTGCCACTTCCCTGCAACGAGTTCTTATCACAGAAAAAGCCTCTACGCACATTCACTGAGTTCAATCCCAGCGTCGTACGGAATAAAATATCCTTGGTGATATTCCAGTTCAGGTACAAGCTGCCGAAGAAACGCTCCTGAATGGTATTATCCACACGCATACCCTCCTGATCGTCAATCAACGGATTCATCTGAGTATTATAACCGGGAGACGGATACATCACTAAATTCCCCTCCTCATCATAAGGTTTCGAGATAGGAACAATTTTATTAGCCATATTCAGCGGACTATAACGATTATTCTTATCTACATAGGCATAGATAATGTTTGTCCCTACCTGCAACATTGTCAAACAATTGATGGTCCAGTGCTACACGGGCATTATACCGTTTATAATTATCATCCTTAAAGAGTCCCTCTTCGCTTCTGTAACCCAAAGATATATTATGTTTGGTTTTCGTATTGCCCCCAGATACAGACACCTCATAATTTTGGTTAAATCCGTTGTGCATCAACATGTCACGATAGTTCGTATCATATCCTTTTTCCAGATAAGTCAGTTCTTCAGGAGCAAATACAGCAGCATCCTCTGCGTATTTTCCTGTTGTTCTGTCCCGATAGGCCTCTCTTTTGTATTGGGCATATTCTTCAGCATCCATGATATCAGGATAATCAGTTATCATGGTAGAAGAAACAAAAGCATTAAAGGATACTTTTGACTTTCCTTCTTTTCCCTTTTAGTCGTAATCATAATAATACCATTCGCACCCCGTGTTCCATAAATAGCTGTAGAAGAGGCATCTTTTAACACTTCAATAGATTCTATATCAGTGGGATTTATATCTAGCGAGGTACCATAATCAATACCATCCACAAGAATCAACGGAGCATTACTAGCCGTCAATGAACGCTCTCCACGGATCGTAAAATTAGGTGTGCTTCCTGCTTGCCCCGAAGAGTTTGTAAGATCAAGTCCGGCTACTTTTCCTTGTAATGACTCCAAGGCATTGGTAGTAGGAATAGCTGTGATATCCTTACTTTTAATAGAAGCAATAGAACCGGTCATATCCCTTTTCTTTTGCACACCATAACCTATTACTACGACTTCTTCCAAAGTCTGGTTGTCTTCTTTCATTTGTACATTCAATGTCTGCTGATTTCCGACAACTATTTTCTGTGAAACATAACCGATATAAGAGAAGACCAAAGTGGCATCGGCATCCACTTCTTCCAACGTATAACGTCCGTCAATATCCGTTATAGTTCCTCCGCTATTTCCTTGAATAACTATACTTACCCCAATCAGCGGTTCATTATTAGCATCGGTTACCCTACCGGTGACTCTATGCCTGGAAGCCTGTACTTTACCGGAAGATGCCAGTACTTGTCTGGCAAGACTCACCACAATGGTGTTATTCACCTTGCTCAATTGCAGACTAGTTTGTTTCCTGATTTGCTCTAAAGCCTGATCGAAACTTACATTGTCCAAATCAATATCGATCGTATTATACTTTTGGACAACACTCTCATCATAGAAAAACTCATAACCGGAAAGGTTACTCAGTTTCTTGAACACATCAGCCAATTTCACTTTACGCATCTGCAATGTAACTATCTGATTCAATTCAACTTGTGCTGCATGCACGGGGAAAGCAGCCATGGATGCCGAACCTAGCAATAAGGTCGGTACAAGCAATACTCGGGCCCACGAAGCCCTCTTCGCATGTTGTTTCATAGATCTTGATTATTTAATTATTAAGGTATTATTTATATAGAATATACGAATTGTTTGCTTTCCTGTATTTAATGCCCGTAGCCAAGCGAATGGACTCCAAAACCGCCTCCAAACTCCTATTATCATGCGTACCCGAAAGGAAATTGTTAAAGACAAAACTTGAGTCTAATCGTATAGTACAATTATACACCCGTTCCAACCTCCTCGTCACTTCTTGTATCGGAGTACGGTTAAAGTATAACTTGTTCTGCATCCACAACATATAATTTTGAGTATTCACATGCTCACGCTCCAGATGCATATTGGTTTTATCCAATACCAATTGCTCGCCGGGGGTCAGTTTCAATTGTTCTTCGCCGAAATTCATCAGCACCTTTCCTGTGCATAGAGTCAGTTGCAGTTCCTCACTATCTTCATAATTATTCAGATTAAAAGTAGTACCCAAAACACGTATTTTATAATCCTGACTTTGAATAATGAAAGGACAGTCTTTATTTTTAGCTACATCAAAATAAGCCTCTCCCTTGAAATGAACGTAACGGCCTTCTTTTCCAAACTGCCTCGGATATTTCATATAAGAGCCTGCATTCAAGATCACTTTTGTCCCGTCAGGGAGCACCACTTTTTGTCTTTTACCATAAGGTACGTGTATTTCATATTGAGCAACCTTCATGCCTGCCGGATTAGCAAAATAAACTACGCTCAAAACGATGCAAAGCAATATAGCCGCAGCAATGCTCCCCCATTTTTTTACTAAATAGATAGAGTGATTCCGACGCCTATCCTCGTAATTGCTGATAATTTGAAGTGCCTGACGCTCATTGGAAATCCATTCCTCCCATGAGGATGAAGACTCTTCTTCACCAGTTTTCCATAAACAAGCAGAAGCTTCATCAAAGTCTTTTGACCGGTCTGTCTTTGTGTCTGCCAACAGTTCCTCAATATCCTTACAGGTATAAATACCGTCAACAAATCTTTTCCAAACCGAATAATGTATCTTTTGTTTTTCTTTCATTATGCATTTCTTTCGTTTCTTTATAAAGGATACGAATCAAAAGCAAAAGGTGGGGATAGGAATCTTATGGTTTAACGTATTTTAATATGATTAGGCTTACAAGTATTGGACAGGCACTAATGAAAGGGATCAGATAAGCACGAATTTTCTCTAATGCATTTTTTATATGATCTTGCACAGTATAAACAGACAAACCAAGTTGTTCAGCTATTTCTTTATGAGACAGTCCTCTATTCCGGCTCAATTCGAAAATCTCCCGTTGGCGCGGACTCAACTGTTCCAAAGCCTGTGCAATCAATTCCTTAATATTCTTTTCTTCCAGACTCTTCTCTACATCATCTACATAATCAATGGCCTGTTCCATCAGTTTTTCGTATAGCACAGATCGGGCAGACAGAGAACGAAATATATCGTAAATACGATTTCTTGCTATAGTATAAAGAAAAGCGGAAAAAGACTGCTCAATCCGAATATCTTCCTTCTTTTCCCAAACGGTCAAAAAAATATCTTGTGTTATATCCTCAGCTATCTCTTTATCCTTGACAAAATGGACACAATAATAAAGGACCTGGGACTTATAAAAAGAGAAAAGATGGCTGAAAGCAATCTTGTCTCCATTTATAAGTTTCCGAATTAATTCCCGCTCTATGTCAAAAGGCAGCTTCATACCTAGAATTCAGTAACGAATGGTTTCCCATCCAACCATGCAGCCATATTCAACACCAGTAAATTCCAGTTCTGAAAACCTTTATTCAATACCGGCTCACCATTATCAGGCAGATAATATTCATGTAATGCCCCGAAACGTTCATAGTCACGTCCCAAAAGCAAAATGGTCTTTTCCGCCAATTCCCGGGCCTCTTCCGTAAATCCATATTTCACCAATCCACGAAAGACCAGATAATTCACATTAATCCAAACCGGACCTTGCCAGGAAGACGGATTCCCACTGGCACGTACATTATACATTTTTTCCAAAGGAGACAAAGTACGGATTCCCGCCGGAGCGTTAAAGGAGCAAGTATCATGAAAATGAATCCGCACTATTTCCTTTGCTTGCTCCGGAGTGGCAATTTCAGCCCACATCGCCATAAATCCGCTCCACACACTAAGACGCTGAATCAAACAATCATAATCACGCGGCTGCCCTACGTGCAGAAACAATTGTCCCGGGTACAGCCCCTTTATATCCGGTTTCTCCACCGGAAGCAGATTCAAATCCACACTATAATAAAACGGTCACGCGGGTCCCAACAATGTTCTTGTACCTTTCCTTTCAATACTGCCGCTTCTTTCTCAAAGGAAACTGCTATATCATCCAAATTCAGACAGCCGGCCAAGTATGCCATAGCCTGTAATTCGCGATACATCAACGCGTTCAAGAAGATGGATCCCGAACTGCCCTGAGGACGATAAAAAGTACTGGGATCATTATCAACTCCGATAGCCTCATCAGTTTCCCAATAGAATAACCCAGTCGCCTTGTGACGATGAAAATTCAAATATTTACAGACAAATGCCTGCAACGTATAAAAATCATCGCGCAACCACTCCGCATCCCCGTTCATATTGCGGACAATAAAGGCGGCATGTTGTGCCAATGTAGGTTTGTGCATATTGCTTTTCCAAGGATTCCGTGTTTTCAACATCTCTTCGCGGCTAGGGGCATTCCGTTCTATCCAGATAGGAATCCAACCGTCCATACCTCCATAGTGCAAGGAATTGAGGATGCATCCCTGTTCATACTTCAGGGCCTCCTGCTTATCCTTTTCCGTGCCGTTCTCTAATAAGATTTGGCGCAGAGCGATGTTGCTCAACCAAGAATCCCAATCCCATAGCATATCTAAGTATTGATTACTTCCCGGAGCAAGGAACGGAAAGACTAAAGCTCCTCCGGCTTCACGATACATGCCTTTCATATCTTTATAAATATGGGCACGGCACAATTCTTTGTATTTTGCAATATTCTCGGGAGTACGTTCCGGCATTTGTGCATTTAGCATAAACGGGAAACAACAAATTGTTAAAAAGACCAGTAATTGTTTTTTCATAGGTATTATCTCATTTTGCTGACAGGGCAAAAATACAAATTAAAACGAAAAGAAAAAGAGATTAAAACAAAAATTATTTCGAAACTAATCAAAATATAACTAGAAAAGGCTGCCCCGTAGGCAGCCTTCTATAATAAAAATATATTTCCCTTATAAGGTCTTAGTCACGACGTCCCATATAAATCATTATATAGTAAATCAGTGTAGCCAACGAACTAAGTGCCGCAACCACATACGTATAAGCAGCCGAACGCAACGCATCCTCTGCCGCATGATGGTTATATGAATTTGTAATTCCGGCCTTGCTCAACCATACCAACGCACGCTGGCTGGCATTGATCTCAACAGGCAACGTAATAAAGCTGAAAAGAGTGGTCATGGCAAAAAGACAAATTCCTGCCAACAATAACTGCGGGAAAGTATTCACCATCAAAATACCTGCCAGTAACACCCAAGTCATAATAGAAGATGAGAACTGCACCACAGGCACCAAAGCCGAGCGCATCTTTAGCGGAGCGTATGCACGCGCATGTTGCACGGCGTGTCCGCATTCATGGGCGGCAACTGCCGCAGCAGCCACACTGTTGCTTCCATATACCCCTTCACTAAGGTTCACCGTTTTGTTTGCCGGATTATAATGATCGGTCAGCATACCCGGAGTGCTGGTTACACGCACGTCATAGATACCGTTATCATGCAACATTTTTTCAGCCACATCCTTTCCTGTCATACCGCTGGCCAAAGGCATCTTCGAGTATTTCTTAAACTTGCTTTGCAGACTATTCTGTACAATATAGCTGATTACCGCGATTCCAATAAATAAGATCCAATACATTGACATAGTTTTGTTCTTTATAATTCTGTTGTTAAATATACACGTTATTATGTACAAATAGTTTGCCAGCATCCCCCTTTTAAATAGAATTAAGAATTCCTGCCATCACACGCCTCCGAATTCACATCCGTCAATTTCAATTAAAAAATGATATTATGAGAAAAAAAGAGTGGATTATTGACTTTTGATTTATACATTTGAGGCAAAATTAAGAAATATGGAACATGAAATAGGAAATATATCCATAGCCCGTATCCGACAGATGAATCCCAGTCTAAAAGGGATTAACAATGATTTCGTAATGGATAGAAGCGAACATTACATCCCCGAGAATATGAACCCCATCTTTAAATACCCATTACGGCTGGATGGAATCATTATCTCTATCCGTGAAAAAGGCTCTGCCAAAGTCAATATCAATTTACGGGAATACGACATTGAGCAAAACGATCTGATTATTTGCGCTCCCGGCGATATTCTACAGTCCATGTTATCACCGGGCATTCATTTGTCACAAATGTTTTTAATATCATCTGATTTCTTAAAAGAGATGTATATCAACCTGAACAGTTTCATGCCATTTTTCATCTCATTGAAAGAGAATCCCAAATTTCATTTGATGGAAGAAGAGGTACAGGAACTGAAATCATTCTATGAACTGATAGAAGAAACCGTAAGCCGGAACGATAACTTCAGGACAGAAATCGTACGCAGACTAATGGGGCCTATTTATATAAGATAGGTTCCATCCTTCATAGAAAACAACCGGAATTCCTTTCCGAGAATCCGAAATCACTGAAAAGGAGAAGAGGTATTGTTCAACCAGTTCATCAACTTGCTGACCGAACATCACCGTAAAGAAAGACGCGTAGATTTTATGCGGAGCAATTATTCCTGAGTCCCAAACATTTCTCCACCGTAGTAAAGAAAGTGAGCGGAAAAACTGCCGGAGAGTGGATTGACGAATATGTGATACTGGAAGCCAAAGCGCTGTTGAAATACTCCGTCATGTCTATTCAGGAAGTAGCTTCTTTTATGAACTTCCCGAACCCTTCCTTTTTTGGCAAATACTTCAAGCACCATACCGGGTTATCTCCCAGCGAATACAAGATGCAATAATGAAAACAGAAGATAAAAAATAGTAATCCAACGGGGGCTGTCCGAAAAAAAACGGACAGCCCCCGAAAGTAAATTATATAAGTGTGACTACACTACCTCTCATCTTAAAATAATTTTGCAGGATATTCACCGGCATCCACCAATGCCTGTATCTTGTCAACCACACTCTGACGGTCTTCAGGATAAGTTACTCCAAACCATTTGCTGGTAGTATCCAATACCTCAACGGTAGCAGTACCGTCATTAATCAGCTTGTCCACCATCAGCGGAATAAAGAATTCGCTCTTCAAGTTTTCCATATTTTTAGGATCGCTCAAGAATGCTTTAAAGAATTCCTTGCTGTAAGCAAAGTAATCAGGAGTAAAGCCCCAGAAGTTCATGCTCACCGGAGTTGTGTCAGGGTAGCTGTCCATTCGCCATTGTCGTCAATATACTTCACTTCTCCGTCTATGCGCTGAATTTTGGTACGTTCTACCACGGAAGTCAACAAATGATCCGCATTGGTTCCACAGATGCCGCGGGATACCGTTCCACTCTCGCTCAATGTATTTCCTACACGGAAGCCCACCATAGCATACGTGTTTTTAGCACCTTCGGGCAATGCAGAAAGGAACTTGCCCATTACCTGGAACGAGTCACGGCCATAGAAGTCATCGCAATTGATCACCGCAAACGGTTCCTGTATCACATCAGCTCCCATCATGACAGCATGGTTAGTTCCCCAAGGTTTTGTACGCTCCGCAGGACAAGTAAAACCCTCCGGCAGATTGTCTAAAGCCTGGAATACCAGTTCGCAAGGAATATGACCTTCATATTTAGAAATAATCTTTTCACGAAAATCTTGTTCAAAATCTTTACGGATAACAAAGACCAGTTTTCCAAAGCCGGCGTTGATAGCGTCATAAATAGAATAATCCATAATAGTTTCGCCGTTAGGACCCAGACCATCCAATTGCTTCAATCCTCCGTAACGGCTGCCCATACCAGCCGCCAATAAAAATAAAGTTGGTTTCATAGTTTATTTATTTAAAATTGAATATTTGATGGTACAAAGCTACAAAATAATACGGAGGAAAAAAGCTACATTCCATTCAAATTCGAGCATAAATCAATCATTTCCCTCCTTTGACACAAATCAAGCCCTATTTCTAGAAAGGATAGCCGATGGCAAAGTGCAATCCCAGTCCATCCTTAAACTTAGGAATATTATAATATCCTTTCTTGCCGGTATCATACGGATCATGAAGAGCAATACCCAGATCCAGGCGGATCACCAGGAAAGTAAGGTCATAACGCAATCCCACCCCAGTACCCAAAGCTATACTTTTAGCAAAATTACGAAGAGTAAGCAAACCGCCGGGACGTATATTCTCACCTTCCTCATTCTTTTGTTCACGCAGCAGCCACACATTTCCCGCGTCCAGAAAAGCTGCCCCGTACAAATCACCCAGGATAGGGAAACGGTATTCCACATTCGCTTCCAGCTTCACATCTCCGGTTTCATCCAGATAACCATACTGTTTATCTTCGGGACGATAAGAACCGGGGCCGATAGAGCGCACTGTAAACGCACGGATACTGTTAGCTCCCCCAATATAGAACTGCTCGCTGTAAGGCGCTACAGTCTGGTTCCCATATGCATACAAAATTCCCCCCATCAAACGAGTGGCTATATGCTGTTTCTCTCCGACTTTAAACAAACAACGCACTTCAGATGTCATTTTCAGGAATTGCGCATAAGGACTGTTTAATAACTTCTTATCTGTTTCCTTGAATCCCTTCCCAAAAGCAGCATACACCAACGAAGTCAGATTACCTGCCGAAGTAAAGGAAGTTTCCCACCATAAATTATTGCGTTTCTTCAACGGGGCGTTATCATACGTAAACGTATAACTCATAGCTGGAATAAACTGATTTCCCAAACTGATTTTCAAGCTCCGGTTCTTGTCCACTATCGTATCAAAACGTGTAGTAGTATGCTGCAACGTATTAAATGCCAATCTGAAAGGAGTCACAGTATGTTTCCATACCCGCGAAGGCTGGAAATCGTATGACACCGTTCCACCGAAAGAAAGCATTTTAAAGAAGCGGGCACGGTTCAACTGACTGGCATACAACTTGAATGAGGTATGCTGCGGAAATCGCGAGCTCATCATTTTTTTACTCATCCACGGCAACACCAGGCGAGGATACTCCAATGAAAAAGAAGTTCCCAACTCGTATGAGTTCAATTTAGAACTGTTCCCGTCCGCCGTAGAATTGGTCTGCCATTCGTATGACCCTTTCAACTGGAAAGAAAGCGTGGCGGCTGTACGCATGAAATTCTTCCGCGAGAGGCTGAAAATCGCTCCGGGACCAGTCTGATCCGTACTTTTGGTAGTCACATTGAATTCCAGTTCTCCGTCATACGGCAAATCGAATGTAGCATTCATCCGCACATTCAGCGTATCACACCCCGGCAATGTATCTTGCGGGGCATAGCGGAACTCGGCAAATTTGAAAATGCCCAAACGCGCCAAGGCTTCCTGCGTGAAATTCTGACGGGCCTGAGAATAAAGCTGCCCTTTCTGGTAAAAGAAGCGCTTAGCCAATACTCCGGGGCGGATACCGGGTTTCTTACCGCTATAGTGTAAAGTCATTCCCGGAAAGACGATGGAATCAGTAGGTTCCTCTCCTTTATATCCGGTAAGATAAACAGAAGTATTCCCTATATAATAAGGTCTTTTCGCATCGGCAGGCACTCCAGCTTTCGGGACAACCTGCAAACTGACCATTCCCGGTTTGCGCAAGGTATCCGCACGGAAAGTAATGAATTCGGGACGGAAATAATAATAACCATTGTTACGGAAAAGGGTACTCAGCCGCTGGCGCTCCTCCTCCAGTTTCAACACACTGAAATTATCTCCTTTATGCAATACCCTCTGGTCATAAGCAGCCCTGATCAGACTATCGGCGCGAGGAGGATATTTCAGATACATGACAGAGTCCAGATAATAAGGGTTCGCCATATCAATCTTATAACTTAACTTGGCTTTCCGAGGATTCTTCAACGAGTCTACAGAATAAGTCACAGCACCATTGAAAAAGCCATAATCATGCAACAGATTGGTGGCCACCTTCACACGGGTTTCCGGATTCACCGTAGACAAATACACCGGAGTAGACCCCAGCTTGTTGAAGATCCAATGCCCCACCCCCTTTTTATCCTGGTATTTCACAAAATCATTGTATATCCACAAACCGAAAGGAATGGGAAAACGCAAGGAGTTGCTTCCCAAAATGGCATTATTGGGAGGATAAGACAAAGCAGCCTCCACCTCTTCCAAGGTCTGGACACCGGCAGGGGTCTTGTCTTCATTCAGAATCTCCATATTTTTCATATTGACATATAGCGTTTCGTCTTCCGGCAAATTCCTGGTAGTAGAGCAGGCAGCTGTCATCAGCAACAATACCGATAATAGAAGCAGGTTTATGTTATGTTTTCTCTCCATATCTCCAACAATCATTTTTTCTTCTTAGACTTGAAAATAAACAGTTCGCCCAGGTGACTCATCTTCTTGCGAAGCACAATACCCACACCGGTCTCTATGATCTCACCTTCCAGCACACTCTCATAGTTCTTGTCGTGGAAGAGCTTGACATACCGGGTACCGCTGTTGTCCAAGCGGTATTCTATGGATACATTATCAATAAAGGTTTCATCCTGCTGTACCGTACTTCCGGTAGACACTTTACCGCCTACCACTATACGGAAGCGGTTATTCCAGAAACGTTTGGCGAACTGGAAATTATAATCCGTGCGTTTCCCGCCGCTATCGGCGTCATCCACCGTTTCCATGCCCACATTGATATCAAGTGCTTTTCCGGCAATATTCGAGATTTCGCTCTGCAGGAATGAGTTCAAGGCATTATTCACATTAAATCCTCCCGTAGAGTTTCCTTCAGCCATATACATTCCGGTCACCAGCATGGTGACAGCCAGTTTTCCCCGTTCCTCCACCGACATGGCATTCAGCTGGTCTTGCACAGACGCATCCTCGGGAGCCGAAAGGGTAAACGCCAGCCCCAGATTCTCCAGACTCTGGCTCAAAGCGATCCCTACATCAAACCCGACGATACGCGAAGTCTTTCCATCCTCGCCCACCGAAGCACGGACCCTTTCGGTCGCGGTAATGTTCAGTTGCGGATTCATGATATTTCCCGTCCACTCCACATAACTGCCATTTTGAATATTAAAAGTCTTCAGCGGAATAATCGGAATCTGGTATTTCATCTCCCCGCTCATCAAGGAATAACGCCCGGTCAGCAACATATCCCCCTGAGGAGTGTACTGGAATGACAAGTCTCCGCCTCCTTCCAGCAACATATAGTTGGAGCCGTCCGGCACCAGATCCACACGTGCCTGCACCGCCTGGTCTATATGCATGGTCATGGCCACATCCATCCCTCCCAAAGAGATTTGCTGGACAGAGGACTCCTCTACCGAAGTTGTGTCGTTGAAATTGACAAAGTCACCATATCCCCAAACGGTCGTTCACCGTCAAGGGAGAGTCTTTCAGGACATAGGTCACATTGGTCTTCCCCAAGATGTTCATGTTCCCCCGCATCACCAGTTCCTCCACAGGACCGCGCAGCGTTGCGTTAAAATCCACATACATCTTGCCGTAAACCATAGCCCGCTTGGTACGGGGAGCATTCAGCAACTCATAATTCTCGGCATGCATTTTAAGGTTCACTGCCGTCCGTTCCAAATCCGAGAAATCCACCTCGCCGTTAATGGTAAAAGGAGTCTTGCCTTTGGTGAATATATCGAACTCCTTGAACATCATCTTACTGTTCACCACCTGCACCGGTTCATTATCAAAACGGAACATGGCAGACATCTCCGGCATGAAGAAAGTCACGGAATCCAATGCCAGTTCCCCATTCAGCAAGGGTTTGGCCGGATCACCTTTCATGGACAATGTTCCATCAATATCCCCGTCCAGTTCCACCATGCGGTCGGGCACAAACGGATTGGCGACATTCAGCGGAAAATGTTCGAAGGCTATATCCGCGCTCAGGCTTCCCGTTCCTTCCTCCGCGGGCAGATAGATACCTCCCAAATGAGCTATCTCCTCACCATCATGGCGTATATAGGCATCCAGATGATGATCCTTTGCCTCACCGGGCAGATACACACCACCCAGTTCCCAATTTCCCAACGCACTGCCTTCATATTTGAATTCATCTATACGCAAATCACTGCTCACCATCATATACGGACCGGAATCTATATAATGCGCTTCTGCTCCGATCCATCCTTCCATATCAGGCATATAGGGAAGGATACGCCGGAATTCTTTCAGATTGATGCGTGAAAGCTCCACCGTCATATCCTGTTTGGCTATGGTATCTTCCCGATTGGTATAGAAACTGAGTCCGGTCCACCTGCTCGTCATGCAAATCCAGATTTGCATGAATCCGCCCGTTGTCAGCCAGATAAATATAGTTATTTTTATTCACGGTAAAAGGACGGTATACCAACGTGGGATGCTCTGGAAAACCTTCATGCGTATGCCGTGGCGGCGCAGGTCGGCCATCACGCCCATATATACTCCCTGTTCTTTACGGGCATTCAGGTATTGAACCAACAACTGGGCACTGTTGTTTCCCACATTTCCCTCCAGCGTCACATCAAACGCCTCCTGTCCCGGTTTGGGTCCGTTCACCACTCCGCTCAACATATTTATGCCATTCAGGTCCTGCTGTACATCCAAATAGATGGTATCCAAAGTCAGGCTGTCTGTACGCAATCCATATAAATAAGCCTCCCCGTTCAATCCCTCTGCCGGAGATGAATCCACATCCATAAACAGACGACTGTATGACAACCCCATCATTGACAGATAATTGGCTATCGGATTATCGGGACCGGAAGATATTTTCAGACATAGTCCCGGAAGAAATTCCCGAAGCTCCTCCTGTTCAATATGTTTGCTTTCCCATTGTTCCGCCAGTTTCTTCATCAGCAAATCCGCCCTGCCGGAAATGTATTCCATGTGCCCTGCTCCTTCCAGACTCAAATCAAGATCCCCCGCACGCAGATAAGCAAAAGTGGAATCTCTGGAAGTACTGAATCCAGCAAACAGGTCCTTGGAATGGGAAGTGCGTTTGGCAGTGACAATCGTGGCATTCGTCATCTCGGCCTCTACGACATACCTTTTTCTGAGGTCACTGCTGAAACGGACCCCCAGGTGCTGGGAGGTCTGAAAACGGGTATCCATCAGATGAAGCGCCTGCCAATCCAAATGAGCCACATCCATTTTCAAGTCGCCCGAAACATCATGAGGTTTCAAGATACCATCCAGATGCGCCTTGATATCCATGGTCCAGTTTTTCACTGCCAGTGAAGCATGCACCTTCGATTTCTCCAGTCCGGCAGCCAATGAAATTCCTGTCAGATGATAACTGCCATAATGGAAACGGTCTATGCCGCCCTCCGCATTGAAATAAGTACGGGAAAAAAGTCAAAACCTTCCCCTCCACTTTCAGACGGGTGGACAAGGTGTACAAAGAATCGGCAGGCATAAACTGGTGCAGGTCAAAATGATTGACAGCCAAGTCTGCCTCATACCTGTCACGCGACAAGTCGTATTTGGCAAACAGACGGGCTGCCCGTTCCATCTTGAAATCATCCGCTACGGAGATGCTGTCATTATAAACCGTTATAGGAATAGTATCGGCCGCAACCACCGCCTGGGCTTCGGGCTGCATCAGCAGCAGGTCCGTGCCCATTTTAGCGCCCGCCATCGTAAATTTGCCTTCCAAGCGCGTTCCGTATGGAATTTCTATTCCTTCAGCCAACGTGGAAACAAACTTCAAATCCTTGGTTTCAGCTTCCAAAGTGATATCCCCCCCGCGCAGCAGACTGTCTGTCAGATGGGTTAGCTCCCCCCCAGGGCGAACAATCCCAATGCACCGGGCAGCTCGGCAGTCAGCGTAGTCAGTTTCAGCTTGTTCAAATCACCGTCGATCCCTGTACGGATGCGCAAGGGTTCGGAAGGATACTGCCGGATAAACTTTTCATCCATACTTCCCATGAATCTCACCACATCCGGCTTTCCTATATCAGCCATCAGCCGTGCGGACACCAAGCCTTCATCCTTAAAATCCAAGGCATTCCAATCCATCGCAGCGTTCAGTTCCAGATAAGAATCCCGGGTTTCCAGTTTCAATGAAGGCACACGCAGCACCTTGTCATTGGAAACCATCCGCCCTGTGGCAGAAACGATTTCCACTCCCGAACGCTCTTTCAGCACAAACTGGCTGATTATGGCTTTCATATTCCTACCTCCGTAGTATAGGGAATCCAGTTTCACACCGATATCCGTCAGTGCAATATGGGAGGGGTCCAGTCCGGAGGACAGGCTGTCGGCAGCCAGCGGCTTCCCGTTATCGTAACGCACACGTCCGTTCTCTATCCGAAACGTTTGCAGCGAATAGGCCGATTTATGCAAGTCTATCAGCCCGTCGCGCAGTATGGCATTATCCAGCGAAGCCGCCAATGACAAGCTGTCCAAAGGCATATCCAGCGCAAAGGATACATTCTGTAAATCAATATCCTGCAATATTATTTTCCAATAGGCGGTGTCGCTTGCAGCCGTATCGGCCGCAGCGGTGTCATTCAGGCAAAGAGATAAATCCGTATCTTTCAACAAGACTTTGTTAACGATGGCAGTTTCGGGGTCCAGTGCCACTCCATGACTGGAAATGAACAATTCCCCCAAAGTACCGTTCAACTTCATGCCATGTATCAAGTCATTAGAATTCACTGTGGCTCCTTGCAGGATATGCCATCCACTTCCACCTGCTTTTCAGCAGTGGCAGCAACTGCACATTCACTTGCAGGCGGCGTACACTGAGCAACGTATCATTATGCGGGGAAGCAGCATCTACATTGGTCACCACCAGATTCAACGGAAAAGACAAAGAGATACGTCCCACGGAGATATTCATACCCGTAGCTTCCGAGGCATATACAGCAGCTTTGTCCACCAGAAAATTCTGAATAGGTGGCAAATAAATCAATATACATAAAATGATGAACAGAATGAACGGAGATGCTATCGTCCACAATGTCCAACGAACATATTTTTTCTTCATCGAGTGTCTGTACAAGTATTCCTGCAAATTTAAACAATTTTATCGGCATAATGGTTGAAAGAACGCAGCTTTTATCTTTTGTTTCCCATAATTTATTAAAAAAGAACTTACGGACTACCTGTTGCCACTAGGAAAGATCTATAATCTTACCCCCGCAAAATTTAAATCTTTCAGCTCTCCCGTCTGTTCCCATAATATGAACAATACGGACAAGCCGACAGATTTCCAAGAAGACGGAAGCTACTTCCAACGTAGACGCAGTTCCTTTTTCTCACACACGTGCGCGCATATTACAAATATGATATAAATCCGGCATCCTTCATCAAAGACTTCCCTCTGAAACGATGGATGCCATACTACTATTCAATGCGAATTTCAAGACTTATGCAAACCATGTTATTCAGAAACTTTTTTAATTTTCTTTTTTCAAGTCTTATCATCTTCCGGTTTTGCCGCCAGTCTTTTTATCTATTTTCTTTCGTCTTTTCTCTTTCCGGTGCTCCTCTTCCCTCACTCTGCCTCATTTACTTTTCTTCTCTACAAATTATAAGAACACGCACGTTTGTGAGGAAAAAAGACCTGGTTCTGCCGCGTCTACGTCTGAAGTATTCCTCCGCTCTCTCTCCCTTTTTTTATCCTTCCTTTCTTCGCTTTTCCGCTCTTACTCTCAATTTTATTTCCTATCTTTGTCCGATAAATAAAAAATAGCTCATGACTTCAAACAAAATTTTACTAATATGCCTGGCCTTCATTGCATTGACTGCATGCAACGCCGGCTCGAAAAGACAAACAAATCATCATATGGAAAATGAAAAGCGTACCTTGGTAAAACTGGAAACCACCATGGGAAATATCACAGTGGCCCTGTATAATGAAACGCCGAAACATCGTGATAACTTTATCAAACTGGTAAAAGAAGGAGTATATGACAGTACATTGTTCCACCGGGTTATCAAACAATTCATGATCCAAGCTGGCGATCCGGACAGCAAAAACGCATCGGATACTGCCATGCTGGGCAGCGGTGATGTGGGTTACACCATTCCCGCTGAGTTCAATCCGAAATTCTTCCACAAGAAAGGAGTATTGGCGGCAGCACGCCAGGGTGATGATGTGAACCCCGAAAAGGCTTCATCGGGTTGCCAGTTCTATATTGTTACCGGACGCAAGTTCACCGAACCGCAATTGCTGGGCATGGAGAACAAAATAAACGAACAGCGTGAAGAAGCTCTGTTCGACAGTCTGGCACGCCAGCACATGAAGGAAATATACAAGATGCGCAAGGCAGGAGACAATGCCGGGTTACTGGAATTACAGGACACCTTGGAAGCCCAAGCCCGTGAGCTGGCGGACAAAGAAGAGAAATTCCGCTTCACCCCCGAACAGATCAAAGCATACAGCACCATAGGCGGCGCTCCCCACCTGGACGGTTCTTATACCGTATTCGGTGAAGTGACCGAAGGTATGGAAGTAGTGGACAATATTGAAATAGCAAAAACGAACCGCGCAGACCGCCCTATAGAGAATATCCGGATTCTCAAGGCAAGTATTCAGTAATTTGCGACTCAGATGATTAACATTAACCGATACACCTTGTCCAACGGGCTGCGTGTGATACACAATGAGGACAATACGACTCAGATGGTGGCACTGAACCTATTGTACGATGTGGGCGCACGCGATGAAGATCCTGATCATACCGGATTCGCCCATCTGTTTGAGCACCTGATGTTCGGAGGCTCCATCCATGTGCCCGACTATGACACTCCGGTACAAAATGCCGGAGGCGAAAACAACGCATGGACAAATAATGACATAACCAATTATTACATCACCCTCCCTCGTCAGAATGTGGAAACCGGATTCTGGCTGGAGAGTGACCGTATGTTGTCCCTCGACTTTAACCCGCGCAGTCTGGAAGTGCAACGGCAAGTGGTAATCGAAGAGTTCAAACAGCGGAACCTGAACCAGCCATACGGAGACGCCTCACATCTGCTACGCGCCCTAGCTTATAAGGTGCATCCGTACCAGTGGCCTACCATCGGCAAAGAAATCAGCCACATAGCCAATGCCACCCTTGAAGAGGTAAAAGCTTTTTCTTTAAATATTATGCACCGGACAACGCCATTCTGGCTGTAACGGGACATATTACTTTTGAAGAGACAGTGACATTGGCTGAAAAGTGGTTCGGCCCTATCCCGCGCCGCAACGTAGCCCCCCGCTCACTGCCGGCAGAACCCCGGCAAACGGAGGAACGCCGACTGACAGTAGAGCGGAACGTGCCTGTAGACGCGCTCTTTATGGCATTCCATATCTGTGAACGACGCCATCCCGACTACTATGCTTTTGATATGCTAAGCGACTTGCTGAGCAGCGGACGTTCCTGCCGTCTGGTGCAGCATCTGGTACAAGAGAAACAGGTATTCAACAGTATCGACGCCTATATATCGGGCAGCATTGACGAGGGATTGTTCCATATCACCGGCAAACCCGCCCCAGGCGTCACGCTGGAAGCTGCCGAAGCTGCCGTATGGCAGGAACTGAAGGCATTGACGGAAGAAAGTGTGGATGAAGACGAGCTGGAAAAAGTAAAGAACCGCTATGAAAGTGAACAGATATTCAATAACCTGAATTACCTGAATGTGGCTACCAATCTGGCTTATTTTGAACTGACCGGCAAAGCGGAAGATATTAACAATGAAGTAAACAAATATCGCTCGGTCACTGCCGGCCAGATAAAAGAAGCTGCACAAAACATTTGTGCGAGAAAATTGTTCCACACTCTACTATAAAAGTAATTTGCCGACCTGATAATATGCTAATTTGCCAACTGGCTGCGCCATGCGGAACACAGCGCAGCCAGTTGGCAAATTAGCATATTGGCACATTAGCAATTTATTAACCATGCAACATTACAAAGCACTTTTCACTTTAGGTATCCCTATCGTTATCGGCCAGATAGGTGTCATCATTTTGGGTTTTGCCGATACATTGATGATAGGCCATCACAGCACGAATGAATTAGCCGCCGCCAGTTTTGTCAACAATATGTTTACTTTGGCCATTATTTTCGCTACCGGATTCTCATACGGGCTGACTCCTATCGTAGGGAGTCTGTTCGGACGAGGAGAAACCCATGTAGTGGGACGAATGCTGAAGAACAGCCTGTTTGCCAACACACTGCTGGCCGTATTGCTCACACTCATCATGTGGATACTTTATCTGAATATCCACCGACTGGGGCAACCCGAAGAACTGCTGCCTTTAATGCGTCCCTACTTCATCGTTTTACTGATATCCTTGTTGTTTGTACTGCTTTTCAACGGTTTCAAGCAATTTGCCGACGGCATAACCGATACCCGCGTTTCCATGTGGATCTTATTGACAGGAAATGTAATGAACATTATCGGCAACTACATTCTGATTTACGGTAAACTGGGAATGCCCGAAATGGGATTGCTGGGAGCGGAATTTCCACATTGGCCTCCCGTATCATGATGGTGATCGTGTTCGCCGTCATTTTTTTCTGTACCCGACGTTATCATATTTATAAAGAAGGCTTTCTACACAATACGCTCAACCGGGCAGACTTCCTGCACCTGAACAAACTGGGATGGCCCATTGCCATGCAGATGGGAATGGAAACTGCTTCGTTCAGTCTCAGTGCCATTATGGTGGGATGGATCGGGACTACTGCTCTGGCGGCCCACCAAGTGATGCTCGCCATTTCCCAAATCTGCTTTATGATGTATTATGGCATGGGAGCAGCCGTTGCCGTGCGGGTTAGCAACTTCCGCGGACAGAATGACCGGATGAACGTCAGGCGCTCTGCATACGCCGGATTCCATATCATGCTGCTCATCGCACTGATAGGCGCCCTGCCCATCTTCCTGCTGCGTAACGAACTGGGAGGATGGTTCAGCGACAGTCCGGCGGTCAGCGTAATGGTAGCACAACTTATCATTCCGTTCATCATCTACCAGTTTGGTGATGGTTTACAGATAAATTTCGCCAATGCCCTTCGTGGAATCGCAGATGTGAAACCCATGATGTATATCGCATTCATCGCCTATTTCCTTATCTCCCTGCCGGCCGGCTATTTTTTCGGTTTCATCATGGATTGGGGAATCATAGGAATATGGATGGCATTTCCTTTCGGACTGACTACAGCCGGAATACTCTATTACCTGCGCTTTAACCGTGATACGAAATAAAAATAAAACCACCATGAGCCTGCCCAACCGTTCCACCAAGCTGAAAGTTGCATTCGGCTATATTCTGCTGACTGCACTGCTCTTTATATCTATCGGATATATCTATCAAGAAATGAAGTCACTGTCCGGAACCGGTGATGATGAAGCCATCCTGAGCCAACGGCGCCATGTCACCAACCAAATTATCGGCCAGCTCTATCAGGCGGAAGTCATCGGACAATCACTCAGTACGGGACAAATAGAACAATACTACCGATACCAACGAGCCATGAAACAAGCCACCACGGCACTTGACTCCCTACGCACGTTGCTGACAGACAGCATACAACTGGCGCGACTGGATACCGTAGGAATGCTTTTCATGGATAAAGAACGGAATATGCGCAACCTGCTGAAAGCAATTCAGGACGGTGGGACAGATATACTTTACAAACAGCATATAGACGAACTGATCGCCCAGCAAGATTCCTTGCTCAGCCTTCCCCATGTACGAAAAAAAGTAATCACACACACCAATTCTTATATTATTCGTAAAAGCCCAAAAGCTTCTTCAAACGTTTGGGAGAAGTGTTCTCGCCCGGAAAAGCAGATTCCACACAGGTCAACAATGTGATTCAGGAAGAATATACCGATACGCTGACCGAGGCATACAGTCCGGCAGATACTGTGGTCACCATGTTGAAAACATACAGAGCCGAGTAACCGATACCCAACAAGAACGTATGGAAATGGTCAATCGCCGCACCCAGTCCCTGCGCCTCAGCGGCTTGAAACTAAGTCAGAAAGTCAATCAGCTATTAAGTACTATAGAGGAGGAAGAGCAAGCTTTGGCCCAAAACAAACATATACAAGAGGAATATATTCGCCAAAGCTCTATCCGCACAGTGGCGGGAATCGCCATTGTCGCTGTGGTTCTGGCTATTTTCTTTCTGGTCCTGATATGGAGAGACATCACTCGCAGCAACCACTACCGCCGAGAACTGGAAAAAGCCAAACGTCGCGCCGAAGACTTATTGGCGGCGCGTGAAAAACTAATGCTGACCATCACCCACGATATCAAAGCTCCCGTGGGTTCCATCTTGGGCTATACCGACCTGCTGGAGCGGATCACTACCGAAGAACGCCAGCGTTTCTATCTGAACAATATGCAGAGTTCAGCCAATCACCTGCTCAGCCTGGTCAAATCCCTGCTGGATTACCACCGGCTGGATGCACATAAAATGGACGTCAACCAGGTATCGTTCAACCCCCACCAACTGTTCGACACCATTTATATTAGCTTCAAACCGATGGCAGACTCCAAACAGCTGGAACTGAACTATCATTGCAACGAATCATTGAACCGCGTATACATAGGAGACCCGTTCCGTATCCGCCAAATAGCGGAGAATCTGCTATCCAATGCACTGAAATTCACTAAAGAAGGAGGCATCACCCTGCGGGCAGCATTGGAAAACGGCCAATTGCATTTCAGTATCAGTGACACAGGATGCGGTATCAGCCAAGAAGAGCAACAACGTATCTTTCAGGAATTCACCCGGCTCCATAATGCACAAGGACAAGAAGGATTCGGCTTGGGACTGGCCATCACCCGTAAACTGGTGCTTCTGCTCGAAGGGGATATCAAGATAGAAAGCGAACAAGACAAAGGCAGCTGCTTCCATGTATATCTGCCTTTGCCTGAGGGTCCTTCCCATCCGGATGAAAATCTTTCCGGACCGGGAGCAGAACATACTCCTGCTTCCCCTGACGCAACCGGGATCCGGCAAACAGACACTCCACGCGAAGACAGTGAGCCGATTCACCTGATTTTAATTGACGACGACCGCATACAGTTACAGCTTACCACCGCCATGCTGGAACGCCCCGGAGTGACTGTGACCTGCTGCCATCATCCCGAAGAGCTCCTCAACCAATTGAAAGAAAAGCGCTTCGACGTCTTACTCACCGACATACAAATGCCTGCCATGAACGGATTCGACTTATTGAAAGCCATCCGCACGCTGGACACATCATGGGTGCAAACCCTGCCGGTGATCGCCCTGACCGCCCGTAGCGATATGGACGAAAATTATTTCTGTTCACATGGCTTTGCCGGTTGCCTGCACAAACCTTTCACCATAAACGAATTGTTTACAGCCATCTTCCAGGTCACAGGAAAGGATGTACCCGCCACAGGAAATCCGACTCCCCATATAGCACCGGCCAAAGAAAATCATCCCCAACAAGAGACGTTGGATTTCTCCGCCCTGACCGCCTTCTCGGAAGATGATCCGGAAGCAGCCTCAGAAATACTCCGTACCTTCATCAGCGAAACAAAAAGAACCGAGAGTGTATGGAAGAAGCATTGGCGAAAAGAATATGGAAGACATCACGGCAATAGCTCATAAACTGTTGCCACTGTTCACCATGCTGGGAGCTACCCGTTGCATTCCTGCACTGACATGGATGGAACAAAGACGAGGGACAACCGAAATCGGTGAAGAAGCGATAGAGAAAACAAACTTTATAATAGAAGAAATAGAAAAGTAATTGACGAAGCAAAAAGCAGATCGAAATACCGAATGAAGCATGAAGAATTAAGCCCTGTTAAGTTAAAAGGTATTAGAAATAGAGTCCGTGTTTCGGTACACCGTGAAAAAGCTTATTTTTGCACGAATAAAACCACATAAAGATGCCACATTCCATTCTGATAGTAGAAGATGACTTGACTTTTGCCACCATGTTGAAAACTTGGCTGGGTAAAAAAGGATTTTCGGTTGATACAGCAAGCAGTAATGCGCGCGCACGCAAACAACTGGATGCACAACCATACGATCTTGTTTTGTCTGATCTGCGCCTGCCTGATCAAGATGGTATCTTCTTGCTTTCATGGATGAAAGAACAGAAATATAACATCCCACTCATCATCATGACAGGCTATGCTGACATCCAAAGCGCTGTACAGGCTATAAAACATGGAGCCAGTGATTACATTTCAAAGCCGATACAACCGGATGAGTTGCTGAAGAAAATTAATGAGGCATTGCAAAACAAAGCTTTACCCACACCGGTAGGAATAGAAAAGAACACAGTCGCGCCCAAAGCATCTAAGAACAAAGCCGTTCCCCACAGTGCAACCGTTCCTCCCTCTAATTTTCTGGAGGGGAAAGCGAGGCAGCGCGCCAACTCTACAATTATGTAGGTCTGGTAGCCCCCACCCCATGTCCGTGCTGATAAACGGTGCTAGCGGAACAGGTAAAGAGTATGTGGCGCACCGTATTCATCAGCTAAGCAAACGGGCCGACAAGCCATTCATTGCCATAGACTGCGGTTCTATCCCCAAAGAGCTGGCAGCTTCCGAATTTTTCGGTCATGTCAAAGGCTCCTTCACAGGGGCGTTAAACGACAAAACAGGAGCATTCGTAGAAGCCAACGGAGGTACTTTGTTTCTGGATGAAATAGGCAACTTAAGTTATGAAGTACAGATACAGTTGCTCCGTGCCTTGCAGGAAAGACGTATCCGTCCGGTCGGCTCCAATAAAGAAATAGAGGTAGACGTGCGACTGGTCAGCGCTACCAATGAGAACCTGCAACAGGCCATTGAAAAAGGAAACTTCCGCGAAGATCTTTACCACCGCATCAATGAATTCACCCTTCGTATGCCGGCATTAAAAGAGCGGCAAGAAGATATCCTGCTATTCGCCAATTTCTTTTTGGATCAGGCAAACAGAGAACTGGACCGCCAGCTGATAGGGTTTGATACCGCTGCCAGCCAAGCTTTACAAACGTATTCATGGCCCGGAAACCTCCGGCAATTGAAAAATATAGTAAAACGTGCCACCCTATTGGCACAGAGCAACTTCATCACCCTTGCCGAATTAGGTTATGAGCTGCAGGAACCTATAAGGTCCGCCGGTCCGCAGACATTCAGCCTGCATGATGAAGCGGCAGAAAAGAAACGTATCCTTGAGGCATTGAAGCAAACAGGAAATAATAAAAGTAAAGCCGCCATCTTATTAGGCATAGACCGGAAAACTTTATATAACAAATTGAAGCTGTACGATATTCAATAACTTTACCAACAAGAATCTACTGTACCGTAAGGCTGTTACCCCTGCTGTTCCAGTAGGGCACAACCTTACAGTATATACCCCATTCCCCATCGGCCATGTGGAATAATTCCACAAGATATTCCCCATATTCCACACTTTTCCCATCTTCCTTTCATCCCAATCGAAGGCAATTTACTAAATATCAGCACTTTAAAAACAATCCCGTTTTCTGGCACAGATATTGTTTTTCTGTTATCAGAGAAAACTAAACAACATAGTATTAACAGTAAAACCTACAATTATGAAAAAGTTATTTGTTGCAGCAGCATTGGTAATGGGATTAGGAACATCAGCAGCATTCGCCGACAACTTTATGGTGGACTCTGTGACCGTAACTATGATAAATGACTTTACCCCTATTGAAGTGAAAGACCTTCCGGCTGCCGTGCAGGAAGCTATCACAAAGAACTATGCAGAAGCTACTATCAAAGAAGCTGCCGTAGAAGCGAACGAAGATGGAACTAAAACTTACAAGGTTGTTTTAACTGATGAAGAGGGAACTGAAAGCACTGTACTTTTCAGCGAAAGCGGAGAAGTTTTGAAGTAAATGAAAGATGCCTAAAAGTAAGAAAAGGAATGCTGTGAAGCATTCCCTTTTGTTTTCTATCTTTAATCCATCTCAAAGCCGTTCCACAAATTACCTTCGGGTACCGGTGCAGTCAACTGGATCATTTCCTTCGACACAGGGTGAACGAACTGTACCGTCCGAGCATGCAGGCAAATACTGCCATCCGGATTGGAACGTGGAAAGCCATATTTCAAATCACCTTTAATGGGACATCCCATCTTGGCCAACTGGCAACGAATCTGATGATGCCTTCCGGTTTTCAGATCCACCTCCAATAAATAATAATTCTGAGAATGGCCGATAAGCTTATAATGCAGTACAGCTTTCTTGGAGTTTTTTACTTCCTTATCGTATGCATAAGACTTATTCTGTTTCTCGTTACGTACCAGATAGTGTACCAGCTCACCCTCCGTTTCCTTGGGGCACTCTTTCACTATCGCCCAATAGGTCTTTTTCACCTCACCATTACGGAACATCTCATTCAGTCTGGGCAATGCCTTGCTCGTTTTGGCAAACACCACCAATCCGCTGACGGGACGATCCAAGCGGTGGGTCACCCCAATGAAAACATTGCCCGGCTTATTATATTTCTCTTTCAGGTATTGTTTCACCATCTCCGACAAAGGAGTATCACCGGTCTTGTCTCCCTGAACGATTTCAGAAGAAGTCTTATTGACTACAATAATATGATTATCCTCGTAAACAACTATCATATTACATGTTCATACCGCCGTCAACCTGGATAACCTGTCCTGATACATACGAAGACATATCAGAAGCCAAGAAAGTAGCCACATCCGCCACATCTTCAGGAGTACCTCCACGACGCAAAGGAATCTTCTTAGCCCACTCAGCTTTTACTTCGTCAGACAATTTGGCTGTCATATCCGTAATGATGAATCCCGGAGCGATGGCATTGGCACGGATACCGCGAGAACCCAATTCCTGAGCGATGGATTTAGCCAAACCGATCATACCGGCTTTTGAAGCAGAATAGTTACATTGACCGGCATTTCCGTGAACACCCACTACAGAAGCCATGTTAATAATGCTCCCACTCTTCTGACGCATCATGATCGGAGTGCATGCGTGGATAAAGTTAAAGGCAGACTTCAAGTTCACAGCGATTACCGCATCCCACTGTGCCTCACTCATACGCATCATCAAGCCATCTTTCGTGATCCCTGCATTGTTTACCAGAATATCAACAGAACCAAAATCATCCTTAATCTGATTAACCACTTTCTCAGTATCCTCAAAATTCGCAGCATTAGAAGCATAACCTTTCACCTTTACACCCAACGCAGCAATTTCTTTTTCTGTATTCTGACCGTTTTCATCAATTACCAAGTCTGTAAAAGCGATATTTGCTCCTTCGGCAGCAAACTTCAATGCAATCGCCTTACCAATACCACGAGCGGCACCTGTCACAATCGCAGTCTTTCCTGTTAATAATCCCATAATTTTTGATTTTATAATTATAAAGTTAATTTTATTCCTTATTCTGTTCTTTACGTCCCAATGCGCCATACACAATTTTTGCCACGTATGCCCATCCTGTTTCATCGTCCAGCTCCTCACCTATCTGACCACGTATATAAGGCGCTTCAATTCCCTTCACGCAATAGTGCACAATATCCGCCACGATATTCACATTGTCTATATCAAAGATTCCCTTTTCCTTTCCTTCCGTCAACACCTGCCTGAACAGCTTTGTTTCCGTTCGGTCAAAATTCTTCCGCACTGCCTCCACTCTCCATATATCACGGAAAAAACCGGCACGCAAAGTTCCGTTCCTGAACACCACCATCTTGATAGAGTCCAGATGTGTTTCTATCAGCCGCAGTATTTTCGTATCAGGAGCGATATCCTGTTCAGCCACTTTCTCCATAGCGCCCGACAGCATCTCTAACTCCGACTCCACCACTGCCATATAAATGTCTTCTTTGCTCTTGAAATACGTATAGAGCGTGCGTCTTCCTTTCTTGGAAGCCACCGCTATATCATTCATTGTCGTATCATCCACCCCATTCTTCGCAAAAAGCTGACGGGCGACGTCTACCAATTTAGCCCTAGTCTTTGATACTGCCATATAAGTTCAATTGCACATTACATATATATGTGAGCAAAATTACATTTTTTCTTTGTACCACACAAACAAATAAAGTATAATCTTAAAGTAAATGTTAATTAACATATTACATACACTCTATATATCAACACATTAGATAAAAAGATTATTTTATTTGAGAAAAAGATGCAGAAATAATTTGGAGATTAGAAAAAAAGCCGTACCTTTGCATCCGTAATCAAAACACAACATCGCGGAGTGGAGCAGTTGGTAGCTCGTTGGGCTCATAACCCAAAGGTCGTCTGTTCGAGTCAGGCCTCCGCAACTAAAAAGAGGATAAATGATTGAATCACAATCTTTTATCCTCTTTACTTTTAAAACAGTCGGACAAAAGTCGGACAAAAATAATTGAATTCATTAACGGTATACGTTTTCGGGCTCGAAAAACGTATAAAAAAATGTTTTCAGAAAGAAAAAGAGGGTCAGCGGATTTTCCGGGTTGGCAAGCTTTCTTTTAAGCGTATAGCCTAGCCAGTCTGAACATGAAGAACTTCAGATCAGCCACCCCTCTTAACTGGCTTCGAAAAGCTTTGATTTTAGCATTGAACGACTCCGCTGAAGCATTTGTCAATCGTTCTTCAAAATAATTTATGATGGTCGTACTATGGTTTGAAAAGGTATCAAGTACCTTGTTGAACTCCATATAGTCAAACTTTTCCACTTCATTGTACCATCTTGCGAGATTTAGCCTTGCTTCATCGGGACCTGACTTCTTGTTGAAGATGTCTGTCAGTTTCATGCTAAGGCTGTATCCTTCCAGAAGCTTGGGGAATTTATCAAAGAGAATGGCAGCCCTGGTCTTTTGCTGTTCATTCCATTTGCTCCAGTGTTTCAGTATAATATGCTTGCTTCTGCTTACTATCTGTGGCAGGGTTTCTCCGTTCTCCATTCTTTCAGGCTCCCATTTCCTATTCTCTCCCTTTCCGCCTTACTCTTTGCTTCTTTCTTCTTTGACGGTGCTCCCTGATAGCCTGATTTTCCGCATCAAGTACTTTCCACCGATAGCGTATTCTTAACTGGTCTACAGCTTCAGACATGAGCTGCTGTACATGAAAACGGTCATTGATCAGCTTTGCGGCAGGAAACACCTTTCTGACCGTCAGCATCATGGCTGAAGATAAATCTGTAGTGACAGTCTTGACAGACAGCCGTTTCCGGTGCGGAAGCCTGCGCAAGATTCCGCTTACCGCATCTGTGGCCACTCCACGAACCATTGCAACTAAAGCCCCCTTACGGCCTTTAGCTGCTTTATTGGTCAGAATCGTATAAACATCTCCATTGCTCAGGCAAGTTTCATCCAAAGAAAGGTTTTCTCCAATGTTTTCAGGATAAAGGAGGTAGTCATGCGCATGTTCGAGTTGGTCCCAGTTCCGGTAATCACTGATTTTCTCCTTGTATTGTTTACGAAGAGTCTGCCCTTTTACGCCATAACGTTCCGCAAGCACACAGATACTCACAGGAGTAGATTCAATCTCCTTCTTTTAAAAAAGAAACGAACTCAGAATTCAGCCGTGTACCGTCAAATTCGGATAAATCCCAGTCATAGCTGAAGATTTCATTGGAAGACTTGTCAAGCCATTTACGTTTACGAACATGGAGATAAGTGGCGCGACCACGAATAGGATAGTCTTGGATTGTACGGTACTCACCAAAACCATAGGATATGATATCCGGGTTGGTCTTATCTTCTTTTAGCTGAACTTTTTTTTCATCAAGATAAATATCAAAACGGTCAGCACTCTTGTCGAAATTGACAATATCAAAGTTGTCTATAAGCACATCCGGAAGGATGGCACGAAGGAGTCGTTCGGGTTTCATAAAACAAAGGTAAGCAAAGGTAGCTAATTTTAAAACTTAACAACCAGAAATTTCCGCTGAGCCGAAAAAGAAAAGGAACTTCAGGTCAGCGGATTTTCGGGTCAGCGGAAAGCGTACCTTCTGATACAAAATAAGCATATCCCCCTACACTCTCCATATTTTTACAGGTGATTCATACGTTTCACATTCGAAAAATTGTAGTACTAATAAAAAAAATGTATTTTTGTACTAATCATGAATCAAACGACGCATAAGATGACCGACCCCATCCAGATAAAGCACTATAAAGAAGACATTACCTCTTTTAACCAACTCTACAAGGAGTTTCAAAGACGTTTTGTACGCTTCGCCAATACTTATGTCAGAGATTTAACCACAGCAGAAGATATTACTATTGAGGCGATGATGTATTATTGGGAAAACAGGCAATCCTTAAGCGAAGATTCCAATATTCCAGCCTATATCTTAACAATTATAAAAAACAAATGCCTGAATTATCTGCGTCATCAGCAAATTCATGAAGAATACTCGGATAAAATAAAAGATTACTATGAATGGGAACTGAATACCCGGATCGCCACTTTACAAGCATGCGAACCTTATGAGCTTTTTATTTCCGAAATTCAAGAACTCGTCCAACAAACCCTCACCGACATGCCCGAAAAAACCCGTACTATCTTCATGTTGAGCCGATACGAAAACAAATCCTATAAGGAAATTGCAGTTCTCATGAATATCACCCCCAAAGGAGTAGATTTCCATATAAACAAGGCATTAAAGATGCTTCAGACTAACTTAAAAGATTATTTTCCACTCTTTCTCTATTTTTTTATGAAATGCCACTAGGAATTTTCCATTCTGAAGTGCTGTTTATATAGAAGCATAAAAGAATGCAATAAAATGGAAAAAGAGAAACTACATCGTTTTTTTGCCGGAACTACTTCTATACAAGAAGGCATGGACATAAGAGCATGGATGGAAGCATCCGAAGAGAACAAGCGCATTTTTTACAAAGAGCGTAAATTGTTCGATGCCCTCATGGTGCATGATGACCAAACTACAAATAACTGCATTTCCACCAAACGAATTCCCAAAATTATTCGTCAATGGCTGAAAATAGCTTCCGTCATCATACTGACGCTTACCATTAACTATTTATATCAGGAATATAAATCGGAAAATGAAGTCATTGCCATGAATACAGTATCTGTTCCGGCAGGACAACGTACCAATATTACTTTACCAGATGGAACTAATGTATGGCTGAATGCCCGTACCACTTTACAATATCCGGTCACTTTCAGCCAAAAGCAACGAACAGTTTTTTTAAAAGGAGAAGCTTATTTTGATGTAACCAAGAAGAAAAAAACTCCTTTTATTGTACGGACAGACAAATATGACATTGAAGTTTTGGGTACACAGTTTGATGTAGATGCTTATCCTGACCAAACGGCGTTTGAAACAACTTTAATGAAAGGTAGTGTAAAAGTTACCTCACAGCACTTTCCTGAACAGACAATAACCTTGAAGCCTCATCATAAAGCATATGTAAAAGACGGGCAGTTGGCAGTTACCAAAGTAAACGATTTCACTCCTTACCGCTGGAAAGAAGGTTTGATCTGTTTTAAAGATGAACCTTTCCAGACCATCATGGAAGATTTTGAAAAATATTATGGTATCCGGATCATCATCAATAACAAAAAGGTATTGAAATATTCCTATAATGGCAAGTTCCGTCAAGCAGACGGTATTGATTATGCATTAAGAGTGCTGCAAAGGGATATCCATTTTAAATATGAAAGAGCCAACGATGAAGAAATTATTTACATCAATTGACCAGACAATACTAACCTAAAAACAACAAGCCTATGAAGAAAAGCTCAAGTTAACCTTAAAAGAAAAATGCCGATAAGTGTTGCCGCACTTACCGGCATAGACTCAAAACAATTTTTCAAGTAAAAATCTATTTAAATCAACGCAAAGGTATGAAAAATAACACTTTGTCGGGGAGATATTGCTTCAAAATCCCCGATTTAAACAAATCTTTAGAATTATGAGAATTTCCACTTTCCTATTGATGGTCTGTGTGTTCTGTTCGTATGCTGGGAATGCCCATTCTCAAAATGCAAAAGTCAGCATACGTATGAATAATGTTAAACTGGATAAGATCCTGAATGAAATTGAAAACCAAACTGATTATCTTTTTATCTACAATAACCAAGTAGATATTAACAAAATTACTTCCGTAAAGGTCAAAAATGAAGCCGTAGCACAAGTACTGGACAGAATTCTGTCAGGGACCGGTATCAACTATGAACTGGAAGGTACACACATTATTTTAACTACAGAAGCTATTAAAGACTTGCATGCTCAACAACAAGCTAAAACAGTAACGGGAACGGTAACAGATGTCAGCGGAGAACCCATTATCGGAGCCAACATCCGTATAAAGGGAACCACAACAGGTACAATCACAGATATAGATGGCAACTTCAGTATTGAAGCCGAACCACAATCTGTTATCGAAGTTTCCTACATTGGTTACCTCACACAAGAAACGGTTATCAACAACCAAAAAAGTATCCGTTTTCTATTAAAAGAAGATACAAAACTCTTGATGAAGTGGTAGTCATTGGATACGGTGTACAGAAAAAGCAGACTTGACAGGATCTGTTGCAAACATTAACACAGAAAAACTAAATACACAAAGTAACGCCAACATCGGCCAAGCGCTGCAAGGCAAAATTGCAGGGGTAGACATCGTATCTCAAGGTGGTGCCCCAGGTTCGGGAACCCGTATCATGGTCCGCGGTATTGGTACGCTAAACAACGCCTCCCCTCTTTACATTGTCGATGGCATGTATATGAACAGTATTGATCATATCAACCCCAATGATATTGCCAGCATTGACGTATTGAAAGATGCCTCATCCGCAGCTATCTACGGTTCCCGTGCAGCCAACGGTGTTATCATTGTCACTACCAAAGAAGGAAGTAACACAGAAGGAAAACCTATCATTGATTTATCTGTCAACTTAGGTATATCAACTGCCAGCAAATTTCTTGATATGCTAGATGCCAAAGGATGGGCAGAAGTTACCACTATAGCCCGTCAAGCTATCGGCAAACCGGCATTAGACATGGCTACCGATCTGGCTAACAAACCAGACAATGACTGGCAAGACATCATGTTTCGCCCCGCACTGATGCAAAACTACAATTTGTCTGTAAAAGGTGGTGGAAAATATTCCACTTATTACACCGGCTTAGGTTATTTCAACCAAGACGGTATTGTAAAAGGTACCAATTACCAACGGTATAATATCCAATCCAAGAATGATTATAAAAGAGGGATATTCTCTGCTGGAACAAATCTCATTATTTCATTCAGTCATGACAAGCCCCTTCACCAGGAACTTCGAGGCGGCATGATTGGCACCATTCTGCAAAGTGTTCCTACTTTGGAAAAATATGATGATACTCGTGAAGGTGGATATGGTGGCACATATGGTGATGTGGTAAACATTCCTCACCCATTGGCCATTATTGATGACAACATCATGGACCGTTATAACGAAAATGTAAAAATATTCGCTAACTTGTATGCACAAATTGAACTTTTTAAAGGACTAAAATACAAACTGAATTTAACTCCAGACTTTTCTTTCGAAAGATATAAGAATTATCTCAATAAATATGATTTTGGATTAGCGACCAACAGCATCACCCAATTAACAGAAAGACAAAGAAGGAGACGTAATATACTTGTTGAAAATTTATTAACTTTCGACCGTACGTTCGGAGAGCATAAAATTTCAGCATTGGCAGGTTATACCTATCAAGACAGCAGATTCCGCCACATACAAGCCTATGGTGAAGGATTACCCCAGGGATTAGAAGAAATAGATGCAGCCACAACCAATCGCAGCAACGAAGGCAATTCATGGAGAAGTGTCCTTACCTCTATTCTCGGACGCGTATTCTATTCCTACCAAAATAAATACTTATTCACCGCCACTATCCGCCGGGACGGTTCCTCCAAATTCGGTAAGAACAATCGATATGGTTACTTCCCCTCTTTTTCATTAGGATGGAATGTGGCCGAAGAAAAGTTCATGGAAAACGTGCATTGGCTTGATCAGCTAAAGCTTCGTGGCGGATATGGCGTTTTAGGAAATCAAGAAATCGATAACTATCAATATTCCTCCACCATCACTACCGGCATCAATTATCCCGATGGCAACGGTGGTCTGCTTCAAGGAGCATTTCCTAAAAATTTTGCCAATCCGGATATAAAATGGGAAGAAACCGCTATGACTAATGTCGGCATTGATTTTATGGCTTTTAATAACCGACTAAGCTTAACAGCAGACTATTATGTGAAAAATACAAAAGATATCTTGCTGACCGTTCCTATTCCTATCTCTTCCGGTGGTGCCAATGACCCTATACGCAATGCGGGCAAGATACGTAACAATGGCTTTGAATTCAATTTAGGATGGATGGACCAACCCAATCCGGATATTTCGTATGGCATCAACTTAATTGGGTCTTTCAATAAAAACAAAGTAATAGCCATGGGAAGTGAAAGCGGATCTATCAAAGGCGGTTCTACCAACCAAAACATCACTACCAGTGAAACCAAAGCCGGATATCCTATTGGAGGTTATTGGCTTATCTCTACAGCCGGATATTTCAATAGTCAGGAAGAAGTAGACGCATATGCCAAAGACGGTAAAAAAATACAACCAGCCGCCGAACCGGGTGATATAAAATTTGTAGATGCCAACAACGATGGCGTTATCAATGACGACGACCGTGTATTTCAAGGCAGTCCTTTTCCCGATTTTACTTTCGCGCTGAATGGTAATATGAGATACAAAAATTTCGACTTATCAATCGGACTGCAAGGAGTGTTAGGAAATAAAATTTATAATGCAACCCGTCAGACATTAGAAGATGTAACCAAAGGTTCCAATTTTCTGGCAAGTTGCCTGGATTATTGGACTCCTGAAAACAAAAATGCCTCCCATCCACGCCTGACATGGGATGATCCTAACCGTAATACCCGTGCAGAATCCGACCGTTATCTTGAAAATGGTTCTTATTTGCGTCTCCGCAGTGTTCAATTAGGTTATACATTTCCTCAGACATGGTTTAAAGGTGCCATACAGCATGCCCGTGTGTATATTAACGCTGAAAACTTATTTACTATCACCAGTTACAGCGGATATTCACCGGATGTCAATGCAGACAATGCCAATTATCGGGGATTTGATAATTTTATTTACCCGACTAACCGTACTTTCATGTTAGGACTAAATGTAACATTCTAAAAATAAACATCTTATGAAAACATATATTAAAACGACATTGACCATATTGATTTCAGGCATGCTATTCAGTTCCTGCGAAGATCAATTAAACCAGGCCAATCCCAACCAAGCAACAGAAGATACTTTTTGGAAAGATGAAACCGATTTCAATCTGGCCTTGACCTCTTGCTATACTCCACTGAAGAATGCCCTAAACGGCGGTTATTATGGAACTCGCGGTGTAATGCTGAGAATAGCCCGAGCCGATGAAGTCGACTTCCGCAACGATATTTCGGATGTATATACAGTAAACCGTTTTACTAATAGTAATACAAACTCACTGACACAAGGCATGTTCTATCAATTTTACAATGCCTTGTACCGTACCAACTCCATTATGCAAAAACTGGAAGAAAAGAAAGAACAATTTTCTACCGATTTTCAAAATTCGGTAAAAGGAGAATGTCTTTTCATACGTGGCTTCTATTTATTCCAGTTAGCCAAAGAGTTTAAAGACGCCCCTCTCCGCCTGACAGCCTCCCAATCTCCCTCGACTTTCCCTTTAGCAAAATCATCACAAGCTGATATATGGGCACAAGCCAAAGAAGATTTAAAAACCGCTGCTTCCCTATTGCCCATAACGAATAAAATAGGAAAGCCTACACAAGGAGCCGCTTATGCCGCTTTGGGTAAAATATATGTCTATGAAGAAAATTGGCAAGAAGCGATAAACGTCCTCGAGCCTCTGACGCAGAATCCTTACACCTACAAACTAGTAGAGGACTTTAATTGGAATTTTGATGACACTCATGAAAACAATGCCGAAAGTATTTTCGAGTTATTGATAGAAGATGTGGGTGGAACAGATCTTTGGGGAGATGGAGAAAATATCAATTCCACCCAATCCAATACCCGCCCTAAAGAATATGCCGCTGCTGAAGTCGGAGGATGGTATGAAGCAAATCCTACCCAGCAAATTATGGATATCTTCTGGAAGGAAAAAGACAAAGACGGCAATTTTGATTATCGTGCCCGCTGTTCTGTGGCATGGGACTATGAGGGATGCACTTACTACCAAAGACCTTTCCGGGAAGTTTTTGCACAAGACAAGTGGAAAACATACTGGATTTTGAAATATCAGAACTGGAAGACTCAAAAAGATGAGCCGGCACCTCCCAAGTCATTCATCAATGAAAGAGCCATCCGCTATGCCGATGTATTATTGATGCTGGCAGAAGCCTATATGAACAAAGGGGCTTTAGACACATCTATCGGATATATTAATCAAATCCGCCGACGCGCCAACCTGAATGACTATAGCGGCCCAATAACCAAAGAAGGGGTTTTTGAAGATCTGGTACACCAACGCGCCATTGAATTCTTTGTGGAAGGCGAACGTTTCTACGATTTACGCAGATGGGGATTGTTAGAGCAGACATTAAAAACTTGTGATGATACCCGCTATAAAAACTATCAGACTGGCAAATCCGGTAATATCAATAAGTTCAACTACTTCCCGATACCAGCCAAAGAACTTGACACCAATCCACTTTGTACGCCTAGTGAAGGATGGTAAATCAACAGGTATTAGCTTATATATAACATCAGTAAATTAGTTCTGGGGCTGATTGTTCTTCAAGCAACATTCAGCCCCTCTTTCTCTTCACACTAACCATGAAACGTATCCTTTTATTTGTTTGCATACAATTTTTCTTATTGGCATCTTTTGCCGGAGAAACCATAAATTTCTGTAAAAGCTGGAAATTCCATCTAGGAGATGCAGGCAAAGGAGCCTCTTCTTCCTCATATAACGATTCTCAATGGCGCATATTGAACATTCCTCATGACTGGAGCATAGAAGGCACTTATAAACAATTTGAAAACGGAACCGACTGGCAAAGCGGCTTCCTGCCTGCCGGAATAAGCTGGTATCGAAAAACTTTTACCATTCCTTCCAAATGGAAAAATAAAAAGTACAAATCCTATTTGAGGGCGTATATCTGAACAGCGAAGTATGGATAAACGGTCATTGGCTGGGCAAACGCCCTAATGGGTATATCAGCTTTGTATATGATTTAACTCCATATTTGCAAGAAGGCAAGAACCAAATCGCTGTAAAAGTAGATCACAGCAAAGCATTAACCGGACGTTGGTATACAGGATCAGGAATATATCGTCCTGTATACCTGCTGGTCAGTAACCCCACCCACATTCCTTATTCCGGAATCCATTTCAGATCCAAGCTACAAAATAAGCAATCTGCCACCTACACCCTATCTATAGAAATTGAAACACAGGAGAAAAAGCCAATCAAAGTAAAACATATCTACAAGCTCCCAACGGTAGCATAGCCGATACTTCTGAAAAATATTTGTCCCATCTGCAGATTCTCTTTGCTTCCTGTCAGGGAGCATCAGGAAACCATTATTATGGTCGCCTGATTCTCCTAACGTCTATACACTTATATGCCAACTGACAAGAGATAACAAGATACTAGATGAATGTAGATTACCTGTAGGCTTCCGTCAATTAGAATTCAACCCGGTCAGCGGATTCCTGCTCAATGGCAAATCACTAAAGATAAAAGGAGTATGCGATCATCATACAGCCGGTGCTGTAGGAGCCGCCGTACCCGACGACCTACTTCATTATCGTCTCAAATTATTGAAAGATATGGGATGTAATGCGATACGCACCAGTCATAATCCCTTCTCTCCTGCTTTCTATAATTTATGCGATACGATGGGAATCATGGTACTAAACGAAGGATTGGACGGATGGAATCAACCTAAAGCCGCCGATGACTATGGAAATTACTTTGATGAATGGTGGCAAAAGATATGACTGATTTCATAAAACGAGACCGCAACCATCCCTCTATCATTATGTGGAGTATCGGCAACGAAGTAACGGAGCTACCCCCGAAATCCAACACAACCTGGTCAGCCTATTTCACCAACTGGACCCTGACCGCCCTGTCACTCAAGGAGGAACTGATCCTACTAGAGGTATGAAGACCGATTATCAAAAAAAAATCAACTATCTAGACATTATCGGCTTCAATGGAAATGGAGAAGAAATAGGAGAACTAGAACACTTCCACAAAAACTACCCAACACTTTGTGCCATTGCTACAGAGGTACCCCACACTTATCAAACCCGTGGCGTATACCGAAGCCAGACACAATGGAGAAGACGGGATTTCCCCGCTCCTTGGGAAAAAGGAAACATAAACTGGGAACAATTTAAACATCGGGTCTTTCCTATACCTGACCTGACGGAAAAAGAATGCTTCCCCGAAGAATCCGATTATCCCTATTATCAATCGTCCTACGACAATGCTTCTGTACGTATCAGCGCCCGTAAATCATGGCAACGCACCTGTTCTTTCCCTTGGTTAATGGGAGAATTCCGATGGGGCAGTTTTGACTATTTAGGTGAAGCCGAATGGCCTCAACGATGTGGCAATTTCGGTATTATCGACATAGCTGCCATTCCGAAAGACGCCTATTTCCTCTACCAAAGTTTATGGACCGACAAACCAATGGTACACCTTCTTCCGCATTGGACGCATCCGGGAAAAGAAGGAAAAACAATTCCCGTAGTCATTTATACCAACTGTGATGCAGTAGAGTTATTTATAAATAATGTATCTTTGGGCAGTAAACCTTATACAGGGGAGCAACTGATATGGTTAGTTCCTTATTCGCCCGGAAAAATAGAAGCCCGAGGCATAAAAAAAGGAAAAATCGTGGCAACAGACTGTTATCAAAGTGCAGAAGCACCTCATTCTGTCGCCCTTGCCAGTAACAAGTATTCTGTAAAAGCCGGTTCGGATGAAATCATACGCATAGAGATCGACATAACAGATAAAAACGGAATTCCTTGTCCTTATGCCTCCAATGAACTCAGTTTCCACGTAAGTGGACCACTCCGGCTATTGGGGGTAGACAACGGAAACCCTACAGATATGTTTCCATACCAACAGCCCCACTGCCGTTGCTTTCGGGGAAAATGTGTAGTATTATTACAATCTGACGAAGAAAAAGGAAAAGGAACCCTGACTGTACAAGGAACAAAATTAGTAGAAAAAAAATTAATCATCGAAGTGATATGAAAAAAATTCTTTTATTACTCTGTTTATGCTTATTCATAGAAGAGGTTGCTTCTCGAGAATTAGACAAGACATTCCAGTTGCTTCCACAACCACAATCCATAGAACTGACTTCTGGAAAAGGAATCAATTATTGGGAGTTATCCTATATTCTGTCATCAGACACAACTTCCATCCCCATATTGGGAGATATGCTCAACAAACTTCCCCGTTGCCTACGAAAAGGGAAACCCATCCGGCTCCAACTCACCAGCCAGCATGTTCCTGCTTCTCCGGAAGGATACATGATGGAAATTAATGAAAAAGGAGTCTGTATATCAGCCAGAACCATGACAGGTATCTTCTACGGTTGCCAAACTTTAGAACAATTAATGGAAGACAGCCGGGATTTCAACATACTTATTCCAGCCATGCTAATCATCGATTATCCGGCCATTTCCTATCGGGCCGTGCACTTTGATGTAAAACATCATTTAGACCGCATGGAGTATTATTATCAGGAAATAGACAAACTGGCCCGATACAAAATAAACGCAGTTATTTGGGAGCTGGAAGATAAACTGCGTTATACCCGACGCCCCGAAATAGGTGCCCCCAATGCCATCAGCAAGCAGGAAATGCAAGCCTTATGCCGCTATGCCAAAGAACGGAATATTGAAATAACCCCCTTGGTCCAAGGTTTGGGACATGCCGGTTTTATTTTAAAACATCATTGGGAACTACGTGAAAACCCCGACAGCGACTGGGAGTTTTGCCCATCTGACCCTCGTACCTATGATTTGCAATTCGACCTTTACCGGGATGCTATCGAAGCCATGCCTTACAGCAAATACTTACATATAGGAGGAGATGAAATTACCGCCATAGGCATAGACCAACGCTGTAAAGCCACCGGAAAAACTCCATTTGAACTACAAATGATCTGGTTGAAAAAAGTATGCGATTTCGCAACAGCTCACAACCGCATTCCTATTTTCTGGGATGATATGCCATTAAAATATGGCGGTGTATGGGATTTGGTCAACAGTAATGAAACCCAGGATGAAATAGCAGCAAAATGGAACGATAAAAAATTGAATGAAAGCATCAAATTATTCCCCAAAGAATGTGTGTATATGCGATGGAACTACAAAGATGCCACCCAACCGGGGCATCAACGCATTTTACAATGGTATCATGACAAAGGACTGAAAGTAATGGGAGCTACCGCTGCTTCGTGTGGCAGTTCTCCATTTATACCGCGTGAAAATTCACTGGCCGGCTATATCAAAGGATTCAGCAAATTAGTTGCTCAAAATCAACTGGAAGGAATTTTGGCCACAGCATGGGATGATGGTTCCCCACACTCTGAAACGGTGTGGCGTGGATACATCGCACAGGGAGAATATGGCTGGAACCCAACAGCACGGACAGTCGAAGCCTTCAAAGCCGCACATGCCCAACGAGAATTTGGCTTTCATCCAAATGACAACCATATGGCTTTTCTGGATGAACTGGAACAAGAAGCATTTTTCTTTGATGATGCCCTGGTCAATTCGGGAAGGCGCAATCCGGCATGGGGAACTACTGATTTTACTTTAATCAGCCTACCGGATCCAGACGCACCGGGAGCATGGAGCCGTACCTACCAACAAAAAATAGCCCAAGCAAAGGTGGAACAAAACGATATGAAAAAATATGCCAAGGCATAAAAGAGGCTAAACAACATGCTTTACGCAACCGCTATACATTAGAGGTATACGAACAGACAAACCACTTGTTCAACTTCCCTGTCCGTCTGATTCTAGCCTTGCACAACTATGATATCACTATACATGAACAAGACAAACAGACAGCATTGCAACAAATAAATGAAGTGTGCAATGACTTTCAGACCATGAGAAAACAATTGGAAGAGACCTATTCACAGACCCGTTTTATGGAACAACCTGACGGTTACATTGCTGACCAAAACCACCACAACCATCTTGCCGCCAAAACCAACAACAGCGACTGGTGGTATTATTATGAAATTCCAATGATAAGGAAGACAAGAACATGGATGAACTCTCAGACCGCCCGACAGAAAAACATTCCATAAGAAACAACGAATGAAACTTTAATATAAAAAATAATATGAACCTTATAATACAACACTACTTTATGAAACAACATTTTTTATCTTATCTCATCGCCCTGCTGCTATTTCCTCTCTATGAGATGCAAGCAGCCTACCAGCCTGAGTTTTCTACTGCCGGTTTCTATGAACTGGCAAACTCCGGACGTGAAGTATATTCCATGAATCCGGCATGGCGATTCCACAAAGGAACCGCTACAGGTGCGGAAACCACTGACTTTAATGACCAGGACTGGAAAGTGGTTTCCCTGCCCGACGGCATCGAATATGTACCGACTGAGGCCAGTGGATGTATCAACTATCAAGGTGAGGTATGGTACCGCAAACATTTCACTCCGGCAAATGAATTGAAAGGCAAAAAACTTTTCCTGCATTTCGAAGCTATCATGGGAAAAAGCAAAGTTTTTGTAAACGGCAATTTATTGACCGAACACTTTGGCGGCTACCTGCCTGTAGTCATTGATGTCACCGATGCACTGAATTGGGGGACAGACAATGTGATAGCTGTATGGGCAGACAACAGCAATGACCCCAGTTATCCTCCCGGCAAAGCACAGGATGTACTGGATTATACTTATTTTGGCGGCATCTATCGTGACTGCTGGCTAATAGCCCATCGTCCGGTTTTCATCACCGATCCCAATTTCGAAAACGAAATGGCAGGCGGCGGGCTTTTCGTGGCATACGACAAAGTTTCCGACACTTCCGCAGAAATAATCCTGAAAGCCCATATACGTAATGACAGTAAAAAGAACTTCAAAGGAGTAGTAGAATATGAACTTCAGCAACCCGACGGCACACAAGCCGCATTTCTGAACGATGTCATTCAAGTACGTCCGGGCAAGGCAGTCACTTCAAAAGATAAAATAACGTTGAAGTCTCCTCTGCTTTGGAGCCCTGAAACGCCTACGTTATATAACCTGATTGTCCGTATCCGCGACAATGAAGGAAATGTAGTGGACGGCTACCGCCGCCGTATCGGTATCCGCAGCGTAGAATTCAAAGGAAAGGACGGATTCTGGCTGAACGGCAAACCTTATCCAAGCCCGCTGATTGGCGCCAACCGCCATCAGGATTTTGCCGTAGTAGGCAATGCCGTTGCCAACAGCATTCATTGGCGCGACGCTAAAAAGCTACGCGACACAGGTATGAAAGTCATCCGGAATGCTCACTGCCCTCAAGACCCCGCCTTTATGGATGCATGTGACGAACTGGGGCTGTTCGTCATTGTAAACACACCGGGATGGCAATTCTGGAATGACGCTCCTGAATTTGCACAACGGGTTTATAGCGATATCCGCAACCTGGTACGGCGTGACCGCAATCACCCTTGTGTATGGTTATGGGAACCTATCCTGAATGAAACCTGGTATCCGGCAGACTTCGCCAAAAATACCCTCGATATTGTCAATCAAGAATACCCTTATCCGTATTGCTATTCCGGTTGCGACAGCGAAGCACGGGGACATGAGGTATATCCGGTACTCTTCACTCATCCGGCCAATGCGGACAAGGACTGGGCCATCAAAAGCCTCGACCCTAAAATAACCTATTTCACCCGCGAGTGGGGAGATAATGTAGACGACTGGAACTCGCACAACTCCCCCAGCCGTGTGGCACGCAACTGGGGGGAACAGGCTATGCTCATCCAGGCACAGCATTATGCCGCCCCCCGTTATCCTTTCACCTGTTACGATGTACTCTGCCGTACTCCGCGCCAACACGTCGGCGGCTGTTTGTGGCACTCGTTCGACCACCAACGCGGCTATCATCCCGATCCCTTCTATGGTGGTGTGATGGACGTATTCCGTCAACCCAAATATGCTTATTATATGTTCAAAGCCCAGCGCTCGCCCGAAAAGCAAGACCGTCTTTTCGAAACAGGACCGATGGTGTACATCGCCCATGAAATGACTCCCTTCTCACCCAAAGACGTTACTGTGTACTCCAATTGTGACGAGGTGCGGCTTACTTATAATAAAGGTGGCAAGACATGGACTTACACCAAGCCGGCAACGAAAGAAGGAATGCCCTCACCCGTTATTACATTCAAAGATATATACGACTTCATGATAGACAAAAACATGTCTATGAGAAAGAAGAAACAGGACGAGGTGTTCCTACTGGCCGAAGGCATCATAGATGGAAAAGTAGTTGCCACGCACGAAGTACGACCGGCCCGGCGTCCCGAGAAAGTGCTACTTTGGGTTGACAATGAAAACACCGACTTAAAAGCTGATGGCTCCGACTTTGTAACCGTAGTAGCCGCCATAGCCGATAAAAACGGGAACATCAAACGTCTGAACAACTATTATGTGAAATTCCATGTAGAAGGCGAAGGACGTATTTTGGGCGGAGCGAATATACTGGCCAATCCGGCTCCGGTAAAATGGGGAACAGCCCCCGTACTGATACAATCCACCTTGAAGCCGGGTAAAATCAAAATCACTGCCAGCGTATTGTTCGAAGGCTCGCAAATGCCTGCCAGCGCAGTGTTGGAATTAGAAAGCAAGCCGGCGGCTCATCCTCTCATCTACACCGAAAGTGAAGCTGCGCTGATTTCCATGAACAGCGACTCACCTTTCGGGCAATCAGCCGCCAAATCGGCTTCCGAACTGGAACAGGAACGTTTGCTGAAAGAACGGAATGCACAAAAGCTGAAAGAAGTGGAAAAACAGCAAGCTGATTTCGGTGAAAAGAAGTAAACCTTTCCATCCGGTGTGGGGAAGAGGCAGAAAGAGAAAAGCAATTCAAAGTCTCTACTCCATCCCCACAAGGGATGGAACAAAATGAAAAACTAAAATACAAATCACCCATGACATATAAGTTAACCGTTACAACCCTGGCACTAACTGCCATAACCTCCACTGTAGCAGCCACTCACGCCAAACCAGACACGGAACATCCCCATATCGTATTGATTTTATGCGATGATATGGGATTCTCTGATTTATCCTGCTACGGAGGAGAAATACATACTCTAATATAGATTATCTGGCCGAACAAGGCATACGTTTCAGCCAATTTAAAACACAGGACGAAGCTGCCCCAGTCGTGCCGCCTTACTCACCGGACATTATCAGCACGAAGCGGGAATGGGATGGATGACCGCGGTAGACGAACATCGTCCGGGGTATCGGGGACAGATTTCGGATCACCTGCCCACCCTTGCCGAAGTACTGCGCGACCAAGGCTATGCCACTTACATGAGTGGCAAATGGCATGTTACCTTAGATGCGGCCTTTGAAACCCCAATGGAAGTTATCCAGTTCAACGGGGATTCGACAAATACTACGGCTGCCTGCATGGAGGGGGAAGCTATTACAAACCAGATCCCGTTTATCATAACCTGCAACGGATTACCGAGTTTCCGGATGATTATTACTATACCACCGCTATCACAGACTCTGCCGTTAGTTTTATCAAACAACATCCCACGCAGACTCCCATGTTCATGTACATAGCACATTACGCACCTCACTTGCCCCTACAAGCCCCCCAAGACAAGATAGATGCTTGCCGTGAGCGCTATAAAGCCGGCTACGATGTTCTACGCCAACAACGTTTCGAACGTCAAAAGCCTTAGGGCTGATAACGCCGGAAATGGTTCTTCCAGTCTTCCAAAAAGAATTTCCGGACGGTAAACGACCCGCCTGGACCGAACTTACTCCACAGCAGCAAGAAAAATGGATAACCGATATGGCTACCTATGCCGCCATGATCGAAATCATGGACAGCGGCATAGGAAAGGTAATACAGACCTTAAAAGACAAAGGAATGTATGAACATACCCTGTTTCTGTTTATGAGCGACAACGGCTCTACCAGTGAAGGGGGATTCATCAAACAGCTGATGGCTGATTTAAGCAATACCCCCTATCGCAGTTACAAACAATGGGTATTCCAAGGAGGAACCAGTTCCCCTCTCATCCTTACAGACGGAAGAAGCAAAAGCCAGACAGAAAAAGGCAGTATCTGTCGGGAACCCAGTCATATCATTGATATTTTTCCCACCTGCCTGGATATTGCTTCCGCACATTACCCCGACACGTTTCACAATCAAAAAGTGAAATTGGCCGGAACCAGTCTCCTGCCGGCTATACGAAAACAAAAATACAGCCGCGCGATCTTTTCTTTGAACATCAGACCTCATGCGCCATCCTGTCTGACGGTTGGAAACTAGTACGTGCCAACGGCAGACAGCCTTGGGAATTGATTCACCTCACCACCGATCCTTTTGAGACACAAGATCTTTCCGAACAATTTCCTTTAAAAGCAAAAGAATTAGAAAACAAATGGACACGATGGGCAGAGCAACAACACGTTTATCCTTTTGAATACCGTCCATGGACAGAACGAATCAATTATTACCAGTCACTATATCCCGATCAAAAGGCAAAGAAAACTAAAAGTTTCCATAAAAATCCCTGTTTAAATTTTCATTCATACAATTCCCTTCATTCAAAACAACAAAAACTATGATTTTCAATGAGAATTTAAACAGGGAGACAATGACCCCCTGCCATCTCCTCAAATTTCCCCTTATTCCCCTAATTTATCGAAAAATCAGCTTTCGCCGAATAGATTAGAAAAATCGGCCGAGAACATTTACCTTTGCTGTCTAAAATTAAATAATAAATACCATTCAAGTTTTAATCATAAAACAGCAAAACGAAAACGATGATGAAAAAGACAACAACTATTCTCTGTTTGGGCATCGCTCTATGCATGTTGGGGTGTAGCGATGACGACGATCAAGTTACGACAACCTCCACCGTTCCTTTTCTCTCACAGCATCTCTGTCTCCCCGTTCTTCAGATGCAGAGGATACAGGCATCCTGCAAGGCAACTGGGACGCCAACAGCCAACTGGCCGTAATAAAGACCGGTTCCAGCGGCGTTCCCAAAAGCATTCTCACAAGAAAACCGACTCTTCTGACACCTTTACGGGCAATCTTTCGACACTGGTAAAGAATGAGAATGAAATTGCCGTATTTTACCCGGCGGCAGCCATCACCGCGAACAGCAGTGACACCCTGACCCAAACCCTCAACCTGAGCGGACAGGACGGAACACTGGCAGGTATAACAAATTATGATTACTTATGGGCACAATGTAAAGCCGGCATGAACGAAACCACAGGCTCTTCCGCCTGCGAAATGACCAGTTTGGTCACTATCGGTAAATTCCAGTTCACCGTCAACGGTGGCAGTCCTTTGAACAACATCACAAGAATTACCATAACCGCCACTGCCGGAACCCTCTACTCCAGTGCCGTTATGAAACTAAAAAACGGAGAGTTCAGCAGTACCCAAACAGGAAATATCACTATTAAAAACAAAGCCGGTATTTCCGGAACCACCTACATCTCCTTCTTCCCTTCCGAAGCACAGTTGCATTTCACTCTTGTTACCACCACCGGTGAAGTGTATGAGGCAGCTACTTCGACAACCATCAAATTGGAGAAAGGCAAAGTATACGAAGCTCCGGCACTCACTTGCACTCTTTTACCTTCTGCCAAGGTAGGCGATTATTACTATAGCGACGCTACTTTCTCCAGCGAGAAGAATGAGAATAAAACCTGCATCGGTATTGTCTATGCCCTGGATGATGCGGACGGCAATCTCTCGCCCACCCTGTCCACTTCTCCATTCGGACGCATCGTGGCATTAGGCGACAACCAGTCCAGTACCAAATGGATCAGCAAAGCAGAAGATATAGAAGGCATCGAAAACTATACCACCGCCGACGGCACATTGACAAGCGGTGTCCTCCCTTATTATAACGGAACCGCCGATTCTTTCTTCTCCGATAAGGACGAGGAACGCATCAAGGGGGCAACCATTCATGTTGAAACCGGACAACCTGCCACCTGGGTGTCAGAAGGAGCCATCAGCGACTTCAATGGAAAGGCTCACACCGCCTACCTCGGTAAAAGTTCTTCCAGCTACCCGGCAGGAGGCTACTGCTACCAATACAGTACCAGCGGCAAATCGGCAGGTGAATGGTATTTACCGTCGGCAGGCGAGTTGACTTTGTTGTGGGAACTTCAAAAAGCCGGAATCATTTGCAAAGACAAACAAGATTGTTTCAATGATTTTGCACGCAAAGCGTACTGGTCTTCTTCCGAACACTCGGCAGAATCCGCCTGGCATCTGAATTTTGTAAGTGGTGCGATAGTTGCTAACAGTAAAGCCAGCAACTACGCCACACGCCCTGTCGCACAATTCTAAAGGTCCGATGGAGGCACAGCAGTTCCCATTGGCTATAAATGGTTGACAAATTGATTGTAAAGCCCGGTCCGTTCACCACCAAACGGACCGGGCTTCTTTTTTTTCATATTTTCCACTCTTCCTTTATCAACCCGGACATTTTCCGATCTTCGCAACACACTAATTCTTATGCCCATGAAAATACGCCCCACCTGTAAATTACAAGCAATCATGAAGAAAGCGGAAAGATTGGCAACAAGCATGGGAACCAGCCTGAAGAGATGTAACGTATCATCGCCCGCAAACTGAACATGCCCGTATAGAAAATGTATGGCATGGTTACTTACTATACGTTCTTTGCCATGATCCCCAAAGGAAAACATCCCATCTCCGTATGCATGGGAACGGTCTGCCGTGTACGTGGTTCCGAAAAACTACCGGAAGAATTTAAACGGATATTGGGAATAGAAGCAGGAGAAACAACTCCCGATGGTAAGTTCTTTCCGGACTGTCTGTGGTGTGTAGGCGCCTATGGATTGCCCCCTGTAATAATGATAGAAAGTCTATGACCGACTGCAACCTGTGGATGTGGAGAAGATTATTGAAGACTTGGAATGAAATGCAATCCTTTTTTCTTATTATTAAAATCTTTCTTTTTAATCATTAAGCGTTTTCTTCCTTTCATGTTCTATCTCCCAAGCTTGCGGAGTTAACTCCATAGCCTTTGGAGTTATCTCCATAAGCTTGGGAGTTAACTCCAAAGGCTATGGAGATAGAACACATCCTTTCAAAAAGGCTTACTCTTACGGTCAAAAAGAATTAGCTATTCCTATACTATCACTAAACCCTACAATAAAGTTAAATGAGGAAAAGCCGCATAAACAACGAATAATGCAAAAGTTTGATAAACCGGTGAAAGAATACCACAAGATATCAGAAGAGTTCCCCGCTTTCCATCTGTTTGGAAAGCGGGGAACTCTTCTGCATTAATAAATGCATTCAGTTCAAACAGATTATAAAAACAAGTATAAACTATTTTAGATTATTCTCGGTTTGACTTAACCGATTGAGAAATAAACTTTTAGCGAATTATTTGAGAAGTAGAAGTAACGATTTAGCAACAGTGCGAATTTCAGCGTTTTGCGTTGCTATGCTGTCAAATAACTCTTTCATTTGCAAATATCACATCTTTTCCCGAAAGTACGAACTTTCGGTGGCAATTTTATACTTGCAACTTGCGAAAAAAGAAAATCATTCATCCCATTCATGGGGTATAATGTTAGGGGCGTTGTCTGCTTTGTCATTTTGTAAAAGTTCATAAGTGTCTAATGTTTCGTCTAACCCTATTATTCCTTTGGGTGCTTCAAATCTCCAGCTATATCCGTATTTCTTATCGAGATAGTCGAAAATTATTTGATTTCTTTTTACCCTATGGGAATAACCTAAAATTGTTATTCGCTGTGATTTATCTCGTAAACTTTCTTTTGTGTACCACGATGCATTAAGTCCGTATTTATCCCAAAAATTGTCTTTCAGAACTTTGTTTTCTTCTTCTTTTGAAAGAATTAGGCTTAATTGTGGTGTATGAATACTAAGGTCTGACAATATAATCTTTAAATCTATGTTGCCATTAATGAGAATTACAGTATCTACACGCTCAAGACCAATGCATGAAAATGTTAGATGATATTTCCCTTTTCGCAGGCTATCTATTTTGAAGTACCCTTCTGTATCTGCCAACCAACCACGTTCCGGCATTCCTTTAATTTGAATATAAGCACCAGCACTTAAGGGGGATTTTGTTGTTTGATTAGGAACTATATATTCTTCTAAAAATGTCCTTCCCGTTATGGAAAAATAGTTTTTTTGCGCAAATATGCATATAGGTAAATATAAGAAACCCAATAGAATAATTTTTTTCATGGATAATTCAATTTTTATGTGCAAATGTTAGAAGCACCAGCGGAAAAACGCCGGAGGCTCTATAATCTTATGGAAATGTCATAAGAAACCACGACCGTTTTTACTCCAGCTTCTGGATATTTGCTTTTGTAATGCTCTGTAAGGTCTTTATAAAGACAAGCTGTGTTTGGTGTTGGTCCTGTGCTCCTTGATTTTTCAAAATAACCAACAAAAACATCAAACGAGGGATATCTGTTTCATTACCATACTCATTTAAGAACGTCCATTCCATACAACCCATCACATTCCCTTTCGGGGAGCATAGTATAAGAATCCGGAAGTTCTTCGGATTTTTATTTGTGCTTTTAATAAATTTCGGACTTAACATTGTGTTGTTGTCTTTTATGGCAATCCATGTCATTAATTTATTATCACCCTATACAACAAATAATGATAGTTCAATGGCATGATAGAATTAGCTTTCAAATCTTCTTCGATTACCTCTTTGTTATCCGCTTCTACTGCGAATCTGTATTCGGGGATAAATTGATCTTCGTAATACCATTCAGGGATAAAATGCAAAGGCAAATCTTCTGAAACCTTTTTCTCTTTGGATATTGTTTCAAGCAGTTCATATTCCGTCCATGCTGGTTCTCCCATGCTATAATCTAAAAGGTCGTTTCACTAATCTTGATTTTATACTCATATTCTTTTTCAAAATCAAACCCTTTAATACTACCAAAGGGAACCCAATCATTGGATTGCTCTTTTTACGGCATATACATCTGTTAGATAATTATTGCCACACGAACTCATTACTCCCGGAACTTTTTTCGATGCAATGGTAAGAATATACTCTTTGTAATCTGTTATTTTTCTTCCTTGTTCATCGTCATTATCGCAACTTATAAAACTGACTACAAACAGGAATAGTCCAAGTATTCCTAAAAAACTCTTAGTTTTCATATTACTTTGATTTATAACTCTGTATTTACATGTATTTTCCCTATTGTCTTTTGCTCGTCATTTTGTTTTTGCTTTTTCTTGTTCTTTGAATTTACTAATAATTTCTTTTAGCTTTCTCTTGTAAATATCTTGTTATTTTTGACATAAAATCCAGTACAGTATATAGGATATCCGTATATCTTTCCACCCATAAAAGGATTTTTCAAAAAGTTATTTAAGTCATTGAATGTTGCTTTTACTTCGGCTTCTTGGTTTATGTCGGATGTTGTTAATAAAATAATCTTCGAGTTATGTAATACACCTTTAGGATTATTATAATCATCCATAAATGAATCTTTAAAAGCGGTTAGAACCTCCTTATAGGGAGCTTCACTTGCGACTATGAAATAAGCACTAACCCCATATGTAAGACTTCGTATATAAATTAATTTTTCGGAGGACGTTGGTTCATTAGTGAATAATCCATTTGAGGGGACATCCATTGACGTTGTAAAACCTTTGAATATAACTTCACCAATACATAGGCTTTTTATATTTTCTACATTAAATTCTTGTAGGGCTATTTTTTTTAGTGTATTACCAAAATCTTTATTATATGGGAAACAACTTTCTATATTTGATAGAGATTTTAGTTCTGCAAATTTTACGATATGTGGTCTTTGAGGTGAAGTGTAACTTTGGTATTCTTTAGAACTAATAGCTTCTTTAATTTTTTGTAAGTACTCACTTCCTTTGACTGTTTCCATAGATGTGATGTATGGATCTGGGAAATCAAAAGTTAAATATATGGGCTTCTTTTTGCCAACAATCTCTTTATCAAACGTTGTAGTAAATGTACTTTCGGGGAATACTGCTCCAATATATATGTAAGGTGGAGTTGCTAAATGTGACCATCCTTGTATTCCTAAATACTGTGTACCGATAAAAATTTCTCCATTGTCATTGCTATCATCGATAAATGTATCCCATTTAAGGAGAAATTCTTCTTGAATCGTATCTTTAGGTGTATCCACTAATGGCTTGTCACCTTTACCGTCTAAGTGCTCTTCTTTCTCACAAGAAGCGAGTAAATAGAAGGTTACCGTACATAATAAAAAAAATAAAAATTTTCTCATTTTACATTATATTTTTTGTTTACATACATTGTTTTTCAAGTGGCATATACCAAAACTTGAATGATGTGCAAAATTACGGAAATAGGTTATAACTCTGTATTTACATGTATTTTTCCGAAAGTTCTTTGTTCATCACGTATCCAGTACAAATCTCAATGTGCTTTTTATGGCGCAAATATAAAAAATGTTATTCACAAAAGATTATGAAGAATACTTTTTTATTGTTTTCCAGCGAGATAACACGGTTATAGCTTCATCCCCCTGCCTTTCCTTTGCGGTTGTATAGGTCAGCGAATGTTCTGCCTTAACTTCTCGAACTGTTCCTTGAACCACTCGGCAATGGGCTTTCGGTCAATGGCAAGAACCAATCTCGTCCCATCCGTGGAGTCTTTCAGCACTTGGAAACCTGCCTTTTCGGTCGTGAATTTCCGTCCGTGTTCCTCCGAATAGAGTTCCCCTGCATACTCCAATGGCTTTCCCTTGACGAGCGTTGCGGTCTGTCTTTCATCGAACCCGACAAGGCGGCAGAGGTTTTCGATACGGAGCATTTCACGGAAATAGGGAAACCATGCCGCCGCCCTTGCGATTACCGTTTTCAGAAACGATATTTCCTGCTTGTGCCTTGTGTCCTTGTCGGCTATTTCCCTGCCGTGCCTCTGCTGCATTTCCCGTATCTCCCGGCTGTGGTCTGCCTGCATGGGCTGTATCCTATCTTGCAGGCTTCGATGGTTTCCTCGTGGTCGGCTACCTCCCTATGCAGGGCGGTGTTCTCCCTTTCCAATGTCTTGACCTTGTTGCTCCCGAAAGAGAGCCGACGCTCTTGGCGATGTTGGCTGCTGCGGTGGTTGCCGCCCTTTTCAGCTTCTCGGTCTGTATCTCTTTTTTCGCCCGTCTTAGTTCTTCCCGTGCCGTTTCTTTCTGCTGCTGCAAGTCCACCACTTCCGCTTTCAGATTGTCGGCGAGTTTCTGTATATCCCGATAATACTGCTGCGTGGACTTGTGGCGAGCCTTCGAGCCGTCTATGCCCCTTTGCAGCCCGTATTTCGCCATCGCCACGGCATAGGTATCTTGGTAGGACTTCAATTTCAGCCGTGTCATAATATCGTCTGCGCACAGCCTCACGGTGTCGGTCGGTTTCTTGCGGTATCGCTTCTTCGTCTGTTCCTCCCTTTTCCTGCGCTTTCGCTCTCCCTTGACGATGGGGACGAGCGTAACGTGTATGTGTGGCGTTTCCTCGTCCCTGTGCAGGTGAGCCGCCCCGTGCTTGCTTTGCCTTTGTAAACGGAAATGATTGCTCCGCTTTCCTCTGAAAAGAGGAATAGAACCTGCAATATATATCACCATAGTGATATGTTTGCATGTTGGTATATCATCATGCTTTCCAACAGCTGTTGGGCTTGCCGTCCGAAACAACCGACACGAATACCGTCGTTTTCTCTTTTCGCCCGTGTATAATCCTATCTAATAATGCCCTGCGGACTTTTGCCGCCCCGAACGGTTCGCAGATTTCCCACTCGGTCATGGCGGTTGCACCTATATCGCTCGGCAGGGAGATATTGCCCTGCCCGTCCATCGTGATAATGTTCCTTTCTTCTTTCATCGGGATTCTGTTTTTAATTAGATGGCTCGGCAGATATTCTTCTCCATATCCTCCAACTTGTGCGACAGGGTTTCCATATCTTGGCTTATCTTCTGGGCGGTGATTTTGGCGTAAATTTGGGTGGTCTTTATGTTGGTATGCCCCAAAAGACGGCTCACCGTTTCGATGGGTACGCCGTGCGATAAAAGCACGGTCGTGGCGTTCGTGTGGCGTGCAACGTGATAGGTCAAACGCACCTTGAAGCCGCATTGTCTGCCTATATCTTTGAGTATCTTGTTGCAGCTTCCGTTACTCGGAACAGGGAAAACATGACCGTCCCTTGCCAGCCCCTTGTACTTCTCGATGATACACTTGGGAACGTCCAAAAGACGGATGTTCGATTCGGTGTTGGTCTTCTTTCTTCGGGTGATTATCCAAAGGTTGCCATCGAAGAATGTTTGCAGGAGGTCGGCGGTGAGGTTCTTCACGTCCGAATACGCCAAACCCGTGAACACCGAAAAGACGAACAAGTCCCGTACAAGCTCGTGGGTGGCGTTCTTCATCGATGCGTCCATGAGCGTCTGTATCTCCGTTTGGGTGAGGTAGCCCCTATCCACGCTTTCGGGAGAGTTGATATATCCCGCAAAAGGGTTGAACGGCAAATGCCCGTCATTCCTCGCAATGGAAACGATGTGTTTCAACACAATCATGTAGCCCCACACGGTATTGGTGCGGCATTTCTTCTCCGTGCACAAAAAATACTCGAAGTCGTTGGTGAACGTGAGGTTGAGTTCCTTTAACGGAATATCCTCACGCTTGTAGGTATGGGGCAAAAACTCCCGAATATGGTTGCAGACCGTCCGATAACGGGTAAATGTACCCTGCGCCCTGCTGTGCCCGACTTTCTTCTCAAACTCGGCGTTGTGCTGCTCGAACAGCTTCAGCAAAGTTTCCTGCTTGACACCGATAGCGAGATAGGCGTCTTTGAGTTTGGCGGCGGTTACATAACCGTCCGCCTGCATCAGTTCTTGATAGCGGCGGTTTACCTCCACACGGATTTTATCTACCGCAAGGTTGATTCTCTGCGCTTCGACGCTCTTGCCCGAAGCACGGCTGTTCTTCACGTCCCACAACCGTGGGGGAACGTCCATCTTGCAACTGAACTGTTTAATCTCGCCGTCCACCGTGATACGGCACATCAGAGGCAGGTTGCCGTTCGGCTTCTCGCTGCCTTTCTTCACGTAAAATAATACCTTGAATGTACTACGCATAATTCACTCCTTTTTTTGGTTACAAAATTAGTTATTAGTGAGTTACCGACTGCTATGCAAAATTACGCAAATCACAGAAACAGAACTATTTAGCAAGAAATCCGCACCCATTACGGGGGTAATGAGGTGGTAACTGAACTCTTGCGCTATTTGGCTTCATACTGGCTTTTCGTTGGCTCTGTCCCATAGAAAAACAAAGCGTAACGAACGCTGTATCAGCTAATTCGCTACGCTTTGCCCAAATTTACTTTTTCGCTATGTGTTTATTTTATAATGAAACGCAGACAAGTTATTCTTTATCCTTGTCTGCCGGAAGCCTTTCTATCCGAACTCTGCCTGCCTTGCCCTTGTCTGCTTTGAGCCTGTTTCTTCCTGCGCCAATAATCACCATTGCTTTTGCTGCCCCGGTACACCTTATTGGCTTTTGCTTTTCTTTCAGTTCTTCGGTCTTGCCGGCCTGCGCTTTTCCCTTCCACGGTCACCCAAGGATGGTCTTTCACAACAGGAATCTGTAGTCCTATCAGTTTTGGATATCCTTTAAATAAGGCAATTCTTCCGATTCACAAAAGAGATGGCTATTCCGTCGTGTCCGGCACGCCCGGTACGACCGATGCGGTGCACATAAGTTTCCGATATATTGGGCAGCTCATAGTTGATAACGTGAAAAGCTGGTTCACATCAATGCCTCTGGCTGCAATATCTGTGGCTATCAGCACTCTTGTGGTATGATCCTTGAAGTTTGTCAACGCCCTTTGGCGTGCGTTCTGCGATTTGTTTCCATGAATAGCTTCCGCCCCGATCTCACTCTTGTTCAAAATCCTCGCCAATTTATCCGCACCATGCTTGGTACGGGTAAAAATCAACACTGACTCTATCTCAGGATTCTTCAGCAAATGCAGCAACAAGTCCTTCTTTTCCTTCTTCTCTACAAAATAAACACTCTGCCGGATAGTATCAACAGTAGATGAAACTGGAGTCACCTCTATCTTCTCCGGATTAGTCAACATGGAATCTGCCAGCTTCTCTATTTCAGAAGGCATGGTAGCCGAGAAAAACAAAGTCTGTCGCCGGGCAGGAATCAGTTTCAATACTTTCTTGATATCGTGTATGAAGCCCATATCAAGCATACGGTCTGCCTCATCCAATACAAAATACTCCAACCCCTTCAATGAAATACAGCCTTGCGACTGCAAATCAAGCAAACGTCCGGGAGTGGCAATCAATACCTGCACACCTCGTTTCAAAGCATCAACTTGCGCCTTTTGGGGCACTCCACCGAAAATGACGGCATGCTTCACTCCGGTATATCCGGCATATTGGTCAAAGTTCTCGCCTATCTGTATAGCAAGCTCACGCGTCGGGGTGAGTATCAATGCTTTGATACCTTTTTTATGGTCTGATTGATAAAGTCGTTGTATAAGGGGGATAGCAAACGCTGCTGTTTTTCCTGTTCCTGTCTGGGCGCATCCCAGCAAATCTTTACCTTTTAATAATACAGGAATTGCTTGTTCCTGAATGGGGGTCGGCGTTGTATAGCCGGTTTGTTGTAAAGCCTTCAAAATAGGCTCTATAAGATCTAATTCTTTAAATGTCATGTGAAATAATTAAATTGGGCCTCACGGCCTGTATCTATTTTATGGGAACAAAGGTACAGTAATGATTCTGCCCGGAAGTATTTCCGGGCAGACTTTATGGTTATTTAACTACACCGAATGATATTCTTTACAACTACCTGAATGATACCTATAGATGCGATTATCAAGTTCTGTTTATCTATGATTTCCTCTTTAAGCGTAAATTCCATTCTGCTCTATTCTTTTAAGAAGTAAATCACGAAGATTGTCACGCAAATGAAACACATCAATCTTACACTCACAACTCTTCTCCAAAATTTCCCGAATATCAAACATGATAAACAGGTCTGCTTCTTCCAGTTCGACAAAGACATCCAGGTGTCACTGCCAAAGGTAGCAATCGCAAGATTTGGAATCGGAAATGTTAACGAATACATAAGATTTTCTTATTGCTTCAACCGCGACTTTACTTCCTCCACTATCTTTTCGGCATGCCGACAACTCATTACATATTTTTCCCTATTATTTATTTTAATCAAAAAGGCTTGACTATAATCTCCTACATATGCTGTATAAAACCCTATTTTACTATTATAGAATTTTCCTATATACCCACCTAATCCACCTATGCCGAAAATACGAATTTCTGCTACATTTTCCCTATGGTATAAGGAAATATCAGTTATATCGGAATAAGAGATATACACCTGCCCCAATATACGTTCCATAATTATATGCGTTTCTGACAAGATAAGTTTCCGTGGTTGATAGGCAACAGTAAAAATCAAAGTAAAAAGATAAGACATAAAACGGAGGCACCAATAACCTTTGACATCATATCCTGATTTACCCAAAGTATTAGGACAGGAAATACTATTCCGGCCATAAGAATAATAAAGAAACTATCCAAGTTATCAACTTGACATATTGACTACGTTCTACTCTTTCTTCTATAATCATACTATTTTAATCGAATCTTCTACTTACAGAACAAATAAACATTTCCACCAAAGTCCGAAACCACCAATGCATTACCCGACAGGGCTACCGACCCGAACATAGGAGCTCCTGTAGCATGTTTCCATACCACCTTGCCATCCTCTTTATTAATTCCGTATACCGTACCGTCCGAAGCGGCTACATAAACAATATCTCCCGCCCATACCGCACTGGTTTCAATCGTAGCGGAAGGCTGACGGCTATAAGGACAGGTATAAACCAAAGCATCCCCCACAGGACAAGTCCATTTTTCTTCCAATGTCTCACTATCCAAGGCTATCAGCCCTTTCTGTGCAGAACCAAAGATAATCTCCTTGTCAGTGAGTAAAGGAGTAGAAGTAACGTCCACATTATAAGGTAATGGTTTACGGACTATCACTTTTCCGGTAGCAGCCTCTAATATAAAGAAAGACTTATCTGAGATCAGATACAACAAGGCACCATGCATGGCAGGAGATGCTCCCCGATTACGCAAACCGTTATCGCTGACCGCCCAAAGTTTCTCACCTGTTTTGGCATCATTGCCGTAAAGGGCATTCCATTGTACACCGGCAACCAGCAGGTTGTTACCCAAAGTCAGCGTGCTCGTAGTCCCTTCTCCTTGTCCCCAGCCTTCATTTTTCCAAAGTTGTTTGCCCGTTCGGGCTTCAAAAGCACAAAGCCCCTTTCCGGTTCCCGCATAGACCACTCCTTCACCGGCCACCAGTCCGTCAATAAGGGCCGGCAAGCCATTTACGGGCAATTGCTTTTCCCAACACAATTTGCCGGTTTCGGTATCAATGGCATACAAAAAGCCTTGGGCATCCTGAGCAAACACAATGCCACTATCAACTGCAATGGAGTTTTTAATAGAATTACGAACAGGACAACTCCAAAGAATTGTACCGTCCTTCCCATTCAAAGCATACACATGGCCTGCACCTTTCAGATCCTCATCCACAGAGGCAACAATTACTTTTCCCTTGTGTATCAGTGGAGAAGTCATATAAAGATTAGCTCCGACATTGTTAGTCCATGCCAGCTGCAAAGGCAAATTCAATGGAGCGGAAACGGGGGCGGAATGTTTCGCATTGCCTGACAGATTATCCCAGTCAGCAGAAAACAAAGGAACGGCCTTTTCAGTCCGGCAGATAAAATTACTTTCTGCTTCAGCTATCTCTCCGTTATTAAAACGGGCTGTTACCCGCAAAGTAAGTTCCTTACCCACATATTTATGAGACAAGGGAAGCTCCCCGTTCCATGACCAGTCAGTACTTTGCAGCAATCGCTTGTTTTTCAGCACAGGTTTCCCGTCGGCCAGACAAGTATAGAGCACTTCTCTCACCGGCGACACGGAAGAATACACATTGACAGCCACCGGAAGGACACCCGAAGCCATTACTCCGGCAGGCGAAGCGATACAGATATTCTTGTCCAAATAGGTATAACGGAGCTCGGAAGTGAAATCTCCTTTACTATCTACGTGCATCACACGAAAAGCAGTAGTGGAATGATCTATGCCTCCTTTATCCAATGAAGAGGTACAAACACTGTAAACATCTCCCTGTTTCTTCATATAGTTAATATGCCAATGACCATATACCCATGCTTTCAAGTTGTACTCATTCAGATTAATGCTTCCGGCATTCTTGCTCTTAAAAATAAAGGTATCTTCGTATGTCAGCAAATCATGATTGAAAACAACAACAGGAGTTCCGGGGCGGATATGAGCCAGGTCGTTCTTCAACCAACGACAGACGTCATCGGAAGTATAGCCTGGAGCATGGTCTCCTCCGGGCATCGGCGTAACAACATAGTGCACATTACCTGCATCAAAAGAATAATATACCGGCCCATAAATGCTTTCAAAAAGTTCTTCGCCATACTTACCCTTTACCAAATCATGATTTCCGATACAATAAAAGACAGGACAGTCCATATTTTCCGTATTCATCAGTTTGATATGAGCCTTCAAGCCTTTTTCATAGCAGATATCCCCGGTATGAATGATAAAAGCCGCCTGTTCATTCCTGGCATAGTCACGCACATTATTCACCCAGTCTGCATGGTTTTCCGTATTAAATATCTCTGTATCAGTAATATGAATATACCTGTGGGAGCCGTCTTTACGAATCCGTCCACTGTAAGGGATCAAACCGAAATCATAACCGGACTGTTTCTTTTCTATTTTATGATAATGACGGTTAAATGTTTTATACCCCGAAGGAGTGGTAATGAAAATAAAACGTTCACGCTCATGACCGGGTAAAGTAAAACTACCGTCGGCAGCCGTTTCAACCACATTCAAGCCATCGGATACTTTGATGCCCGCCAGCGGTTTTTCACTTTGGTCAAATACGCCATTCTTGTTTTTATCTACATATACATGGCCCGTGTAAGCAGCCATCACCGGCATTGCGGCCAACATCAGGCACGATAATAAAAAGGTCTTTTTCATGAATATCTATTTTTATCAACTCTTATTTTAATCAAGTTCGAATTTCGAAAGGACAAAACCATGATCTGAAGGATAGAAAAAATCTTCTCCTTTAAAAGTAAAAGTTTTACCCAAACTATTGTCATAACACTCAGATGCTATCGCCTGAATGGTTTTTCCCTGATAATAAATAAAATCAATGCGGTCCATACGACACTCGGTTTCCAACGAATCCGCATCTGTCAGCCACGTTACTCCCAGATTGGCCACCGGATTGGGGTTCATCTCACGGAAACTATCTTTAAATCCCGCCTCTTCCATAGCAATGGAAACAGGCCAATCCACCACTGCACCACCATGAAGATACAGGTTACGGGTAGCTTCCGTCCAATCCAGATGAGAATGCACGTTAAAATCACCGCCCATTATAATTGGAATACTGTCGGCCTCTGCCAACAAGGGTTGAAGAACAGACAAAATCTTATGTATTTCCTCATCACGTGTTCCCTCCATCTCCCAAGCCAATATTTCTTCCTTGGATTTATCCGTCGGGACCAAACGCATATCAGGAAGATAATGCAACCAAGTATTAAAAACACGGACGGGTTTCCCATCCACATCTATCATCACTCCGCCAAAATTAAAGGTACTTATGCTGTCGGCAAAAGCATATTTCCGAATAATGGGATAACGGCTATAAATAGAAAGATTATCAGAAATGAGATTGTACGAATATCCCAATGAGTCGGCTACCATCGGGGCAGCTCCATAAGTTTCAATCATCAAGACCACATCAGCCTCACTTTTTCAGAATATCAATAGTTCCCTCACACCCTTTTCCGGAATAAGTTTTGAATGACCGCCATGCCATACATTCCATGAAAGGACAGTCAGCGTCTTTTCGACTCTTTTGAAGATGTGCAAGCTGCCAATGCACACAAGCAAAGGGCTAGTACCCCAATAAAATTTCTTGTTATCATCATAGATTAGACTTGTTAATTCCGGACAAAGATAGTGAATTATTCAGGAGACAACACTATAAAATATACCCTAAATAGGGTATTTCCGCCATGAACATCTTCCCCTATCTTTGCATTATAAAATCAGAACCCACTAAATGAAAAGATTATGGCAAGAATAAAAAGAATTGACCGAACTCATCGGAGGAACTCCCTTGTTGGAACTGTCACGCCTTAGTAAAAACACGATGCGAAAGCGCAAATAATTGCCAAACTGGAATACTTCAATCCCGGAGGAAGTGTAAAAGACCGTATAGCCCTGGCAATGATAGAGGATGCAGAAGCCAAAGGAATCTTGAAACCCGGAGCGGTTATCATTGAACCAACCAGCGGCAACACCGGCGTAGGGTTAGCATGGGTTGCCAGCGTGAAAGGTTACAAAGCCATACTGACCATGCCCGAAACCATGAGCGAGGAACGCCAGAACCTGTTAAAAGCCATGGGAGCACAATTGGTACTGACCGAAGGTGCAAAAGGAATGAAAGGAGCCATAGAAAAGCGGAGGAATTGCGTGACCGGACTCCGGGAGCCGTCATTCTGGGACAATTCGAAAACCCTGCGAATCCGCCGCCCATGCACGTACCACTGCACAGGAAATATGGAACGACACGGACGGAAAGGTAGACATCTTTGTTGCCGGAGTCGGTACAGGCGGCACTTTAAGCGGAGTAGCGGAAGGATTAAAAACAGAATCCCCATATACAGATTGTAGCTGTAGAGCCGGATAACTCCCCGTCCTTTCAGGAGGAAATCCGGGACTGCACAAGATACAAGGTATCGGAGCCGGATTTATCCCTCATACCTACAATGAAAATTAGTAGACAAGATAATCCGGGTGAAAGACGATGACGCCATCCGCACAGGACGCGAACTCTCTAACGGAAGGGTTATTGGTCGGAATATCTTCGGGAGCAGCCGCCTATGCCGCATTGGAACTGGCCAAACTCCCCGAAAATGAAGGAAAACAAATTGTAGTGATCTTGCCCGATACGGGGAACGATATTTGTCTACTGTGCTTTATGCTTTTGAAGAATACCCATTATCATAAAATGAGATGAACATAGCTGCATTAATTTCAGGAGGAGTAGACAGCGCGGTTGTCGTACATCTCCTCTGCGAACAAGGATACAAACCGGATCTTTTCTATATTAAAATCGGAATGGACGGTGACGAAGATCTCACCTGCACGGCAGAAGAGGACATTGAACTATGTACCGCCACCGCCCGCAAATACGGTCTGAGCCTGAATATCATTGACCTGCACCGACAGTACTGGGATAATGTAGTGGCATACGCCATCGATAAAGTGAAACGCGGTCTTACTCCCAACCCGGATGTAATGTGCAACAAGCTCATCAAATTCGGATGTTTTGAGCAGGAAGCAGGGCATTTATATGACAAGACAGCTACCGGACATTACGCCAGTATTCTTGAAAAGACGGGAAAATATGGCTGGGAACCGCACAAGACCCCGTCAAGGACCAAACAGATTTCCTGGCACAAATAGATTATCTGCAAATTTCAAAACTGATGTTCCCTTTGGGAGGTCTGATGAAGAATGAGGTCAGGGATATCGCCCGCATTGCCAAACTGCCCAGTGCACAACGCAAGGACAGTCAAGGTATCTGCTTTCTAGGAAAAATCAACTATAATGAGTTCCTCCGCCGTTTCTTGGGTGAAAAAGAAGGGGATATCATTGAAATGGAAACAGGAAAACGGATTGGCACTCACAAAGGATATTGGTTTCACACCATCGGACAGCGCAAAGGATTGGGATTAGGTGGAGGACCATGGTTTGTTATCCGCAAAGATATAGACGAGAATATCATTTATGTCTCACACGGTTATGATACAGACAAACAATATGGGACAGACTTTGCCTTGCATGATTTTCATTTCATCACAGAGGACTTATGGAAGGGAGCACCTTCCGCAGATGTTTCTTTCAAGATCCGGCATACAGACACTTTCATGAAAGGAATATTGACACGGGAAGATAACTTGTTCCGAATCCACAGCCACGTCCCCTTACAGGGTATAGCCCCCGGACAGTTCGGTGTGCTGTATGACAAGAATGCGGAAATCTGTGTGGGAAGCGGTGAAATCACTTTATCCTAAATATAATATTCCACCACATCCACAATCCCTGCACGAAGGGCATATTTTGTTGCTTCGTGCACATTGTTCACTTCCAGCTTGCGAAAGATATTTTTGCGGTGAGTCATTACCGTATATACACTTAGGAAACGCTCAGCCGCAATCTCTTTCGTAGTCTTGCCCAATGCCATCAGTTTCAGAATTTCACGCTCCGTGACCGTAAGCGGTGAAACTAACTTATCTTTTTTGTCTTCTTTATGCTGCAACAGCCAGACTGCACGCGTACACATGTATTGTAAATGCTGTTTTGCCTTCCGCAGCCCTTCCTCTATCTCTATCATCGGCGCATCTTTCATCACCACGCTGAATGAAGTTCCGCTAAAAACCATACGCCGGATGAAATCCTCACTCAGATTATCGCTGAACAGAACAAAATGTGCCTCCTTAAACCGTTCCTGCAATATAAGCAAATATTCAGCCGAAGTATCAAACAATGTATAGTCCAACACTGCAACGGCATTGGGATTATCGACAAGAAGCCCGGTTAATTCACTCTGACTGCCGGCTTCCTTTATTGCGGCGAACCCTCCTATCCGACCGGCCACCGTTTTCATACCTTCACGGGTAATATCCTGATTATCGATAAGTAGCAATGTTTTCATGCCCATACATTTTAACTAGGGAAACTTACTGAAACAAAAAAGCCTTGCATCATTGTGTGCAAGGCTTCATTCTTCGGTGGGCGTTGACGGATTCGAACCGCCGACCCTCTGCTTGTAAGGCAGATGCTCTGAACCAGCTGAGCTAAACGCCCGATAGTGCTTTCTCGTGCAATATTTAATTTCTTTCTTCGGTGGGCGTTGACGGATTCGAACCGCCGACCCTCTGCTTGTAAGGCAGATGCTCTGAACCAGCTGAGCTAAACGCCCGAAGGTTGCTTTTTATAAAACAAGAGGTGAAGATGGAGTGGGCGTTGACGGATTCGAACCGCCGACCCTCTGCTTGTAAGGCAGATGCTCTGAACCAGCTGAGCTAAACGCCCGATAGCCTCTTGTTTCAAAAGCGTTGCAAAGATACGGCTATTTCCGATAACTGCAAATTTTATGCACACTATTTTTTCATTTATTTTTCAATTAAGCACTTAACACACTGAAATACAGAGGATAAATTACAAATCCTGTCTTATCATTCAAGAAACAAAAAAGGGAAACTATACCTTATTATATATAGTTTCCCCTTTTTCCTTTTGAATTTATTTTATTCCTGCCCGAAACGCTTTGCCTGTTCGGCAATCAATTCCACATCATCAAAATAGTTAATCTTCATCGCCTTGCGTACTTCATCCAATGTAGCGGTTGCCGTAGCACGGGCTGTTTCGCATCCCTTACGTAACATATCGTAAATAGCCGGAATATCCTTTTCAAACTCTTTACGACGTTCGCGGATAGGCGTCAATTCTTCTTGCATAATAGCGGCAAGGAACTTCTTCACCTTCATGTCTCCCAATCCACCACGGGTGTAATGTGCCTTCAGTTCATCCAAATTAGGATAATCGGGCAAATAACGTCCAAAATGCTCAGGCTTACAAAAAGCATCCAGATAAGTGAATACTGTATTTCCTTCCAATTTACCCGGATCGGAAACTTTCAGGTGAGTAGGGTCGGTATACATGCTCTTCACTTTCTTTTCCACCTCGTCGGCTGTGTCCGACAAATAAATACAGTTACCCAATGATTTGCTCATCTTAGCCTTTCCATCCGTACCCGGCAGACGCAGACAAGCCGCATTGTCCGGCAATAGGATTTCGGGTTCTACCAACGTATCACCATAAATATGATTGAAACGACGTACAATTTCACGGGTCTGCTCAATCATCGGCTCCTGATCTTCACCCACCGGAACGGTAGTTGCTTTGAAAGCGGTAATATCAGCAGCCTGACTGATAGGATAAGTGAAGAACCCTACCGGGATGCTGGTTTCAAAATTACGCATCTGGATTTCGGTTTTCACTGTCGGGTTACGCTGCAAGCGTGACACTGTGACCAAATCCATATAATAGAAAGTCAATTCGCACAATTCGGGAATCTGAGACTGGATAAAGATGGTGGACTTCATCGGGTCCAGACCGACAGCCATATAATCAAGCGCCACCTCAATCACATTCTGACGCACCTTCTCGGGATTTTCTATATTATCGGTTAATGCCTGCGCATCGGCAATGAAAATAAAAGTCTTGTCATACAGTCCGGAATTCTGAAGTTCAACTCTGCGCTTCAACGAACCTACGTAATGACCGATATGCAATCTTCCCGTAGGACGGTCACCGGTCAGTATGATTTTTTCTTTTCCCATATCTCTTAAATATTATCTTATATTAAAAATTACGCAAAGATAGGAATATTCTGACACAAACACTTAACTTTGAACCGCTATTTCACATATAATAATTGTTTCGATGAATAAACTAAGACCGACCATTAAACTAGCTCTATTTATTTCTGTAGCAAGCCTGTTCTTTGCCGCATGTTCCGATGATGACGATAAAAGTATTCCCGTACCGGAACCTTCACGGATGATTACCGGAATTAAAGTGCATAAGATTTCGGATGTTATCACTTATCAGGGAATGATAAGCCTCACTTACGACAACAACAAACGGCTGACCCGCATTTATAGCAGTTCACCGTTAGCGGCAGTAAATTACACGTACAAAGAGAACTCTGAAGTCAGTTATACTTACTCTACGGAAAATTCTCCTTTGGTAGAAATAAGCACCTCGTTGGAAAACGGCAGAAGTTATGTATGCAAATTCTCCAACCGGGAAAATCCGGTAACCTATTCTTATGACAATGAAGGTTATCTGAAAAGCTGCAATAACAATGGAACCGTATTGGAATACAATTGGGAAAGCGGAAATCTATCTTCCATAACCACTACTCCAAGAGGAACTTACAACAGTGATTACAGAGTTTCCAATATCGCCAATGATTATAGTCTGGACTTGAACACACTGGCACAATGGATTGATGACCGCGAAAACTATACCACCGTAATGAACACTTTCGGACAGATGGCCGAAATTCTAGGGAAAAGAAGCGCCAATATTCTGGAAGACACTTATTATATATACGACTATAGTTTCCGGCAGGATGGAAGACTAAAAGATATGACCCTGATGGGCGGATCGGAAAATATAGGATATTCATTCCGCTTTTCGTATGCCGATGATACAGAAGTATCCGAATAAATATACAAAAACAGAACATTCGGAGAGGATTTCAGACTTTTATTTTAATTTGTGTTGACAAAGATCTTGATTTATTTTGTTATCTTGGAAATAAGTCGTTACTTTGCACAAAATTTAGTAATGCTATGTATCCTACAGGAACAAAGATAATATAGACATACGAACAAATGCGTTAGTCCTCGTACGAGGATGGACGCATTTTTTAATATTTAGCGACATTAAAACAACTATTACAATAAAAGAAACTTTCAATGAAAAGGATTTAAAGAAAGTCCTGGTATTGGGTTCGGGTGCACTCAAGATAGGCCAGGCAGGAGAGTTTGACTACTCAGGTTCACAAGCGCTGAAAGCATTGCGCGAAGAAGGCATTCATTCGGTGTTGGTAAATCCTAACATCGCAACTATCCAGACTTCGGAAGGCATAGCCGACAAGGTTTATTTTCTTCCTGTCACTCCCTTCTTTGTTGAAGAAATTATCAAAAAAGAACAACCGGACGGTATTTTATTGGCTTTCGGTGGACAAACTGCATTGAACTGCGGTACCGAACTTTACCTGAACGGTACACTGAAGAAATATGGTGTAGAAGTATTGGGTACTTCGGTAGAAGCCATCATGTACACTGAAGACCGTGATTTATTCGTAAAGAAGCTGGATGAAATTCCGATGAAAACCCCGAAGAGCCACGCCGTGGAAAGTATGGAAGAGGCTCTGAAAGCTGCCCGCGAAATCGGTTATCCGGTTATGGTACGCTCCGCATACGCACTAGGTGGTTTAGGCAGCGGCATCTGTCCGGATGAAGAAGCTTTCATCAAACTGGCTGAAAGTTCATTCGCATTCTCTAAACAGATCCTGGTTGAAGAGTCATTGAAAGGTTGGAAAGAAATAGAATTCGAAGTAATCCGCGATGCCAACGACCATTGTTTTACAGTGGCAAGCATGGAAAACTTCGACCCGCTGGGAATCCATACCGGTGAATCTATCGTGGTGGCCCCCACTTGCTCTCTGACAGAAGAACAAGTAACAATGTTGCAAGATTTGTCTACAAAATGTATCCGTCACTTGGGTATTGTGGGTGAATGTAATATCCAGTATGCTTTCAATGCAGAAACGAATGACTACCGTGTTATCGAAGTAAATGCACGCCTGAGCCGTTCTTCTGCCCTGGCTTCTAAAGCAACCGGATTCCCTCTGGCATTCGTTGCCGCCAAAATCGCTTTAGGCTACACACTAGACCAGATTGGCGAGATGGGTACTCCCAACTCAGCCTACGAAGCTCCCCAGTTGGATTACTTGATTTGTAAAATCCCCGTTGGGACTTGACTAAATTCGCAGGTGTATCACGCCAGATTGGCTCCAGCATGAAGTCTGTGGGTGAAATCATGTCTATAGGCCGCTCTTTCGAAGAAATCATTCAGAAAGGTCTTCGTATGATAGGTCAGGGTATGCATGGTTTCGTAGGAAATGACCATACTAAATTTGAAAACCTGGATGAGGAACTGGCCAACCCGACAGACCTCCGTATTTTCTCCATCGCCTCGGCATTGGAAGAAGGATACAGCATTGAACGCATCCACGAACTGACCAAAATCGACCCGTGGTTCCTGGGTAAGTTGAAAACATCGTTGACTATAAGGCCAAACTTTCGACTTATAATAAGATTGAGGATCTGCCCGAAGATGTGCTTCGCCAAGCTAAAGTATTAGGCTTCTCCGACTTCCAGATTGCACGCTTCGTATTGAAAGCCAGTGGCAATATGGAAAAGGAGAACTTGGCTGTACGCGCCCGTCGTAAAGCTTTGAATATCCTTCCGGCTGTCAAGCGTATCAATACCGTCGCATCTGAACATCCCGAATTGACCAATTACCTGTATATGACATACGCTACTACGGGTTATGACGTCAATTATTATAAAAACGAAAAATCGGTAGTTGTATTAGGTTCAGGCGCTTACCGCATCGGTTCATCCGTGGAATTCGACTGGTGCTCTGTAAATGCTATCCAAACCGCACGCAAGTTGGGTTACAAATCCATCATGATTAACTATAACCCCGAAACAGTTTCTACCGACTATGATATGTGCGACCGTCTGTATTTTGACGAACTTTCATTTGAACGTGTACTTGACGTGATTGATCTGGAGCAGCCGGGTGGTGTCATTGTATCGGTAGGTGGACAAATACCTAATAACCTGGCGATGAAGCTTCACCGTCAGTCGGTACCTGTATTGGGAACTTCTCCGCTTTCTATCGACCGTGCGGAAAACCGTCATAAATTCTCGGCCATGCTTGACCAACTGGGTATTGACCAACCGGCATGGAAAGAATTGACCAGCCTGGAAGACATGGAAGAATTTGTAAACAAAGTAGGTTACCCGGTATTGGTCCGTCCTTCCTATGTGCTCTCGGGCGCTGCCATGAACGTATGCCATAACGAAGATGAACTGAAGGAATTCTTGCAGATGGCTAAAGAAGTTTCTAAAGAATATCCGGTAGTCGTATCCCAATTCATGCAAGATACTAAAGAAATAGAATTCGACGCTGTAGCCCAAAACGGTGAAGTAGTGGAATATGCCATCTCCGAACACATTGAATATGCAGGTGTCCATTCAGGTGATGCCACATTAGTATTCCCGGCTCAGAAAATTTATTTCGAAACAGCACGCCGTATCAAGAAGATTGGTCGCCGTATCGCTAAAGAATTAAACATTTCCGGTCCGTTCAACATGCAGTTCCTGGCTAAGAACAATGAAGTGAAAGTGATTGAATGCAACCTGCGCGCATCACGTTCATTCCCGTTTGTTTCCAAAGTATTGAAACGCAACTTCATTGAAACCGCAACCCGCATCATGTTGGGTGCTCCATACAGCCAACCGGACAAGTCGGCATTCGATATTGACTGGATCGGTGTGAAAGCTTCCCAGTTCTCTTTCTCCCGTCTGCACAAGGCAGACCCTGTATTGGGCGTAGATATGTCTTCAACAGGTGAAGTGGGTTGTATCGGTGATGACTTCCATGAAGCTTTGCTGAACTCTATGATTGCTGTCGGTTTCAAGATTCCTACAAAATCTGTCATGTTCTCGTCAGGTGCCACCAAATCCAAAGTAGATTTGCTGGAAGCAAGCCGTATGCTGGCAGAAAAAGGATATGAGATCTATGCAACTGCCGGAACCGCAACTTTCTTGAATGCACACGGAGTAAATACCACACCGGTTTACTGGCCGGATGAAAAGCCCGATGCAGAAAACAATGTCATGAAGATGATTGCCGAACATAAATTCGACCTGATAGTCAACATTCCGAAAAACCATACCAAACGTGAGCTGACTAATGGTTACAAAATTCGTCGTGGAGCAATCGACCACAATATTCCTTTGATTACCAACGCCCGTTTGGCAAGTGCTTTCATTGAAGCATTCTGTGAAATGAGTGAAAAGGATATTCAGATAAAGAGCTGGCAAGATTACAAATAATCTTTCTTAGGGATATTCAAAAGGAGCTGATTCGTTTTTCCTGAATCAGCTCCTTTTTATCTCCTAACGGGAAAGATCATTAAAACGATAAGTAAAAGTAGCCATCGCATAACGTCCCAATCCCCAAGTCCAAGTTTCTCCCTGTCCGGTATCATTCATCCAACGATTGACAAAATCCGTTGTTGCAGAATATCAACAACCTGAAATTTAAGCAACCCTCTTTTCCCTTTCAGAAAACTGTAAGTCAGCTCACCGTTCCAAAGCCACTGCGTCGTATTGGAGGCCTCATCCTTATATCCCCTGCGATTCATACTTCTCACAACGGTATAAAGATTCAAGTTGAGAGGTAACTTCAGTCGACACTCCGCGCCATAATAAAAATCATACGTCCTGTAATCCGAATTGTTTGTATAACTGTTATCGGCTTGCTGATAAGTGATTGCTCCATTTATCTTAAACTCATGCTCTTCCAATTTATAGGCAAACTCCACATCCTGCATCAAGGAAAGCATTTGGGAGGTGTTACGATCATTCTCATTGGCTTCTCCCATTATCTGCACATACGAAACCCTCCGGTTATAATTTGCATTGGTAGCAAGACGAGCGAAAATTTTCTTGAATAATTTATTCGTATAATATATATTCCCGCCAATGCCCCAATTACCATTTATATTCTCGGGCCGACTGGTATATACCCCACTCTTCTCATCATAGGTTCTTTTCCGGCTTATATCATTTATCGTATTATTATATCTCAAACCACAATATAACATTTCCTGCTTTTCCATATTTCCTCCTCTATAATTCACAGATATACTTTGCCCGAAAGCGGGTTTCAGCCCCGGATTCCCCATTGTTATGTTCAGAGGATTAGTATAATCGGGCACAGACAACAAATCATAAATGGAAGGCTGCCGGGTGTATCCGCTATAATACACACTCATATTATGGTTATTGCCCAAATCATAATCAAAATGCAGTTCGGGCACTATGTTCAACACGGTAATGGTCGTATCTATCTTCACTTTTCCCCTGTTGCTTTTCGTCGTAGACTTCTGAGGCGACAGCCCAAACCGGATATTCAACCTCACTTTTCTCCAATTAAGTGTGGTGCGCAGTCCGAATTCATTGGAATGAAGATCATTACGAGTATAATCACTTAAACTATCCACCCTTCCTGCCTCATAACCAGATGGAAGACTTCCCCACAAAGCATCCTCATCCAAATTGTACGTAACCGCATTATTACTCTGCCGTTGATACTCATGCCGATAATAAACCTGAAGCATTTGTTTTCCTATTGGCTCCGTATAGCTGACCTCCCCGCCAATAATAAATTTCTGGCAGGTGACTCCCGGTATTGATTTCTATATAAAACCGAATCTGCCCCAGGTCATTCTTCAATTGATAATAAGTAATAGACGATTGCTGATAATTACCACTCGCCTGATTACTATAATCATTTCTTAACTCTATGGAGAGTTTCCGGCCGATATCATTCAATTTATGAGTGAGCAAAAGATTATTGCCTATCATCAGATTGTTCGTCTTATTTTGAGAATTTCCCGTATTTTTATTTATCCTGAACTCAGGAGGAATCATTGCATCGTCCCTCCAAGGCTCTGAAACATAGTCCAAAGGATTGGTACTGAAAGTCGCCGAAATATTTTCTGATACCGAATTTAACCGGCTATGATTGATGTTATGCCTGAAATTAATTTCCGTCCGGTCACTCAAACTTCCCGTCAGATATATATTCTCCCAAAAGAACGATTCCTACCCGTACTCAAGCCATTATTATAGGCATATTGGCTACCGTTAGGCAGATATTCTTCTGACTGGCTTCGCGATTCATCCGCGCTTTTATTATTATTATATGAAGCACTGACATTGAGGTTGAGTTTCTTTATTTCCGTTCCCAAGCTAAAACCAATATCCTTCATTTGAGCAGGATTATCGGCCATATCACTGATAAAATTACCATATCTGGGGAGTTTTCCTAAATCACCATACAAGGACATCCGCCATTTTCCGACAAATTTATTCAAACTCATTTTCGCTCCATACATATCCCCGAACCTTTCAAAGCTGAAACGTCCCCATTAATCCATCTGTCAAATCCTTCTTGGTCTTCACATCCATCACCGTTTTCTTCTTACCGTCTGACACCCTGTCATTTGCTCTTTATCCGACTGCTGCTCGTATACCTTTACCTCTTTCAAAGCATCTACCGGCATATTGTTCAAAGCAACTTTGCTATCTGCAAAAACTCCTTTCCATTTAATAAGATCTGAGTGATTTCCTTTCCATGAAAATTCATCTTGCCGGATTTCTCGTCTAATTCCAATCCGGGAAGCTGCCTCACCAAATCCTGCAGAACAGCTCCTTCCGATGTCTTAAAGGCTCCGGTATTATATACTAATGTATCTCCGGACATCTTCATTTTCTGCAGTTCGGCCTTTATAACCGTTTCATCCAATACAATACTGGAAGGTTTCATCATCAGAGCACCTCCATAAACTTCTTTCCGATAAGCAGGAATATTCACTTTTTTCAATGGTTTCATATCCTAAAAGAAGCCCTTATTAAATAATTACCGGGATTCATAGGGTACAAACGGAAAACACCCTTCTTATCGCTCACCGTACCTTCTATAAAACTCGTATCAGGCAAAGAATAAAGTTGGATATTTACATCCGGCAAAGGATCGGGATAAGGGCGTTCTCCTGTTCTCTGACAGAACCCGTCAAATGATAAGCTTTTTCTTTTCTTGCTTTATCTGAATCAAGCTTTTCCTGTCCACTAACCGGGAGAACAAAGACAATATAATAAACAACGAGAACAGTTTAGTCATCTTGAAATATCAACAGGGTCCTATTTCAATGCTTCCGCAATGGCATTCATCAGATATCCAAATTCTTCTTTCTCATACCCGATGGAAGTATAAACGGCTTCTCCTTCTTTATTGAAAAGATAGGCGCGAGGAATTGACTTTTCAGCAAATAAAGAGAACACCTCACGTTTAGGATCGGGATATAACGGGAAAGTGAATTTCTTCCGTTCATTATAAGCCCTCAACTGTTCATCCGTATGCTCACGACCAATTACTAATAATACGAAGTCCTTGTTATCTTTATATTCAGGCCACAAAGTCTTCTCTATTTCAGCCAGTTCCAGCTGACATGGCCCGCACCAAGTGGCAAATAAGCTCACCAAAACGACCTTACCTTTCAATTCAGCCGAAGAAACATCTCCATATACCGCAGATTTTAGATGAAAATCAGGTAATTTATCTCCTTTTTCAATTCTTGAGCATTTACGGCAAATACCATGCAAAGCATCATGAACAATAATCCTAACTTTTCATTTTCATAGTTCTCAATATTTAATTATGGAATAACAAAGACAAATATATCTGTTTTTCTTATATTTGCCGCCAGAAAATATTATTTTTAGCCTATGATGACTTTTATTTCATGTGCCAAAACAATGACCGGACGGAGCAAAATGCAAACTCCTGTTACCAGTACACCACAATTCCAAACCGAAGCGATACAGAATGCACTTGATATGTCCCAATTCTCTGCTGAAGAACTGGAACGACTTTTACGTGTGAACAGCAAAATAGCAGCAGAGAACTATATGCGATTTCAAGATTTCTGTTCGGACTCTCCCTCGGCTTTAGCTGCCTTACTGGCTTATACCGGTATAGTATATAAACGTATCCATCCACAGGACTTTACTCCTGAAGATTTTCAATATGCACAGGATCACTTGCGGATCACTTCTTTTCTTTACGGATTACTCCGCCCGTTAGACCAGATCAAGAATTACAGAATGGAAGGAGATATCAAACTGCCCGAACGTGGAGGAATATCCATGTTTGACTATTGGAAGCCGATTCTGACCGACACCTTTATCAAAGAAATTAAAGCAAGAGGAGGAATACTAATCAATCTGGCAAGTGGGGAGATGAAAGATTTATTCGACTGGAAACGCGTGGAGCAGGAAGTACAAGTGATCACGCCGGAATTTCAGGTATGGAAAAAGGAAATTAACCACCGTTGTGGTTTATGCAAAAATGTGCCGTGGAGAATTGACACGCTTCATCATTAAAACCGGATAGAGAATCCTGGGGATTTAAAAGGATTCAAATGGGAAGGATTCAGTTTTGATGCCGGACACAGCACAGATACCCACTATCTTTTAGCCTTCTTTCATAAAAAATATTAAATAGTCAACCTACTCAAACTTTTTATCAGCACTCATGTTATTTAGTTGAATTTGGGAAGATAAACCTGGACAATAATTAACTAATAGAAATGAGTATGAAAAATTAATGTTTTTGCTGGCTGCGGCCAGTTTAAGTTCTGTAGCGTTTGCGCAACAGAAAAGCAATTCACAAAACGTCCTTGTAGGCGAGAGTGTAGATGTAATGGAGGTACCTGTGGATAAGTACAAGGTAGAGACCAATCACTTCTTCGATAATTGGTTCTTCTCTGTTGGTGGAGGTGCACAAGTACTGTTCGGCGATCAGTCCGATCTTGGTAAATTCAAGAAACGTATTGCTCCCGCTCTTCAAATATCAATCGGCAAATGGTTTACTCCCGGCTTAGGATTACGTTTGCAATATAGTGGTTTGCAGTCGAAGAGTTTTTCCAGTGAACCTTCCGCATATTCCAAACCTCACATGTTAAGCGAAGGATACTATCAGGATAAGTTCAACTACATGAATTTGCATGGTGACATCTTATTTAATGTCAGTAACATGATAGCCGGATATAATGAAGACCGCATATACGACTTCGTGCCATTCGTAGGTTTCGGTTTTGCCCACTCATATGATGCTCCACGTCGTAATTCACTGGCATTCAATTTCGGTATCATCAATACATTCCATCTGGCCAGTGCCTGGGACTTGAATCTGGAACTTTACGGAATGGGTACAGAAAACAAATTTGATGGAAAAACCACCAGTAAAGGCCCTGATTTTATGGCAGGTGCTACAGTGGGTATCACTTATAAATTTCCACAAAGAGGATTCAAACCTGCTCCGGATGTAGATGCTATCATGGCACTTACCTCTTCACAAATGGATGCCATCAATACCGCTTTGGCTCAACAGATAGAACAAAACCGTCAATTAAAGGCCCAACTTGCCAACCAACCCACTGAAGTGGTTACAGAACAAGTGACAGTGAACCAAATTGCTCCGGCTCCTCAATCTGTATTTTTCCAGATCGGTTCAGCGGTTCTTCCTACCAACTCTACTGTAAATTTGCAACAAATCGCAGATCTGGTAAAAGACAACCCGGGACTAAAATTGAAAGTAACCGGTTATGCTGATAGTGATACAGGTAGCGCTGCATGGAACAAGCAGTTAAGTGAAGACCGTGCCAACAACGTGGCTAATGAACTGGTTAAATTGGGTGTCAACAAAAACAATCTGATTATCAGCGGAATGGGTGGTGTCAACACCTTAACTCCTCCGGCATTCAACCGTCGTGTAATTATCGAAGCCCAATAATATACACTGATTTCTGTCAACAGAAGATAATCATGCCCGCAATTCCTTATAAAACAGAATTGCGGGCATTTATTTTTTAGATGGAATAGCCCCACTGATCCAGTGCAAACTTCCAATTCTCTTCCACTAACCGGACCGTACGGTCGTCATACTTATACTTATTCTTCTTATATCCCTTCTTTCCGCCTATATATTGGCTGATAGCCGGAGCAGCTGCTTCGAATCCGGGAATAGAAAGAGATTTATAGATATGCTCGGTCATAGCCATTGCATCCGCTTCAAAATCCTCGAACTTCACTTCCATCAAATTTCCTTCAGGAATGAATTGTTTATCCGCCTCATATTTATGATACAGCTTGGTATAAATGGAAAGCACATTCTGTTCCAACGCCTCTGGAGAAATATCCTCCAGTTTCAACGGCTGGATTGTATTGGTGAAGAAATTCCTTGTAGATTCGAATACCGTATACGGATTACGCATCAAATAGATGAATTTGGCATTCGGAAACATCTTGACCAACTCTTTTACACGGCCTGTATGAGGCGGATTCTTACTTAAGAATTGTGTTCCGCCTGTATTCCAAAGAGAAATTTTAATAAGTTTGGTGAATATATCCTCAAACACTTTCAATTCCTCATCACTGATATCATTGAATAACAAATATTTATCAGCATATTCCTGCTGGTACTTAGGCAGGAACCAAAAGTTATAATAGGTATAGGGCATCATATTGGCCAATGCAAACTCTTCCTCCTGAGGCAAGTCTACAGCCAGTTCCATATTATCCGTCGGACGCTTGTCGGGCATCAGCCAACTCATATTCTTCTTGAAAAAAGGCTGTCCCCACATCATCAGGTGAGGAAACACCGTCTGATAAGTAGTATTATATCCGAAATGTTTGTCACAAGAGAACACATTATGCATAAAGGTAGTCCCGCTACGCCAATGTCCGAGGATAAAGACCGGATCGTGTTCCAAAGGCTTGTCGGCCAACAGTTTCCTGTATCGCTTTTCCTGCAATGGAGCCAAGGTGGAAAGCAAACGGCATACTGCTTTCGTCAAACGGTATTTTCCTCTATATGCCGGATCAATTTCCCTTCCCGCAGTAATCGCCTTGAACGTTTTCCAATCGGCGCCTACCAATGTATTAATCGGCAGCTTGTTGAATTCAAGTAATCCCATTACTTTTCTTTTTAATTGTACGCTGTTATTTTTCTATCTTGACTGAAATGCCTTGACGGTCCAATTCTTTCACCACCTTTTCTATGGCTTCATAATGTTCCTCACCAATACCCATAGCTGCCAGATTCAAAGTAGGAACTTCCATGGCATTCAGCATATCTTTGGCTTCCACTCTGTCTATAATCATCCCCACCGCACTGGTGTTATTGGTAATGGGGTCAATCAGAATAAAAGAACCGCAAGCTTTATTCTTTGATAAGAATCAAAGAAAAGCGGCTTGGCGGTAGTAAATGTCACACGGGCAATCTGATTCAATTGCAAAGGCAGATCCTCCTTTTCAATTTACCGTTTTCAACAGACAGATGCTCCATCGTATTCACATCCACTTTATACTTAATGCTATCTATACGGGTACGTCCTGTATTGGTGGTATGCTTGATAAAGAAAGATTTGTCAAGGTCCATCGCCTCCTCATCCATCCATACCAACATGGCTTCAAAGTTACGATCTATCACAGGCACATTATCGGCATGCACCAACATATCTCCGCGAGACACGTCAATCTCATCCTCCAAAGTCAATGTCACTGCTTGCGGCGGGAAAGCATACTCTAACTCACCATCATAAGTAACAATACTCTTGATATGAGATTTCTTGCCGGAAGGCAAAGCCATCACCTCATCTCCTTTATGGATGACACCGGAAGCAACCTTTCCACAGAAACCGCGGAAATCCAGATTCGGTCTTAATACATACTGAACCGGGAAACGGAAATCAGTCAGATTATGGTCATTCTCGATGGAAACCGTTTCAAGCAATTCCAATAAAGAAGTACCTTTGTACCATGGCGTACGTTCAGATTTCTGCACCACATTGTCACCGTCAAGTGCCGAAAGAGGAATACAAGTCACATCCGGGATTCCCAATGGCTCTACAAATTTCTTATATTCGGTCACGATTTCGTTGAAACGCTCCTCCGAAAACCCGACAAGGTCCATCTTGTTCACCGCCAGCACCACATGCTTTATTCCCAATAAAGATACCAGAAAAGTATGGCGGCAGGTCTGCGTAATCACACCCAAGCGAGCATCTACCAAGATTATGGCAAGATTGGCAGTAGAACCTCCGGTAATCATATTGCGGGTATATTGTTCATGTCCCGGAGTATCGGCTATGATAAATTTACGGTTGTTCGTTGAAAAATAACGGTAAGCTACATCAATCGTAATACCCTGCTCGCGCTCTGCTTTCAACCCGTCGCACAACAAAGCGTAATCTATATGGTCACCTGCATTCCCCACGTTTGCTGTCACGTTCCAAAGCGGCAAGCTGGTCCTCGTACAACTTCTTGCTGTCAAACAACAGACGTCCTATCAGGGTAGACTTTCCATCGTCTACCGAACCGGCTGTCAACAGGCGTAGCAAGTCTTTCTGTTCATCCTTATCTAAATATTCCTTTATATTCAGTTTATTCTCCATCACCCATTCCTTCATTTTAAATTCCTACTTATCCATTTAAAAATATCCTTCACGTTTCTTCTGCTCCATACTGGCATCCTGGTCGAAATCAATGACACGGGTAGTACGCTCGCTTTTGGTAGTGGTCATCATTTCCTCTACAATTTTCTCAATCGTATCGGCATCACTCTCTACGGCCCCGGTCAAAGGCAACACCCCAAAGTACGGAAACGCACTTTCTTCATTTCAATACGGTCCCGATATTCTTCGGGCAGTCGGTCATCATCAGCCATAATCAGATTTCCATCTATATTCACCACAGGACGTTCCTTGGCAAAATAGAGCGGCACGATAGGAATATTTTCCAAACGGATGTACTGCCAGATATCCAGCTCAGTCCAGTTGCTTAATGGAAACACACGGATACTTTCCCTTTATGAATCTTAGCATTATAAATATCCCACAACTCAGGACGCTGGTTTTAGGATCCCACTGATGAAAACGGTCACGAAAGAGAATATACGTTCTTTGGCACGTGACTTTTCCTCATCACGACGTGCTCCACCAAAGGCGGCATCAAACCTGTATTTATCCAGCCCGTGAAGCAACGCCTGTGTCTTCATTAAATCGGTATGCACTTTGCTGCCATGCGTAAAGGCCCTACTCCGGCATTAAAAGCCTCCATATTACTTTCCACTATCAAATTCCATCCATGTTCTTTGGCGTATTGATCACGGAACTCTATCATTTCCTGAATTTCCATTTAGAATCGATATGCATCAAAGGGAAAGGCACCTTTCCCGGATAGAAAGCCTTCTCTGCCAAACGTACCATGACAGACGAATCTTTACCAATACTATAAAGCATAACAGGATTCTCAAATTCAGCTGCCACTTCACGAATGATATGGATAGACTCCGCTTCCAGTTCCCTTAAGTGGCTCAATTTATAATTTTCTTCCATTTTATAATGAATTATATTTTTCTCCTTTTTACCAACAATGGGGAGCACCAACTCCAACAAAGTATTGACCGACTCTTCCAAACTCAGCTTAGAAGTATCCAAAGATAAGGCAGGATGCTCCGGAGCTTCAAAGGGGCGGAAATTCCGGTAAAGTTCTTGATTTCACCCCGACGTGCTTTGGCATAAAGTCCTTTCACATCACGTTTCTCACACTCTACCAAAGGAGTGCTGACATAGATTTCCAGGAAATCCTCTATCCCGATAATACGGGCAGCCATCTGCCGAAGCTCATTGCCGGGACTGATGAAAGCGGCAATGGTAATGATTCCCGTATCAACAAACAACTTGCCTATTTCGGCTATGCGACGGATGTTTTCCACACGATCCTCTGCCGAAAAGCCCAAATTATTATTGATGCCACTACGAATATTATCCCCGTCAATATACGGCAGAGCAAACCACGTTTATGTAATTCACGTTCCAAAGCTATGGCAATAGTACTCTTACCGGAACCGCTAAGTCCCGTCAGCCACAGCATAACTCCCCGTTGTCCCAGCAGTTCTTCTTTATCTTTCCGGGAAAGCATACGGTCAAAGATAGGATATATATTTTCCTCTTCCATTCTCTATTTTCATTTTGTCTTTAACTTCATCAAAAGGCCATATCAGCGGTATCAGAATAACCGAAATTATAAATGTCAATATATTCAACGGCAAACCGATACGTACAAAATCCGTAAACTTATAGTTTCCGATACCCTGCACAATCAAATTAGTCTGATAACCGATAGGAGTGGAAAAACTGGCAGATGCAGCGATGCAAATGACAACAAAAGGGCATCGGACTTACCCCAACTGATTGGATAAGGAAAGGGCAAGCGGAAAAGCCAATGCGGCGGCGGCATTATTGGTTATCAGTTCGGTAAACAGATTTGTAATGATAAACAAAACAGCCAGCAACACATGCGGACTGTAGTCATCACTCATATCAATGATTCCATGCGCAATGATATCCGCCACTCCGGAATTTACCATGGCGCGACTTATAGCAAACGCACAGGCAATGGTTATCAAGATATCCCATGATATATATTTTGTATATTTACGTGCCGGAAAAAGTTTGGTCCATGCCATTATCACAGTCGTTACAGCTGCAAAAGAACATATCAAGATCAATACCGGGAAGTAATTTTTCCATAAAGGCAACTCTCCTACTGTTGCCCCCACAATCATCAGCACCAATAAAGTCAATGCAAACCAACGTTTCTTTCTCCCGGCTTTCGGCTCGGTATCTTTGCCATTGGCCAATAACACGAATACAGAAGAATCTCCCCATGTAGAGATAAATGAATCATCCGCCCATAGCACCAACGTATCTCCCTCATGAAACTTCACCCGTGACAGATTCTCTACAATACTAACTCCGCTTCGTTTTATTTCTTTTACTTCAGCACCATAATGACGGACAAAATTAAAATCCCCACCCTTTTATTGATACCGGAAACGAGCACCTATCACCGCTTCAACACGATGAAAGAAGACGCATCCGCTTCCCCATGTTCGTCGCCTACCGTGTCTTTCGGACCTCCGGCAACAACCTGGAAGAAAAAAACAACAAATAAACAATTCCTGCCAAAGCAATGAAAATGCCCACCCGGCCTAATTCAAACATACCAAAGCCCTTATATCCGGCATCTAAAATCATACCATCCACCACCAGATTAGTAGAAGTCCCGATAAGCGTACACATTCCCCCCAGTATGGTAGCATATGAAAGAGGGATCAAGAATTTAGTTGCCGGAATGCGGACAGATTCCGCCCAACGTTTAATAATAGGAGCAAAATCACAACCACCGGCGTATTATTGAGAAAAGCAGAAACAAAGAAATAGCGGGCAGCATACGTGCCTGCGCCTTCATGACCGTTGTCTTCTCTTGAGGCAGAAGTTTCTTTATCAACTGTCCCAACGCTCCCGATTGCCGGACTCCTTCACTGATCAGGAAAAGCAACGCTACGGTAATCATCCCTTTATTACTGAATCCCCAACATCTCTTTCGGAGTCAATATACCGAAACAAAGAAAGAGTACAGTAACAGAGAACAGAATCATTCCGGGACGCATTTTATCAAGGACTAATGCAGTCACCATCCCTATTAATCCCAAAACACAATAATCATTTCGAATGTCAGCATCGTTTCCGGATATTAATTTCGTTTAACGACAAACCAAGGATTCAGCAAGTCCGGCTTGTTATATTTCAACGGTTCTTCTTTTCCCGCCTGATATATTTCTGCTCCGGATGCCTTGGCTATGGCATGACCGGCAGCCGTATCCCACTCCATGGTAGGAGCAAAACGGGGATATTCATCGGCCAGTCCTCACACACTTTGCAAATCTTGATGGAACTGCCTACAGACACCAACTCCACATGAGGGTATATCTTTCGCTTTTCCTCAATATACTCTTCCGTTTCGGCCGACAGATGGGAACGGGAAGCAACAATGACAAAACTTCATTTGTTTCGGCACAGGGCATACGAAATGCCGATGCCTTCATTTCTTCCAGTGAACGGCCTGCACGTCCGGTCACTCCTTCCATTTATAAGCGCCGGTTGCCACTTCACCCCAATAAAGCGTTTCTTTGACAGGAACATAAATCACTCCAAAACAGGAACTCCTTCTTTACCAAAGCAATATTGACAGTAAATTCCCCATTCCGTTTTATAAATTCCTTTGTTCCATCCAAGGGATCGACTATCCACAACGTATCCCATTGCTCCCGTTTCTCGTAAGGCAAATGCTTTCCTTCCTCACTCAATACCGGATAGTCTGTTTCCTGCAAATAAGTCATAATGGTTTCATGCGCCTTACGGTCTGCAAGAGTCAGTGGAGAATTATCGGCTTTCCTTTCAACCTGAAAATCAGAAGAAGGATCATTATAAACGTTCAGAATTTCCTTACCGGCAGCTAAAGCCGCATCCATCGCTTTTAATATATATTCAGTCTGCATAGTGTTTACTTCCATTAAAATGCTTCTGTCATATTGAAATAGAACAAACTTTGATCATTGGCAAAATTACGTCCGAAATCCAGACGTACATTCATACGCGGCTGCACCTCGATACGAAGTCCCACACCGGCATTAGGAAGCACTCCTTCAATCTTACCCATGGTAGGCCCCATAAAACCGCACCCTCCCCATGCAACAAAACCCAAATGATGCAACATACGCTTTACCCATGTACTTTTATCCGTATTGAACATCTGACGATATTCGGCAAGCACCACATGAGAGGATTTATCACGATACTGCCCCATATAATATCCACGAAGATCAAAGGAGTGCCACTTAAAGCATATTGGTTCATAGGAACATCCCCAAACACATTCTTGGTTTGGGCAGTCCAAGCTATAACTTTTCTATTTCCTACCTTTTGTATTGGCGGTAGTCCACTTCCAAGCGGTAGAAGTTATTATCTCCTCCCAAAAACTTCTGGTACATCAGCCCACGAAAATCCAGATAAATGCCTTTATAAGCATTGGCAGGAATATCCCGGCTGTCATAAGTCAGCAGAAATCCCACTCCCGAACTGAAATTGGAATATCCGTGAGCAGTGCCTCCCAACCTTTTGTAATCAGGCTGATCTACCAAATACTTGGCAGGCTCGGATATTTTATCATAACTCAAGTCAATCTGGGGACCGGCAAAGAAATTACTTTTACCCAAACGGAATAAAAACCACGGATTAATCTGGAAACCGCTATAACGATATTCACTGGTAGAGTCACTGCGCTCATAATGCTTATTGGTAGCATAGCCGATACCATAAAAATTCTCCAATGTATTCTTGTAAGTGAATTTTCCAAAATACGGAATTTATCATTTTAAAAACAACTGAGGCTTCACCATCAGATTCAAGCCCCCTCGAACATTACCGCAACAGCCATCGGCAACACAGAACGTTTCTGCAAGGTATCCGACGGATTCATACGAAATGTAACAAGAGCACTACCTCCTATTAACGCACCAAAGTCCGGAGTATAACTCGGTCCTCCCAATATATTATAATGTATATTGCGCTTAGCCACCTTCCGGCGTCTTAATTCTTTTTGAAAGTTGATGGATGGTGGTATCCTCAGGATTACTACCTATGTCACTTCCTTGTGCCGCCATATTCAAAGAACAAAGCAGGCACAGGACCAAGCTAAGTAATGTTATTTTCATATAATAGTTTATTGTCTGCCCAAAGTCCTTACTCAAAAACTTTCTACGGCAAATGAGTTTTCAAAAGTACAAAAGTCCTGCCAAAGAATAACGGTGTGTTGAATTTGTTTTATTTAGTTCAAGAATCTTCACGTTCTTTATAATGTAACAATGTGTCAATATGCCAATGTGTCAATTACCATGCGGACATAGAGCAGCACATTGGCAAACCAGCACATTGGCAAATTATTTAAACAGTTTTTCCAAATCATCCTCATTAATCACGGAAAGAACCGTTTTACCATCCGAGTATAATTAGGAGTAGCCACAGCAAATAAGCCATCCACCAAACCTGTCATTTCCTCATTCGTCAACACTTGTCCGGGAACAATTGCCGCCGCTTTAGCCAAAGTCAATGCCAGAATACTCTGCACCTCTTCTTTTACCTTGCCACCTTTTTCCATAGCTGTATGCACCATATTTTGGATCAAGTCTATCGGGTTAAGGCCTTCAATACCTGCAGGAACACCGTTTATGGCATAACTTCCTCCTCCCAAATCAGTCAGTTCGAATCCCAGGAAAGACAAGTCTTCCATAATTTCCTGCAAAATAGCCACTTCGGAAAGCGGAAACTGCACAATATCCGGAAACAGCATTCCTTGAGAAACACCTTGACGACGACTTATCTGGTCTATATACTTGTCATATAAAATACGGATATGGGCACGCTGCTGATCAATGATCATTAAGCCGGACTTTACAGAAGTCAAAATAAAACGTCCTTTAAACTGATAATGCTGGCCGGATTTCTCACTGACTGAAGAGTCCTCCACATGATCATACAATCCGGGATTTTCCTCCGCAGGAGAAGCCTCTTCCGCCCTATAATCATTCTCGTCAGGATGAAAGTTTTGAGAAGAAGCATGACGTTCCAGCCCCGCATACAGTTGTTCCCAGTCCTTACTAGGCTTTGAATAAGAAGAGGGAGGAGCAGCCGAAACATTAAAAGGATTATAATCAGGATTATAAGTCGTCTTTGGTGGCTGTATACCAGTGTATGGAGATGCATCAAAGGCTGGAATATCCGGCATTCCCTCCGTATCAAAATCAATGGAAGGTACCGCATTGAACTTACCTAGAGTTTCTTTCACGGCAGCTGCCAATATCTGCCAGATGGCTTGCTCGTTCTCAAACTTTATCTCTGTTTTAGTAGGATGTATGTTCACATCAATATTAGCAGGATCCACCTCAAAATAAATGAAATAAGATACTTGCTCACCCACGGGAACCAACTGCTCGTATGCATCCATGATAGCCTTATGAAAATAAGGATGGCGCATATATCGCCCGTTTACAAAGAAATATTGGCGGGCTCCTTTCTTACGGGCTGTTTCAGGTTTTCCTACAAACCCGGAAACACGGACCATTGTAGTATCTACATCCAGCGATAACAACTCCTGATTTATTTTCTTTCCGAAAACTCCCATGATACGCTGGCGCAACTGAAGTGCAGGAAGATTGAACAGTTCCGCCCCATTATGATGCAAAGTGAAAGACACCTCCGGATTAACCAATACAATCCGTTCAAACTCCGTCAATATATTACTCAGCTCCGTCTGGTTCGACTTCAGGAACTTACGACGCGCCGGCACATTAAAGAATAAATTCTTCACACTGAAGCTACTGCCTTTCGGGCAAGAAACCGCCTCCTGTCCCTCTACCTTGGAGCCGGATATCGTCAACATCGTTCCCAATTCCTCCCCTTCCATACGAGTACGAAGCTCCACCTGAGCCACAGCAGCAATAGAAGCCAAAGCCTCTCCACGAAATCCCATGGTATGCAAAGCAAACAAATCAGCAGCTTCACGAATTTTAGAAGTCGCATGGCGCTCAAAAGACAAACGTGCATCTGTTTCCGACATACCTTTTCCATCATCAATCACCTGAATGGAAGTCTTTCCTGCATCCACTACCAACACGTCAACGTGCTGAGCACCTGCGTCGATAGCATTCTCCACCAATTCTTTAATCACTGATGCAGGACGCTGAATCACCTCTCCCGCTGCTATCTGATTGGCAACGGAATCCGGCAGCAAACGGATAATATCGCTCATATATCTTATAAACTTACGTAATTAAAAGTAAACTCACCGGTCACCAGGTAATGCAGAATATACAACAAAACCAAAATGGCCACAAACAAAGCTCCATAAGTCATCGGCTTACGCCCGCTTTCTTTCTGCGTTTTAAATGCTTGGTACCTTGAACGAACTTTCCACGGATATCTTCCGGAGAAAATTCTTTGGGAGGAAGCATACCCAACTCGCGTTTGGCTTTCTCCTCCAGTTTTGCAGCTTCTCCTTCCGTTCATCCACATAAATATATTGATGGTTGAAACGGCGGGGCTTTTCCATCTTAAACATTCCCATAGCTATTTCTTTTTATTAAATAAATTATGATTGGGCAAAGGAACAGCACTCCGGTTACTCTTCTTCAACCCTGACCGGCTTTCTTTCCACGCCACTTAAAGATATCCTCTTTATCAAGCGGACGGATATAGTCAAACCACACAAAGTTATCCAACTTCATCTTCTCCGGCGGACGTTGGAGCATAGGATAAAGAGTACCGTTCGATTTCGGACTCATAATCATTTTTTCATCTTCCGGTTTTCCAGAAACATATTCAGCAGACTGGTTTCAGAAACATTCATTCCAATCAGTGTACTGTCGCTTTCCATCGGATAATATACCAGACGAACCGAACCGATCACATCTACTTTGCGCATCTCACCGCCTTGAAACCAAGCCTTCATCTCTTTTCCTGTCACCTGATTATAACTAGTAGAATCCAGTTGTTCTACAGACAAAGCCTGATTCTGAATATGTGCCCAGTCTATCGTACTGTCATTCATATAAATCATGATTTTCTCTCCCAGCAACTGCTGGTTGTTATTCCACAGTATAGGGTCATAATACATGGTCAGGCAGCTATCCTTGGAGGAAAAGACCAACGAATCGCATACCCCTGCACATCCGTGCGATACATACGTACCTTATGATACGCCCGCGTTTCCCGGAACATAGAATCAGTATTCAAATAGTAGGTATACATTTGCAATGTATCGGCATGCATAAACAAGCTGTCACCTTGTGAATAATCCACTGCCACCGCTTTTTAGTAGCAAAAGCATACTTGGTCAATTCATTATAATAACAATAATCACCAGTCAGCATATTCTTGTTTACAGTATCTGTCATGATCACATTATCAAACGCCTCCCCGTATCCTTTTACACGATCATAAAACAGACTGTCTCCAGTCAAACGCTTCCCCTCATTGGTCAGCACGGACCGGTCCAACAATTCCGCCTGCCCTATCTGAGTATTATAAAAGCCCAATTCCGAATAAATATGGTTAGCATCACTGACAATATCGGACGGACCAAGGATATTGGCTATTTTGGTTGCTGTACTGTATCGTAATGTATCGGAAGTCAAAATAAACTTAGGGTTGACCAACTTCACATCATAATTGAACACAGATATTTTGGTAGCCGGACTATATTCCCCATTCCGAAGTCAATACATTCTCCTCGTCCATCAATGTCCCGCCATCAAAGTAATATCCCAAATTATAAATACGATCGTAGTTCAGGCTATCCGTCAACAAAGTCGTATTCTTGTTTTCCATGCGTACATTATAGCGTACCTGGGCAATCTGGGTATTTCCGTCATAAAACAAATAGTCCCCATACAGAAACAAGGTATCCCCTGCACCATCTTCACATTGTCAAAAGCTTCCAGCGAATTCGTTTTCTCATAGAAACAGGCACTGTCACAATACATATATACACTGTCGTGACGGAACGCAACGTTTCCAATCAGAATCTGTGCATCCGGGTCCGGATTCAACGGACTTTTCTTCAACACATCCGAATGCAACAGATACACCTTGCTTTTAGCCGGTTTCTGTTCCCCTTTTTAGCCGGTCTCACCTGAGCCAGCAAGCAAAGCCGAACAGGCACAGGACACTTACCACAAGTATCCTATGCCTGCCCGAAGAGTATTTATTCTTTCTTTTCCAAGCATATACTTTATACACTACATTATTTCTTTACCCAACCCGGATATTTGAAATCGCATTTCTGCCACTTCTCATTAATACGCACGTAGGTATGTTTTGTTTATCCCTGATCCACTTATCAAGTTTTTCTTCGCTGCGTTTTTCCATCACGATGCCTTTCAGCCGTTGGTAGTCTTCCGTTATGGTTGCCTTATGCCCGTTCAAACGGGTTTTCAATTTCACGATAGCGCAAATTTCCTTTCCTTTTGCATTAATCATGGTAAAGGTTTGGAAATTTCCCCACATTCATGCCTTCCACCATCTTTGCAGCCTCTTGTGACACCTGTGCCAATTGTTGCATTTCAAAACGCGCCGTACCAGTCTGCGGATTCGCCATCAAACCATGGTTGTTACGCGTGTCCTTATCGTGAGAGATATAAGTAGCGGCATCATCAAAGTAAATTTCTCATTACGGATATCATTGGCAATAGAATCCAGACGTAACAAGGCTGCTTCCAGATCTTTTCATCCACTTTCGGTTTTAACAAGATATGGCGGGTATTGATACGGTCACCACGTTTTCGATCAACTGGATAATATGGAAGCCGAATTCAGACTCCACAATCTTGGATACCTTGTTAGGATCTTGCAGATTGAATGCCACATTCGCATATTCAGGTACCAGCTCAGCCCTGCCCATAAAGCCGAGTTCGCCACCACGGCGGCGCGAACCTTCATCTTCCGAATACAGACGTGCCAAAGTGGAGAAAGCTATTTCACCGGAAGTAACACGTTCCGTATAGTCACGCAAAGTCTTCTTCACACGCTCAATTTCTTCCTGCGGAATCTTAGGTTCCATAGTAATGATCTGCACTTCTACCTGAGTAGGAATAAAAGGAATACTGTCTTGAGGAAGATCCTTGAAATAACGACGGACTTCGGCCGGAGTAATCTTGATATCCCCACAATCTGCTGCTGCATTTTCTGCACCGTTTTTCCATCACGTATATTCTCGCGGAGCATTTCGCGTATTTGTGTAGAAGTCTTATTATAATATTCTTCTACTTTTTCCTTAGAACCAATCTGATCAATCAGCCAATTTGTACGTCTTTCCACATCACTGATAATTTCCTGTTCGGAAACCTCAATACTATCAATAGCAGCCTGATGAAGAAACAATTTCTGGATGGCAAGCTGCTCCGGAATAATACAATACGGATCACCGTCAAACTTGCGGCCTTCATACTGGGCATTCAGACGTTCATTCTCCACGTCCGATTTTAGAATGGCCTCATCACCTACTACCCATACAACCTCGTCTATCACATTGTCTTGCCCGTATACTGAAACAACGGCAAACAGCATCAGCATCAGTGCATAAACTTTGGTACACATCAATTTATTCATTTGAATTCAAATAATAGTAATTAATCTTGTTCCTGTCCGAAGCGTGTCGGTATAACTCTTCTTTGACTTTATTTATAAATTCAACCCGCTTCAGGTTTATTAAAATCTCCTTAATTTCCGTCTTTGCAAAATCCAGCGGCCTCTGTTGGTCCTTACCCAAGAATTCCTCTACATGCAGGAAATAACAAAACGCCGTGTCTTTTACCTCTATATTCCGGTTCTTGTCCAAATAGTTCTCATCCGTATCAAGCGCTTTCAAAGGTATTTTGACAGCAATATCGGACAATGGCATCCAACGGTCATAAAATAATCATAGCTCACCGCATTGCGCAAACTGTATTTTTCCAGGCTCTCAATAGCATCCCGGTTATTTTTTATACCATTTGCGTACACTTGCCAAATCCTGAGAATGAAGAGGGACTTTTATAAACAGCCCTTTCACAAAAGGATGTTCTGTATGAAACAACTCCTTGTTTTTCTCATAATAAGTGCTGATTTCCTCATCACTTATCTCATTGGCCAGTTTCTGATTAACCAGTTCCTCCTGATACGTATGCATGATCAATGCCCTGCGATAGTTCTCCACTAACTTGGCAATCTTTGCATTATCAGGAATATTTCCTTCCGCTTTATCAAAAAGCAGCACATCCTCCACCCAGTTTTTTATATAGTGCTCGGCAAACAAGACACTATCGTCTTTTGAAATATGGAAAGGCAACGCCGCCTGCAAATCTTCTTTATAGAGATATTCACCAGCAACTTCCACTAAAGGAGTCCTCCCCTTATGGTCGTGCTCCTGGCCGCATCCCGACAAAGCACCTGCTATAACAAGTAACACCCCCCAGTTTTTCACGATATTCATATAACATTAAAATAGTGAACGAAGATACTGCAATAATTAATTACTTCCGTTATTATTAACTGTTTTTAAAACCTCTTGGTTAATTTCAACCTTATATTTCTGCTTCAAATCTTTCAACCAGGCATCCTCATAGACAGTCAGATAATCCTTGACAACCGCTTCTCTTACATCCTCATAACTTTCAGGACCTTTCTTTAACTTCTTTCCCATCACAAAAGTATAAGGTAAATCCGGCTCAGGCTGAAAGCTACCGCATTTAAAGACCAATTTATCAATATACCTGTTGGTCCCTATCTGAAAGACACCTGCTTCCATACGAACTTTGGAGGAAGCATCATCTCCGGTCAGTGTATGTAATATATCTTTCCACTGGGATACCGGTTTTTTTTTCAATTGTTTCTTAATGGCTGAAGCCGTTTTTCTATCTTTACAATGAATCACTGCTCCCCGATAATGCGGCAATTCCCAGGCATAGTCTGATTTATGTTGCTTGAAGAAGCGTTCCAGGTCATCCTCATTCCAAGCTTCATCACCCGATTGATATTTTTGCGACAAATAAGCCGCAAGCAAACCATCCTGCAATTCCCGCACCCGGAACTCCAGTTCTTCCTTCTGTCCTGCAGAAAGCTCCTTCCATGTACAATTGCCATTCTTCTCCAGATAATTCAATAACTGTTCCCGTTTTTCTTCAAAACTGACACCCTGCCTGCGCTCTATCCATTTCACTATATGAATGCCCATAGGTGAATAAAAAGGAGCTGAAATCTTATTTCTTTCCAAAGATTCCAGTTTGTCTATCCATTCCTGCATATTCTTGTTCACAGGCATCCACGGCAACACTCCTCCCACATTTTTACAAGCTTCATCATCCGAGTACCGGCGGGCCAGCGTTGCAAAATCCGCGCCTTCCCGCAATGCTTCATAAACCGAATCCATTTGCTGCCGCACCCTCATTTCCTCCTGACGGCTTGCATTCTGGGATAAATATTTGCTAATATGGGCAATTTTTATCCAATCATTTGCCTGCAAACGTTGTTCACCTTGCAGGTATAATCGGCGGGCAGCCTGTTCCTCCTTTTCTGCATCTGCCAAATAAGTTCTTAAAAGTTTGCCCCGATACCAGTCCACCTGCCTGCGGAAAACAGACAACGTATCTATTCCCATATCATGTGCATAGCGTACTTTTAATTTATAGTTGATAAAAGAAGGTAGAAAAGAAAGCGGGGTCCGATGAGAAGATTTACGAAAATAATATTCAAACTCGGAACGTTTTACAGGTTCACCGTCAATAGATAACACAACTTCTCCTTGCGCCCGCATTTCCAACGCGAACACAAGGAGAAGTGACAGAATACCGACCATTCTATGCGGCATCATTCATACATTTTATTGAGGACGGCTGTAGTTAGGAGCCTCGCTGGTTATGGCCACATCATGCGGATGACTTTCCAATACACCTGCGTTAGTAATACGGGTGAATTTGGCATCATGCAATTGTTCTATATTAGCAGCGCCACAATATCCCATTCCCGCACGAAGACCACCTACCAACTGGTAAATCACTTCATACAAAGTACCTTTATAAGGTACACGGGCTGCAATACCTTCCGGAACCAGTTTCTTCACATCGGCAGTTCCGCTCTGGAAATAACGATCCTTCGAGCCGTTCTCCATCGCTTCCAAAGATCCCATTCCACGATAAGATTTGAATTTACGTCCGTTAAAGATAATCGTATCACCCGGTGACTCTTCCGTTCCGGCAACCAATGAACCGATCATTACACTATAACCGCCGGCAGCCAAAGCTTTTACCACATCCCCCGAATAACGCAAGCCACCATCAGCAATCAAGGGTATACCTGTACCTTTCAACGCCTTGGCAACATCATAAACGGCAGAAAGCTGGGGAACACCCACACCGGCAACCACACGGGTAGTACAGATAGAACCCGGACCGATACCGACCTTCACACCATCCGCACCGGCTTCCACCAACATTTTGGCAGCTTCGCCCGTAGCGATATTACCTACCACAATATCAATATTCGGGAAACGTTTCTTAGCTTCTTTCAATTTTTCGATCACATACATGGAGTGGCCATGAGCCGTATCAATAACGATTGCATCCGCACCGGCATCAACCAAGGCCTGCATACGGTCCAGCGTATCGGCAGTAACCCCTACACCGGCAGCCACACGCAAACGTCCTTTGGCATCCTTGCAAGCCATCGGTTTATCTTTCGCTTTTGTAATATCTTTATAAGTAATAAGACCTACCAGTTTACCTTCCTTATCCACCACCGGCAACTTTTCAATCTTATGCTCTTGCAGAATCCGTGAGGCAGCCTCCATGTCAGTGGACTGGTTGGTAGTGACAATATTCTCCTTCGTCATTACTTCATCAATACGTTTGTCCATATCCTTCTCAAAACGAAGGTCACGGTTCGTCACAATACCTACCAAATATCTTTCATCGTCTACTACAGGGATACCGCCGATTCTATATTCAGACATCAACGCAAGTGCATCTCTCACAGTAGATCCTCTCTTGATAGTCACAGGATCATAAATCATACCGTTTTCCGCACGTTTCACTATGGCTACCTGACGTGCCTGCTCTTCGATAGACATGTTTTTGTGAATCACACCGATTCCCCCTTCACGGGCAATGGCAATGGCCATTTTCGCTTCTGTAACCGTATCCATAGCGGCAGTCACAAAAGGGACTTTCAACTCGATGTTGCGTGAGAACTTAGTCGTGAGTTCGACTGTTTTTGGTAAAACTTCAGAATAGGCGGGGATCAACAATACATCGTCGTAGGTTAATCCGTCCATTACGATTTTATCTGCAATAAATGACATAGGGCTTTATGCGTTTAGATTTTATTGCGTGCAAATATACGCATTTTATTCAATATGGGAAAACGATAGAATATTTTTTTGCTAAGAGAATACGAAATTTTGCAGAAATAAAAAGAATCAGTCCCCCAAATGGCTCACATAAAACAATTACAAAAAAACAGGGAGTTCATGAAACAAATGAAGCGCTTTTATTCTTCAGGTCCAGTGTTTTTCATTAAATTTGTACTTTGAACAAAAGAAACAAAAGAAACATGGAAAAACAACCGCAATTTCCCTTTGCGCCCAAAGACTTCGCACGCTGCCTTAACGCCACATGCCCCCGTTCCCAAAACTGCCTGAGACGAACTGCCGCCCTGCAGGATACGGATGAACATCTATTTCTCAAAGTGGTAAACCCGCTCCGTTATCCCAAGGAGGGTGAAGAATGTGAACTGTTCCGTTCCACCGACAAAGTGCGGATGGCATGGGGAGTCACCCACCTGCTGGACAATGTGCCCTACAAAGAAGGCAGCCTGCTGCGCAATATGATCATCAACCACCTGGGCAGAAGCCAGTATTACCGGTGCTTCCGCAAGGAACGCCCTTTTTCACCACAGGACCAACAGACCATCCGCCTTCTGTTCCGCCAGAGAGGCATCAGCGAAGAGCCGTCATTCGACTACTACACAAATGAATTTAACTGGTAATATCCGTCACACTGTCACAGCCGCATGCAACACATTGTGCGACAATAGTTTACCACTGTGACAGATGGTGTGACAGATGGTGTGACGGACTTTTATCTGTCACACCGCCGCCTCCGGACCTCATCATGCCCTTACCAGCTGATACACAGTGCCTTTACGTGTATGCCGTGAAGGAATACCCTGTTTCCTCAAAATTCGTCCGAATGCCGCCACCCTCTTGGCGTTCAATGGAATATCCACTTCCTGATGCAATATCTTCAATATTTCGGCAGGCGCCATCCACTCGCCCTCTTCCCCGCTTCCGCCATGCGGAAATAACGGAAAAGGAACTGCTCTTCAGGAGAATATTGCTGAAATTCGCGGTTCGCCTCCGTCATGACATACTCGTCCGCATCATTAAACCAGTAACGCTCGCCGTGCGCCAGCTCGTGCATGGCCTGTGCATACAACTGATCGTAGTCTATGGGACGCGAGGTATCAATCACCCCTTCACCTCAATGCAGATGAAGCGGCGGCTGCCCGAAGGATCGGTCAGCAAATCCTTGTGGTTACTGGTGGCAATGAACGAAGCATAGCGGCGCATCTCCACCACCGATGTGCCGTAAGGCCGGCGCGCATTCACCACCGGCTTTTGCAGGATGTGCTTCAAGAATCCCTGTTGTGTGGCGCTCACCTGGTCGAACTCGTCAATGTTGATCAACGCGAAGCGATTCAGGCTTAGTTCGACATCTTTCTTGCGTGAGAAATCGAGGCTGTCCGTATAGTAGGAACATTCGGAAGGCGGCATGATGCTGCGGCAAAGGTGGACTTGCGCGTTCCCTGCGCTCCCACCAGCAGGGGCGAAACACTGTTGGCATAGCGCTTGTCCATTCCCCGCCAATGAGCCACCATGTTCAGAAACCAGCGATGGAACAATTCGGGCCAATGCGGATTGTTACAAGGTACGGTCTGCGCCAGCGGACGGATGCGGTCGCGTCCGTCCCACTCCGGAAGGTTGAACAGAAAATCCTCCAGCGGATTATACACCGGCACACGATTGGAATACACATAGCGGCTGATATCCCTGTCCCACAATGGGATACCTTCGGCCTGTGCATCCAGGGCGATGCTGTTCAGCGCACGCTTGTCCACCGGCTGAAAGCGGAAGCAGAAGGAATGCCGCTCGCGGAACTCCGCCTCGCCGGTCTGCACGTTAAAGCGAAATTCATAACGTCTTTTCATAAACTCGGCAATGAGGACCGACAATTGCTGCTCACGGCTCAAAGCGCATTTGCTTCCGAAATCCTGACGCCGGCTGTACACATTCCGTACCACCTGACGCACCAGTTCCAAAGGTTTGCGTGCAAAATGACGGAAACGCGCCCTGCTGACCACCGCTTCCTCCGGAATGCCCGACCGGAAACAGTTCAACGCCAGTTGCGAAAGAAGGGTATCCCAGCTATAGGAGGACTTTTCATCGGCCGGATCGGGCTTATCCAAATCAATGTAAGCCTGCCTCAAGGCCGCCTCGAACAGCATGGAGAGCGCATCTGCCGTTTCATAACTCCCCAAGGCACGTTCCAAAGGACGCTGGCCGGAGACAGCAGGTTCGGTATGCAAGGCCATTTCATCGGGCATCCCCATAGGCTGTGACAGGTAGAACTGCACGGAGTCCGGCCGGTAAAGCACATCGGGGTCATAGGAAAGGCGTGAATATTGTTCCAGGAAAGGTTCCTTGGGACGGATATCGAATGACAACTGGGGCTGGTAGCACTTCACCGCCATGATGTAGGCATGAGCATGAAACGCTTCCGCCTCCGCACGGGTAAGGGGCAGCGTATTGTCGGGTCGGGTGAAAGCCACCAGGATTTTCACCGAATGTCCGCTGGCGCCCATAAAGGCGCACCGCGTCTGCGGCAACTTCCATGCCTCCCGTTTCACCTGCTCCACTTCCGCCCTGCCCGCCAAGGGGCCTACGGTCAATTCCACCAATCCGTTATAAGCCTTCATGCACTGTCCGCCCTCCGTCTTGCGGAACTCGGCGGCGGGCATCATCTTGGGCAGTTTGTCCGCCGCCTCGCAATGGTCGCCGGGGAGGAAATGGCGCAACTGGCTTCTGAACATGGTGACGGGATAGGTTTTCACTTCCTCTTTCATTCTTTCTACCCATGCATCCAGTGTAAGGGTGCTTTGGGTTACATGGTTTCCGCCGTCGCGTACTTGGGTAATCTTTATCATTTATCGTGTATTTATTCGTTTTTTCCAATCTATAAAGATACGGATAAAATCGGGAAACAAAGCAATATACAGGAAGGTTTCTTTCAAAAAAAAGGACGCGAAGGGCACAGGAGTTTCCGATAGGGAGGTGAAGCGGAAAGATATTGAAGGAATGCATTCGCGACAGGTATAATCCAGACCATTATATGCTATGATACAATGTATTGCACCATTTGGAACAATGAGTTTTTCTAATAGAAACCATTAATTCTAGCGCATGGTACAACCTGTCTTTACATATAGAAATAAGTTGTTCCACTGATAGGAATAATTTGTTCCACTGGGCGGAACAAACTGTTCCAACAAGTGGAACAACCCACATCATGCATGTAAAAAGAGGCTGTAGCATATGTGCAAGATTGACAAAAGTCTGTCACCGTATCCGTCACGCTATCCGTCACCATCGCAACACGTTGTAATTCAAGCGCATAAACTGCTGTGTGACAGATGTGACGGATGTGACAGTTTATTTTCTTTTTTATATGAGGATTGCATACTATCCACGGGATTGTACTAACTCAATAACCATGTTGTTAAAGGAGCTACAGGGGTGCAAAGTAAATTCAGCTATTATTTTGCTTGTAGGGGCGAGGTTTGCTCGCCCGAAAATAGTCTACGTTGCATATTACTCCCAAGATCGTGACCGTTGGTTCGGGCAGGCAAGCCCCACAACCGTCAAGCTAAGGAAAAACATCTACCGTAAAGCATATCCTAATGCCTCACCAAGTTCTTCCAACGGATATCTGCCCGACTGCAATTCTAGTTCCTTGGCGTATCTGGAAGGGTCACCGCTTTCATTCCTGTATATTGCTGTCCGGTAAAACTTTTTCAAACAAAATAAATTAGGGCTGACACTTCTCACGAGGTATCAGCCCTTTTGTTATCTTTGTTTTGCGAAAAAATATATAACCATGAGCAAAGATAGTCATTTTACCGGACAGCCGGTCTATAGTCAAGTGTTAAAGTTACTCGACAAAGAGAAGATTCTTCAAATAAGTCGCGAAACGAAAGGAAGCGAGGCTTACGTGAAGCGTTTTGACGGCTACCAACATCTTGTGGTAATGCTGTTCGGCATACTCAAACACTTTGATTCTCTTCGCGAACTTGAGATAGGCATGAAGGCGGAGGCTCACAAGCTCGGACACCTCGGAATGAACTATCTGGTTCGTCGCAGCACGCTTGCGGAGGCCAATATACGCCGTCCTCAGGAGTTCTTTGCAAGTGTTTATGCGTATCTTTTGGAGAAGTATGCCAAATTTTAGCGGACAGCCGCCTCCAAGTGCTATAAGGGGCAGACTCACGAGCCTAAAGACTGGGAGAAGTTGCTTTACATGATGGATTCCACCACAATAACGCTCTTTGACAACATACTCAAAGGTGTCGGGCGGCACCCGAAATCAGGCAAGAAAAAAGGCGGCATGAAAGTACATACAGTAATGAAGTATCATGTCGGCGTACCGATGGTGGTGCAGCTCACATCCGCCGCAAAACACGATCATTACCTGCTGAAGGAGGTGCATTTGCCAAAGACTCCACTTTGGCGATGGATCGTGGTTACGTCGACATCGCACAATTCCAACGTCTTACCGAAGAAGGCGTGTGCTACGTGACCAAAATGAAGAAAAACCTTAAGTACGAGGAACTTGAATCCATTACTTATGTCAACCCGCAGGGACTGGTGACGCACATAGACAAGAAAGTGCTTTTTACAAGAGGGGAACTCACCCATGAGGCACGTAGGGTGGAGATATTTTACGAGACAAAGAAGCCGGTTGTGCTGTTGACCAACAACTTTGAGTTCACGTTTGAGGACATTTCTGAAATTTATCGCCTCAGATGGGCCATCGAGTCGCTATACAAACAGCTAAAACAAAATTTTCCGCTTCATTTCTTCTATGGGGACAGCGTCAACGCCATACAAATACAGACATGGGTAGTCTTGATTGCAAATCTGCTGATAACAGTTCTGTCAAGAAGCATCAAGAGGCACTGTGCATTCTCGCAGGTTGTTACCATGGTACGACTTATGCTCATGTACTACGTCGATTTTATCGCATTCATGGAAAATCCCGAGAAAACCTGGAATGATTTCCTTGCAAAGGAGATGCAAAAAGCACCACCAGAACCAAGTCTTTTCGATTAAGGGGGCTTACTTTTGAAAAAAATAAAACCCGAAGTCCTATTTTACGGGGCTTCGAGGAGGATTTTTATGCTCTTTTGTGTTTTACCGGACAGCAATAATTCCTGTACAAAATAATCAATCGTCTATCCTTTACCTTCATGCTTATTATATCTTCCTTCCAGAGTACCATATCCTTGTATATCTCATGACAACTCGTACTAAAAATTATAACAACAGGACATACAAATACCCAAAGAGGATAGATGCTAAAACGATGTTCTATAAAACTAGGAGAGAGAACTAAAAAAAGAACTACCACTACTATCTTAACACTAAAGAATCTGCGAAGTTTTATTCCTAAAGGCCGCTTCTTGACCTTTTTGAACTCATATCTGTCACCGGTTATGTATAATGTATCATACCGGAAGTATAATTCTTGGTCTTTCATAATTATATTTTTTTTAAGATTCATACAATCAACTCAACCTTATAACTTTTCATGATTATCCGCATATATATCACCGGATGATAAATGGGAATTTATGTGCCGGTATATTTCTCGGTACGGATGACGCTTCCACCGTAGGGGCAGACCCATGTGTCTGCTCGAAAGCATAAAGTGAATGTTATCAGGCGGACACACGGGTCCGCCCCTACGGTGAAAGCATCTATAAATTAGCATTTGGTGGTATGATTGCGGATAATCATTAACTTTCTTGGCTCTTCAAGCCTGCTTTTAATTATCTGACATTCTCCTCTTTTATACATCGAACATATCTTATGCGTCATTAAGCAACGAATAACGTCGCAATATTTGCGGCAAAAATACTTAATGATTATCGTATCACCAAGCGAAGTCTTATAATGTCTCAAAGAATGCGATGATTTTAGTAAAAAAACGTCTGATTAGCTTGATTTGCATCTGCATTTTCGAATCAAATTATGGATTGTGCATTTGAATACTCAAAAGTTCTTTGAATTTATCCAAACCATCAGTGCGTTTTTCCGCATTGCTTTTGATTTCTATTGCGACTACCGACTTGTTCTTGCGGAGGATGAAATCCACTTCGTCATTGCGTTCTCGCCAGTAGAATACGCTTTCCTAACCGTTACTTTTCTTTAGACTGCGTACAGCCCCTTTACTTTCAGCCTCTGACAAGGCAACAAGATACTTACAATGAACATTTCCATATTACCACCAAATCTGCTTTCCGCTTTCATACGTAAAAATCCGCTCTTCCTTTCCCTGCGTATGATTATGCAGCCAAAGCAATGCATTCTTGGGTACTTCCACATATACCAATGTGTCGTGTCCGGCTGTTTTTCTACCGAGGCTGCACCATTCGTCATTCCAATAGAAAAGTTCATAGTCATCACCCGGTACCACTTCATTACTGTCGTGAACATCAGAAGCTATTTTATTATACTTGGGGTATTTACGATGTAAGGTGACAGATTCCGTATCGGATAAAATAGGGCGGAGAGAGCGGACTTCGCCTCCTTCATATAAAATGACCGGAGCGGCGAAAGGTTTCAATATTCCCCGTTCGTGAACGACCGGAAGATATGCAATGCCTTTCCCTTCTTCCCTGTAACCGTCTATCTTGTTATCTCCCCAAAGAAGTCCCCCTCCCCAGGTTCCGGAAAGTCACGTTCCCATTCCCCGAACTTGCCAAGGCCACCGGTATCCACTGGCTATTATTAAATGTACACAAGTACGCCTGTTTGTTCTTACCGTCCAATGGGAAACTGACATCGGACAAAGGCATATCATATCCTTGTGTCACATCTTCCTCACCGGGAGACCGGTACTGCATTCTATACACTTTAGAAACTTTATAGACCACAAAGTTCTTCCCGTCCGGTCCGTAACCGATATCAACAAAATGTCCGGCAGTGTCTTTCACTACATTCCAACAATGTGCAGAACTCCTGTTGGCCCACGCCTTGACGACATCCGTTGCCGCAGGTATGCCGATAGCACGCAAGGACAAAGTGAGGAAAGCGGTCATGTCATCACAAGTCCCCCATTGCAAACTGTCCATTTCTTCATAACTCATGATATACGGATATTTGGTCATGCCTGCATTATAACGCACCGGATAACGCATGGCAATACTACGGGCTACCTCCTGCGGAGCATTCAACGAATCCAGCCAGTGACCATAACGCTGCAAGGCAGTCCTCCGCCAGTGAGACAGAGGTTCATGAGCCACCCGATAAGGCAATACATAACTACAGAAATCATCAAATGAATAATGCTTTGCCACCCCCCTCCGATTCCATACCTTAAACGCCGATTCTATGTTCTCTATTAAATAGTCACTTGTCATTACTTCTATATCCCTGACTATTTTAATCCGGGATTCGGGTTGGATTTTTGAAATAGAATCGAATACAGCGGCCACAAGCGAACGGGATATTTCCCAACTGACGGGATCCTCCTTATCCAAAGACAACAAAGCCCGTGCGTATGTGTCCGTGGAATCCAATGGTAACACAGCATATTGATCCGGCATATTTTCAATAAGGAAACAAGCTGCCTGATATTTCAACGTATCATCCCGATAGTATGCCAGCACTTTTTCCAGCTCCATCCGATTATCGCCTGCCTCACGCAAAGCACGTTCCAAGGCGGTCTTTTCCGGTAAGCAAGAAAAGAATGCGCTGACGAGAAACAGAAAAGATAAAAGCCTCAACATTTCATATCCGATTAAGGAAACGTAACTCCTTCGGGTACCAAAAACTTCATGGCCGGGACTTCTGCATTCTCCTGAATTTCCGTTGCCTGCTCGGTAACGATAACCATTCCATTGGATGAAGTCTCGTTCTTCAGCGGAATACCTTTCCATATCCATACCGTGGAATAGGTGGTTTGTCCTCCATACACTACCTCCAAAGTGTACTTGGTACACTTCCTGCCCAGTATTTCTTCTGTTCCCACTTCCTTTATCTTGTGCAGTTCACGTACTTCGTCTGTCAGATTCAAATAGTTGACCGGCTTGACGGGCAAAGTTGCTTTATTGGCCACCTTCATATCGAGGTCAATAGAGATAATCTTATCTCCATCGGCTATCGTCCGGATATGTTTCTCCACATTTGCCACGCCTCCCACTTTCATTGTAAGTTCGGACGCCTCCTTTCTGCCGTAATCGTCAAAATACTGCACGCCTTGCACTTTCTGCCCCATAGTGACCGCCTCTTTCTTGAGGATGGCAGACTTGATTCCATACTTCGCCTCTTGGGCGAATGCTGTTGCTGTAGCCGATAGCAACAGAACAGCCAATAAACATTTTACTTTCATTATCGTTTCTTTTTTAAAATAACACTATTTTATAACTTCATTTTTGCTTTTGCCATTTTGACAATTGTACACAAACAAAACGAACGTTGTATTTCATAGGAAATCTATTGGAAAATAAATTCTAACACCTCATCAGACAACATATCCGACTTTAATTCCACTTGCTTTACAACACTTGTTGCTTTATTATTTTCTTTCCTATAAAAAATAAGTAGCGTATCGTTCTTGACGCTCATACTTTGTATATCTTCCTTCTGAATAATCAGGTTTCTATGCTTCTCATAATAATCCATCACAGACAAGAATATAACGGGAAATACAACAGGCAAAAATGCAAATGCATTGAGATGCCCACCTAAAACAGGAATACAAAAAACAAAAAAGAGTATAGCCAAAGTCACCACAAGTTTCATATTAAAGATGCCACAAAGCATTACTCTCCAAGGACGTTTATAGATTCTTTTAAATTCATATCTACCCTCTGTAATACATAAGGTATCATACCGAAATGTTATTTTTTTCTCTTCCATATCATATAGTTTTTCTACATCACTAACTTAAACAATTCTGTTACAGCATATATAGACACAACAGGTATAGCAACAGACAATAAGGCATACAGCCATTTAAGATTATATAAATAATGTATTATGCAAGCGACTAATAAATAATAGAAGACAAATGAATAATTCAAAGCTTTTATTACTATTTTATAAGAATCATTCTGTAAGATCAATTGCATTATATCAACACTGTCTTTAATAGATATACCATCCAACAATAAAACAGCAAAAAGGAGAATCACAGCTGGTATAAAATAAGGATATGCAGCTACAATAAGAAAACTTCCAAACGTTGTCTTTCCATCAAATAACAAAGCCATAAGATGAAATAATAAACATATTAATATCCAAACGATAATACTCGACACAATTGTAAGTCCATAATTTAATTGCACTATTTTCTCCATTAAAGCAACTTTTTCAATACCACCCACCATAAACAGCGTATTCAAGACTTTTACAAATTCTGCAATCATAACACTATATATCAATATAATAGTCAAGCCATACCACTTCGGCAACCTTAACAAAACATTTATTATTTGTCTCATTTCAATCCTTTTATAGAAATATAAACTTCAACAAAAGCTGCACCTAAAGTAATTACAAAAACGACACACAAGTATAGAGCCATTGGATTATAAAATTTTGCAGAGAAAGATTTTTTTCCACGCATAAATCTAATCATTTCCCATGCTATAGCTAATCCCATTGCACCAGATAACCAAAAACCAATCAATTCGAAACTATGTGGCAGAGTACTCTTCAAGATATTATTTAATCCAAAACCTGAATTATAAACTGTGGTAAATACATCAGAAGCAGCCAATCCATTTATTGATAAATTTAAAAGTGTTACCAAACCCAGTAGAAATCCTCCTAGAATATTTATCATACAACCATGTAGATTATTGCTGGATATCTCCAAAAATGCTTTAAAATATTCTTCTTTATCCAAAGCCTCTGTTATTTGTGAAACAATAATTCCTGTTTGAGACTCACTCGTCTTTGGAAGCGTTGGAAATTCTATCAAAAACATACGTAACAAGAAAGGCATCAACCAAAAGATAAATGAAACAAAAAAGAAATATTTATCATAAGATTTTATACAATATCCATTTTTCATATTACAAATCATATTAAAGTAGTAACATAAATTTTTTCTCAATATCAGTGTTATAATAAAATAGACTTTCTACATTAGACAAATGTATTCAAAATACACACATTAAATATTTTTAATACGCATAATATATCAATCTCTAACGGCAATATTTTATTGAGCTTTTATTTATCATACATTACAATAGGCTGATTAAAGAAGTCTGAAACAACATAAATTCCTATTAATCAGCCTATAAAAGCAAGTATCTAATTACATTTTTTTTTATTCTTTCCGATAACGAATCTCAGTAAAATTAAAAAAAACAGTAAAATAGCAGCAACCAATAATGCAGCAACTCCTCCCCCCTTATTTTGCGGTATCACATACCACAATAGGCAATAAGCTATTACTGCACCAATCAAAAGAGGAAACAATTTAATCCATTTTTTCCGCATTTGGTCTTTTCATTTTATAACGCACAAACACCGGCACCAGCCCACATTCCCCAACCAACAGGAGTCCAGCCTAAAAAACTTCCACCTGTAGCTATTTGCCCTGCCGCTGCACCTGAAAGTGCAGAAGCCGCAGTCCATGCCCCCGATGCACCACCTTCTGTTTCACCAGCCATGTAGCCACAACCAATAGAAACTTGTTGAAAACCTGAATCGGATATTCTACTATTCACCCCATTCATAACACCCAATGACATAACAATAGCTACTAACATTCCTAATATAGCCTTTTTATTCGTTTTCATATGAACATCATTTTATTTTTTTATTTCATAATTCTATCTCTATTCGATATCATGGCATTTGCACCAGATAACAAATTCAACTAATCCGTTTCCATAGGCAATTCATTTTTAAAGTTAGACAATTCATTTTCTATAAGATGACTCATTTCATCTTTTATATCTTTTGCTGCTGTTGTAGGAACTTTTTCCTTAGTAGCAAGGATATCTTTTGCCCATCTATACGCTTCTGCTTTATTCGATGACTCCATCAGCAATTGCACTAATAAATATTTAGGATATAGCCGTGAGGGAACACTGTATGCAGCATTTAAATATGCCATTTTAGCAGCATCTGTTTCACCTATCTTTTTATAATTATTACCTAATATCAGAAAGATATTAGGCATAGAAGATTTCCGAGCAGCCTTTTCTAATACTTCAACACTTTCTCTATATCTCCCTCGTAAAGCCAATGCGGAGCCATAATAGAATAAATAAGTCCCATTATTATTAAAAAACGGATATGCCTTTTTATAATGTATAAGTGCATTATCTATATCATTGGCAAAAACATATTTTTGCCCTGTCCGTAACAAATAATATCCATATAAATTATGAAGTCCCATACCGACAATCAACAGTCCCAATACAGAAGTTATCAAATTAGCCTTAAAGAACTTTATCCTCAACAAATAATTATCTGGACTTGGTTTATAAAACAAAATAGCCAACGACAAGATGAACTGAAGATATATTAACGGTATTTGAAAGGATAAGAAACACAACACAGCACCAATATAGCTATAAGTGACGCTTTAGCACCGGAAATATACAGAGAACAATGTTTATCTTCTCTCTTAAAAGCAAAAAAGATGATAATGGACAATAAGAATAAGCCTATGATACCTTGTTCCACATATACCTGCAAAAATTCATTGTATGCACACGCCACATAGTCTGCGACATACCGTTCTTTCTCCGTCCCTCCATTATTAACAAAATATTCCATTTGCCATTTACCATATTCAGCTTCAAATGCACCTATTCCCCTTCCTGTTAAAATATTCTCGTGCGGAGTAATCATAACTACTTTCCAAATAAACAAACGTCCAAAAGCTGAATCAGCCTTAAATTGATATAACACGTGAAATATTCCAATCAACAATGTAACTACAACTGAAACAGCAATGAGTTTTCGCACAGTAGTATGCAGGTAATAACATATTTTATTATAGATCCGACAATGCTTATCCAAGACAAAGAGAGAACCAAGCAAACAGGCTATCCATGCACCTCTTGATTGAGATATTATAACAAAGTACAACATAAACAAAGCGCATACAAACAAGGCAAAATACAAATTCTCTGCCTTCTTATTCCGCTTATATCCTAACATCAAAGAAAGAACTAAGGGCAATACTACGCTGAAGTATCCTGCATAAGCACCGGGGTTTCCCAATGATCCACCTAATATAAAATAGTCATCACTATTTCCAATCCATCCAAACTGTTGACCAAATCCAAAAACAATTTCAAGATAGGCCCCAATCACTGTTAGCCAACAAACCAGTTTTAAGTAATTTCTATTTTTGCAAAAGATTGGTATAAAGGTAAAAAACAGAAACCAGCATGTCAATACAACATAAATCTTATAATTATCATATACATTCCCTTTAAAAGCATACATTATGAAAAGATAAGTTACAAAAATAGCGACAGCACAAAGACCTTTACTTACATATAGATTATTACCTGTTACAAACAAGGTACAGCAAAGTAGTGCAACCGCAAACACGCAAAACAGTGCCTGAGATTCCACAAACAAGCCATTTATACCTATATGTAATGATATAAGCAAGCCAAATAATATGATATATATCGCCTGTTTCATTTTTTATTTTTCTTCCTTTTTGAAAAGAGTATAATTATGATATATGCCAACAAACCTATACACACTGATACAATCATTTGAACACATGTGATATGTTGCTTGGAGGCAGATTCTACATATTTATAGGGTTGCTGAATCTGAATATTTCGAGTCATTAAATCCAATAGTTCTGACAAAGCATATTTACCACCCTCTTTTTGATAACCGGATAATGAAACATATCCGAACTTGGTTAGGAGCAAATCCTGTACACATTCTAACGCCACACTGTCTTTAACTATTGAAGATAAAGTATAAACATGGTAATAACCGTCAAGCTTTTTAGATTCTGTTCCTTTATATGTCACCCTTAATGTATCTGTATTCGGTAGTAGGCTTTTTTCATTCATCTTCACCAAATCTTCTTCAATTTGTTTAAACGGGAATCCATTAAGTGTTTTTATCGTAGGCAGGAAATTTATCAATATGTAATTCCCTTTAAAATACTCCTGCTGCTGTAAGGGATATAATCCTGCATCAATCGAATATCCAGGAAGTTTCTGCATAAGAACCGACCTAGGAATGGTATCCCATCCCTCCGGTATTACAAATGTGTACTTACACGATTTTTGCAATACTTGGATTGTGTCTTGCCCATACGTATATATGCCTACAAATGACATTATAATGATAATCCAAATTCTTTGTATAGTATTCCTTGTTCTCATATTTCCTCTTTCTGCTTTTTTATGTGATCCAGACTATCTACTCCTGAAATGATCTCAGTATATATTCCATCCGAGATACCTGTTTTCAGAAACCGTTTTTCATATTTACTTTTATCAGCTACTATTTCTACAAAAACAGAATCATAGTTAAACTGAAAATATTTCTCTTCCAAAGCCAGCACGTGCTTTTTCCGCTCCACCACTATTTCTGCATTAGCCGTACAACCGGCTTTTATCATTTGCTTATATTCTTCAGGTATAAACAAACCGGCAGTTATTTCAAAACGCGCGACTCCATCCTGCACAATTCCCTTGGGGGCGACAAGACTTAATGCTCCGTCAATAGTTATATTCTTATCCATAAGAACCGATAATGACAGTTCCATCCCTACAGCAAGTTTCAATATATCAGATTCCAATACGTTTCCTTTAAATACTAACGATTGCAGATCTGCCACTCTAGCCACGGTTGTTCCTTCATTCAATGTACCTCTTGCCATCACAGACCCACCCTCTTTTATCGGAAGCTCCAATATAGTACCTGCGTCAGTCGCCGTTATAATATTGGATATTCCCTTTTGATTATATTGCCCTTTCAACATATCCAACTCCGATTCTACGGATTCATATTCGGACAGAAGAACAGCCAAATTACTTTTCTCGCCCTCATACACCTCTTGCGCTATCAACTTTTTTACATATAACTTTTCCGTCCTCTCAAAACTAGCTTCAGCAGTCAAATACCTGGTTTCCGCTATTTCCAATTCCTTTAATAGCCGCCTGTATTCCAACGGATCTTTTACATATCGTATTTGCGCCAATGGCTGTCCTCCCACCACTTCATCTCCAACCTGCACCAACAATTTTTCCAACACACCGGAGATAGTCGATTTTATATCTATTTCTTTTGAGGGCTGTATCACCCCCGGAATAGTAAGTTTGCTCTCAATATCCCGATACTCGGCACGGATAGTAGAAGCGGGTATCTTTCTACCTCCCTTTGCCGCCCGGTAAATGACAAATGCCAAGAATACCAGGATCAAGGATAATATAACAGTTCTTACTACTTTCATTTCAATTTTCTTCTTTTAGAGCTTCTATAGGGTTCAGTTCCGCCGCATATATCGCCGGCCTCAGCCCGGCCAATGTTCCCGCTATCACTAAGATAAATATGGCGGCAACAGCTGTCGGAAAATCCAGTCCCGGTTTTTCCATCATCGGAGTGTCTTCTGAGATGAAAAGTGCTACAACCTTCAGTATCCCCCATCCCAAAACCAACCCTACATATCCGGCTAAAGAAGTAAGAGCTATGGATTCCCATAAAAACATAGCCTTTATCTGCTGTGCCTTGGCACCTACAGACTTGCGGATACCTATTTCACGGGTACGTTCCTTTGCCGACGAATACATGATATTGCCTACTCCTATTACGCCACTGACCAAAGTGCTGATTCCCATAAACCACAGGAACTTGCGAATCATGACAAACAAGTCAGTAAATGCCTTTACCTGTTCCTCCATGCTATTAAAGTAAAAGACTTTATCATCACTTGGGGCAAATTGATATTTTCTGGCCATCACATTCCGCACATGGGTATTCACCTCCTTTATTTTGGCTCCTTTCACTGTAGAGAATACAACTGTGCCAAACCGCCCGGCAGTGGCATCAACTTGTTCATAGACCGAGTAAGGCATATAAATGACTCTTGCCTCATACGAATTAAGCATCGTATTCTTTATTGTTCCAATCACCCGGAACATCTCCTGCCCCATACGGATATACTTGCCAATGGGATTTTCTTTTCTGAAAAGCATATCCACCACATTTTCACCTATCAATACCACTTTTCGAGCTTCATTCATATCCAAGGCATTCAACATTCTACCATGCTCCACCTCCAACAATTTTATCAAGAAGTAATCAGGATATACCCCTCGCACCTCAAACCAGCCATTCTTCGTGCCGGCATAGACAGCGTTCCAACGCCCCGTTTCGGGCGACAGATGGGTTATCTCGGGTATTCTTGATTTCAACATATTCAAATCTTCTTTTTGAAATTGTATTTTTCTTCCACTAGCCGCTCCTTTATATCCCATTGATGTTTCTGACGCATATACATAAGTCGTGCTTTTAGAGAATCCATTGAAGAGTTTGAACACTCCCCGTTCAAAACCTGAACCTATTCCAACCAAGACTATCAGGATAAAAATCCCCCATGATATGCCTATACCGGTCAGAATAGTACGTGAAGGCTTTCTTTTTACAGACTCGTATATTTCGCACCAAAAATCCATGAACATACAAGATAGCATTTATTATAAAGAGAGCGTATCGGATGCTACGTACTCAAAATAACCATACCAATGTTCGCCGGATGCTGTAACAATTTCCAATGTATAGCTCCCCATTTCCAAATAATCAATAGGTATATTCATCTCACTACCTCGCTGATATCGAGATATGGGGATACGCAACATTTCACTATTTGCACTATTATAGAGGATGATTTCCGCATCCTCTGATAGGGAATGAAAGGAAAAAATTAAAGAAGATTCCAGCAACGCAACTGAACAAGGAGGGATAAGAATACTTCTTGTTTTTCTACTAACTTTTTTTGTTAATGGTATTTGCTCTGATACAGATTCATTTTTCAAAGAGAATCTCTCATTAACCTTAGCCCATACAGTTACAGGATAGATACAACTTGCAACAAGGCTTACCAATAAATACAATACTAATTTGTTTTTCATAGCTACATTATTCGTTTGGTTTACATCAACAAAATTAGGAATAATGCAATTAACCACAAAAAAAGCAAAATAGACAAATAGTGACTTGATACATATTTTACAAACAGCTGCATATCAATATATTACAAGCCATAATTCATCTAGTTCCGACCACTGATATAGACAAGAACATCAACAAGTATACATCACAAATAAAGTTTATCCGCATCATTCGCCATAAATTCCTGTATCTTTTTCTTCATTCTGAGTTTGGCTCTTGAAACAGATTGAGGAGTTATGCACAGAAAAGTGGCAATTGAAGCATGAGGAAAGCCCAACTGTAACAAGCACCACAACTTCCGTTCGGTGGCACTCAGACCCACAGCCTCGACACGGCTTTGAAACATGGGACCGAACAAACGGATGACAAAATACTCTATAGCATCCAATTCCTTTGGAGTTAATGCATGAGCTGTATCGGGATTATCTAAAAGTTGAATAATGAAAGTAACGGTTTCATAATGCCTTCCACTCTCGGTCTTTATATCCTTGTATTTCTTCAGTTCGTCCAGCAAAATCTTATTTTTATCCGCCAACTTGAGATTCTCTTCCTTATTCTTCTGTTGCAATTCCAGCAGATGCCGCCTCATTACCTCATTTTCCACAGACAGACTTTCATTGTTTTGCGCATAGCGGAAAGACAGGTCCTCTATCTCTTTATTCCGCTTGATATAATCGTGCTGCAAGGTGGTCAAAACGTTTTCATTCTCCTGTATCTGCTGTTGCAGCAACAGAATACGCCGCTCTTTCTTCACTCTCTCACGCTTGTAGACCGACAGGAGGTAGAGCAAGAGCAGAACGACAAGCAATATAGCACCCACCAGCCGCCATTCATTGCGCTGCTTGTTTATGGCAAGCAGTTCCTTTTCGTGGGCAAGTTCTTGATTGTTGTATTTCACCTGGATTTCTTCCAGTTTCACCGTTTGCGTATGCTCATGTATACTGTCAGCATATAGGTCATATTTCTCTCTATAAGCCAAAGCTTTCTTCCAATCCTCACGTTTTTTTGCCACTTCATACAAAGAAAGATAAGCACTGGCCTGCCCATACAAATCGCTATCATTCTTGATTATATATTCTGCATAATATATAGCGGAATCATATTGTTCTTGTTGTACATATACGTTAGACAAAGAATAAAAATAAGAATAATCATCCTTCTCTATATTATCTTTTACCGATAATAATAGTCCCAAGGCTTTTTGATATTCTTTCCGCTCCGAATAGATAATGCCCAAATTACGGACAGCAGTCTGCTTCTCCTCCTTTGAATCAATCAACTCAGCCATTCGTAATCCTTGCAGGGTATAGTGTTCCGCACTATCAAGTTTTGCCAGCAATAAAAAACTATATCCGGCATCCAATAAAGATATGGCATAATTGGTACTGTCCTTTATTTCCTCAAAAGTGCGGACGGCATCTTTATAATACCTCAAACCCTTGGCATACAAGCCTTGTCTGAAATTGGCATTTCCTAGATGCGAATAGCACAAGGCCTTGTATTTAGGCTCATCCAGTTGCTTCATAGCCGTCAGCGCACACAGATAGCAACGAACAGCCGCGTCATATTCTTTCGCCTCACTATATTGCCTCCCCTGATAGAAGAAGGCTTTTGCTTTTTTCAATGAGTCTTCACTATGCCGATAGAATGCCAAAGCCGATGTGATAGGAGCATCGGTTATAGAACGATACGTTTTATCCAAAGCCTGCGTCAGCAAAAGGTTGTAGTATGCTTTCTGCTCCCTGTCTCTGCAATCATCGACAGAAAATTGCTGTAAAAAAAGTAAAGCACTATCAGGATGTCTCTCCATATACGCCTCAGCCTCTCTTAAATAGTCCTGATGAATGGAATGCCGGTTGACACAAGAAACCGATAAGAATAATCCAACAAATAAAATTAGATTTCTCATAATACCAAATTTAAGGTTTATGCAAATACAACGGATATTTTCTCCCGAAACAAGAATATGCTATAAAAACATATGAAAAGCCGGACAAACATCTCTGTCGCCCGGCTTTTTTATTATCAAAACAATCAAAGAAGCATCAATTTGCCATTTCAGAAATAAACTTGATGCGGACCAACCGGATTTCATCCTCCGTATAGTCATCACCCAATTCATCCATCGCGTCATCTATTTTGTCTGTTGTAGACTCCTTGAAGTAATCATAAATATCGTTCAAATGGTCTTCATCCATAATTTCCTCCAGGAAGTAATCAATATTCAGCTTGGTTCCTGAATAAACAATAGCCTCCACTTCATCCAATAATTCACCGAACTCCAACCCCTTTGACACTGCAATGTCGTCCAAGGCTACCTTCCGGTCAATAGCCTGAATGATGGATACCTTCAGTTTGGATTTATTGGCCACCGTACGGACACGCAAATCCTCCGGACGCTCTATTTCATTTTCCTCACAATGCTTCTTTATCAATACACAGAACTCCTGGCCATAACGTTTTGCCTTTCCGGCACCTACGCCCGGAATATTCTGCAATTCTTCCAAAGTCACCGGATAAATGGTAGCCATCGCCTCCAAAGAAGGATCCTGGAAAATAACATACGGCGGCACATCCAGTTTCTTGGACAGCTTCTTACGCAAATCCTTCAACATAGAGTAAAGCACGGGGTCTACTGCACAAGAGGCACCTCCCCGAACCGGAGTTTCTTCTTCCTCCTCCTCAAAATCATTGTCTTCAACAATCTTGAAGGATTTCGGTTTTTTCAAGAATTTATGTCCTTCAGGGGTAACCTTCAACAGACCGTAATTCTCTACGTCTTTACTTAAATAACCCGCTATCAAAGCCTGACGAATGACAGCATTCCACATTTTTTCTTCTTCTCCCATGCCTGAACCGAATACTTCCAGTTCTTCATGTTTATGAGCAAGTACTTCTGACGTTTCCTTACCCAAAAGAATATCAATTATATAATCTGCTTTAAAGTTTTCTTTCACTGCTATGATTGCTTCAATCACAGCGCATAATGAATCCTGAGCCTCCACTTGCTTTTTAGGATTTAAACAGTTATCACAATTTCCACAATTCTCCTCTGTATATTCTTCCCCAAAATAATGTAACAATGATTTACGACGGCATATAGAAGACTCTGCGTATGCAGCTGTTTCCAACAGCAACTGTTTACCGATTTCCTGCTCTGCCACGGGCTTTCCCTGCATAAACTTCTCCAGCTTCTGCAAGTCCTTGTTGGAATAGAACGTAATACACTGACCTTCCCCTCCGTCACGACCGGCTCTCCCCGTTTCCTGATAATAACCTTCCAGACTTTTCGGAATATCATAATGTATCACAAAGCGCACATCGGGCTTATCAATTCCCATTCCAAAAGCGATGGTAGCTACAATCACATCTATATCCTCTTTCAGGAACCCGTCTTGATTGGCTGTGCGTGTAGCAGAATCCATTCCGGCATGATAAGCACGCGCATTGATTCCGTTAGCTTGAAGCACTTCGGCCAATTCTTCCACCTTCTTACGGCTCAAACAGTAGATAATACCTGATTTACCAGGATTAGCCTTGATAAACTTGATAATATCCCTGTCAATATTATTTGTCTTCGAGCGCACTTCATAATACAGGTTCGGGCGATTGAAAGAGGACTTGAACTCCTGCGCATCCTGCATACCCAGATTTTTTTGAATATCCATACGCACTTTCGGAGTTGCAGTAGCAGTAAGGGCAATCACCGGCGCCTTTCCTATTTCATTAATAATAGGACGGATGCGACGGTACTCCGGACGGAAGTCATGCCCCCATTCCGAAATACAGTGTGCTTCATCCACCGCATAAAATGAGATCTTCACTCCTTTCAGGAAATCTACATTCTCCTCCTTTGTCAAGGATTCGGGAGCTACGTAGAGCAATTTGGTTTTGCCGCTCAGGATATCCGATTTAACCTGGTCTATAGCCGATTTGTTCAATGACGAATTTATAAAGTGTGCTACTCCGTCTTCCTCACTGAAATTACGCATGGCATCCACCTGATTCTTCATCAATGCAATTAAAGGAGATATAACGATTGCTGTTCCATCCATGATAAGGGATGGCAACTGATAGCATAACGATTTACCACCGCCCGTAGGCATCAAAACAAATGTATCATTTCCGGCAAGCAGATTACGGATAATCGCTTCCTGATTACCTTTGAAAGTATCAAATCCAAAATACTTTTTTAATGCGTCCGTTAAATTTATATTCTCCGTCATTGTATCAATAGTTTTTCACGGTTTTCCCGATTTCTTGTTTTACATCTTTTGTTGCCTAACAAAGTTATAAACAAGTTCTCAAATTACACGAATATTTCGGGTAATATTTTTCAGAAGAATTGCATTTTTTCTTTCTCTCTCCCTTTATATCTTGATACTAAGCTGTTTGCATTCGCGAAATATTTGCCTTTCCCATCTGCTGTTTTGCAAAATCAAGTGTCACTTCGTACTTTTTCGCTTTCTGAGAGGGAATTTCAAACATAACGTCCATCATGATCGTTTCCACAATGGAACGTAATCCGCGTGCTCCTAACTTATACTCAATAGCTTTGTCTACAATATACTCGAATACTTCGGGTTGAAACTCCAGCTTGACCCCATCCATTTCAAATAATTTAACATACTGTTTGATAATGGAATTCTTCGGTTCCGTCAAGATATTGCGCAAAGCGGTTCTATCCAACGGATTCAGATAAGTCAAGATGGGCAGACGGCCTATGATTTCAGGAATCAGCCCGAATGATTTCAAATCCTGAGGGGCAATATATTGCATCAAGTTGCCGCGATCTATCTTCACCACGTCCTTTGCCGCGCTATAACCTACCACATGCGTATTCAAACGTTGCGCAATTTTGCGTTCAATACCATCAAATGCCCCACCACAAATAAACAGAATGTTTTTCGTATTGACCGGAATCATTTTCTGGTCGGGGTGTTTACGTCCTCCCTGAGGTGGTACATTCACGATAGATCCTTCCAGCAGTTTCAACAGACCTTGTTGTACACCTTCACCACTTACATCACGAGTAATGGAGGGGTTATCTCCTTTACGGGCAATCTTGTCAATCTCATCAATAAATACGATGCCTCTTTCAGCTTCCGCCACATTATAATCCGCTACTTGAAGCAGACGGGTTAAAAGACTCTCAATATCTTCACCCACATATGTCGATCTCAGATGAACCATTTGCAATCCGTTCTTTGTCTCGAACACTTTAAACCGCCGTTGTATGGGTAACCATTCGGGAAACCGATAACTGTACAAATTGGAAGTTTTCCCTCTACATATTCGGCTGCTTGTTTTACATAAGCTGCTGGAATACATGCGGATGCTGTTTCATATTTTATCTAATATCTGATGCTTCATTTAAATGAATTTAAAAGTGTTACCATGCTGACGATCAATGCACTCATTAAACTTACGAATACACCAGCGATCATAGAACGGATTTGCAACTCATAAACATATATTTTCGATCACTTGCTTTTCTGATGTCAAAATGGTCATTATATTTTTTATTCTTAACAGCAATGCATTTTCATCATGTTTGATCCATTTCCAGTAGATCGATGCTAGAATTGCTAACAGCTCACTATCTTTAGATTCACAGATGGAAACATTATAATTTGTATCTTCGGAAAAATTTCAAAATCTCCTACAATATACATCTTTGCGAAATCCATAAAATAATATACTTTTCCTAATTTTTGATAATCTACCCCTGCAACATCGCCTTTTAAGATGATATAGACAGTATCACATGGCTCTCCTGCTCGAATAATAAACTCATCTTTTTTTACATTTTTATGTACCGCCGCCCGGATGACTGCTTCTGATACATATTGAAATAACTTATTTAAGTAATCTTTTACTTCCTTTGACTTTATTGATTTCCTCCAAAATTGCTGTTTCGTCTCCATCTTTATTCCTCGGAACACTCTTTCCATTTACAAATTTTGCAACTACATTTCGATCATCTGCTCAATCTTAATCCCATCTGCGAAATCTCCAAGTCCAGATCCTAAGATCAGTGCAACCTCCGGCTTGAAATCAATTTTCTTTTGTACGCTTTCCAAACATGTCATCAATTTTTTGTACATAACTTCTCTCCTTTGTTCTTTGTTTGTTTTATACAATTTTTTTGTATTGTTTTTTTCATGATATATATTATTTGATTCGATACTGTATACAATATTTTTGTACTTGTTCTATTTTCACAAGAATTTAAAGAAAATAATAGCAGCAGAAACAAAACTTCTTTTTTGCTTCTGCTGCTATTATAAAAATGATGATGTCCTAACAAACATCTTTCTCTAATTTATGAATGATCTGCTCTGAATCTAATGGTTTTGTATAATAATATCCTTGTACAAGATCAACACCCCATTGTTTTAACAGGTCGATCTCTTCCTGAGTTTCCACTCCTTCTGCTACGACTTTATGTCCCAGATTCTGCATGACTGCAACAATATTTTTGTATAATAATGCGTATGGTCATCATAGCAGATTCCATTTAGCAAAGAGCGATCCAGTTTGATCGTTGAAAATGGTAGTTTTAGTACCGTATTTAGATTCGCATATCCAGATCCAAAATCATCTAGGCAGATCTGAATTCCTGACTTTTTGAAATCTGCGATCGTCTGATACAATGCTTCACTATACTCTGTCGCAACAGTTTCTGTAATCTCAAATTGAAAATACGAAAACGGTATGTCAAACTCTTCGATCGTACGGAGCAGTTTTTTGCTATATCCTGATTTTAATAATTCCAATGGAGACAGATTATACTTTATACTTTCAATCTTTTCCATGATCTGTGGATGTTCTTTTATGAACTTACAGACCTTTCGGAATTGAAGATACCCAAGCTTTGCGATCTGTCCATGTTTCTCTGCAATTCCGATAAAAACTTCTGGTGAGATCATTCCAAGTGACGGATGTCTCAATCGGCTTAATGCTTCCATTGTACGATATCTTTTTCTTTTAGATCATACAGTGGCTGATAATATACTTCAAAAAGATCCTCTTCAATTGCTGTCGCCATATATTTTTTAACTTCCTGTTCATAAAGAAATCCTTCTTTTGTATGTTGATCATTCTGAATCAGTATCGTTCTGTCTGATTTAGGTTTTAACTGTACCAGATATTCCAGATAATCGATCAATACATCGATCTCTTTGACTTCTTGAACGTTGATGATTCCACATATCGCAGCGGAAAAGAAATTCGTTCCCCTTTTACTTTAAAGGTCGTTTAAATAGTTTCATGATCGCATCTTTATTCGTTTCATAATCCATCAATGATGTTGTGAACACAAAAAAACGATTCCCATGAATCCTGAAAACATGGTTTGCTTCATTAATCTTGTGAAGGTATTCTGCGATCTGGATCAGCAATTCATCTCCTGTAACTCCATATAGCTTATTAACTTGTTTTAGTTTCCACAAATCGATCATAAGCAGATGAAGTTACTTCTTTCTCTTGATCTGCTCTGGAAACCATCTCCTGAAATAGCCTTTAGAATACAATCCGGTCAGGCTGTCTATATATAATTATTATTGGATTATAAAGTGCCCAAAATAA